>JAABUK010003139.1_pt1 | contig 28333 bp, 50 predicted proteins | sample 5559141 | NCBI WGS metagenome assembly JAABUK01 (sample SAMN10711869, study PRJNA513367) | rock metagenome | isolation source: Antarctica rocks | place: Antarctica: Victoria Land, Pudding Butte nord | collected 2016-01-03
GCGCCCCCGCGCCCCCCCCCGCCCCCCCCCCCCCCCCCCCCCCCGCAGAGGGAGAGAAGTGGCAGTGTGACAAGAGCGCACACAGTCTGAGATCGGACAAGGATATGAGCAAGCTTTAAGTCTTGGCTGCCAAGAATTCAGCTAGGAATGCAAGCCAGAGTGCACATTGTCTATGCACCGCAGTACAGAGAAGGGCAGCCACAGGTAAGTTTGACCTTGACTACACGCCCAGCATTGTTCTGCTAGTGTCCTGCAAATGCTGGCTGCTGTTTCAGCTGGCTTTAGCCAAGAAAGCACTCTTCATTCCCAGCAGTACCCCGGCTGACAAGATGCTGTCTAGAGCAATGATACTCCATCAAGCAATCAGCCAGCTGCAGAGAATCAGCTGACACATGCAGCTGCTATTGCTGCAAACATTGGATGAGGGATGTCAGGCATTGGCCATGTGAAGCCAAACGTAAGGGGTCATGACTTATCTGCAAGCATGTTTGGGTAGAGGCAAGTGAAGCCAACCTGAAGCGTGACGTCTCTGGCATGGACATCAATGACCACCAAGGCACCACAGGTGGCTCTCTCCAGGCTGGTCAGCTGACCACGCACCAGGCTCACAATTTTATTCAGCTCTGCCGTGCACTTCTCCCCATACTTGGAGAGGCCCTTGTGACCCTCTGTGGTGATGGCCTCACCCACCTCCTTGGTCCAGTACACCTGCAGACAGGCGTTAAGACAGTTGGGCTTGAAGCGCTACGCTCCTGGCAGTGAAGTCTTGCCACTGCTGTGCTTGCACACTCTGCACTTACCAAGGAAGCACAAGGCACAGCCAAACATTTGGGGCATTTTCACTGGACGTGTGTGACTTGAAACAAGCACCATTCAATGATGGTACAACCTGGCGCAGGTCTGATCAGAGTTGCATCAACAGCTACTTAGCGCCTTGAGCACAGCGCCTTAGGAGACTCCATGACCGACCTGAGAGCAATTGAGGACCAGCTGGCCTGGCCATTCCAGGATCCACTTGCTGCGCTGGGTGGTGGCATAAGCAGCCAGGGCCTGGCCCGCCAGCTTATGCAGGGTGCGGCGGATGACCCCCTCCACCTCACCCATCCACAGCTCCACCGCGCCCGTCAGGCTGGGGTCCACCGCCTCTATCCAGTCAATCTTCTCACCTAAAGGATGACATCACGTGTTGTCTTGGTCTTGCCTAGACTGAGTGACATGGACCCACGTGACATGGGTTTGATTGCATCCTTGTTGCTGCCTTGATGACAATATGATGTCATACACCTCCTAAGTTTTTTTGCTAAGCACAGTAGCATGGCATAGACTCGTGCACTTAGCTGTTTGCTGAAGGGCAACGTTGGCGGGCATAGCATATCCTATGCTTTGCCAAACATGCTATGTCATTGATAGCATGCTATTTGGACTGACTGTTAGTAGCATGTGCAGTGTCGTGCAACCTAATGCTTCACGACCTGTGTCTGAAGTGAAGCAGTGCAAGGCACAAGCAGTGGCTTGCTGTCAGCCCTGCACAGATTGCCTCTGAGGCAGTGAGTAGCATGTGCATGATGCTCACCTTCAATAGAGACCATGCCAGTGATCTTGCCATCATCAGCAAAGACAAACTCCTTGACTGCTTCAAAGCACTTCTTGACAAAGGGCTGCACATTGCGGGGCTCCTTGGCCTCTGCCAGGATCTCCAGCAGCTCATCGTTGGACAAGAAGAAGAACCTGCGCAGGCGCAGCATTCAGACTGTGCTGACAGGGTGTTTGACAGGAAGAGAGTCGAACCCATACAGCAGCTTTGAAGCAACAGTCCCTTTCTTGAGAAGAATGCTGACCTCCATGGGCCTCTCATCGGCACTAACGGTGCCTCAGACTGCCGAGCCAAAGCAAATGACTGCTTCCTGTTGTGAGAGTAGTGTGGGGTAAGTCATGTTCATGCTGAGCGCAAGGTTTTCAAGGATTCTGACGCTACAGACCCCACGACGAGCAGCAGGACTGTGTGTGAGGAGCACTGCATCAAGCATGTTCCTGGCTGCAGCATTGTTCAGGGCTAGAGGCAAACCTGGGAAAGGCCATCTTCTTAGTGTCCAGCAAATCATTGAGACCCTTCTCCACAACATCCAGCTGGACGTTGCACTCTTGCAGCTGCTCCAACAGGTTGGGCACTTCTGAAGCCTGCAGTACAAGCCACACAAGCAGCATGCCATCAGGCGCCACATCATCCTGCTACTGATTAATTGATATTCACCTGTGCCAGCCTTTGCTCTTGCATTATCCTGCTGGTCAGGGCCTGTATTGTCATGCTTGTATGGTTGTCATGCTTGTATGCATCAGATCATATGAGTGGGACCTACTCAGATTGCTTGACAGCAAATTGGATATATGGGGACACAACCAAATGCAGGCTGGTGTATGAGTGCATGCATGACTGCAGACTTGCATGGTTACTGTTTAGGCTGCAACAAGTGCAGCAAGGAGGTGAGGGTGCACCAAGTGCTATACCTCAATGATGGCTGGTCTCTGCCTGACAGCAGCCATGATGTTGCGCCAAGTGGCATCCATCTGACGGAAGGCGCTGCCCTCCTTGGGAATCTGCTTCATGATCTCCTCAGAGCTGAAGATGGGCTCCAGGTACAGCCACTTGCCCTGTCACAGATTGGCAAGATGCCCTCAGCAATGGCTTGTATCGCCTATTCATGGTGTCTGAACATGCCGCTGAACAGGGCATTGTGACAAGATTCATTGAATTGGCTTGTCAACATGCATCATTGTGACTACGAGCAAGCCTGCATGGAACAAGGCATCTTGCAGACCCACTTCTGTGTAATTTGTTCACCCTCAAACCTGCACCAGGCTTTAATTTAGCCTAGGCTGCAAGTCAAACAGTCTCACTGATGCTGTGTGCTGCCTCAGACCACCCGCCAATGTAACTGGCTGCGCACAATTATACCTGGCATGTAAGCCACTGCTCCAGGATGGCATTGAGCCTGGTCAAGCGCGTAACCCAGGGTGTAATCTCGACGGCAAAGGGTTTGGCGAAGGGTGATGCGCTCATGGCCCTGCTCTTGATGATGTGATCATCCAGCAGAGTCTGGGCCTCATCCAGTGGGCCGCCTCTTAGGATGAAGGTGCCAGTGGCCTTCCATTCTGCCAGCTCAAAGTTGAGCTCCTGCCAGTCGGTGCGCATCTTGTCCAGGGCCTTTTCAATGGACCATTCCCTGCTGGCCTGCTCACTGATCTCCTCAATGGCCTGCAGGCAGACACCACAGCTGGTTCAGCCTCCACAGCTGTGGCAGGATCAGCCTCAGGGGCGGCCTCAGGGTCTACAGCTGTGGGGTACTGCACATCATGGCTCTTTTGACAGTGCAGGCAACTTGGCAAAAGTGCCTAGCAAGGGAAGGCAGCCTGTTGCTGTCCCTGTGGCTGCCTAGCCCCCATGTGGGCTGATGTGGGCACATATATGGGCATGGCGCAGCTGCTGGTTTTCATCATGAAGTGCAGTCACTTTGCAACATGAGTCACAGCTTACCGCAGCACCTCCCTGCTGCATTCACTGCCAAGCTGTTGCAGACAACACCTCGCAGCATTTGTCGTTATATCTGCATTCTCCTGCAGCATAGGCAAGCAGACACCTGCTGCCTGGCATGTGTACAGGCTCTCAAACAGGCTCTACTTGTACGTGAGCTTCACAAATGCTTGCATCCGAACTTACCAGACTAGGTGAGAGCATTGTGTGGCCAAATCGTAGCATGCAAGGTGTGCATGACCCACCTTGATGTGATCCTGGATGTTGTAGTCCAGCAGCCTTCGCAGAGAGGTGACCTCATCAGGCCTGACGTCAAAGCCCACCACAGTTGCAATCTGCTCCCAGTGGCGCTCATGCAGGCCAGCGTTGCAGATGGCAGTGATGAGTGGCAGCAGCTCTTGGAAGCTGGTGATTTTGGCCTTGCACTCCTCTGCAATCTTGGCGGGGGCTTCCATCACAGGCTCTGTAGCAAAGGTCTGCACATGCACACACACGTGCAGAGTGATCACCTACAGGTGCTGTCACCAGATTCAGCCAGCATGTTGGCAACCTGCAGCTTGACACTTGTCCCCTCACTGGTGCCAAAGTATGACCAGGACAAGAGTGCAATGATGCTGCAGTGCAGCATGTCACCATGTGCACATAGGCAAGTTCACTATTCAATGCAACCCCAACTATACTTATAAGCATAGCAAGTGTGCTGCACATAAGCAACTGGCAGATGCACCTGCAGTGGACAAAAGCAAATACTGTGCAGCGCAGATTTGGGACAGACAGCTGCCCACCTTGCTGAGCTTGTAGACCTTCCTGTAGGCGTCTGACACCTCAGTCTCCACCTCCTCAGGCTTCAGCTTGCTGAAGGGGCCTGACATCCAGCCAGCGTACTTGTCATAGAAGCGGGCGGCCAGGGTCCAGAGGCCGCAGTAGGGCTCCAGCTTGGCCGCCATGCGAGCCACCTGGCTGTACTTGCTGCTGGCCATGCCAAACAGCTTCTCTTGGGAGTTGATGTCCTCGGCGTCAGCAGCTGCCTGCATGGTGCAGCTAAGATGAGCTTACAGACAGACAGACAGACAGACAGACAGACAGACAGACAGACGGACAGACGGACAGACGGACAGAGAGCAAGGCAGTGTTGCTTTGAGACAAGCGCAGCGACTTGAGCCACAGGGTGGAGGTCTTGTGACTAGTGCTGTCCAACCAACTTTCAATTGTACAATAAGTGTGAAAGACCAATGGACTGCCAGCAGTCAAAGTCTTGCTATTTTTCAGAGGGATAGTTTGTCACTGCATTGCTTGACATTTCCAGACCCAGGCATACCTCTTTCAGCTTCTGGGACAGGTCTGAGACTTGTGCCGCCACCTCATCGCGCTTGCTGAGCTCTGAGCGCTGAGCATACTTGTCCACTTCAGCCTCATACCGCTCCAGAGTCTCCCCGAAGTCTCGCTTCCTCTTCTTCAGACTTGACTCAAACTCACGCTGCTCTGCAACACGGGACAAGCTACATGTGAGACCACAGCTCAATTAGCAGCCTGTGAGCTTCCTTCGGGATCAGGCATGACTCAGTCTGCTTCATTACGGTCTTGACAGCCTTGTCATAGTACACTTGTAGCCTGCTGACATGAACGTTGAGTCCATCAAGGAGCGTGAACAATTGCCCAAGTCCTGACAATGCACACTATGAGGCCATCGCCACCCTGTGACTACAATGATGGTCATTCTGTAATGAGGTCTGGTGGGTCAATGGCAGATTGGAGGGTCTACAATGTGGCTGAGCCAGAAAGGCATGCTTTTCTTATAGAGCATACCTGAGGTGGCCTTGGTAGCTGCCTCCTTCATGATGCTAACAAACTTCTTGGGCCATTCGTAAGCCTTCATTGCCACTTCAAAGTCCTCTTCAGGCACCACATGCCTGTACTGAGCCAGGAACTCAAAGCGCTCCTGCATAAAAAGGCATGCGCAGTTGACATTTGCCGGCTGTTGGATACACATGCGTGATGGTGCCTGTTGCTGCTGGCTGTGACTGCAGCTTGGCAGCTTTGCAGGCAGCTGTGAAGAACTGCTGTTCAAAGCATCTACTTTGTGACTTGCTGTTGTACAGGGATGCCTGGTTCAAGATCAGCAGCAGACATGCTTCACAGCAGAAGTCACAAAGCACTTGATGACAACAAAGCCAAGAACCCTTAGGCCCATACCTTGTTCAGCGCAATAGCGGTCCGCATCTTCTCTGCTTCAACCTGGCAGCGCGCAATCTCCTTCTTCAGCTGCAACACTTCCTCGCTTGAATGCGACACCTGCAAAGCAGCCCCAACCTCAATGCAGCCGCATCCAACAGGCTAACAAAGGGGTACTTGATACAGAACAAGGAGGTGCACTGAGGGGACTTTGCACCATTATGCCCTTCAAGCAAACTAAAGGGCAGTTCACATCATATCTGCTCAACACCTGTTGCAAACCCAGTGGCAAGATTGCAGAAAGCATCAGCAGCAAGGCAACTGCTGCTTTGCTCAGCATGCCAGCCATGTCATGGCTGGCCTGATTTGATTGGCTTTCAGATTGGGTAGCAGGCTAGTCAACATGACATACCACGCTGACGCCTGCAGCCATGTGTGTGTAGGTCTCGCAGATGTGGTCATTGCTGTCTCTGGCCATGGTCTGAATCTGGTCCAGCAGCTTGTTTGCAGTGCTGTCAGCTGCCGTCTCCAGACGCTGCTTCAGGGCTGTTGCACGTACCAGGTATAGTCCTGTGTGCATCTCGTTGCTGCACAAGTCCCTGAGAGACCACATGCCAGGTGAGTCACAATGTGTCTGAGTATGCAAAGAGCCAGACACATGCAAGACTGGAAACAGGGCAAAGCCCCTACACTGAATGGTTGATGATCCCTGTGCCAGTCTAAGCTGGCAGTGCAGCAGATTTATCAGAGCACTGACAAAGTGCCAAGCTGCAAGGCAAGTATACCATGCTCAGGGCTCAAGACAACAGGACAGAGATGCAGGGTGGTCTCTTCATCTGGTGATCATATGCCTGTTGCATGTCATGCCATTACATGCATGCATGCTTGCATAGCCTGTTCTACCACCTGATAGTCTCAGCAGCAGCGCGGCACTTGGACAGGTGTTCCTGGTAAACCTCCACTGTGGGTGGCTCTGCCTGCTGGGCAAACTTGAGCAGCAGGGCATCAGTGTCATCAGTGAGCAGGTACAAGTACTGGTCAAAGAGGCTAGCCAGGCGCAGAGCTGCTGTCTGGTTCTGGCGCAGCACATCCTGGACTGCTTTGCTGGCTGCCAGCACAGAGCTGTCCTCTAAGGACATGCACCTGATTGTAGTCTTGCTGGCTGCCCCTGCAACAAACGATGCATATACTTGCCCAGCAGACTTATGTATGTACTGAAGTCTACGGGTTTTGTGTCTTTTCAACGGCGGGCTGTCTGGGTTACGCTTCTGTTGAACGCACAGGGAGGCTGTGAGATGATTATTTCAGGAAAGTCAGCACCTTGCTCAATGCCCTTTTGGGTACTTGCATCTCTCAGACCAATCTCCCTGCAGATGCAATGGCCGAAAGCGAGTGCTGACACAACTACTGGTGCAGTTGCTGATGCAGGCTGTATGACTGAACAAACAGCAGCCAACAAGCTAATCATTGTTGGCAGCACACAAAAGACTGACCTTTGTTGGCAGCAGTGCCCACACGTGGGATTGAGCCTGCAGCAGTGACACACTGCTCTAGGGCTTGTAAGCACACATCCTCCAGCTGAGCAAATGTGGGGCTGAAGCCGGTGTACCCATCGCCTTCAACTACCAGCTCCACTGCGAAGCCTGGAGTGCATTCCCAGGACTCCTTCTCCACCTGCTCAGACACACACATGCACACTCATGCAAACCATCAGAGTAAGCTGTGCAGCGAGCCCTCCTGCTGAAACCATTGCAGATGCTGAGTTTTACAGATCCAGCAGGTGCTGTCAGACTAAAGCTGTGTGGAAGGGCACACTAGTACAAATCTGGTGCAAGGCTAGTGCAAGTCTGGTTGCGATATAGGACAAGATGGCACCTGTAGGTTCATAAGTGGGTCTGTGATGACGGTGCTGTCAGCCTGCACAGAAGACTGAGCAGGGCATGCAGGCGGGGTGAAGCTTTCTCCTGAGCTGAGCTGCCAGCACAATGCAACTTGAGACATACATGGACATTGACGGCAATCTGATGTGAGCAGACTATACAGTCCAAAGTAACTATCTAAAGGATAGGGTACAAACGCAAAACAGCATGTTTCCTTGTTGCATGACGCATGTGACTGTACCTTTTCTCCATCTGCTTTGGCTACTGCTGGCTTGACAGCTGGTCTGTACTGCTCAAAGAACGCCACGTAGCTGTTCAACGAGTCCTGCACCAGCTGCCGCAGCTGGTTGCTCTGCAGCACAGCGTTGTCTGTCAAGTATCGCATGGGCCTTCAAGGTGTGCAGCCCACAGTCTTCAGAGATACAAGCTGGTTGCATATGCTGCTCAGTACAAGGATTCTGGCAGATGTCCATATTATCTTCAATGTCTTTGAGCCGCCACTGGGACTGCCGGCGTTGATTGACTTTAGTCAACGTTTGCTGCAGTGCCTCTGCATGGCACGTATTTGCATGCAACACATGTACATCCGCAGAACAAAACGTTGCACTGCAGGCTTACAATACCTGCAGTGTGGCAATTGAGCTGTAGTAGGCGTCTGAGTTGCCATTGATGAAGATAGGTAGCAGGCGGCGGAAGACCTCCACACACTTGGGCAGCCAGGATGTCCACAGGCCTGCCTTGCCACGCTCTGTGCACTCTGCCTGCCAAGTCTTGAAGGCATCCACCTCTATGGGCTGCGCTCCCTTGAACTCAGTGCTGCTCACATCCAGCAGCAACCTGTGCACAGCATCTACTGTATCCCCCGTCTATGCTAAGGCAACATACGCGTATCGCTGATGTAATCTTATGTGCTGACAAACTGCAGTGGGGAGTCGTAGGCTTGCTTGGCTACCTGTTGCATGCTAATGCATTGTGATGCAAGGCCAACCTCCTGGCACATCGATTGTGCAAAGCATCCTGGATGTAATGCCACTGCCAGGAGCGTTCAACACGCATTGAAAGTAAGATGAGGAGCGGCACATGACAGACAATGAGCAGGTGCCACACCTGGATGAGTAGCCCTGCATGATCCACAGCTCATTGAGCTCCAGAGCATTGGCACTGAGCGTCTGCAACGACCAGGCAATCTCCTCTCTGGAGGTGGCCACCGAATGATGCCACCAGTCAGGCAGGTCCCAGTTGGCAACCCGGGCTTTGCCCATGTGTGCAGCCTGCTTCTGAGCCAGAACTGGCCTTACGGCTTGAAGCCCTAGCCGGCGCTGCTCTACTGGGCTCTTGAGGACATAGTCTGTGATGGCCTGCTTGGCTGCTGACATGTACTCTGATGTGACTTCATCCAGGCAGCTGTGTATGATTGACTTATATGCGCCGCCAGTCATGTTGCAGCTACGCAGGCACAGGCGAATGTCATTGGTGCAGATCAGGATTCGTACTCATGCTGAGTACATAGTATGTTGGATTTGAAGCCTGGTTTGACTGCAGATGAGGTTTGTTTGTTCATGAGCGGTGCGTCAGCTTGGTGCTGTGAGTGCTGGATGCTCTTGGGAGCTCTGATGCATGTGCACAATGTAGGAGTCTGAAGTGTTGTCTAGGCATGCTGACACAGCGTTGCTGCGGTTTGCAATTGCATGCTTGCGCAGGCAGTGTGCTGCACATGAGGCTGATTGAGCTTTTGATCACAGCACTGGATGGTGAGAGCATCACCTTTCCTGCTGTGGCAGCATAGACACTGCATTGACTGCCCAGTCTTCCTGAAATGGTGTGATATGTTTGTCATCAATGCCGGCAGTGAGGTAGTGCTGGCAGCGTGCAAGTGCATCATTGGTCTGACGCTCTGTGTATGTGGCATCCTCTGGATCAAGCTGCCGTTTGGCAGGAGGCAAGTCTGCCTTGGCCTTGCTTGTGGGGACCAGTTGAGCATATTTGCTGGCCAGACCTCCATCATTGGGGATCCCAGCAGGACTTGCTTGGAATGCTGGAGTCTTCAGGGCTCTGTTTCCAGCATTAATGGGAACCACAAGTGATGTGCCCTTTGTGGGGCTCTTTGAGCCGTGTCCAGCAGCCTGTATCAGGTCATGGCATGTGCTACTCAATTTCAGCTTGAAGGCAACACAACAAGCTGTCCTAAAGATGACGTAGAGGTATGATTCAGCAGTCAATGAAGTAAGACTCAGCAGCAAGCAGGGTCCAAACGCTGCCATGTACAGTCACAAGGGGATTACCTTTTCAAGCAAGTCACATGCTCTTGAGGCAGTAGGCGTGTAGTAGCTGCCAATGCGGCTGCTAGGGGGGTGGTAATAGGGATCCCCTCTATCGCCATAAGTGGCTGCCTTGGTGAATAGTGACCTCTCATCAAGCAGAGGAGGAGCAGCCAGAGATGCTGGCCTGCCCTGCTAAAGCACACAAGGCCTTATGACATAAAGTCAGCTCAGTCTCCTAGCATGCAGACTACCTGTAAGAGTTGTTGCAGGCAAGCTTGTTGCCAGTAATGCAGGAATGACAAAATACTGGTGAGCCAGAGCAGAGTAAATGTCGCTGACAAACGCTCAATCTGTCGGGACGAAGTGTTATCTGCCGCACCTGAGGGGAAAGTACTGCTCCTGGTCTGGCAGCAGGACTCGATGCTGTTGCCGCTGTCCCCTGCATGCAGAACTTGCTCTTGAACTCGTGTCACAATCAGCACAGCCACTGCGCATAAGCAGCATGCAAAAACCAAATGCCGAGGCAGTTGCGAGCTGACGTCAACGCTATGCTGATTCGCTGCACTCACCATCACGTTCGCAACCTTCTCAGTCCTCCCAGTCGCCTCACATCGACACAAATGCACCACTTGTCAGCAACACGGCATGCATTTGTTTCCTGTGCCGCACTATTCCCGCAAGTAGCGGAGACACAATAGTGTTTCACAGGAACTTAAATGCTGCACACGTGCATGCTGAGCTTAGTAAAGCCTAAGCCCAGCAGGCTCTGACTAGTGTCGCACAGTGCGAGGTGCCAAGCTAGCCTAATTTCTTTGACAGGCAGCAGTCAGTGCAGGTTGAGCTTCTGGCGTTTTATGGCTGATTCAGAAACGTGGCAGAATGTCAGCAATTAATTATTTGGACAGGCATTGCTCCAGTGCCCAGGCTCGCCACACTTGTAGCAGGTCTGAGCGCTGTGACCTGCGTGTGCAACAAACAGCAGCTGGTCAAAGACTACAGGCATTCAACAAATGCAGCAATAGCAAGAGATTCCCCTGCACAATTGATCAAATGTGGTAAGGAGTGCAGTGACATGCTATGCTATGCTATGCCATGCTACGCTATGCTATGCTATGCTATGCTAAGCCGTGCATGTGCCAATGACCAGATGCATCTCACAGCAAGAACAGCTGACTGTTTTCAGGATACCTGTAGCAGTCACAAACTGTCCTCCGTTCTGACCTTGTCTTCCGCCTTGTCCCCTGTTCCTGCCTGCGTGGCTTGTACCTCTGCTGGAACCACCTCGGCCGCATCCTGCAGCAAACCTTAAACCTCAGGGAGTCCGTTTGGCAAGCTGTGTCATTCTCCTCCTCGCTGGTAGCGCCAAGGTATATTGCTCAGGAGCAGCATTTGGCTCCAGATTGTGATCTGGGCTTGCATGCTTGTTTTGGTTCTACCAGACTAAGATGCATCTGCCTAGCTGTGCTCAAACAGTGGGCAAAGTAGGCACATCTGATGAATCAGTGACATAGTAGCACAGGCAAAGCCAACCTGCAGGTGCACCCTCATACTCATCAGCCCAGGCAAACTTGAGGCAGGTGTCGGCCTCAGTCTGGTGAGAACACTTGAAGAACCTGCGCCCTGGGTTGTTGGAGGTGTTGGCTGTCAAGGACAGGCAGTCTAGGCCATGTCTTGGGCAGAGAGGCACCCCATTGCTGCTCCACCTGTTATTGTTGTTGCTGCTGCGGCCACTGCTGCCGAAACGTCCAGATCTACCAGCTCTGCAATGGGGCAAAATTTTGGCTTATTGGCATACCAATACCGTCTGAAGGCTAGCTGAGAAGCAGGCAATACGTAGCACATGCACAATGTCAACAAGCATGTCATGAACTGACTGTTGGAGCAGAGGGGCCAATCAGTAAACAGCCTGGTGCTGACTACCTGCAGTGACTTGTAAATTATAGCCACTTGCAAACACGAGCTATTTGATTTGTCAGTACCGAACATGCTATGCATTGATCGCGCAACTTGCTGTCAGGGCAATGACAGAATGCTCCTGGGTAAGTAGTTGATGTGTACTCTGCGCATGGCCCAGGCACAACATGCACCTGTTACTGCCCCTGCCTCTAGTGGTGCCTCTTGCAGCAGAGCCTCTAGCTCGCCTTGCTGGCCTTGGGTTGTCATCACCATCAGAATCTGACCTCTGGTGTCCCCTGTGATTGCCTGCAGGCCTGCCACCACCTCTTGAGCCCATGCCTCCACCCCGGTGCCCTCCCCTGCCATCTGCACTTACATTGCAAAAGTGTCAGAACAGGTCACCAGGTGCTATCCAGCTGCTTGTGTATGTGCAGAGACCATGAGTGAATCATGGTGCTGAACAACACTATGTTGGTATGATAAGCTCCCAAGTGTGCCCTGATGGAATGCAGCAGGGCATTGCCATATGTTGTGATATGTCGCTGTCCCTTGCTTGAACAGTCCATGTCTTCGACATGCTTCTGCTGTGCCAGCATTGACCGACAAAAGCAGTGGCTAAGCAGCATACTTGCAGATGAAGCACCCCTGCTGCCACTGGCATGCAAGCTTGCTCCTCTGCTGCTGCCAGTGTTGCCTCTACCGGCGCCAAAGTGCCCTCTGCCACCTGCCCCTCCTGCACCTCCAGGCGGCCTGCTGGCTCCCGTGGCGGCAAGCAAGGTCTTCAGCTGTCGATCATGGATGATGCAGCTGTGAAAGGTGGGTGGGGTGCCTGGAGGTATTTGTGCTGGCCGAAATCTGCAAGGCACAACAAAACTGGAACTATTGAATAGGCTTTACTCTGCCGTGGCTTTAGAATGGGCCCATTTTAAATGCGCGGCGGAGTAAACAGGGAAACAGGGAACCTTGTCGTGTCATGTAGGCCCAAGTCTGTGAGGTAGCTGGGCTGTGTGGTTGCATTCTTGGATAGCGTCACTGTGTAAACACGTGTGCAGTCACACACAACATTGCCATGCTTTCCAGCAGAGATTGTGTGTGAAAGTTCACCCAATAGCAAACAGCTCCACGTCTGTTTGTGTACCATGCATGCCTCACAACAGGCAACGTTGCATCACTTGGCCTGTCACTTGCTGCAACCAGGCAGTATATGAGCACACCATGATTGTTTTCATACCTCAGGTTGAGCTTATGAACAATGCCATGATGACAGTCCTGGCAGTGATCTTCACTCACTGACACTGCCAGTGTAGCCCTGGGTAGATATACTGATTCCTTGCAAGAAGGGGCTCCAGTGCAAGCAACCACAAACTTTTGGTCATCACGCTGGCGCAGCATGAGGTCGAAGCCACAGCTGTGGCAGGGACCAACGAAGTCTCCTGCATGGCTGCCATCGCTGTTGTAGGCATCGGCATCCCCAGCAGCACGGCTGAAGAAGAGTGCCACTTCAGCATCCATCATGCCTGCATGCACAGCAGGATCAAAGCTGCAGAAGATTGCTGACCCACAACCTGCTGAAGTCAGGTCAGCATGAGAGGGTTGGATCCTGACTGATTTGTCCATGTGTGCCTGACTACTAAATGGCTCATGCCCTTTGTATTTGCGATTGTTGCCAGCAAACAATCGCATGATCGTTTGCTGGGCGACAATTGCATCAAGAAGTGCCAGAAGCTGACATCCCATTACACAATTGTCAACTGCATTGATCATCATTGGACTGCATTACAATTTCTCACTTGTCCTGGAGGCATACAAGCATGCAGTGCACTCACTGTACATGTAGCTTGGCATGTGTACCCACTTTGTTTCTGGCTTGCTGCCTCAAAGTCTGCCTTGAAGAACTCAACAGCCTCCTGCAGGACGCTTTCTTTGGAGCGAGCCCCGTGAGCTACAGCAGTAATGTTGGCCTCAATCTTCCCCCTGCAGACAGACAGCTGTTCTCAATCCCAAAACATCCACTTTGTTTCAGAAACGTCATTCATACAATAGAAATCTACACTCAGAAACGTCTGAGGACAGTCAAAACGAGTTTCTACATTGTGGAGATATTTTCACAACCTGTGCAACCAGAATGATCAAACTGCTTTCATATGTATGTGCCACTCCTCAGCTGGCCTGCAATTTATTGCTGAGGCCAGCGTCGGATGTTGATCTGTGCAGCGAATGATGGCAAACAGGCTGCCATTTCAGTCATATGAATCTCTCTTGATCTTGCTTTTGGTGCTGTAGTATATGTTGTGATGAGGTGTGACAACGCTGCCAAACACTGTGACAGAATTTTACCTGAGGTTGGGCAGCCACAAATTTTCCAGGCCCATCTTGCGATATGCTCCCACCAGGGCCTCACCAAGAGATGTAGGCCAGAAGGTCATGCTGCCGTCCTTGGTGGCATACCCTCTATCCAGCTGTTTCTGAATGTGCTCTGCGACTGTAGCGTCTGTGCCAATGTTGTGCTGCTCCATGAGCGCAATGAGATCTCGCTCTGACAGCCTTGCTGCCGGCTGAGTCCTTCCCTGCAAGCCTACAGAAGTTAACTACTGTCCCTTTCTCATGCCAGTGCTTTCCCGGAGCAAGGAATGCTTTGATTGTCATGCGTAGCTGCAGACATTGCAAACCGACTGCAGCTACACCAAGCCACATCAGCTGAAATGACTGTGACTGTGACTGGCCCTTTGATTACAGTACTGTTTTGCCTTCAAGAGTTGATGGACGACATGTGCAGCTTTGCTTTGGGCATGTGCTGAGGTAAGTTTACCTGAAACAACACCTGTCAGGCAACAGTCAAAGATGCAGTCAAGGAATGAACAAAAAGAATTGCCTGTCACCTTTCTGGCAGCGCGTCTCAGAACAAGGCATGAGACCGCTTGATGCGCCCAAAAGCTACCAAGCATGAGGGTCACATTGTACGCACTCATAGGTTGTCTTTTGCCTAACACTGTTCAGCTTTGGTACAGACTGAGTGGGTTGAGTGACGAGCTAACCTCCTTGAGCATGAGTTGAGAGGGCATGAAAGTCTGGCCTTGATGGAGATGGGGCAAGCTTTCATTGCCTCCCCACTTGGTGTATGGATACACCTCCAGCCAGTTTCTCTCAGTCACCATGAGCCCTGCCCAGTATCATTTTGCCCTCAGTGCCGTGCAACAGCTTTGCCTTTCCATGCAACAGCTTTGCCTTTCCATGCAGCAGCTTTGCCTTTCCATGAAACAGCTTTGCCTTTCCATGCAGCAACTTTGCCTCTCCATGTAACAGCTTTACCTCTCCATGCAACAGCTTTGCCTCTCCATGCATGTCAAGCTTTCCTCACTGTGCTGCACATTGGGCTGTTGTGACCCAGTCTCTGGATCTCTTGCTAGCCTTTAAGTGCTGTGTGTAATAGTCTTCTGTGAAGTACTTGTAAGGTGTAGCAAGGAGACTCTAGGAATTCTTTGCGGGTGGGAGAAATCTGTAGGGAACAGGTGTTGGAATTGAAATTGTTCGCTTTGCAGCAGTCCGTTTGCTGATAGTGAGGGTTTCAGCTCTGTCATTGTCGGTGTATGCAGGTTTGAACAGGTGTTTGAGCAGCTGACCTGTTGTGCTGAAACCTTCCCCAGCCACACAGATCTCAAGCCTGGTCTCAAAGCCAACAGCTGGTGTAGAGCACGTAGCCAGGAAAGAGCGCACAATGAACTCGTACAAGCATGTCTTCTCTGAAGGCCAATTGCTCTCGCCTGCGGTATGCTTAGTTGGATGTATAGGAGGATGAGCCTGTCCAACAAGAAAGATCATCACGTCAAAGAAACAGAGGATGTTGTTAAAAACAAGTACCTAGCAGCAGCAGCAGCAGCGGCAGCAGCTGCAGCAGCAGCAAAAGCAGAAGCTGCTATACATGCAGAGCTACAAAAAGGAATGGACTCAGTATGTGCAAAGCGCTGTCATTGCACCCACTCAATGCCAGCTTGGCAGTTTGATACAACATCTGCAGAATGGAGTCTGTGCCTAAAATGCATTTGCATATAAGCTGCATGGACAGCCTTGGCAGAGTCTTGCTGACCTTATCATCATGCCCACCATTGCCAGGTGGCTTCCACATGTTGCCATGCACAATGGCCTGGGCGTGTGACCCCCACCTAGGATCCCCCTCATGCTCCCTCACCAGGGCCTGCACATGTTGTTCATCATCTGCTGATGGCTGATGCAAGTTCCCATTTTGAGCGGCAGCAGGCAGTCTGTGCAGTAAGGATGACAATGCATAGCATGCGACCAGGTGTGGGCTTACAGGTGCCTGTTTTAATTTTTTGTGGCATTGCTGCTGTGTGCCCACATGTGTGCGGACACAGCTTTGACCTGTGAAGCCTGCTGTGCTCATTCTGCTGGTTGTGCAGCTATGCCAGATCTTGTTGTAAACTGCCTAGTCAGTGTGGGGATGACATGGAAAGGATATGTTGCAGTAGGTCGAATCTGCGTTGTGAGTGTGCAAGACACAGGGACAGACTGACCATGAGGTCTTGGCTAGGAGGAAAGCTGTCGGTCTCTGTTCGTGGATAGCTGATGAAACCAGCCTGGTATAGCTCCTCTGCAACTTTCATGATGCGCTCTCCAGGCATGTGTAGCGCTTGCGTGGCCTTCTTCTGCATCTCAAGCGTGCTCAGAGGCAGAGGAGGCCACCGTTTCTTCTCTTTGCCTTGCACCTGAAAATGTTCACGCTCGTTCAGGTCTTTGTGTGGGCTGTGAATCTTCTACAATGGCAGGCTGCCAAAGAACTGGTGCTTTGAGCCTAACTACTTGCAAATTCACGCTGTGAATGGCGTGTAGTCAAGATGTACCATGCTATGCAACCATTTCTGCAACATTGTTGGACACACCTCTTGCAGCATCATGTTGAGCTCTGGGACACAGCCATACAGCAGGTGATGTTTGGCCATCTGCTGTACAATGTGCATATGCAAGTGCAAAGAGAAGACAATGACAAGCTTGTGCTTCAGCAGAGGTGCTGTGCATGAACTCTGGAGCGTGCCTTGGTGACGCTTGCCAAGGGCTCGTCCACACACATCTCATAAAGCACAGTAGCAGCAGTGTGGTCAAACAAGCGGCCTCGGTCCCAGCTGAACTCAGTCTTCTTGTGATCCTGAGCTGTGTGAGTAACCTGGATGTGCCAGAAGTCTTCTGGAATGTGCGCTTGAATCTCCCTGCCACACATTAAAAGCTGTCCGGATTACACATTGCAGATGCTTCTGACAATGCAGTGGCATCAGAAGACACAGGACTGACACAGCCAAACAGCACATGGCATTACACAGACATGTTCTGCAATGTGGGTAGGAGCGCAGGTCACATGGTGCAGGTCATATAACATGGTGCAGCTCACATGGTGCAGCTCACATGAGATGCATGAGACGGACTTTACCAGGCTCTTTGCACAATCAGGCCAAGAGTTGGGAACTGACAGGGTCCGTAGCTGATCAAAGGCCTTTCATCAACGCCATTGGCTTGCCAATCAAACTTTGACTGCACATGACATGAGGCAGAATATGCTGCTCCTGGATGGCGCATGTACAACAGGAGCTGCAATTTCCTGTCTGCATTAGACATGGCATCGTGTCGCCATGTTAGGCAAACAACATTGACCTTGATCCATGTGCAACACGCAATGTGCACTAGGCCATCAAGTGTACTGTCATGACAATGAAATATTGAAACAAATGAGAGCATGTTGACCAGATGGGTGTCTGTCATTCACCTGCAAAAGTAGTGTTTGTAGACGTGTAAAGGATGCGCCAATACGCAGGTCAATTTCCTGCCTGGCATCTACAGCCTTTGAATCATTCTCATTTGGCTCTACCAGATGGCTGACTGCGTGGTGCAGATCCCGAGCAATCAACGCTGAAAAGCGAGCTCGCTTGACCACCAGATGTGGTCTGACCTTCTTGCAGACATCAATGACCTGTGTTTCAAAGTGTCAGAAGATTCAGCCGCTGTATCTGGGCTCTGTGGTTTAAAGTACACAGTAGTATCCACTGCTGGCGCTACAACAGGCTCGTTTCTGTTAGAGAACGCACGGACTGTTCGCACTTGATGTTGCAGGCGTGTGTCTTGCACACTGGACAAACAACTTTGTTCTCAATACCTCGTAAGCAATGTTCTCCCCTTCTCTGTCACAGTCCAACCAAAGCACCAGCCACTCACATTGCCTGGCTTGCTGCTCCAAATTTCTCTGCAAATCCTTCTTTTCCTGTGCTCATGCAGACACAGCGTCACCTTAACAATTTGCTTCTGTATATGTTGTGTGCATCCAAATTCTGCATAGTTAAGAATCTACGTCCTTGCTGAAAGCTGCAGATGTTGCATGGACTTTTTGTCAGCGACAGCTTGGAGTAAGGCGTAACTGCCACTACATCAACAGCAAAATGTGAAGGGGAAAAGCCCAGTCCTTTGCTAAATTTGCATGGAGCTGAGTAGCAGAGGCTTTCACTGCAGCATACCTCCGGGACAAATTTAACCACAGGAGCTGTATACAGCTCCACAGGTGCACACCCATGCCACTTCTTGTACTGATCTGTAAACTCAAGTGATTGCAGGTGTCCAGCAACAGCAGCAAAGACCATCTCACAAGGTTGACCATTGATGCTGTACTCAAATACATAGTTGCTGATCCGCCTGCAGCAGGTGGTGGCAGCAGGTGGATATGCAGCTGGTCGTACAGGTCACACCGTGATACTGTCACGAGCTGCAGGAGCAAGTATACCCCGAAGGTACTCGTGTTGCAGTGCCTCCGCTGAGGCAACTGGACACCTCTCGTTGCACGCTCGGCTTTTCAGCGACATTCAGCACTCTGATCCGCCGGGACATGCCAAGTCCAGGAACTTGCAAGGAAATTTTGTCGTGCTAGCATATGTCCACTCCTTGCCTCAGGAGGTTTGGCAGAAGCAATATCACGCCGGCAAGCTATAGATCGGTCTGTAGATCGGTCTGTAAAGAAGCATGGCGGGCACTGCAGACGTCAGGTGATTCGAACAGTGCGCATGCAGAATACCTACGTGCACATTGCAGACGTGATTGCAGTACTCCTGCAGCCAGATCTGCTTCGACGTGTGCGTCAGATCCTTCAAGTCAATGAGGCATTGCTGCTTTTGGGGCATCTAGATCTGGTCATGAAGTCGTTCAAAGTACTGATGGACAGCTTGCAGCTGATCACCGGTGCCAAGGCAACACACGCGAAGACGCCAACACACTGGTGTCTTTGTACAACAAGCAGTATAGTGGTAGCTCGTTTCGCTGAGACTGTGTCGCCTTTGCTGCAGAAAGAGTGTTTCAAACCCATGCATGCAGATATTGAGGTGGCGGACTTGGACCTGTGGGCCTCCGATACCGACGATGCATCTACACAGACCAAAATTACCACGAAAAAACATGAGTGCGCAAATCTGAGGGTCCCGGGGCGTCTTCAAGGGCTACAACAGGTGTGTGTCCATGGCTTTCGCTTCTCATTGATACAATAGTTCTCAAGGCATTGACCTGATCGTTGAGGGTCCTCGACAGCAAGACACTTATTTTCGACAGCTCCATAGCCCACTGCGCAAGCTTCCACAGCTGCCTACAGCAAGTGTCGATGTAGGTCTGTGACCCAGGCATGGCTGTAGCTATCGAACCAAACCCTACTCACATCTCAAGAGGCACCCAAACTTTACAAGGTACCAAAAGATTGCCATCCTTTACAGCTAGGCAAGCTTCAGCCAACCAGTCTCACCAGCATCGCCACAACCGTTCTGCAGTAACCTCCCACACCCAGCTGCAGCCAGATTCGATGGCAGCACAAACAAGCAAGGCTAGCGATGTCAGCATCCAGCGTGCAGGATCACATCAAGCAGCCAGAAGCTCTGAGAAGCGTGTGTCACAGAACAGCCATCCAAATCTGCCGACGTCATGTCAACACTCACAGCTGCAGGTATGTGCCGGTGTTCATTGTTCCTGAAGGTCGAGTACTAGAAGCATAGCATCTTGTGCACTGTTCCTAAAAGCGACGTGACATCTCTTTTACTCAATCTGCCATCAAGCATACCTGCATCAGGACATGTGCCATGCTTGCCTTGCAACCATTCATGCTTTTTGCCATTTGCACTGCAGGCTTATTTAAGCCTTGCTTGTTTGCTGATGCTCTGGCCTATATTGATCAGCTGGTTTGCAATCTATGCAGATGGAGCAGCAGCACAAGCTCAAGCTTGCTGCTTTGCATGAGGAAAAGGAAACACAGGTGCAGCTTTGCCAAGCGCTCAAAAGAGACCTTCAGCAGCAATTGCTGTACATTCAGCAAGTAATCACACAGTTGAATGACAAAGAGGCCTGCTTGGAAGGCAAGTTCCAAGATGTGGTGCAAGAGCTGACAGCACGTCATGTTGCTGTGTTGCATTCAAGCCTGGTGCATGCAGAGCGCAATTGGCAACTGTGAGCCTACAGCTATGCCTGATGCAACTGCTGAGACAAATTCCACCTGGTTACATTGCCTGCAACGCCAAACAGAGTATTACCTTGGAGAAGCAGATACACGCGGCATATTGAGTGATTTACCTGACTCTGTCTTTGCTATTTTGCCTTGGACTTTAGGTCACAGGCTTACTTCCTTGACGCACCAGATTGGCAATCTTGCGCAACTCTATTGACACTAGGTATGTCTCCTGGTGGCAGCTGTTGCCTGTTGTGTGCAGCGGCAGTACCAATATGCCTGTGTAGCATCATCATGCTGGGCAACTTACTTCCATGAAAGTTGTTTTTGTGAAGACTGTTAAAAATAGCACAAGATTTTGCCAAGCAAGCCTACGTATTATACTAGTGAGATGTCAGGACCAGATGGCAGGACGAGCAGCCTGATGTGAGCGCTAAGGTGAGAGCTGGGCTTACAGCTGCCTGCTAATGGATGCAGCAGTGACACAATCATTGTCGCCATTATGGCTGCAACCTTTGCCTACATGACAAGCCAGCTGCAGCCATGATTTTGAATCTGTGAGCTGTTGCAAATCCTTCCCCTGATAAACCTCAAAAGTATTTTGCTGTGCAGACACTCAGGATGTGTGCCATGTCTGACATTCTTGCTCACATCTTTGTTCTTGGCCTGGCAACATGACCTAGGTTAAGTGTCTCAACCCTTTCTCCTCATCGCTCCCACATAAATCCTTCAGGTTGTCAATTGAATTGAAGACTCTGGATGTCAGACATTCAGTGTCAGGCACCTAGCCAACCAAGGTCCATGTGCAAGTTTCCATACCTTGTAACATGAGCACATGCTGCCTGAGTGGTATATGCAGAAAATGCCGTCATGCAGCCTGATGCAAGACGCATCTCCAGCAGCTGCCTAAAGGTAGCTACCCAGCGAGCAGGCTTGGATTGGCGCAGCCAACATTGCATGGACCAACTCGCAGCTTGCTGAATAGACTGCAGCTAGTGCTTTATTGATGACGTCCAGCCGCACCAGGTTTTGCACAAAATTCAGGGAACGATGACAGGAAGTATTGCAACGTTCAGCGGTACTCACTCTCTTTCAAAACTGTTGAAAGGCTCAACTGTGACATTGCAGTACGCTGACATGATATACCAACTCACAGTACTGTGAAGGTAGTGTTCACTTGCTGGATCCTTTGGATTGAGTTGCTAGCCAGCAACATCAGAGACACACAAAGGCTGGTCACAAATGAGGTTCTCACAAACAAGAGTAAATTTCAACTGTGTCCATGTGCTGAGCGCCTTGAAGGGAAGGTTTTTGGCACTGCCTTTGTGCAACCCTGGACATGACTATTCAAAGTCTGAATCTTCGTCATCTGATGCTGCGGCGCGCTCACCACCATGTCGCACAGAGCGCTGTACACCTGCATTAGCACCACGAAGTGAGCTTAGGAAACGCTGTTGCACCTGGTCATTCAAGGATATTGGTTTTCCCAAAGCCTTGACAAACCTTTGGCTTTTTGCTGGTTTGGGTTTGCTCCACCATAGTCTTCTGTGCCATCGTATGTTATTAGGCCATGCAGGCTCAGGCGGCCAGCGAGAGCGTGTGTGCTGAAGTCATCTGAGCCCCCAAGTTCATCAAAGCCAACGACGTAGTCAACTGTTTTCTCCTTCTTGACACATGCTAGAGTTGGTAGCATGAAGACTTTTAGCCTCTCTGTTAGGAATGGACTTTTTTCTGCATGAATCTGCAATGGTGTTGAGGCTAAGTCTGATGTGCGTGCAGAAGATTGTGAGCTTGACTGTCACAAATCAGGGAGGTGGAGCATTGCATGACTGACCTTGATGAACTTTGTCTCAACATGCTGCTTAGCCAGAATTTGCATGTGCTTGTCCATCACCTGCAACTACCAAAAGATTGGCAAGCAAGCGGCAAATCATTAACATGCTGTCAAGCACTTTGCATCTGTACCTTGCATGGCCAATTTTCTCTGTAGAAGTGGCAAACCATTCTCTCTTCGCCCTTCATTTCCGCAAAAAACTCCTTTTCTGAAGCTATCTCGTTGTACTCGCCATGTCCTTTGCTGAGCCATTCCTTCTTCTTTAACGCAGCTTTCTTCATTTGCTGCAAGCGCTGTTGCCGAAGTGACTCCATATCGTCTTCCTCAAGTTTCTGAAGTTGGTGCATCTCATTGTCTAGCTGATCTTCAACTTTCTGGGCAGCTGCAAGCAGGTGGTGTTCGACAATCTGCTGCTGAAGCTGCTCCATGATGCCTGCTGTTCTGTGTAACGATTCGTCCGGCCTATCTTGGCCGCACTGATCTACATGTGGTCAAGTCAGGCGAACTGCCGACATGTGGCTTGTAAACGCCAGCAGGGTCTGCTTTGAGTTTGACGATCGATGCCAAAATGCTAGACGATAGGTTGTCAGGAGTCACAAGCTGGTGAGGGAAGTGTCGTCAAAGTTGGACAAAGTGAGGACAGTAGCATGTGATGTTGGCGGGAACATTTCCTTATTTTTTGTGGGCATAAAATTCGTGATGCAGCAGTTTTCTTAGTGGTACATGCAACGCACTGAATGGTAGCGCTGTCCAATATGAGGCACTGACAGTTCTCAGTTTGACCGTCATGCATACAATCTGGCACCAGATCACTGACGATGTAAATCATGTTGCCTACTTGATAAACTAGTTATGCTCACAAAGTAATGCTTCGATAACATATAGCCTGCTAAAGATCATCATACGAAGGATACATGTATCACAAGAAAAGCTTGCAGCATGAGGGCTCCAAAAATCTAGGGCAGCCTCATGCTGAAAGCTATTACACATAGACTCGATAAAAAGCCCTGCACCATGTTATATCGCCTCCAACAGCCTACTACTTGTTATATGCAATTCAGACCAGCCTCGACTATCCCATGTTCCGCTGAGTACTTTTGCACTCTGCTAGCCAGTTCATGGCATCCAGAGACTGTTGATGTCGTTCCCCAAGCTTGACAAAAGTCAGTGTTGCAGCCTTGGACAAGATAGTCTTTGCTTCATCTACTCGCCCTTGCTTCAGCTGTACTGCCCCAATGCCTGCAAGGCAACAGCCACCATTTCTCACTTGCCTGCTGAGGTCTCACTACTTGTCCATCTTATTCCAAATGGCAACAGCGGCATATTAACTCTGCTTGTGTCACAGACGTTTGCACCACAATTTGAGGGCCTATGAGAGGTCTAATGTCTTCTCATGTGTCATGACACAGCAGGACAGAACAGTGCTCACCTATTTGGGCAGCAGCAGTATCATTGTGTTGGGAGCCCAGCTGGCGTTCCCTGATGTCTAGACACCGCCGGCACGCACTCTCTGCCTCCTCTAGCTTCCCTGCGGCCCTAAGCACTCCTCCCAGGTTCAGCCAGGTTGTGGCCACTTCTAGGCTGCTCTCACCAAGCACCCTTTGCCTGTAGCATTAATCTCACACGGTGTTATGCACGTGCTACAGACCTGAAGCCTCTACTGTGACAGCATGATGCTGCCAACATTGTGAGTCCTCAAATGACAGCTGATGCTGCTGGAAGCAACATATAACGACGTAGCTCGACCTGCAATGGCTTTGCTTCTGATGCTGCACCAGCCTGCAGTGCACAGGATCATGCAGCATGCATGCATGCCCACCACAATCTACATTTTGCTTACTTCCAATACAAGTGTCGCTCCCGGACATGTCTCCTGCCATGTGTAACATGTTGTCTCAATGCATTGTATGATGAGACCAGCTGGCAAGGGGCGACCTGATATCACAAGAGCTGATGCCCCCCCACGGGGTAGGGCCTTAGCCTCAGCAGGACATTGTAATCTATGCTGGCAACCATTGGGGTATGCCGTGTACAATAGGCCTGTCAGGACTCAATCAAATCAAGGGGCACCTGATATCTATACACTTGCAGCACATGGTCTCAATGCATTGCATGATGAGGCCAGCTGGCAAGGGGCACCTGATGTCTATGCACTTGCGGCACATGGTCTCAGCCTCCTCCAGGTGGTTGGCATCCTTCAGCAGCAGGGCCAGGTTGTTCAGGCTGCTGGCGGTCAGGGGGTCATCAGACCCGAAGGACCGCTCCCTGATCACCAGGCTGCGTCGCGCCAACGCCTCTGCTTCTTCAAAACTACAGCGCAACAGTTGAACGCTTGGTAAATCGGCAGCCAAGGGTCAAGCAACCGCTTTGGGTATCAGACCTGTGTGGAGTGAGGAAATTGGAGACTCTGGACGGCACTAATTAGTGTAGTACATATGCAGTTTCTGTGCATGATGTGTGTTATGGAGAGCCAGCAGATTGTCACTAAGGCTGCCAAAACTTGCTGGCCTGATGTGCAGCCTGTCTAGTTCCACTTGACATCCATCATGTACAGGTATCATCCGTAGCGGTTCTTCTTCTGTGGCAGCTTGTCTGTACCTGCTCATCTCTTTGAGTACATCTGCCAGGGCAGTCAGGGCAGTTGCCACATTGGGGCTTTCGGCGCCATAGGCCTGCTCGCGGATGTGCAGTGCCCTCCTGCATAGGGGCTCTGCCTCACCAGCCCTCCCAAGACCCCTGCACCCCATACACCTCATGACCCCTCTCAACGTTGCAAGCTCACACTCAACTAAACAGTCTGTGCATGAGACTGATTGCCAGCTTTCTGGCTCAGAGATTCAAGGCAGAGCCAGACAAGCATTGAAAGGGAGATAATCACTTGTGATTTACAACTTGAGGCAGGTACTGCAATGGTAGTGTCATGATGCAGGACATGGTGTGTTTGTCTGAGGTGGGCGAGCTGTGCATGACTGTGCCCAAGAGTGAGGGACTCACTGGAGGCATGTTGCCTGCAATGACAGAGCAGCTGCCACATTGACATCATCCTCTCCTACTGACTTCTCCAGGATATTGATGGCACTCCTGCAGAGCCTCTGTGCCTCTTCAAACCTGCAACACATTTTCAAAAGCTCAGGAGCTCATTGTACAACACTGGCAGGACCCAGGCCCAGTAACAGGCGTTGCAATAACATGCCTAATGTGATGTACAGCTGACACTAAGTGCACAAAACAAAGCAAGGGAAAATGCCCTGCAGTTGTTGTGCAGATTGGCTTTTGTTTTTGGAGTACACGTATTGATGCATTGTGAAGTCGGACTGAATGGCTGCCAACTCACTTGCCCAAGTCTTTGAGCAGTTCTGCGAGGGAGATCTGGGCTGCAGAGACATCAGGGTGGTCAGGCCCATAGGCACGCTCCCGGATGTCCAGGGCCTTGTTGAAGTAGGGCAGGGCCTCCATCAGCCGGTTCTCAGACTTCAACAGCCCTGCCAGGTTCACATAGCTAGCTGCCACCTGATCACAAGAAGTCACAGCATGTCAGGCAAGCTGCCCTTACAAGCTGCAGAAAGGGTGTGTTGCATCAGGGCTGCACCATGCACCACATGCGACTGTCTGTGCACTTGGCAGCTCAGCAAGTGATTGACACAATGCTTTGGCAGCAGGCAAGGGCATGACGGCGCATTTGGTTTGGCGCTGTCAAGCGAGTGTGCAAGGGCTGGGTGTGTGAGCTGATTCATAAGGTGCACACTGACGGGCAGAATGCTTTGCAGATCTAGAGCATTCAAGCCATGCGCTGAAAATCTATTGAGCAGCCTGACATCAAGCAGGCAAATGGGGGAGGGGGGTGACCTGGGGGTGGTCAGGGCCCAGAGCTTCCTCTCTGATGGACAGGGAGCGCATGTACAGCTTCTCTGCCTGCTCCCCCTTGCTCATCTTCCTCAACAGCGCTGCCAGATTGTTCAGCGACAATGCTACCTGCTCAATACAATTGCTATTCTATGGCCTTGGGTATGAGCAAGCTTGCATAATCAACCACAGAAGGTTGCTTGCTTCAAGAACAACCCAGCTCACTACATGCACACAGGACGGTTTATCAAAGGTACTCACAAATGCACACAAACATGCCTCTTTCACTGGTTTGCACCAAATCCCTGAGAGCACCAGCTGTTTGCTTCTGTTGGGCATTTCAGCCCATCTATACCTCATGGAAACAACAAGAGCTCCAATGAGTGGCAAACCATGCAACAGCCTGTAGCAACTGGCAAGGGCAGGATGACAGAATAAAGCTGGAACCTGAGGGTGGTTTGGGCCCAGAGCCTTCTCCTTGATGGCAATGCTACGATTGTACATCTCCTCAGCCTCCTCAAACTGGCCGCTGGTTTTGAGCAGCACTGCAATGTTGTTCAGGCTGGCTGCCACGTCCACATGGTCAGCCCCCAGCTCCTTCTCACGGATGTCCAGCACCTGCAACCCCCAGATCAAGCTATAAACAACATATATCAACCAATGAAAGAGTTGCTGAAGCATCACTAATCCTTGAGGAAAAAACAATGTGTTTTTTGACATTGGACACTTGCAAAAGTTGCCAATGTTGTTCAGCATCTGTATCACCAATCTGGCTTTGTCAACTGGACACACATGTCTGTCCTTACAGATGTCAGTCAGGTGCACAGGCGCTTTCATGTGGTGCACATGCGTACTTGTGCATGCCCAATAGCGTATTCATGTGTGTCTTTCACACCCCAAAACTCATAGAATGCAGTCAATAGAGCTGCATTGATGCCAGCACTGGTGCGTCCAGGACACTGTGCAGCATGCGTATCATGAGCTCCAGGTCACACAGCACACCATGACAGCAAGCTCATGGGTATGCTTACAGTTCTGTACACCACTTCAGCATCAGCCAGCTTGCCCATGGCTTTCAGCAGACCAGCTGTGTTGTTCATGGTGGTGGCCACCTCCTTGTCCTCAGGGCCCAGCTTGCTGCTCTGGATGTCATACGCTCTGGCATACAGATCCTGAGCTCCCTGGTACTGATGCAGGCGAAACAGCACCACTGCCAGCCCTGTGCCAAAACATACTGTAATAAGCGGCAGAATGCCAAGTAGCAGGTCAGAGCAGTGCTGTGAATATTGAAGCTTCATGCTTACAAAAAGATGTCCTCACCCTGTGCTGTTGACAAAACAACACGCATGGCCTTGGAAGTTGCTGAGATCATTCTCAGTCATGATGCACATTGAATCAAGCAGTTGCAACTCATGTGACACAAGCTTTGTCAACCTGTTGAGTTAGCAATGGGCACGACTGCCTAGAACCCTTTGTTGCCTTGAAGCAACTATCTGCTTGGCATGCTTAGTACCAGCACTCTGAGAACCTGAAAAGGAGAAAAGAGGGGCGTGTATAACAGAGGCATACCATTGCAAGCTTTGGCAATGTCCAGGTGGTCACTGCCCAGTTCAGATTCCAGGATGGCCAGGGCATCACGCAGGGGCACTTCAGCATTCTTGAACTGGCCCTGGTCTCCCAGCACACTGCCCAGCTGCCAAAGGGCCCTGCCCTGAGCCACCCGGTCTTTCTGCTCCACTGCCTGCTCATACACCGCCTGCATATCCATGCCAAGTCAGCTTGATCCCAGCGCACACCCAGCAACTGTTGTCAGAAGCGTTACTCTGGTTGCTGTACAAGTGGCTGTCTAGTCTTTTACCACATCCCCAGCTGTGTCAGTATGTGAAAGGCCACTGCAAGGGAATTCTGGCCCTGCTGCTTTAGTTACATGCTCATATGGATATTGCAGGGGATGCTGATGCCTGCTCTAGATGCATTTAGGTTGTTTGCTCATAATTCCACATTTAGGCATGTTGTTGTCACTGTTGTGCTTGCAGCAGTACATAGTCCTGTACCGCTGTCTGATGTAGCAAGGCCAGACTGATCTTACAAACTGAAGCAATGCTGGAAGTTTGGCTGTGTTGATAGCCGAGAGCTACCACGTTCAGAGACTTACAGGCCTTGAAGTCTCTATCCTATAGTCTGTGGCAGCCCTGTGCGCAAGTAATGATCGACTGATTGACTGATTGATGATCGACTGATTGATGATTGACTTGTACCTTGCAGAAGACCTCCCTTTGCAGCAGGTCCAGCCGGCCACTCAGCAGCGGCATAGACTCCCACAGGATGTCGCTGTAGAAGGGCAGGGCCTCTTCAAGCGGCCCCTGAGAAGCCCAACGTACGATTTCGTGGATGTTTTGATGCTCTCGGTCGAAAAGGCGCATGGCTGAGACTGGTGCTTGCGCTGCC
>JAABUK010003140.1_pt1 | contig 28332 bp, 37 predicted proteins | sample 5559141 | NCBI WGS metagenome assembly JAABUK01 (sample SAMN10711869, study PRJNA513367) | rock metagenome | isolation source: Antarctica rocks | place: Antarctica: Victoria Land, Pudding Butte nord | collected 2016-01-03
CACCAACCCCCCTGACATGACAACTCAACACCATGTTGCTTCCATCTCCTTGGCCAAAACTAGCTTTGCTATCGACCAAATTGTCTAAAGTATGGGAGGGCAATATTGCTCCAGTCAGTGTGGTTCTGAGGCTTGGTTTTCATGTTCTATACTGCTGTCCCATACTTCTGCAGCTATTCTGCCCTGCTGTGATGTGGCATGACATCATAGGCATCTCTGCTGCTTGACATTGCAGTGCATTGCTCACAACAGCGCATTTCTGTTTTGTTGAGGGCTCACTCCACTGCCTCAGACACACACGACTCCAAGAAGAATCACTAGCAGTCCTCATCACACAGCAAGTTCTGTCTGTGCTGCTTAGGACCTTGAATAGGTGCAGTGTGTTCAATGCCAATACCTAGTGTATGTTGTTCCCAAATGATGTCTGTTGACTCCCCTGATGAGTCCTAAAGACAAGAAATGTAAATTGGTTGATTTGTTTGATTGATTGATTGATTGATTGAGTGAGTACAATATTTGCACCCTTGTGGTGCAGGTGTTGGAAGCGGTGCTGGAGCGTCTGCAGGACTTTGAAGACAAGGTGCGGTCACGTGCAATCATTGCCATCTGTGAAGCAGCTATGGCTTTTCCTGAGGTGAGCCCCAGTACCAAACTCAGACAGGAGGTGAATCAAAGTTGGCCCAATTTTGCTTCTGCACTGAGGTGTACAACATCAGTGGTTTGCTCAAAACACAGGCGGCATGCTTGCTGAGATCTGACTGGTATTGCATGCATCTGGTTGCTGCTGTGAATCAGCACTAGAGCTGCTCTGTTGATGCATGACAATTCAGCAGCATCCTGCTGGACAGATGCATGAGTTGCTGGCTAAAGGGCTCTGTCTATGCATGCGCGATAAGTTGCTGAGATGTTGTTATCCCTTGATAGGAGAGGTCTGTCTTTTGCTGCAAATGCTGTAAAGCGGGTTGCCCAGTGTGTGGAGAGCTTTCAAAAAACAATAAGTAAAAGTGGGGGCGTGATGCTGCCACACAAACTTCTATGCACTACAAGAAATTAGGGCTCAGGCTTTAAAGCCTCACATGCCCTGCTGCCTTGCCTGCTAAGCCTGCTCTCAAGGCGCACTCATCTAAACGACTTTCAGGGAGAGCCAACATACCTAGCAAAGCATCATTGCTCTGTCGCCTGACTCTACCTTGGAGTGTGCATATGTACGTGAGCTACACAGGAAGTAACCAAGCAAGAATTTACCTGAGTGTCATGCAGGCCGTTGGTTTGGAGAGACAAGACTTGTCCCACACGCACCTAGCTCATCATGAGCTGGAAAGCGATGTAATTATTATTATTATTATTATTATTATTATTATTTTATTATTATTACTATTGTTATTAGTATTGTTGTTTTTATTAATATTGTTATTATTAGGATTATCATTGTTATGCAGGCCGTTACGCTGCAAGCATTGGAGGCCGTGAGCGCGCGCTTGAGGGACAAGAAGCTGGCTGTCAGGAAGGAGGCTGCTCTCCAGCTAGCAGCTGTCTTCAGGTTTGTACAACCCACAACTTTTGCACTCTCAGTAACCCTGAATGGACAAGCAATATACGCATTACGTGCTGTGATTTGCAGTAATTTGGCAGAACGACGTCTAATGTTGTTGCAAGTGCCAGACAAATGCCCACCACATGATGCAATCATGATCAATTAGGCTTTCAGAGGGTTCAAGCAGTTATAGAGTTGCGCAAGACAGACTGCTTTGGAAAGACGAGACATATCCCACACATACCTAGCTCATCACCAGCTGGAAAGCGTTGTTACTATTTATTGTTATCATCATTATTATTATCATTATTGTTAAGCAGTTTGGCAGCAGTGACCTTGCTAGCAGTATGGTCAGGCAATATGCTTAGCAGGAACGGTGATGTCTTTGTTGCTAAATTGCACCGTACCTGCTGAGCACATTTCCTGACCGTGCTGCTAGCAAGGTCACTGCTGCCGACTGCTTGAACCCTATGATTGCCTGATTGAGCATGATTGCATCATGTGGTGGGCATTTGTCTGGCACTTGCAACAACATTAGATGTCATGCTGCCAGAGCTAATCCACAGAGCATCCTTTCAGCTTGCAGCAGTCATTCCAGGCTGCCGGGTGTTCCAGTGAGACGTCCTGATGGCCACATGACTATGCTGTGCTACCCAATGCTATGCTATGCTATGCTATGCTATGCTATGCTATGCTATGCTATGCTATGCTATGCTATGCTATGCTATGCTATGCTATGCTATGCTATGCCATGGTATGCCATGCCATGCCATGCCATGCCATGCCATGCCATGCCATGCTGTGCTGTGCTGTGCTACGCTGTGCTGTGCTGTGCCGTGCTACATGCTACATGCTATGCTATGCAGGGCCTACTGCAACAGATCTCAAGACGTCATGACGCCAGACGAGGAGAGAGCAATCTGGATTCCCGGGCGCCTCTTGACAGCAGCAACGCGCGACCCAGAGCTCTTCAGCTACATCCTGGATACGGTGCTGCGCAATGGATTGTTTCCGGCAAGGTTGGAGTCCAAGGCGGCTGCTGGCCATTGGGCTGTTGTCTTCATGAACTGTGGTGAGCAGGAGCGCAGTGCTGTGCTGGCAGTGCTCAGGGCCAAAGCGAGGCAGCAGCAGGATGTGCACAGCTTCCTCACTGTCAGAGGTACACTATCCATCAATCAACCGACCAATGGATTGAGCAATTGAGCAATCAAGCGCTTGATCAGTAAAATAAACAGTTAATCAACCAATTTACTTTGTTCCTGACTTTGGGACCTGTCAGGGGAGTCAAAAGAAGTTGAATGAGTCAATGCATTCAATGCTATTTTGGACAATTACAGCAAGACCTGAGCTTGGCACTTGTGTTTATTCACAGATTTAATACGTGTCTTCTGCCCTAGATCAGGTATGTAGAGCCATGGACAGCTCCCGGTATTGAAAGCCTGCTTTGGCAGTCAGCATTCCAAGGACTATGCATGTTGATGTGGCCTGAATCAGACTGGGCAATCTGCATGCCACCCATTGTTGTATGATTGCCATATCCAGAGAACAGTGCTGACAATGACAGGACGTCTTGCATCTTGTGCAACCCCTGTCGCATAGTTAATGCAGAGCGTTAGTAAGATACACGTCTCAGGACAAGATGTTGAGCATTTCCTCCCAAATACAGGAAGGCTGTATACACTGCTGCTCTTCAGCGCTGCCCTTATGCTATGCCAACACTGCACTGCACCCTTGCTTCTCACACAGAGGTAACCATCAACACCACAAGATCAGAACTGCAAAGCTGCTGAGTCTTACATTGCATACATAGCTGATTGACAGCTGGTCTTACACTGCAGCGGACAAGTCGCCGTCTGGGTCCCCTTTTGCCACTGGTCACGATGCAAGAGTAGGTCAAGCCATGCGGCGTGTTGCTGCTGCCTTCCCAGACTCTGCTCGCGCTGATGAAGCCCTGCAGAAGATCCATGAGATGCGTGATGGCCACATCTTCAAGGGATTGGCCATACTGTGTGCCCCTGGAACAGACTCTGAGGCTGCAACAAAGGTGGCAAAAGACACGGTGCAGCGAATTGGGTCCAAAGGCTTTGTAGGGGAATTTGCTAAGTATGTGGCATGAGATTGTGTGCTGACTAATGCCCCTTCATTTGACAGCCGTGAGGACTTTGTTTCATATGCCTGCTTGTCATTGATGTCTGCAGCAGTGTGGCCTTGCATTGTATTTGCAGCTGAAATGCATGATGATGTATAGACTTGAGATTCCGACCAATGCCAATGTTGATACTCAGATCAGTAATACAGATATCAATACTAGTAATCATGATCATGCCATTCTGACAAGCATTATGTTGACAGTAAACAACATTTTCATGTGCTCATCAGTCACGTCGACAAGCAATCAGCAACAACATGTGGCAGAAAAGCAAGAACCGTTGCTACAGATCTGTCAAGCCGTGCCTGTTGCAGGTGTGTGTGTGCGAGGCTCAGCCCCAACCTGATCGCCCCCGACCACCTGCAAGGGCTGTTGGAAGTAGCTGCTGAAGAAGCTGGTGACAAAGAGGACAGCACATACCTGACAGCAGTTGTGGACCTGCTGGTGGGCTGTGCAGCATCTGCCCCGGCACTGTTTGCTAACCTAGGGAATCAGGTATGGCCCCTGGCACAACACCCAATTTGACATAAGTGGACACAATGTTTGCTGGATTTGGCAATCAGGTACCACCATCAGCAGAGTACCCAATTTGTCATGGACTGATGGCACTGTCTGCCAATCTACCAAGCCCAAGGCAATGTATTGCCCCTGGCAGCATGCCCCACTTTTCACGAACTACCTGCGCTGTTTGCTGATTGATGGACCCGGCTGTCCTCATTTACAGAGCCATCAGGTAAGCCGTTCCTAGCAAGCAAACAGCTCACTGTTAGCCAACAGGTGAAGAGCTCCAGCAAATGCCCAACTTCATGTATAGTCACATTGTCGTTTTGGGAAATCAGGTATCCAGCAGGGAAATCAGGTGCGGCCATTGGCAGAGTACACAACTAGTCATGAACTGGCTGCACCACGTCAGCGCATTGCCAGTCACACAATGCAAATGTCATCCCATTGTGTGCTGATCAGCAAGGCAAAGGATGTCCAGAACAAGATCACTGTTTTTGACACGGCTACACACAATCATTGTACAGCACTGCAGAGGATGCCCGAAGCAAGATCAGCGTTTGAACAAAGCTGTGAACAACCACTAAACAGGACTGCGAAGGATGCCAACAAGATAGTCCTTTGAACAAAGCTATGAGTAAGTCTTCTGCAGGTTGCGGGACTGCTGGAGAACAAGGACGTCAGAGTGGCGACAGCAGCAGCCAGTATACTCATTCATGCTGCAACACCCATGCTGCAGCATCAACCCAAGAAAGATGACGAGGAAGAGGAGGAGGAAGAGGAGGACTTGGCAACGAAACTGAAGCCTCTGCTGCTGCAGCTTGTCTCTTGTGGGACGCCAAAAGCAGCCAAAGTGGCTATCAGGTGCCGTCTGCTGTGCTTTGCAACATGTGCAGTTCTTGTGCAGTAGCTCAGAAGCACAGGTGGCATTGTCATTTTTCAGAGGTAGTTCCCTCAGGTTCCTCATGCTGCTACATGATGGCATCGGGGAATTGTGCAGTCCTCACTGAGAGAATACTTGATTGCTACAACAATGCTTGATTGCTTGTTAGCTGAATGCAATGTGGGTGTATAACAAACACACCATCAGTTCTGGTCAAGCACATTGTCAAGCAATGATGCCAGGAGTGTATTACTGTTGTTAAGTCCATGTCATGTTGACTGCCAGAAAAGCATGACACACAGGGGGCTCCTCAGGATCATATGTACCCAACCTCAGGCTAACATGTGTGCTCAACAACTGAATGAATGTATGTATGTATCCAGGGCGCTGAGCAAAGTCTTAGACCCAGAATCTGCAACAGCGACTTTCAAAAACTTGGCCAAGAAGCTGATCGCCCTCTTGCAAAAGCCCTCAGCCACCGCTAGCCCTGCCCTGCCAGCAGCCCTGAAGGCCCTGGGCACTTTGGGTCAAGTAGCCCCTGCTGCCTTTGCTGATCATGCATGCAGCATGGCAGACTTTGTCTTGGATGAACTACTAGAAGCACCAGTGAGTAGCTTGAGTCCCAGCAAGGCCAAGCACCTCAGAGCCCCTGTTGAGGGCAAGACGGGGGCTAGCCCTCACCAGGGCATTGTGCTGAAAATGCTTGGCCTCAAGGTGAGCCTGTGTGGTTGTGAGCTGATTGACACAGAATAGCCATGACAGTAGTGTACATTAGTGAGCTGATTGGCACTGAACAGCAATTCAGGCTCACTTCTTCGGGAGAGCCTCAAGCACTTAGCGTAGTTTATCCTCATGCATCCAAATGTTTTTCCTCTCCATTTACCAGATCACCCCACAAACAAGTGAAGCGATTGTCATGATGGCTCCGTGTGCCATTGAGAAAATAAGAGATGTTACCAATTGAGTTTGTCAGCTAGGTTCAGAGCTTACAACACACATGAGAGTACAAACTGGTTACTTTGAAAGTTGCCCAAAAACTGTTTAAGACATCCAGTTGGGGTCCCCCAATGGCTGGTCAACAACCACAGGAGCCTTTTTGTCACAACACATCGTGAGCTATGTGAGGAAGTTGCTCTTGTTGTGTGCTCTGTCTGTTAGGTCCCAGTTGGCCCCCAGGACATCAAATGTTTGTTTATTTCTTTCTTTGTTTATTCATTGTGTGAGTGATTGATTGATCGATCGATTGATTGATTGATTGATTGATTGACTGCAGGCCTTGGCTACAGCGTGTGTGTCGTGTGGTCCTGACCAGCCAGCTGGCACCAAGCTGGCAACAGCTCGCGTGGTGGATCAGCTGATGCTGTTAGTCAACCCTGAGAATGATCTAGACCATGTGGGCACCACCGGTCCGGTATGTTGGCAATCCTTGCTGTCAACCGTCAACAGTGATTTCGTATGTTGTGTCTAGATTGCCTGTGTTATGCACTGTCAATCACCATCTGCTAGCTGAGGTGTGTGTCATTGCTGTTGCACATTGTGCAGCTGTTGATAAGCTTGGTGGAGCATCTTAGTGGTGTCCAAGCATCTAATGTGTGCAAAACCAAACCTGCTGAATATTGGCATGATATAGGGAATGTCAGCAGTGCAGGAATGTCACACAGAAACTGAGAAACGGCCAGAGAGTCTGTGCTGACATCATGCTGCTGGTGTGTGTCTGGAGGACCCATCATGCGCATCTTACTGAGTCTTCCACCATATTGTCACTTCATTCAGGACTTGTTTTGATGCATTCACCTTCTGGTGTTTTCATGTGCTTCAGACGTTGCTCACATTGTCAGAGTTCTGCAGATCGATGAAGGCTGTGTAAGGCTGGCAACTGCAAATGCTCTGCTCAAGTTGGCTAAGAGCCAGGAGAATCCAGTCAGCGCTGATGTGTACTTGCAGCTGGCTCTGACTATGCAGGTAAGCCTTGCTGCATCTCTTCACTCCCTCATATACATGTTAGGAATCCCTCATGTACATGTTTCCTGCACATACCTAGCTCATCATGAGCTGGAAAGCGTTTGGATTATTATTATTAGTTTTGTTACTGTTATTGTTATTACAATACATGCTGAAAAAAGCATTCAGACAGCATGCTCATGTCAAGCGCGATGAGCATTCTCTTTGCTGCCAAGGCATTTCATGATTATGTACGAGTGAGTCACTACGTCATGCTCAGGGGATTCAGGGCTTCTCAACAGACCTACAACCAATTTGACGCATGAAAAGATTAGATTCGGAGATGTCCATCACTGAAGAACACACGCTGTGTGACTCATCAGCAAGCACAGCTTACATCCCCATGCAGCCTCAGCATGCTACATTGTCTGCCATTACAAGCAGAGTGACCTTGACAGCCATGTGTTCTCAGGGCAGTGTCTTGCTGCAGCATTGATGGTATGGGTTGATGTTTTGTTCAGGTTCGGGGTTTTCACTCTACATGTCTGTAATGAGTCTGTGTGCGCAGGATCCCATCATGGAGGTGCGGCATCAGTTTGCAGTGAAGGTGCACCAGATGGTTCAGGACTTCCAGAAGGACCCCACAAAGGGCCACAAGGCAGCCAAGTGGGCAGCTGTCTTCCCTTTGGCTGCCATGGACCCCACCCAGGCCAACTGCCAGGCTGCCTTCACCTTCCTCATGGAGTTTGTTGCTGTCAGAAGGTGGACTTCCCTTTCTGCTTTGGCCCTTTCTGCCCTTTCTGCCATCTGCTTTGGCCTTTTCTGCCCTTTCGGCCCTTTTGGCCGTCTTTCCCTTTCGGCCCTTTCTGCCATCTGAATACAGCTGAAGCAGTCCTTGTCATAGCCATCTGGCTGTTGCAGCGCAGTACTCCATGCTGTTCAATGCCTGCATCAGCCAGAGTTGTCTCTGCTGCTGTTGTGCTGTGTTGCTCATAAGGCGCAAAAGCCAGCAGCGTATCTGACAGCCCTGTGCTGCAAGCTGCAATGTGACTGTGATGCCTGTATGTGACCAAACCTGTACCACACAGGCTCACGTGTTTTGCAACGTGAGCCTTGCATCACGGTCTCTTCGCTGCAGTCAGCCAGTCAATCATTCATCATACCATGCTGCATGTACATCCACACTGCGTCTTGCTAGCCTGCTGCCTGTATGATGATTGACACCATGACTATCTGCTAGTGATGCATGCTGATGTGAATGCCTTGGGCATAGGCATTAGCTACACATGGTAAAATAGACTTGTGAGACACAAAAGTGCTTGGAGGCCGTTAATCTTGTCTGCATAAACCTGAACAATAAGCCCAGCAGCCCTACTACAAAGTGTTGCATGATAATCGTGATGATGATGCTGATGATGATGCGTGTGTGCGTAGGCGAGCAGTGCAGCACAGGGTGTCTGCTGCAGCAGCCAATCAGTCCTCTGGAGGCACCATGCTGCATGAGTACCCAGACTTCATCCTCCCTTTCATCATCCAGTCACTGGCTCACCATCCTGACTTCCCTACCCCAGAGGTGACTAATGCCTGTCAAGCCTTGTTTGCATGACTTTCCCATCCCAGAGGTGACTAATGCCTGTCACTCCTTGTTTGCATGACTCTCTCACCCCAGAGGTGAGTAATGCGTGCATGCACATGAGCTCATAGCTTCACACCATTGCCTGAAGGGAGCTGCAATGAGCTGTGAACTGCATGCACATGTTGACATCAACAGAGCCACTGATTAGGTGAAAGGGCTGTTGCTATGCAACAGTTGCTCCCTCGCTTGCTTGTGCCACTGTGTAGCATGGTACATGTGCCACTGTCTCAAATAATACAGCTAGGCAGCATCAAACAGCCATGGCCAAAACCGTGTGTTTAGCAAGTTGCCTGCCATCGCAGCAAAATGCTGGATTAACGGCTCCAGCCCATAATCTACTTGACCTGCCCAAACTTCAGAGCATGGTTCATGCCTGCAGCATGACATTGCCGCCTTGCAGCCACAAAGCATGCTTGATGTCTGCGCTGGTCAACCTTAGTGCTGGCTTGAGCGCTGAGTCCAGCATGGCACTTTGTTTCAGAAACTTGCTTATGGTTGTAAGACCTCATGTAGGAATCTACTCAAGCCTGTATGTCCCCAACCCATTGAATGGGTAGAATGAGATTTCGAGGATTGAGTGAGTGCATGAATGAATGACTAACAAATGCATGAATAAACGATAGAATGAATGAGTGAATGAATGGATGGATGGATAGATGGACGGATGGATGGATGGATGGATGGATGGATGGATGGTTGACAGAATGGATGAAAGAATGGATGGTTGACAGAATGGATGAAAGAATGGATGGATGAAAGAATGGATGAATGACTGAGTGAATGACGGAGTGCATGGGTGTGGTCATAGGATCTGGACGAGGGAGATCTGTCTGTGTTGGAGCCATTCCAGAAGATGCTTCAATTTGCTCTGCAGCCTCTACTGCTTTACGTGGATCCCATAGCTGATCAGCCAGGTGACGTTCTGCTCCTCAACCTGATTGCCTCTTGCTCGTCTGACTGATGTCAACAATGCAGAAAAGCATTTTTACTGTCCCCAGACGTTTCTGAATTGAAACAGACATTTTGGGGTTGAAAGAGGAGAGAGCTGCTTTTTGCCCTGATCTGGTGATCACACCTTGCAAATGTACAGTCATGTATGCCTGCTGAGTGCACCATCACTGACTGTGAGCCACGAGCTGACAAACATGCATGTCAACAAAGCAGCCATTCAAAACATGTAGGATTGCTTGAGGACGCTTGCTGCGCACCTGTGGGGAAGGTTTCTTGGCGGCAGACGCTTTGAGCTTTTGTGCTTATGGGATCCTGTACTGTGTAAAGCACCACTCCTAGTGTAGTCGCACAGCATGCATGCCCCAAGCATAGCATCTTTGCATCTTCTGCTGTCTACCATCTCCTGTGCTGACAAGGTAGTATAACACATCACAATCTGATTTACTCTAGCGTAGTTTGATACCCTGTAATGTAATTTGTATCAGTTTAGTATAATATAGTTGATATAAAGTTCACATGAGACAGCACCGCCACACTTCCAGGCTGACATTGGCAAGTTTGCAATGCAGGCTCAGTGCTGCCTGTGGTCCAGAAGATCCTGCGCACCCTGAAGCACACTGAAGATGCCACCTTGCAAGATGCTACCCCCAACATCTACATGCTGTGCGACATGGCATTGGCAATGGCCTCTGCACTTGCCAAGAAGCAGCAGCCGGCGAAAGGCAAAGGGAGCCTTTCGGCTGGTGCCAGTCATCCTGGCAGCGTGCCTTTGCCATCTTCCTTCTACAAGTCCTTGGACCTTCAGACTGCAGGTGCGATGCAGAGTGCCGCGCTGAATGCTTCCCAGACATGGCATCCACCGTGTGTGTGTGTGTGTGTGTGTGTGTGTGTGTGTATGTGTGCTCATATTCACTTGTGTTTGCAAGCCAGATGTCTGATGGCGGCACAACTGAGTCCACCCTCCAGACTGCAACACACTGAATGCAATGAAAGCTTATGGACAGGAAAACCAGATGATTTCTGTTATTCTGTCAATAATAGTCATTTACAGGCGTTCCAGCTAATGGTTCTTGCCAGGTACCTACTAGGTGTGCCTAAACCTTATTATGCTGTTGACAGGGCGCAAAGCTGATGGCAGCCATCTGCCTGACTGCTTCCAGTTGCAGCTCACAGAGTTCCTGCCCAAGCAGCCCTTACTGAATGGCTCTGGAAAGGCAAACCAGAAGGAGGCGAAGGGCAAGGGCCAAGGCAAGGTGCCCAATGATGGGGAGGTGAAAGGCAGGGGGGCCAAGGGCAGGGCTGCAGGGGCTGGCAGGAAACGCCCCAGTGATGAGCACAAGTGAGCGTCTGCAGCTGAACATGTTGAGAAATCTGCCGACACTGCATTTCTTTGAGCATTAGTTTTCACCTGCCCTGTGCATTATTTTGAGCATTTCTCCATACCTGCTAAGCAGCTCACAGTTGCAAGCCTGCCGTTTGTCGAACCCGGTTTGCCATTGCAAGTTTCAGGCCCAGCCCATCTGTTGAAAGAGAATTCTGACTTAAGGGCATTACATTCATTTCAATAAGGGCTGGCATCTGAGTGTGTGCTCCAGTATATGGCATCATGCCACGCCAACGATTGCAGCAGGCATATCTGCGCAACCAAGGCACTGAGCGCCATCAGGTTTCACTGATCGGCCGTGAGTCCACGCTCTGCCCGCGTCAAGGCTTGCAATTGGGGACGACAGAAGGCACTGAGCACCATCACTCACCAGAACATCCTGACTGATCCTTCTGGCTGACACTGCTCTGCTGTTGGTGTGAGCTACTGCCTGGTGCTTTGTGCAGACAGGGCAGCAGCAACAAGAAGCCTCGGCGGCGCAAGGCAGCTGAGTCAGAAGCCGAGTCAGAAGCTGAGTCTGAAGCTGAGCAGTCGGATGATGATGCCAGCATGGCAGAGGGACCCTCCCCAAAAGCCCCTTCCTCGCCCCCTGCAACTGCTGTCAGCTCCCCGGGTGAGTGCAGCCAATAATGATGATAATAACAATAATAATAACAATAATCATCATAATAATAATAACAATAATAATAATAATAATAAATAATAATAATAGTAATAGTGACAACAACAACAACAACAGTTTGCCTCTGCCAAACATATGCGCTGGCCCACCATCAGAAGTAGGCATGCACCATTGCTTGTGTGCACACCCTGAGTCATGTACCTGTTTCCGGCTGCCCTAGGGCACTTAGGGACTTCCTAATGCCCCTAGGAGTACCTATTAGGAGTACCTAGGCTAGCCTGCTGGTGGCAGGCCAAGCTGCAGGTCGTGTTGATGTCTGAACAGTGTGTCTGCACGGTAAACCAACTGGCATGCTGCAGCATACCGGTGTGATCATGCCCCAGAGCGCCCCGCCCCCCTTGGTGGGCCCCACCCCCTTCTCACAACCGCACTTCTATAGACAACTGCAGCTTTCTGTGAGCATAATTTTCAAGCAATGACTGTTAAAACAGACAATTTTGTGATGAAGCTGTCCCAATGGTTTCATCTGCAGAAGCCAAACTGACAACAACTGAAGCTGAAAACTGAAACTGACAGCTTGTTGATGTGATGCAGGCAAGAAAAGAAAGGCAAAGGCAAAGGCTGCCTCAAGAAGCCCAGCATTCCCTATCAAGTCTGTAGGCAGTGGCAGTACCTCCAAAGGCAGGGGCACCAAGCAAGCAGGCAGCAGGCGCAGCAGGGAATCACAGGAAGATGGCGATATGGGTATGGGTTCTGAAGAAGAAGAAGCGCCATCTCCCAAAAGGTGACTGTAGCTATGCTGCTGATCCTTCATGATTTCAGATTGCCTTTGAATACAATCAACTCGTGAAGAGAGCTCAGCCATTTTGTGTACTGTGTTGATGGCGCTCATGTGTTAGTCACCATTTCAGCCAAGGGGCAAATCTGAGTAAGCATATCAAATGTCTATTGGGCTATGGCCTATGGTCATAGCTCCAGGCTGCCGCCTCAGAGGGCTCCCGTCATGATTGCTGAAAAGCGTAAACTTTTATTTTTATTTTTAATCATGGTCCATTGCTTTTTGGCCCACAGAGTCAACAAAGGGAGACCGCCAACTAAGCTGCAAGCCTCGCCAGCTGGCGCCAAGCACATTCCTGCTTCTCCTTCTGCCATCAGCCCAAGCAAGGCCAAGGTAGCTGCTGGAAAGGCAGCACAGGCAGCCGCTCGAAAGGCAATAAAGGCAGCCACTGGAAAGGCAGCCACTGCAAAGGCAGCCAAGCTGAAAGCAGGCAGGAAAGGGAAGCAGGCAGCTGCACAAGAGAGTGATGGAGATGAGGAAGAGGAGTCCGAGGTAGAGACCAAGGCACAGAAGCCTGGCAGGAAGGGCAGGCAGGCGCCCTCTGAGCAGGCTGATGGGCAGAAACGAAAGGCAGCTGCAGCACCTGCCAAAGGGCAAGCCAAAACACAGAAGCAGCCTCCTGTCAAACGCAGCAAACAAGCTCTGAGTGGCAGTGACAATGAGCAGCAGACTGACCATGCTGGGCCTGTGTCACCTGTCAGCAAAGGCAAGCAGCAGCATGCAAAGCGCGGCAGGAAAGCACTCAGCGACAACCAAGCTGAGCAGGACGGCAATGAAGCTGCTGCTTCTGAGGCTGATACCACAGCTGTGGCCAGCCCAAAGAGGAAAAAGGGTGCTGCAGTCAAGGAGGATCAAAAGGCCGCTGCCAAAGGACAGAAGGCACTGCCTCGAGGGCAGAAGGCAGCCTCCAAAGGGCAGGACAAGGCTCTGCCAGCTGCTAAGGCCAAGCCTGCTGCAAAGCGCCACCAGCCAGGGTAGCTTTCTGTTCAACATATGCTAGTGAGCTGTTGACATGCTGCTGTTTACGTGCAGGGGTTTTGCATGCGATCTAATAGGTGTTGTGTTTCATTGCGGTGTCCTCCGTGCACTTTATACCCACACTTGTGTCTTTGTGGGTTTCATAACAAATACTCACTCATGCACACCAAGTCTTCTTGTGCACTCCACATTTGATGTCACTCCTTCAAAAGGCTCAGCATACATTTCTCGCGAGCTATCACAAAGTGTGTACACAGCTGTGCACCGAAATCTTGCCTTGACTAGACACCAAGTATGTGCCACAATCAGAGCATCACAAATGCCACTGTCTACTCTGATGCATCAGTATGAGGGCTCTGCTGTGTTTAGGAGGGGTGCCAAGACTGATGGACAAGGAGAAATAGCAAATGGAAGGAAGAGCAAAGCAGATGTGTCTGCAGGACAGAGCGAGGACATGAGTGGCTCCAGCACAGAGAAATCCACTCTCAAGATGAGGTGAACCTTCTGCTGAAGTGGCTCTGTGTCTGCAACAGCGTGAAGATCTGCCTGCCTGCAAAGAATGAAGCACATGGGCTGTGGCATATGTAATTACAGACCATCAGCAATTTGGGTGCAGCACGCATGTGTTCACACGTTTGCTAGCCAGCAGTCTGCAAGACAGACAGACTGGAAAGGTGTGGCGATGATGTAATACATACTATGTTACCTTTTGAACTTGTTGCTCAGACCTTTTCAACCAGGTCTATTATCGCCATGTGAGTGGCATCATGCACAGCGTCAAAAGCATCATGCAAATGCAACATGCAATTGCTGTGAGCATGCTGAAGAGACAACAATGTGTCCTTGATTGCATGCAGGCGCCTTTCGCCCAGGAAAGTCACAGGCTGATGCGCATGCTTCTGGTCCTCACAAACAACGGTCAAAAGCCAATTCGTGTGTATGGTTAACGTCATGCCATTGGTGTGTATACATGTATCAGAACTTCTGCCACCAGCGTGGCAAGGTAGAATAGCTGTGGCCCCTTTAAATTTATCTATGTGCAAATTACCCGACATTGGGTGGAATGTGTACCTGCTCATTCTTGTTTGTCAACTGCCAGCAGGCATGATCGATGTCATTTACACAGCCTCACAACATGTGATGCTGATCACAGTTTCTCCTCATCAGGCCTTGTCACTTCGGTGTCATCCAGGCCTTGTTTCGAGAGTCGCACACACTCCGTCCAAGGGCGACACTCTCGGGACGATGCAATCCCTGCAAGTTTTTGCAGCGATGGCGCTGCAAAGGAAGAAGCAAACACAGCACCAGCTTTTTGCTTGTGTGTGTTGAGCACAATGTGGTTCAAAGCAATTTTGTGGCCCTTATTGTACATGGTTCTATTGCTAGTATTGGTGCGTGTAGCTAAACCCGCCATCGCCGGGTGGCCAGACAGTCTTGATGATGAGGACGTGAACACTCCCGCAATGAAATGGTGGAAGGCGCTGGAACTGGCAGCTGTTGTATGTAAGTATCCAACAGCCTGCTCGTATGTCAGTTTGTTATCAATGACAGTAACTGCACACCAAGCTTGTGGCCCTCAGGGCTGCAGTCTTTGACTGAACCGCAACACAAACTTGAATCGTTTCGAGTCGTCAGCCGTAAACAGTTGCTTTTAAAACGAACATGGACCTTGGCTGACAGAACATTTGCCATACAGGGGCAATCCCAATCCTGCTGCAGCAGCTAGTGAAGCAGCTGACCAGCCTGGGGGTTTACGACTCCTCAGGTAAAGACTGCGTGCTGTCTTGAGAATGTGAGCCGGTCGCTTCTTGTCCATGAGGGAGATTGACCCCGGATTGGTCGACCGAAACGGCGCTGATTCCCGCACTCTCTTTGCAGGCCCACGCCCTGCATCGGAGCAGACAATTCACTGCTCCCTTCCCTACCCAGCGCTTTGTATATTTAGCACAAGCGCACTTCAGACGCTGTTCCGGCATGACGGTCCTGTTTGTTTTGCTGGACTGCCAGCTGAAGCTCTGGACTTCTTCAGCCAAAGCTGCGTTCAGAAGGCTTTACACCACACAGGCAGAGACTCTGCCTACAGCCTAACGTTATCAGCGCTTAAGACGTATGGTTCTTCAGCGTTGCAGCACTACTGGAGGAGTTTCTGGGGTTGTCTCACAGCCATAACCATGGCATCCCTTGAATTGTTTGAGGGGAGTCTGGGGCAGCAGTCAGTGGAAGAGGAGAGGGTGTCAATGCTTCGCCCTTCCCGCATTCTTCCTCAGGTGAGCGCTGTCACTTGTTGAACCATCGTTGTGCTTTGACTCCCTAGTTGTAATTGATAGACTGCGTTTGAGTGCAGACTCCAAGCTCACATTGTCTGTCGAAGCGTATATACTTGCTGCCTCTTACCGTGCTTGCTTTGGTACACAGCTTGTGTCACCATGCAACCAGCTGTGTGTTGAACAAGCTTTCTCAAATGTGACATGTTGTGCAGAGTCAGGACCTGGGCACATCTGCAGCCATGCTGTCTACTACAGCTAATGCATCCCCTAACATCAGCTCCCAACCTGTCCTGCTTCGTTCATTGTCCATCCTCAAGCGCGCGATCTTCGGGCTCAGCAGTTTCATCAGCTTTGGGAGACTGTCATCAACCGCACCTGCAGCCCCTACGACAGCCCCCATGCAGCCCCAGGCAGATGTTGGAGCGCCCCCTGTCACCACCCCTTCAGAGACACCCCTGCCTGTCAGTTACAGCTCTGGGTCCAGTCTGGGTTCCCGGCTGTTTAGCAGAGTTTCAGCAGGAAGCCGTCTTCTGCCGGCGCACTCTTTGATCCCAAGGCTGCTGCACTCCTCCAACCCAATCCTGACAGCTGTGCAGCCGCTGGAGCAGCCCATGTCGGACCCCCAATCTCCCCTGACCAACCCCATCATTGGCCAGGAGGAGCTTGCTGGGGAGGACTGCACCCACTCTTCTTCCATGGAGATTGGTGCTGAGGATGTCTCCTCAACTTCTTCTTCAGGGGTGAGGGGAGCCTTGGAGAGGAACACCTCTTCCTTGCTGGAGGTCATTGAGGAGGAACCTGCAGCTGACAAGGCTGCCAAGGAGGAGGCTGACAAGCCTAAGGTACAATCACTTCTTGCACATGAGTGTACATGTCCTTCTGAGCCTCACGCTCTCACGTGTTTACATCCACTTCCCTTGGCTGGTCTTGTGGTTCCCTTGTGTGGTTGGTTTGTTGGTGTGGTTGGTGGAACTCGGGCAGAACAAACTATGACATATTCGCATTCCGCCTAGCATTACTTGTGTGCTGCATAGTTCTAATTTACATTGTTGACCAGCAAATCAGTTTCAACATGATGCAGCATGGAAATAAATTGTCACACAAGCTATGCTATGCTGGTATACGTTATTGCAACGGCGCCAACCAAGTCACAATGCCATGAAACGCAACGTAGTATCACAACAAAATATAGTACAATAGTATGTTGCAAATTCTCATCTTGCATGTAATGCTGTGCAGGGTTTGCAGCGCAAGTCATCCTGTCTCAAGGACTTCACCATCAAAGCGGTCAGGTGGAGCAAGGATATTGAAGCGCCAAACGACATTGAGGACCGGCAGACTGCAGCTCCTAAGAGGATCAAGTTTGGTGCAAAGGCCAAAGAGTTGGCTGCTCGCTTTGTGCCTGCTGTTCTGGGTGAGTCAGACCACCCTGAAAGCTATCATGTGCACCCTGTGATTACCCCCCCCCCCCCCCTTCAAATATTGATTTAAGGTACTCAGAGAACTGCAGACTGTCATGCTGTGGGCTGTCATGCTATACATGCTGAGGTTGGTGCTGCAATGCACAGTTGGACTGCTGTACAGACTGTGACTTCACCGCACCCCTGGTTGCTTCTGGTCTCATACACGCCAACAAGAAAGCAGCACTTGAGGATTTGCAAACATCATACCTCAACAGTTTCTCCTCCCGCCTTCCTCCAGTTTGTCAATACAAAACTGCCTAAACAACTTTGCTTAATCGAGCAGTAGTCATTTGCATCCTGTTGTACGTATCAATCAACCTGGAACTGAGTGTGTGTTGGTATGCAGGTGGCTCTCGTAGGCCATATGTGACACCTGGCGGCTTGATTGGCCTGACAGAGGAGTAGGAGGCTGCTGAGTTCTGCGTAAATGTGCAGAAATGTTGTTTTGTTGATATGATGGCCATGTGTGCCAAGTGTTTGTGTTGTGGTTGTTTTGATGATGAGATAGACCAGGCCTGCTGGCACTTGTTCTGGTGGTTGTATGATTGATGAGATAGCTGGGACTGCCAGCATTTGTGTTGTTTTTGGAGGTTTTGGAGATGATTGAAACTCATGTGGTTTGAAGCAAGTACTCAGCAATGTTGTGCTCTTTGTCTGGGGTTCTGCTTCAAGCGGCCCCCATTATGATCGCTGAAAGGCGTCAAGTTTTCTTTGCAATTTTGCTCTTTTTCTCTCGCTGTGACATGTGAAACACTTTTTGCAGATGTATCAGACACTTGTGAACATACTAATCCTTGTATCCTGTGATTTATATTTACAGCTGTTTTACATACATGATCGACCAAGTTTCAGATGATTGTAAGCAGTTGCCAGACAAGCAGCATGACATCTGTCTTTCAAATGGCAAGTGAGCCTTGCTGCAACTATCGATAGTAAGCAAGTATTGCTTTGGCTGCTTTGGCAAGCAGCATGGTGGACTCAGGTCCTGCCTGTGCAGAGTTTACATTCCAGGTGGTGACGCACAGCTCACTGAGGTACTACTGTACCATGCAACAGCCGCAAACAATGACCAGGTCAAACTATGAGGAAGATGTGCACCTCAACAGTTTGTTGCTTTTAAATGTAACTTTGGATTGCATTGCATTGCAGAAGCCACATCGAACACTGCATTATTGGTAATGCTAATGGATCATGCCATCCGACCTGTACAGTCTCAGTTGTGACCAACACCCAACACGTTTATTCTGGCTGGAATATTCGGACCTGAGTCTGGTTGCTCAAAATTGCAGCAGGCTGCAGCCAACCCTTAGCAGACTGGCAGCAACATCTGCAATCAACTGTAATAGCACTGTATCAGCAGTGCCAGTGACCATTGTAACTCATGGACAGCACAGAGCCGCAGCCAAAGCTTGTCGCACTTCAGAGAGTGTACACAAAGTATTGACGCATATGCGCTGGAGACCTAAGGATCAAGCATCTTAGCCCACCATGATGTTTGCCATGTCCAGCATCAGTTGTGCCACGTACATGTGACTCATGGCAGCAATGGAGTTTGGCATGTTTTGACTCTGTATAGCAATCGTCCTGGGAGTTCCTTACAAAAAAGCATCTCAGTGCGTATGCCTGCATGGCACATTCCAGCAGCACGGCTGAGCTTCATCAACTAGGGAGCAGCTGCTGGCTGAAGGGACACAGGCAGCTGCTCAGGCAGCTTTCAAGAAGCCTAGGAAGCTGAAAACAGGTATAGCAGCAGCAGCAGCAGTAGCAGCAGCAGCAGCGGCAGAATAGCATTAGTCCAGGCGCATGCTGCTATGGCAGCAGAACTGCAGACTGGCAGCTTCATGATCAGGCCACTCAGCATGAGGAGGTCAGCAGCAGAGGATGTTGGAACACACCAGACAGTCATCAGTCAAAAGGCAAAACAGGGCAGCTTCTTTGGGTAAAAGCTATCAGGGTAACAGAGTTCACACTGCTGATAGAAGTCACCAAGCTGATGCCAGCAATGTCCAGCGACGTCTTCTGCAGAACACTTTGCTCAATCACGCTTTGGTCTGATCAGCAGCAGCACCTTGGAACAGTCAGCGCTGCAGCTTTTGGGCTGCATACTGACATAACAGTATTCAGCATCTGCATCACACCTGCCTTCAGAAGCAGCTGCACTGCTATGTTGATGGATGCGCTCCTGCAAATGGTCACATTCAAGGTACTGACTGTGGCTTAGCGCGAAGGCTGGTTCAGCAGGAAGATAAAGGCATGCTGCTCTGTCATGCAGGTCTTCAAACATGACCCTGGACCCCACACCTCAGACATGACCCCAGAGCCCCACACCTCAGAGCCCAGAGCCCAGACTCCAGACCCCTAGGGCAGCTTTTCCAAGGGCAGCAATGGCAAATGTGTGGGCACTGAGCTACTGTTGCAGAAAAGCAAAGATGTTTTCCTGCACACACTGCTCCACTGTCACCTGCAAAGGCAAGAATTCAATGGGTATGCAGTGCCATAGCATCAGTTGCATCCTGTCCATACCACCATTTGTTTTGTGTCCCATGGTGGAGCAATTGCTGCTGTTGACTGCACTGCTTGGTGCCTTGCCTTCCTGCTTGGTGTTGGCGTTGATGTACATCAATGGCATCAATGTTGGCATTGCAGGCGCAATCACAACCAGACGTCATTGCATCAGATGTGAACGTTTCTAAGAGTGGAGCCGCTCAGGAATGTTTTGTCCATGCACACATGTACATTGTCAGATATTGTGACTGTGCTTGTGCACATGGGGCTGACCCCAACTTCATCCCAATTGTTTGAATGTCATGGTGGCAAATGACCGTTCACCAGCCTGCAGGGATTGCATAGCAGAGTGTTGAGCCATGTGAGTGAGCAGCAGTGACTCTGATGATGATGCTGAGCAGAAGGTCAAGCCGTCTGTGACCTGCCATTGCATTCTTTGTGTCATCAGCCTGTGGGATGCAATGTGGCAGGTGACTTGTCTGCTCCTGCTGTTGACGCTTGACTGTGCAAAGCACAGAAGGCAGTGCCAAGAGGGCAGAAGGCAGTGCCTAGTGGGCAGTAGGCAGTGCCTAGTGGGCAGAAGGCAGCAATGCCTGCGGGCTTGACAGGGCAGGGCAAGGCTCCTCCAGCTGCTAAAGACAAGCTGGCTACCAAGCATAACTACCCAGGAAGCTTTGAAGTGGTGTCTGCCAGCAAGCTGACATCAAGCTGAAGGAAGTGTATACATATGTTGCCCATGTATCAGTAATTTCCAAGTCACAGTATCGACATGGTATGCTCACACATTGCATGAACATCCAGGTCTTCACGTGTCTTTAGAGCAGCACTGCTTGCTATTGCATGACATTTCATGCGTGTCATGTCTGATGGCGCTCTTGCGCAGCACCAACACATGCATCTCAAGTACTGTCACCATTTGTGTTTTGTTGTGCGCTGATACTAGATGTCAAGCAGCAGCCAGATCCAGAGCATCACCAGCATTGTCTGCTCAAATGCATGAGCACGTGCTGGAAACATGATAGTTGCACATACTATGCATGAGGTGCAGCATTTTGCAGTGCTGTAGGTCAGCAGGCAACCATCGCTTTGCAGCAGCAAGATGCTGCAGCTTTTCGTGGTTGAAGGCTAGCGCTAGGCCGGGCATTGCAGAAGCTTCTCTGTGGGGCAGCCAGCCAATTGCAACATACCGAAAAAACAGCGGCCTCTGCTGTGCACAGGAGACGTGCAAAATGTAGTGGGACGAGGAGAAGAAGCAGATGGAAGGAAGACCAAAGCTGATGCGGATCTGCAGGGCACAGCAAAGACAGTGGTTCCAGCACAGATTTTTAGACAAGTCCACTCTCAAGACGAGGTGGACCTTCTGCTAGACTGCTCTTGTATCTACAACAGTGTGCACACTTCACGTGAAGCTCTGAGAGCCTACATTTTGCAAGGGTGAATGCAATGAGGGTTCAGCGTTTGTGTTCACAAACACGGGGTCTTTTTCAGTGTGTCTTCAGGTAACAGTCGCCAGCAACCGGGCATGACACATGCGAGGTAGGGCAGGTACTTGAAGGTGAAAGGCATAGTCAAGGTTGTGAATCATTGCCTTTTGAATGGCATATGTATACACTTATGGATCACGTAGCTGCAGCATACAAACACTGCTAGGGTGCCGCAAATGTGGCTGCTTGCATGCAGGCGTCTCTCACTAGCTGATCAGTAAGTTCTCCTACTTATAGTGGTCATAAGCCATAACAGTGCACAGTCAATGGTGTCATGACCATATCTTACCTGACTCTCTGCCACCCAGCGTGGCAAACAAATAAGCTGTGCCAGTCAGCGGGCGCTTACACTGTGCCTGACATGAGGTGGACTGTCTAGCTGTCCGTTGTCTTTCATCAGCTGATGCACACTTCGGGAATCTCAATGCTGCTCTGCGGGGACGATGCCAGCCCCGTTGCAGTGATGCTTGCTCAGCACATGCTATGGCGTGCTGCAAAGAAAGGAGCAAAACAAACAGGCACGCACCGGTTTGTGCCTTTGTCGATTGAGCACCATGTGGCTCAAAGCAATGATATGGCCCTTATTGTTCGCAATCCTGTTCCTGGCTCTTGCCTGTTTGGCTACGCCCATCATCTCGGGGTGGCCAGAATTCATAGGCCTCGATGAGAAGGTAGAAACTTCAACTTGGGAGTTGTGGGAGATCGCGGAGCGTGCAGCCGTCATTTGTAAGTAATCACCAGCGTTGTCGAGTTTGCGAACCACGAGCATCCCCGTTAACAAGCGCCTGCCTACCAAGCTAGTGTTCCCAGGGCCTGTTCATCTTGCAATCAGCTGAAGTTTTGACTGAAGTGCGACCGCAACCCACATCTGGGTCATTTTGAGTCGGCTTTGTTCACATACTGCTGAGGAAATGAACGTGAATCTTGGCTCACCATTTGTTTGCCATACAGGGGGCACCTGGGTGCTTACGCAGCACCTAGTGAAGCTGCTGACCTGGCTGGGGGTCTACGAGACCTCAGGTACAGGCTCAAGCTACCTTGAGGATGTCAATCCGTCGCATCTTAGAAAGGCTTTCTATACCGCCTTTGAGGCTTAGACGACAACGACGCTGACTGCTGCACTGTCCTTGCAGGACCCCGCCCAGCTTCCGAAAGTACCATCCACGGAAGCCTTGAGTTTCCAGCGCTGTGCATCTTCAGCACAAGCGCGTTGAGAGGTCTGCTCCGGCACGGCGGCCATATGTGCTTGGCCGGACTGCCAGCTGAAGCACTTGACTACTTCACATACAGCTGCATCCAGGATGCTCTGCACCATCAAGGCAGAGACTCGGCCTACAGCCTCCCGGAGTCTGCCCTGAGCATCTTTGCTTCATCAGCATTGCAGCATTGTTGGAGAAGCACTGGTAGTCACCTAAATCCCATGACCACTGCAGCCCTAGATCTCTTCGAGGGAAGTGTGCTGCAGCGGTGTATGGAAGAGGAGCGAGTGTCAAGTCTACCCCATCCCCACGTCCTCCAGGTGAGTGCTCTTTCTTGCAAGGCCATCTCCATGCCTTGATCCCCTGATTGCAGTTGCCGTGTTGCATCTGGGTGCAGACTTGAAGCTCACAATGTCAATTCAAGTATGTATGCGTGTCTGCTTTGCACTATGCTGCAATCTTTTTCAAACATGCACCAGCTGTGTGTTGAGCAAGTTGCTTCAAATTTGATTTGCTGTGCAGGGTCAGAGATCTGGATCCTCCACTATCAGCCCGCAGCCCACCCCCTTGCGCTCCCAGTCCAGCCTGAAACGCGCTATGTCTGCGCTGGGCACCTTCATCCCAGCTCTTCGTTCATCCTCCAGGCCAGTCCTGACAGCTGTGCAGCCTGTGCAGCAGCCCATGTCAGACCCCAGCTCTCCCCCGACCAACCCCATCATTGGCCAGGGAGAGCTTGCTGGAGAGGACTACATGCGCTCTTCTTCCATGGAGACTGGTGTCGGGGATGCCTTCCCGACTTCTTCTTCAGGGGTGAGGGGAGCCTTTGAGAACAACACCTCATCATTGGCAGAGGCCATTGAGGAGGAACCTGCACCTGACAAGGCTGCCAAGGGGGAGGCTGACAAGATCTTCCTGGACAACACCAACAAGCCTAAGGTATGACCCTTTCCATGTATGTAAGGCTTCAGTGAAAACATTTTGTGTGTGTCAGTCTGAAACTTCCATGCTATATTTACGTTCAAGCTTAATTGGAAGCTGTTGTCTGCATTTTGAACATCCTACAATACTGTTGCGTATGCATGTTGCATACACGTTTTGCACAGCATCACTTGTGTGCTGCAGCTAGCTTTTTACATTGCTGAAACGCTGCCTGCCAAGTCACATTGGCGCAATGTGATCAGAAACTATAGTACGACAATACACTGCAACATTGCAAATGCGGACTGTATCTGTGATGTTGCGCAGGGGCTCAAGCGCATGTCCTCATCCTTCCAGGACTTCAAGATCAAAGCCTTCAGGAGGAGCAAGGATGTGGAGTCAACCACCACCATTCAGGAGCAGGAACCCCCAACTCCTTCTGAGAAGAAGAAGATTGGTGCCAAGGCCAAGAAGCTGGCTGGCCGCTTGGTGCCTGCTGCTCTCGGTAGGTTGAGCCACCCTGACCACTGTTGTGTGCACAAGGTCATGGGTTGTGTACACATGACCTGTTGCGGGGTGTGATCAGGGTATTTAGGGTGCTGCATAAGTATGTCGCTGCTACAATACCGAGTTGGATTGTGGTGCATTACAAAGTGCATTTCACTGCATGCTTGTTTGCTGTGATCTGATACAGGCCAACAGGAAGGCAGCAGCTGTGCATGTATGTAACTCTCTTGCTACACTTGCATGTAGCTATGTGTATCTGGTTTGTATCTTATAGATGTCCCTGAAGTTTAACTGATTATGTTCTGGTGTGCAGGTGGCTCCCCCAGGGCTAGGGTGTAGAGGCCACCCTAAGTGACACCTGGAGGCTTGATCATCCTTGAGGAGGAATTAGGTGGCTGATCTTGGTGTATCTGTTCTTTGGATGATCTGCTGGCGGGGTGTGCCGGTTTCTGTGTTGTTGGTTGTGTTGATGAGACAGACCAGGACTGCTGGCATGTGTTATGATGGTTGTATGCTTGATGAGATAGCTGGGACTGCCAGCATGTGTGATTTTACACTATTTGAATGTGGATATTCTGTGCTTTTTTTGGGGCTGCTTCAAATGGCTTCCACTCTGCTCGCCGAAAGGCGATGGTTTTTTTCTTTGGTTTTCTTTCCTTCCTGCTTGTGCAGTGACATGCTGTATTTTCTTGATCTTTCACCTTAAGAAGCCACAAAAAAGTCATGAGCAGATACCATACTTGCAGTGAAGCTTGTGTGAACATATGATCCTTTTTGAAAAGAAAGTTCTTGCATATACCGTACTGTATGTATACATATGTAGACATCCATTGCTACATACATGTTAAGAAGCTTTGAAATCAACTGTAAGTCTTTGTAATACATACAGCAAATCAGCTTTGTCCCAACTGGCAAGTGATCAATGTTCAACAGCTGTAACCGCAATCTCTGGGACCAAGTTAGCATTCCATGGTAGTTCTGACTGGCCGGTCAGAACAACCATGGCAGCTTTAGCAAGCAGCATGCGCTGCGTGATTTCATGTTCCTGAAGGGCTTGCTGTGCAAATGTAATGCACAGCTTAGCAAAGCTGCTGTTGTGCATGTGATGTTGCACAACAGCAGCTCAGCTGGGAATGAATCCCTTAATACTACCGAGGAGTCTGACTCTGCTGTGTTGCAATTGCAAGCATTGCACTGGCCATTGTCGTCATGACGCATGATGTCCATCATGTGGATGCACAATTGTCATCAATATGCTTCAAATTCATTTCAGCCAGGAGGCCAATGCTGATCTTGCACCCTATGAGACTCCTTGCAGCGCAATCACTGCCCTCATGACCACTTTTCCTCAGATGCATAAGTCATCAGCCCTGGAACAGCACTGAGTTGCAAACAAAATCTGCTGTGCTTCCAAGGCCAGCGCAAAGTCTTGTTGGAAGTGCTGGTGAGTCACAGGCCAAGCACCTCAACAGCAGTACGCTGTGTGTTGCAATCTGAGCCTGTTGTGCAAAGTACAACTTGCAGTTTGAATGCCTTTCAAGCTATGGAGCCACAATGCAGCTCACTGCACCTCAAGGTAGTATACCGCCTGTTACGTCCTGAGCTGATTGTACACATGGTGCGGTGTTGCGGACAGCAATGGAATTTGGCAAGTTGGGCTTTGTTTGGTATTCAGCCTGAGGGTTTGCTTCAAAGTAGCATCCCATTGCACCTGTCTGCGGGAGACGAAACAGCGCTGCATGGCCTGGATTTGTCATCTAGGGAGCAGCTGCTGGCCAAGGGTGCAAGCGGCTGCTCAGGCAGCTTCCAGAAAGCCCAGAAAGCTGGAGAAACAGGCATAGCAGCACCAGCGTCAGCGTCAGCAGCAGCAGCAGCAGCAGCAGCAGCAGCAGCAGCAGCGGCGCAACAGCATCAGTCCAGGCACATGCTGCTATTGCAGCAGAAGACATGTCAGTTGCAGAGTGTCAGCCTCATGATCAGGCAACTCAGCATGAGGAGGTGAGCTGCAGAGGATGTTGAAACACCCCAGATAGTCATTAGTCAATGGCCAGAATAGAGCAGCTTCTTTAGGTAAGCGCCATCAGGGCAAGGGTGTTCACACTGCTGGTAGAAGTCACCAAGCTGATGCCAGCAATGTCCAGCGAAGCCTTTTGTGATGCACTGCGCTCCATCATATGCGGTGTCTCAATCAAGCAGCAGCAACTTGGTGTAATCAATGCAGCAGCCCGTGTGCTGTACTGCAAGGGGCATGCATGCATTGTCTAAGGGCATTCATTAACCAGGACCTGAATATCCAGTAGCCTTCGCGTCCCCAGGGCAGCTGTTGCAGAACAGAGACCACTGATCTCTGCACATGCTGCTCAGTTGGCCATGTGTTGAACATGCAGTCAAACCCTGCAGTGCCATAACATAGGTCGTATACTGTAGTGCTCATACCACGGTACTACTCTGGCGTTTGCTGTGGCTAAACAATGTCTGCTATTGACTGCGTTGCTTGGTGCCTTGTACTGCATACTCCCCTGTTGTCAAATTGATGATTGCACTCTGATGCAGACAGGGTTGCAGGCACAATCACACACTGTGAGTCATATGCCGTTGCATCAGATGGTCATGCTCTTAATGGGCTGCCATTTAGGAATGACCAGCCAGGAGTGGCACAACGGTGGTCCACAATCAGTCTACACAACTGGTCTACCACACATCCCGAGTCCTTGGGACTGTGAGCACAAAAGCTGATCCCAAAGTTGTCATCAAACTGGGCATATCATCAGCCTGTAGCGCTTGCTGAGCAGAATTTGCAATGTGAGAATGCAGCTGTGATGATCCTAGCACAGCATTGAGCAGCCAGGATATTGCAGTGTCTGTGATGTGCAGTTGTTTTGCTTGTACAACACATCTGATGTCGTTTTGTGAGGTGCATCTTTACAGGTGACTTGTCTGCATGCGCGTGATGGGGACAACTTACAAGCTGACCTGAGCGGACAACTTCACATGTGCAAGGGATCTATCTGTGACAGTTTTACAAAGCAACCTGCAAGTGAGAACAATTAATCATCCGTTATGACCTAACCCTAAGATGTCGGACAAAATTTATGCCTGATTTGGCATTAGGGTGTCGACACTTGACACGCGCCGTTGAAGGAACAGACGGTTGACAATTTTGCGGCATCACACAGATCGCAACGGAAGCTGTAAAAGTGTCAGTCAGGCGTTCCTTCACCTTGTGATTTTCTTTGTCTTCTTCAGCCTCAGGTGAGTAAATTTACCACGGCCTTCGCAGTGCTTTTGTCTGGTGCTGATCCTGAGGCAATGGCTGTTGCCGGCCAGTATGATGTCGACGCGAGCTTGCAAGCTGTGCAGGTGTCATGTCCGACAGCCTGTCCGCAAGCGTTGCCTTCAACTCTGGCGCCTCACCAGAGGTTCCGGTGTGTTTTGCTCCCGGTGATCAAGGCCTGCTTGGGCTGCGTCTTGGCGGCTTGTTTGGAATCCTGCTTGTCAGTACTGCGGGCGTCTTCATCCCCTTCTTCACTTACAAAGCCAAGCTAAATTCAGTGTACTTTTTGCTACGAGCATTTGCTGCCGGGGTAGTATTAACAACCGGGTGAGCTGAGCTTTGAAACCCGCGCAAGTTCAGCGACCTCTTGGACTTGAAGTGTGTCACTGGTCCACCCTGTGTACACCCTGTATATCACTGTGCTCACCCCTGTGTACAGGTATGTGCACGTTCTCGGAGACGCGTTCCCGATCCTGACTGACCCTTGCCTTGGTTGGTCTAAGACTTACCCATGGGCTATGAGCATTGCAACCGCTGCGTCCCTCGTGACCTTCACCCTGGAATGGGTGTTGCACAAGACACTCCATCAGCGGCTCCTGCGGAATGCTGAGAGAAACCCTCAGGCAACCAAGCAACCTGATGCCGAGGCACCTATGCCTGAAACCACTGGGGACCTGGCACGAGCAACCGACCGTAACACCAGGCTGAAGACCATGAAAAGCATCGTTGCATCCTACACATTCGAAGCAGGCATTATCTTCCACAGTAAGTCTGCCTGACTTTTTTTTGTGGCAATAGCAACTTGCCAGATTGCTGCACTTCTTTGACCATCAGCAAGCACAAGTTGTTTGGCATGTGCATATCACATCACCTCCCTTTTGCAGCAGTCTTGCAATGCTGTCAAGTGTGCATCATCGTGTGACTTCCTGCCTGTTTCCTTGCATAGCAAATCATTGTTCACCTATCATTGCACGCGTTGCCACATGTCTCTATTACTTTGTGAACAACAGCTCTCTTGCTTTTGTTCGTTGACACACGTTGTTCAGATAGTTTCGTTATATTTGTTGATGGAAATGTTGCATCTGGGTCAATTGATCTGCACGGGCCCTGCAACATGTGGAGTGACGACTGTTAGAAATCCCTGACTGATTGGGATGTGCTTCTTTGTCGCTGCAGGCATCTTCATTGGCATCACTCTTGGCATATCAAGCCATGCAGACACTGTAAGGGCGCTGATGATCGCTCTGTTCTTTCATCAAGGCAATGAAGGCCTGGCGCTAGGGGTTCTCTTTGTGAAG
>JAABUK010003141.1_pt1 | contig 28328 bp, 23 predicted proteins | sample 5559141 | NCBI WGS metagenome assembly JAABUK01 (sample SAMN10711869, study PRJNA513367) | rock metagenome | isolation source: Antarctica rocks | place: Antarctica: Victoria Land, Pudding Butte nord | collected 2016-01-03
CTTCTTCTTCAGTTCATTTAATGACATGACAGAAATTATTTCATTCAGTTTCGCGAAATTTTCGACTGAGCTAAGCGCTTTGTTGATTTCACTAATGATCAAGAAGAAGATTTTGATCTTCTTATTCTTGACTAGAGTTCAATACACAGCGACTTTGATCATGATAATATTGATGAGTTTCTTTGTCTCAGTTGACTGAAATGAGCAAAGTTGATCGAGATCAACTTGAGTGCTTTGCTTTGCTATGAGGGCAGATTCAATGAATCGAGCAGATTCAATGAATTTATTCACTGATTTCTGATTCATAAGTCTCTTCAAGATGATCGTTGATGTAACAATTGAGTTCAAGTTCTTTTGTTTCATTTTGCAGATCTCATTTGAGTCAGATCTGTGAAATGCTGATTGACTGCTTGATTTTGAAACAACAGATTTCAATGTTTGAATCTTCAATGATGATATTAATCGATTGTTTGCAAAATTTATCAACATTTGATTTCTTTTCAATCAAAGATTTTCAATGATTATCTTGTGCTAATCTAGATGAGTTATCAATAGAGACATCATTTCATTCTTGTGTTCTTGTATCATGATCAATGTATACAAAGCGTGTGTAATCGACTTTCAATCAGAGATTTCATCATACGATTGAATTGACTTTGATTTTGACAGCGATATTGACTGAATATCAAAGCATTCACATAGCTCTGACATCAAAGATTCATCAATGAAAGTCATGTCAGTGACTTCAGTATCTATCAGAGCGAAGAATCTGAATATCTTTTTTAAACTATTCAAGATGATGTCAACAGTGAACGACTTGAAATCAAATGAATCATCAAACATGCTGATGAAACAGAATATGAGTATATCGCTTTCAGTCACTACTTTGACGAGAACAAGTCATTTTTCAAATTCGCTGCGATTTCGTGCATCTGAGCTGATTCAAGACAGTTGTATGCTTTATGTTTTGACTTCTTGCATTTGAAGCAGAGTTCTTTTTTAAACAACTTCTCTCTAGCAGAATCAACGTTCAATATTCTGAGTTTCTTTCATGCAGAGATTGAAGTTGAGATCGCAGTAGTGATCATCGTCAAGATGCTAGTAATAGAGCGAGCGACTTGAATCATTGATATCTTGAAAACTGATTGAGCATTCAATTTTGTCAATCGAATGTTGACTTGCATGCAAATGTCAATGAATTCATTCAAATTCATAGTTTGTTTATTGATCATGACTCACTGAAGATTTGAGCTAATCTTATGCTGAAGATCATTTAGTAGAGTTTCATTATTGTATTCTAGTTTTGCACTAAGTCTTTGAAATTTTATTCAAAATTCATGAAAGAAGATCTTGTTTTAATACAGCTTCAAGAACTGTCATTGAGTTAAGTGATGTTGATTGAGATCATCGTACATTTTATTTATGATCAACAGTATCTCTTCTGCTTCAAGAAATGAGTTCGTGATCGTGTTTCTCATTCTGAGTGCTATGTGTTTGATCGTCGTTTCACTGACTCAACTTTTCACATATGCAATCTTCATTTCTTCAATAGAAAAATGATTCTTGTTCATCTTCAGCTTGTTTCGCATTCAAGACAATTAATTATTTACATTCTGTCTCGAATCTTCGAACAAAGATGAGTCAGATAGCTTGATCAACTTCGAGAATCGATTTTTCAAAATCAAAGTGCTTAGTCAACTTGATGTTGCTTCTAGATGATGTATAATCATGTTTTTTTTCTTCATCTTTTTCTGTAAACGCGTTTGAACAACGTTCAACGTTGTCTGTGTAGCTTTCAACTTGTTGTTGATAGCTTTCAATTTGATGTTGATCTTGTTGATGTCATTCAACATCTGAATCATGTCATTGTGAGTCTTGATTTCAATGTCATACTGTTGATATATGTACTTGATAAATGCAACAAGATTGTCTGCTTCATGAGCGTCTATTCAAGCATTCAGTTCAGTGCTGATGCTGATCTTGATCATTTCGTGATTAAAGAACAACGCATTCATGTTCTTTTCTTCAATATTCAATGATGCATTCGTGTCTTCTTCTTCTGATGCTGTTCAATTCTGTGATAGAAGTGATTCTCTTTCAGCATTTTGAAGTTCATAATGAGTCGTGCTCACTGATTCTGATTCTAATTCTGTGCTTCTAGTCATTGTGTGAGTAGAAAATTGCTGATCAAAATTCAACTGAAATTTCTGATTTCAGTTCTAGAACAATGCGTTCGTGTTTTTCTGTTTTAACGACAAGCTCAGTAAAAAGTTAGTCTAGAGCAACGCGTTCATGTTCTTCTATTCTGTTCTAGAAATTTCTTGATTTCTAATGAGTCTTCTGAACTCAATTTTCAAGTTTCAATTCTGATTCAAGTTTGAGTGATGTAGCTTGTTTTTATATCATTTACACGTCAATAGCAAGATTGATGAGCTTTGAACTAATGTTATGAGTTTGCATAGAGCGAATCATATGAGTGTATTCTAACTAGAAGTTCAAAGCTGAAGAAGAAAGAAGATGTAACACGTCGTGAGTTTTACTCACGAAGGCACGCTAGGTCGCTAGCTTGTCAACATCAGTTCTATACTAGTCTATGATAGTCTGACATGATTTATGTTAGACTAACTCGAAGTGCACGATTGCAACAGTTTTTTCTTTGAATGAATCTGTTATGTGATCAAAATTGTTGCTCTTTAATGATGAAAACTGTGAAAGTTTCTTGAGTAACTGACTTTTGACTCTGACTCATTTTGCGAAGCATCAAATTGATTTCAATTCGTTGCTCAGCTCATGCATTTGTGATCTAAAATGTGAATATTTTATTTCTTTAATGATCTTGTTTTTGTGATCGTTGTATTTCAGGTAGTTGTTTCATGCTTCTAAAGTACTTTGCGTTTTTCATATGATTCATAGTCATCATGATTTCATCACAACTTTTAAGCAAATCTGATTTCAAAAGTCTTGTGCTTAATTCAATGACTTTGCTTCAGAAGTAGACTTCTCGATGACTTTTTGTAATGCATGAGTGATCTTCGCTACTCTGTCATCTATCACTGTCTTGTCATCTAGAAAACGATCAACGAAAAGATGTATTTTTAAATGAGCGTTTAGTGCTTCTGTATTCATTTTCTTTCATAATCAACAAGTCGTGAGCTGCATGAAGAATGTGCATAGACACAACTTCGTGACAATCGAAAGATAATCAGATTCTTGATGCAGATCAGTTCTCATCTCACATTTGTGTATCATGAACTGTATTTTCTCATTGTCAAACACTAAATCTATTGTTGTGAGCTGATTGTGAGTCTCTTTAGTAATTGTGTCTGATTCAAGCAATAGCTTTAATCTTGTGTTCATAATGATGTTTAGTAGAACATCAGTCGCTGTGTGATGAGTAAAGCATCTTCTGTCTTCTCAATGTAAGTGATGCAGATTGAAATCTTCTACAATTAGCTGTTTGCAGTCATCTTTGATTAGTTCATTCAGACGAGAAATAGTAAATGATTCTTCTGTGAAAATGATAGACAGCGAGCACAAATTGTAGATGTTTATGAGTTGTAACATCTGTATCTCGTCTTTCAAGTTACTAGTTTATAGCTTGATTAAGCAAATGTTCAATTCAATGATTTTCATCATTCATTGATTAAGTTTTAAATGCTTGTTGACATAAATGCATGTTCTTGCTTAAGATGATGAGTTTCTCACTAGATGAAAGAAGTTGTGAGCAGAACTAAACATTTGTGAAATGTTGATGTTGCGATCTTGTTTCTGAATGACTATTATGTTGAATTTATGAACTTCTCTGTTTATCAGAAATGATTTCTGAATTTTTAATAACTTTCTGATGTTGTACTGTAGAATTTGCAGAAAGATTTAATTCATCATAGAGATATTTGTAGCTGTTGTTGACTCTGTGCAGAGACAGCTTTTTATATGCTTTTAGTCATCAAGAGTCTTTTGCATTTTCTGATTTGAAATTTTTATGTCTGTTCAGACATCATGTTTTCTGAGTCGCTAATCACACATGAAAAGCAATCAATTCATCTCTTCTTAACTTTCATCACTTGTCATATTGACTCATTGATGTCTTGACTGCTTGTCATCATCAAGACATTCATTGAACTTAATGAATTTGTTGAACTTACAAAATTCATTGAACTCAAGAAGTTCAAAGAGAAAGAAGAGAATGAGTGATTGTCTTTCAATGCTTTAAAATATCTGATCAATCTGTTTTGAAAGATTTCTTCTGATTGCTTTATCTGTAGTTTTCACTTAAAACATGAATGTCTTCAGAGTTTGTGACTATCATTGCAGTTCACGCATCGTCTTCTATTCATCAACACAGCGCATTCTTCAATGTGATATTTGTCTGTGTATTTGAAGCAATGCTTTTCATTTTTGCAGAATTTAGTTATATGATCAAAATCGAAGCATTTATAGCACTGTGTAATACAACAGTTTCTTTCAAACAACTTGCATGAGCATTCTTGATATGAATTCAGCATGTTTATGTTTAGCAGTTGATTCATCATCGTTTTGATCGTGATCTTTATGATGAGCGATGAGTGAATCTTTTCACTTTCAACTATTTTCTTGAGTTAAGCTATTTTCAGCATCTTTAAATTTTTGTGAAGTCTTGCATTATCTTTCATCAATTTTTTAATGATCATCTTCTGATTGCTTGTGTTCAATGTGATGTGTACATCATGTGTCAGTATCGCGAAACTTCAATGCATTACATGCGCTGAGCTTGCAATTCTCTTCACTCATGTTTGAGACTTTTTTAGAGCTGCTTGAGCTTTCAAGCTCATCATGTGAAGTGCAATGTTTTCGCTTTCAAGCTTGCGAAGTGACATTATTAAATCTCGTTGTGTCATTGAAACACTTGCAATTTCTTGAAAGATTTGATCAATCAATCTCTTTTGTATTTCTTTCACTTCTTTTCTCTTCATTATTTTCATTAGAATCTTACGTTTCTTGCAAAGCAATGACAGATCATCTCTGAATTGCTGCTTCTTCATTATTGCTTCTTCTCTTGCTACATTGATTCATGATGATGTTTTGAATGTGAAATGCATATTTTCTTGCATTTGTAGTTGTTTATTAAGAAGTTGAATGAATGTCTTCAACTTCTGTACATTCTTCACGATGAATACATCTTGACTTTCAATCTTTCTTTCTGAAATGTTTCAAAGATGTTGAATCAGCTTCAAAATCACTTCTTTTCATAAGTAATCTTTGTTCTTCTCTTTCTTTAACATCAATGTCTGTGTTAGTAAATCGATGATGCTGATAACTTTCATCTCGTCATTGCGTAAGCATTTAAATTTCGCGTCGCTGTCTCTTTGCAATCAGTCAATGCTGCTTACAATCATCATTGAATCAGCATTACTGCTGCTCATGCAATTCATCATCATTTATTCATCTACTTGATCTTTTCTCTCTTGTTTATAATGCTCTTTTCAAAAGTTCATTTTGCATGTGTTGTGATTGTTTTTAACTTGATATTAATCTGATGTATATTATAGTAGAAAATTCAATGATCATTAATCATCTGAATCTGTTTCAGACATTAAGAAATTTCGTTAAATGTTTAATCACGTAATTAGTTAATAAATTAAATGATTTATCATTTTGATTAATTTCTCTTCTTATAAGATCACTTTGACGTAATTAGCTGCAAACGCATGTTTAATAGCTTAAATGACATGAATCATCAAAATGACATGAATAATACAGCTGATGTAAAAACGCATCTCATCAACTATGAATGATGCATGTCTGCAAGACTAGCTTGCGAGATTAGATTAAAGAAGTTAATGAGTGAATAAAGATAATGATTTGACAGAAGATGAAAACTCTGCAAGTTCTTGCTTTCATTTCTTAGCAATTAGTTTTATCATCAATAAAGTATTATTTTATTATCTTCTACTACGCAGTTTCATGTAAAAAAATCTCATCATCTCATAGTTTTAATTGCTTTATTTGCATGAAGCTGCTCAGTAAAAGATGTTAAATATGCAGCAACTCATCAGAAATTGCATGATCGAAAGAAGTAATAACTTCTTTCACACTGAGAATTCATCATCTCATCAGAACAGATCTGAGAATCACACATTCAAACATGCAAATGAGAAGTTCAAGTCATGAAAATTTAATGAACAGACAGATCATATCTCTTGATGATTGACAAGCGAAGTATGCAAGCAGTTAAAGAATCTGAAGATGCAGAATATACTGCTTGTCTTGCAACTTTGTGTATTAAAACTTAAGCAAGAGACTTGATTAATCTTTGATCATTGATGTCAACATAGTGATGATCATTATTGAAGTAATATATGCAAACGTGCTAATTGATCTCATCAGTCTAAAGAGCAGAGCATCATGAACTACAACTTCTTGATGTTCTGACTGCAAGACTGCAAACACTTCATAATTGTAACATCATTTGATTTCATCATAAAAGAAGAGAAGCTGCAATGATCTGCATCATACTTGTCAGAGAAGTCTTGCAATCAGTGATGAGATCATGTGATGAGCATGTGCAATCATGATGAAATATTCAACTGAAAATACTACATTAAATATTTACATGCTAAACTTAGCAATTCTGAAATTCATAACTTTCAAACAGAACATTGACTCAAGACTGCAAAGCAGCGAGTTGATCAAAGCATCACGAATTTCAAGCAATATCTTATCAAACTGTATGCAAATCTGAACTATTATATATTCAATGAGACTTGCATGATGTACTTACGAATGAAGATTAATGAAATCATCATGAATAAGTTTCTTTGCATCTCATACATTTCTATCAATTATGTCAATCTGCTAAAGCATCTTATAAACATTGACTTGCATTTGTAAGACATTGATGCATTGTCGAAGTTACATTTGCAGCAAAGTGAGAGTGCAGCATCTCAGAAAAGTTTTTAATTCTTGCATGAGAAGACGAAGTCTGTCGCTGCAATGAAGAATTCAAAGTTCTCTGCTTCAAGCACGCAGTCTAAAGACGATGCAACACTCAAGTTCAGTAAATTCAAGCAAGATGCTGCTTCATTCAATCTTACGTGCTGATCATGCAAGAAGTTGAGACATAAGATCAATAATTTAATGTGTTTCAACTATGCATTCAAACAAGAGACTCATAATCATGATGAAGAAATGAGAAAAGAAAAAGTCTGATATTCATCATTGAATCATTAAATATAATTATGAAAAGATAATTGTCATGTGCACTGATGATATTAATACTGACAAATGTCTTTGAAAGAATGCATGAAGCTCACTGTCTTATTGACTTTGAAATTGAGTGAAATTTTATATTGCAATCATGAATAAAAGAGCATGAATTATTGAAGAATCATGCAACTCTGAAACAGATTCAAATGATTAATGATCGTTGAATTCTCTGTTATGATACATATCAGATTGATATTAAGTTAATTGATCACAAGAAAGTTTGTAAAAGCTGAAACATTGAGTTTCATGCTGTGAACATGCAAGAATATGATATAATTCTTGACTATTCATGATTAAATGAGATTAACTTGAATATTCGCTGACGCAAGCATCATTGATCATATTGAGAAAACAGTACTCAGCGTGCAAAGCAAATATGAGTTAATCTGTGCAAGACATCAAAATTTGTTGAGCTGACAATGCTTGCAGCTAAGAAAAGAAGAAAGACTTATGTAACTTTGTTTTATCAGCTGCTATTTACAGATAACTTATTGCAGAATGCAAATTGTCAGACTGCAAGATGCAATGCGCTTTAAGCGAAAGAATTAAAGATACTCTTTGCTATTCAAGATTTCAAGAAAGTGTTTTCTGAGATTCTTTCTGATAGTCTGAACATGCATGATCAGATGAAACATTTCATTGATTTGATGAAGAGCAAAATGTTTTGCATCAAGTCTATTTATAAGATGACATGAAATGAGCTCACTGCAATACGAAACTATCTAGATAGCGCGCTAGAGAAGAAATGAATTTATTCATTAAGTAGTTCTGCAAAAGCATCTGTGTTGTTTGTAAAGAAGTTGAACGAAAGTCTTCATCTATGCATGAACTATCATAATTTCAATGAAATAACAGTAAAGAACAATTACTCATTGTCTCTGCTGTCTGAGACGCTGAATCACTTTGCTCATGCAAAACATTTTATCAAAATTGATATTTGCAACATTTATCATTGCATTCAAATTCGCAAAAGCGATGAATAAAAAATGACTTTTCATACATGCTACAATCAGTTTGAATATCAGATGATGCTCTTTGTGTTGCGATCATGCACTTTGAGTTAGTCTAACATAGATCATGTCAGACTATCATAGACTAGTATAGAGCTGATGTTGACACGCTAGCGACTTAGCGTGTCTTTATGAGTAAAACTCACGATGTGTTGCATCTTCTTTCTTCTTCAGCTTTGAACTTCTAGTTAGAATACATTCATATGATTCGCTTTATGCAAACTCATAACATTAGTTCAAAGCTTATTAATCTTGCTATTGACATGTAAATGATATAAAAACAAGCTACATCACTTAAACTTGAATCAAAATTGAAATCAGAAAATTGAGCTCAGAAAACTCATTAGAAATCAAGAAATTTCTAGAACAGAACAGAAGAACATGAACACATTGCTTTAGATTAACTTTTTACTGAACTCGTTGTTAAAACAGAAGAACAGAAAAACATGAACATGTTGTTCTAGAACTGAAATCAGAAATTTCAGTTGAATCTCGATCAGCAATTTTCTACTCACACAATGATTAGAAGCACAGAATTAGAATCAGAATCAATAAGCACGACTTGCTATGAATTTCAAGATGCTGAAAAAGAATCACTTCTATCACAGAATTGAACAGCATCAGAAGAAAAAGACATGAATGCGTCGTTGAATATTAAAGAAGAGAACATGAACGCGTTGCTCTTTGATCACAAAATGATCAAGATCAGCATCAGCACTGAACTGAATGCTTGAATAAGCATTCATGAAGCAGATAATCTCGTTGCGTTTATCAAGTACATGTATCAACAGCATGACATCAAAATCAAGATTCACAATGACATGATTCAGATGTTGAATGACATCAACAAGATCAACATTGAATTGAAAGCTATCAAGATCAAGTTGAAAGTTACACAGACAATGTTAAACGTTGTTCAAACGCATTTACAGAAAGAAATGAAGAAAAAGAACGTGATTATACATCATCTAGAAGCGACATCAAGTTGACTAAGCACTTCAATTTCAAAAGATCGATTCTTGAAGTCGATTAAGCTATCTGACTCATCTTTGTTTGAAGATTCAAGACACAATGTGAATAATTAATTGTTTTGAATGCAAAACAAGCTGAAGATGAACAAGAATCATTTTTCTTTCAAAGAAATGAAGATTGCATATGTGAAAAGTTGAGTCAGTGAAACGATGATCAAACACATAGCATTCAGAATGAAAGACATGATCACGAACTCATTTCTTGAAGCAGAAGAGATACTGTCGATCATAAATAAGATGTACAATGATTTCAATCAATGTCACATGACTCAACGACAGTTCTTGAAGCTGTATCAAAACAAGATCTTCTTTCATGAATTTTGAATGAAATTTCAGAGACTTAGTGCAAAACTAGAATACAATAACAAAACTCTACTAGATGATCTTCAGCATAAGATTAGCTCAGATCTTCAGCAAGTCATGATCAATGAATGAACTATGAATTTGAATGAATTTGTCAACATTTGCATGCAAGTCGACATTCAATTGACGAAATTGAATGCTCAATCAACTCTCAAGACATCAATGATTCAAGTCACTCACTTTATCACTAGCATCTTGATGACGATCACTACTGCGATCTCAGCTTCAATCTTTGCATGAAAGAAACTCAGAATATTGAACGTTGATTTTGCTAAAGAGAAGCTGTTTAAAAAAGAACTTTGCTTCAAATGCAAGAAGTCAAAACATAGAGTATGTGACTATCTTGAATCAGCTCAGATGCATGAAATTGCAGCGAATTTGAAAAATGACTTACTCTCATCAAAGTAGTGACTGAGAGCGATATACTCATATTTTGCTTCATCAGCATATCTGATGATTCATTTGATTTCAAGTCGTTCACTGTTAACATCATCTTGAATAGTCTAGAAAAGATATTCAGATTTCTTTCTCTGATAAATATTAAAGTCACTGACATGACTTTCATTGATGAATCTTTGATGTCAAAACTATGTGAACGCTTTGATATTCAGTTAATATCGCTGTCAAAATCAAAGTTGATTCAATCGTATGATAAAATCTTTGATTGAAAGTCAATTATACATGCTTTGTATACATTGATCATGATACAAAAACACAAGAATGAAATGATGTCTTTATTGATAACTCATCTAGATCAACACAAGATAATCATTGAAAATCTTTGATTGAAAAGAAATCAAATGTTGATAGATTTTGCAAACGATTAATTAATATCATCATTGAAGATTCAAACATCGAAATCTGTTGTTTTAAAAGCAAGCAGTCAATCAGCATTTTACAGATCTGAATCAAACAAGATCTGCAAAATGAAATAAAAGAACTTGAACTTGATTGTTACATCAATGATCATCTTGAAGAGACTCATGAATCAGAAATCAGTAAATAAATTCATTAAATCTGCTCGATTCATTGAATCTGCTCTCATAGCAAAGCAAAGCACTCAAGCTGATCTCGATCAACTTTGCTCATTTCAGTTAACTGAGACAAAGAAACTCGTCAATATTATCATGATCAAAGTCGCTGTGTATTGAACTCTAGTCAAGAATAAGAAGATCAAAATCTTCTTCTTGATCATTAGTGAAATCAACAAAGCGCTTAGCTCAGTCGAAGATTTCGCGAAACTGAATGAAATAATTTCTGTCATGTCATTAAATGAACTGAAGAAGAAGCTTTTAATAGTTTATCATGACTTTCTGAATGTTTTTGATAGAGAAAAGACAACGCAGTTGCTTTCACATCAATTATACGATCATAAGATTAAATTAGAAGAAGAGAGTCAATCTTCTAGAAGTCGATTGTATCTCATATTGAGCTACAAGTTGCAGAAGGTCAAAAAGTATTTAGAAGAGAATTTGAAGAAGAAGTTCATCACTTTCAACAAAGCTTCTTTTGCTTCGTCAATACTGTTTGTCAAAAAGAAAGACAACAGTCTTCGCTTTTGCATGAACTATTGAAAACTGAATGCTCTGATTAAAAGAGATCGTTATTCAATACTCTTGATAAACGAAGTACTAGCTCGAATTCAAGACAGTAAGTATCTGATTCAACTTAACATTATCATCGCGTTTAATAAACTGCGCATGAGTTCAGAAAGCGAAGATTTAACTACTTTTGTTACTTTCTTCGACGTCTACAAGTATAGAGTAATGCTCTTTGAATTGATCAATGAATCTGCTTTCTTTCAGCACTATATCAACAATGTATTGTTCAACTGTCTGCATAAATTTTGTCAGACATACTTGAATGATATTCTCATCTACAGTAAGACATTGAAAAAACATAGAACTCATGTGAAAGAAGTGCTAGAAAAGCTTCGTGAAGTCGATTTACAGATAAACATTGACAAGTGCAAATTCAAGATTCAGAAAATCTCATTTCTTGAACTACTGATATTCATCAATGATCTGCAAATGAATTCTTGAAAAGTAGATGTGATTTGAAACTGAAAAGTGTCTCGATCGTTGACTCATATGCAGATCTTCATTGATTTCTGCAATTTTTATCGACGATTCATAAAGAACTTTTCAAAGATCACTCGACTCATGATAAAGCTGACTTGAAAAGATCATTTCTTTAAATGAACAGATATCTGTCAAATGATCTTTGAAGAACTGAAGCAACAAGTGACAACAGTTTTCATTCTGAAGCATTTCAACTCGATCAGAGAAGCTATTCTGAAAACTGACTTCTTGAACTATGTCAACGACAAAGTATTGTCTCAATATGATGATGAAGACATTCTACATTCAATGATCTTTTATAGCAAGAACATGATTCTCGCAGAATGCAACTACGAGATCTATGACAAGAAACTGCTGATCATCATTTGCTGCTTGAAGCATTAACATCTCAAATTAAAATGTACGAATATTTTGATCAAGATCTTCATCAATCATCTGAATTTGAAGTACTTCATAATCATCAAAGAACTGATCAGACAACAAGCTAGATGAGCTGAGAAGTTATCTGAATATAACTTTAAGATCATATATCAGTTGAGAAAACAGAATCTGAAAGTTGACGCGCTGATTAGAATGTCAAACGTTAAGTCAGTTAAAGCAAACAATGATCATAAGTTATATCAGCATCAGATGCTACTGTCAGAAGATAGATTTGAACTTCAATTAATAAAAGATGATCAGAAAGCTGATCAAGATCTGACTCAGACCTTGCTCAGATCTGACTCAGAATCTGACTCAGAATTTGACTCAGATTCAAAACTTGAATCAAAAGCTAATCAAAATTCGATCGAAAAGATAATTTCTATTCAGAATCAAATTATAGTCGAAAATTAAATGAATCAACTGTGCTTCAATATTCAAATAGTCATGAAACAGAACAGAAAGACTTGTTAAGATATTGATCTAGACAATTGCAAGATACTTGATGAAGTACTCTGAAAAGATGATAGACTATGAGTTTCTCAGTCAATGATTATTCTATTGATAAGAGAAGCATATGATCTTTTGATCAATGATTACTCTGACATGAATCGAACGTTGAACTTGCTGAGACGATCATATTGCTGGTCAAAGATGAGAACGACGATCAAGCGTTACATTCAAAACTGTTACGTTTGTCGTAGATCAAAAGCATTGAGAGATCGAATCAATGAACTGCTGAAGTCATTGCTCATACTTGAGCAGCAATGGCAGAACATATCACTAAACTTCATTATCAATCTATTAGAAAGTGATGAAAGCAACGCGATTCTGACAGTCATAGATCGATTGTCTAAGAAATGACACTATATATCATGTTGATCAAATGATGAAGAAACCTTTGCAGAACAAACAGTCAAGCTACTGTTGATATGAGTCTTCAGAACTCATGAACTATCAAGATCAATAATGTTTGATCGTGATTTGCAATTCATATCGATTATCTGAAAGTCTCTATGTCTGAGACTAAACATCAAGGTAAAACTATTCATCAATTATCATTCTCAGATCGATGATCAGACAGAAAGAGTGAATCAGAATGTAGAATGATATCTACGAAGCTACTGCTCATATATGCAAGATGATTGATTCGCCTGATTATTCATGATCGAATTCGTCAATAACAATGCTATTTCGTCGTCAATTGAACAGTCAACGTTCTTTCTGAATAAGAACTTTCACCCTCATATGAGCTTCGATTTGAACTCAATCGAATATGAGATCACTCGAGCTAGAATCGAAGCAGACAAAGCAGAGAATATATTCGAACACATGAAATGATCACTAGCATTGATCAAGCAAGTCTTGACAAGAGTCAGAGTCACAATGAAGAAACAGACTGATAAGCATCGAAAGAAAATGATTTACAAGGTAAATAACATGATGTTTCTGAATTCTAGAAACATAACAATCTCATGATCATCAAAGAAGCTAAATGATAAGATGCTAGAACTTTTCAAGATTCTGATCGAGATTGAACATGCTTATCGACTGAAACTATCATCGACTATGAAGATACATTCAGAGTTCACATTAAATCTGCTGCGACTAGATTCAAAAAACTCGCTGAATGAACAACAAAATGAATCGTCTGATTCTATAATGATTGACGACGAAGATGAATGAAAGATGAAGAACATACTGAACTTCAGACACTACGAACGAGATAAATGATTACAATATCGTGTCAATTGAAAAGAATACGACGTCAATCTACATTGATACAACGTTGATGAAAGTGAATTCAAAGAATTTCAGAAGATTGTAAATGACTTTCATGAATGATATTTGAACAAGTCAAGATAGAAATCAACTTAAGAAAGATCAATCAAACTGCAGCAATGAGAACATTGCTAAATAAAGAAGAGAGATAATGTTGCAATTATGCACTTCAAGTTAGTCTAACATAGATCATGTCAGAATATCATAAACTAGTATAGAGCTGATGTTGACACGCTAGTGACCTAGCGTGTCTTCGTGAGTAAAACTCACGACATGTTGCATCTTCTTTCTTCTTCAGCTTTGAACTTCTAGTTAGAATACACTCATATGATTCGCTTTATGCAGACTCATAACAATGATGCTTGTGATTATAACGCAGAACTGCGTTCTCTTGCTCAATGATTATCATTCATTAAGCAGAGAAATGTGTAATGAAAGAGAGATGCATATAATGAGAAGATAGAGTGTGATTATATTGAATAATTCTTTTCTTCTCTTGATTTGACTTATGTCACGTAGACGTTGAATAGATTGTTAGTGTAAACATGCAGTTGCAATCATTTGATATTTAGCTGATTGATAGTAAAGATGCATTCTGATCGCTCTCATGCACTCTCAATTTTTCACATAAATAAATGTATGACTTGATGTTAAGTAAAAAAGATGAGCTCAAGTCTTTTCAGTATATCAGCTTAATTGATGAGTCACTACTTCTTCAAACATATGTAGTCACAAACTCAAAACTCATCATTTGATTCATTTATTCTATCTGATATTTTTTCATCAATTACTCAACAGCACTGTCGATGTGATGAAGATGTTTCAATATCGATGCAGTCAACGAGTTGCAAATTCTTTAATCACTTGTAATCATGACTTTTAAACTCTTTATCTGAGTCAACTATTCTACTAGTAGTATCTTTTCATCTCTTACTGACATTGACATATCATTAATTCTCTTTGTAGATTAATTGTGACTGTTAAAGAAGAATGTTGTCACATGAGTGAAAACTTTGCATGATAACTTTTCTGATCACGCAACATTCTAACATTGTTCAAACTGCGTTGAATTAAGATCTCTTAACTCTTCTGACTTCTATTTGAAACAAAATAAAATCAAAAGATTTGTAGTTGACATCACATATAAATGAATCTTGTTATCAATCTTATTATTATTATTATTTGATTTAAATTCATACATTCTTGTGACATTGATTTAGACTTGACTCATGAGAAACTCTATGCTATTTATATCGAGTGAACAAAACTCTTTGAGAAAGAAAATCACTTGTCGTCTATACAATGACTTCGCGTCGTTGAAACAATGATCATGAGACTATGTATCAAGTTTGCATCTATAGCTTCTATTCAGCGCGCAATGCTCAAGTAAACTCTTAATGAGTGTCTGTGTTGCTTGATTATGACGCATCGTTCTTGCTTTGCTCTTCATTAATGATATTCTATACAACAATGCTTTGATCTTTGATCTTCGATCGCGAAGTCGATTTCGTTGCACTCATGATGCTCATGATTGTAGTGTTGAAAACTGCATTCTCTTGCTCAATGATTGTCATTCATTGAGCAGAGAAATACGTGGTGAAAGAGAGACGCGCATGATGAAAAGATAGAGTATGATTGTACTGAATAATTCTTTTCTTCTTTTGATTTGACTTGTGTCACGTAGACGTTGAATGAATTGTTAGTATAGACGTGCGATCGCAATCATTTGATGATTGACTTTGATCAATAGAAGAGAATGCGTTCTGATCATTCTTCTGCGCTCTCGATTTTTCACGTAGATAGATGTATGACTTGACGTCAAGTAAAGAAGATGAGCTCAAGCTCTCTCAGTATATCAGCGTGATCAACGAGTCACTACTTCTTCGAGCACTGTAGTCACGACTTTCAGACTGAGATTGACTATTCTATCTGATATTTTTTCATCAATTACTTGATGACATTGTCGATGTGATGAAGACGTTTCAGTATATCGACGTGATCAACGAGTCGCAAATTCTTCGACCACTTGTAGTCACGACTCTCATACTGAGATTGACTTTTTCACTAGATATCTTTTCATCTCTTACTGACATTGACATGTCATTAATCTTCTTTGTAGATCGATTGTGACTGTTACAAAGAATGCTGTTGCGTAGGTGAAAACTCTGCATGATCAACTTTTCTGCTTACACAACGTTTTAACATTGTTTGAATTGCGTCGAATTGAGATCTCTTGACTCTTCTGACTTTTATTCAAACACAGAATAGAATCAAAAGATTCGTAGTCAACATCATGTACAGATGAATCTCGTTGTCAGTCTTATTATTATTATTATTATTATTATTATTAATATTATTATTAATATCAAGTTAATTAATCATAAGAAAGTTTGTAAAAGTTGAAACATTCAATTTCATGCTGTGAACATGTAAGAATATGATATAATTCTTGATTATTCATGATTAAATGAGATTAACTTGAATATTCATTGATGCAAACGTTGCTGATCATATTAAGAAAACAGCACTCAGCATGCAAAGCAAGTATGAATTAATCTGTGCAAAACATTGAAATTTGTTAAGCTGATAATGTTTACAGCTAAAAGAAAAAGAGAAAGTAATATAACTTTGTCATATTAGCTGCTATCTACAGATAAATTATCACAGAATGCAGATCAACAAACTGTGAGATGTAATGCGCTTTAAGCGAAAGAATCAGAAATATTGTTTGTTATTCAAAATCTCAAGAAAGTATTTTCTGAGATTTTTTCTGATAGTCTGAATATGCATGATCAGATGAAACATTTTATTGATCTGATGAAGAGCAAAATGTCTTGCATCAAGTTTATTTATAAATTGACATAAAATGAGTTTGCTGCAATATGAGACTATTTAAACAGCATGTTAAAGAAGAAATGAATTCATTCATTAAGTAGTTCTACAAAAGCACTTGTGTTATTTATAAAAAAGTTGAACGAAAATCTTTATTTATGCATGAACTATCATGATCTCAATGAAATAACAGTAAAGAACAATTACTCATTATCTTTATTATCTGAGATGTTGAATTGCTTTGCTCATGCAAGACACTTTATCAAAATTAATATTTACAACATTTATCATTGCATTCAAATTCGCAAGAATGATGAATGAAAAACAACTTTTTGCACACATTATGATCAGTTTGAGTATTAGATGATGCTCTTTAAATTGACAAATGCTTCTTTAATCTTTCAATTCTATGTAAATCACGCATTTAAGTTATTTTTAAATATTTGTTACATGATATATTTGAATGATGTCTTAATATATTCTGAGATAAAAGAGCAGCATTGAGAGCATATGCATAAGATTCTTCGCGCGCTACTGAAATATCAACTATATGTCAAGTTGTCAAAATATGCTTTCAATCACAGTGAAGTTATCTTTCTGAATTTTGTGATAAAGTGAAAAAGTATTCAGATGAAGTAATCTCATATCAATGTAATCATTAACTGATTTGAGCTTGAGTTTGCAAAGAATATTTTCATATTCTTAAGATTTGCAAGATTTTATTAACAATTTATAAGAAAATTCTTTCAAATCATCAGATTCTTGACAAATTTAATCAAGAATGCAAAGAAAGAAACAATGTATTTGCTCTTTGCAATGACAGCAAAAGCAAGAAAGACTTTTGAAAGATTGAAAGCAGTCTTTGTCAATGCTCTCATTTTGAAACACTATGATTGAGATGTGAATCTTTGCATGAAGATCAATGCATTCAATCGCGAAGTTGAAAATATGCTTAGTCAAAAGAGTAAGATTGATCAATGACATTTCATTGCATACTATAGTTACAAGTTTAAAAGAGCTGAAGTATAATGAAACATGCATGACAAGAAGCTGTATGTTATAGTTCTTAATTTTAAAAACTGATGATACTATCTTTAAAGTAGCAAGCGATTCATATGTGTAATAACAGATCACAATAATCTTTGTTACTTTATGATGATGAAGAAGCTCAATTTACAACAGATGCGCTGAATTGAGAAATTAACTATGTTTAACTTTAATATAAAGTATTGCAAAAATAAATTAAATTCTGTAAATGCATCATCAAGAAGATCTGACATCATGAAATTGAATGATAGCAAGAAGAATAATGATTATTTTCTATTTACTTTGCAAAACAAACTTTATAATCAGAAATATTAATTTGAGCTGCTAAAGAATGAAGAAGTTTTAACAACAGTTAAGCTTGCAGCGTTAACAATGCAACTAAATGACATAGTCATTGCAGATACTTAAATCATATGTTTGAATGAGAAAATACTTGCTAAATCTTGCAGAATTCTAGATACTGCATTATCTTAACTTCTGATTCATCAGATTATGAAGTCAAAGAGATTTTATTTGAAGATGAGTGAATCAATGATCACATGACTGCTAAAATTATAACAAAGAAACGTCTTTGTTACAAATGAGAAGTGACATCAACAATTTGCATCTAAAAAGAATGAGCTTTTGAAATAAAGTATGAAAGATGATGAACTGCTACGTTGTGATCTTGCAGTCTATGTACTCAATGACTCTGCTACAAGAAATGAGATTCTGCATATGAATCATGATGATCTCAAAGCAGATTATTTCACACATGCTCATATTAAGACTGCAATAAGAAGAAAATATTACTGATTGAAAATACTCAAAAAGATAACGAAATATATTTACATCTGTTCAGACTGTCAGCGAGTGCAAGTGCATCATCATAAACTCTATGAAAAGCTGATGTTTATACTTTCAGAGAGCATGAATTCATTTCACATGATGATCATGAATTTCATAACAGACATATTATTTGTAAAAAAATTATACATTGAAAAAACAAGCAATATTATATTGATAATAATAAATAAGTTGATTAAGCACGTAATTTACATTTCGATGATCAAAGATTTAAACGTTGAAGAGCTTACAAATCTGCTATGATGAGAATTTGTATTTCAGCATAAAATGATGCAAAGCATTATATTGAATTGAAACTCACTGTTTATCAATCATTTCTGAATCATTCTTTGCTGACATCTAAAGACGAAGCAAAAGCTAAGCACTGCGTTTCATTTGCAAATCAACAATCAAACAGAAAGACAGAATCAGATGCTTGAGCATTATTTGCAAGTGTATTTCAATTACAAGATGAATAACTGATCAGAGCTTTTGTCAATGACAGCGTTTGCATATAACAATAGTATACATGCTAGTATTGAAAAAACTTTACATAAGCTTTTAAAAAGATACACTGCAAGCTTTGCAAAGACATTTAAGAACAAAGCTTTAAAGAAAGAGACATTCTTGAATACAAAGTGAGCAGAATGACTACAAAGTATCAAAGAACATTTAATGAGACTATGAAAGTGAGTAGCAGAGCAGCAAGCAAAGCATTATAATGCTTATCATAAGATTGCAAGCTTTTAAATGAAAGACAAAGTGCTTCTGCGAAGTATAAACATTCATATGCTTCATGCAAAGAAAAAGATTGATCATAAACAACTAAAATCATTCAGAATATTGAAAAAGATCAACATGTAAATGTATAAGCTTAAACTATCTGAAAAATATGATGCAATTCACTTGATCTTTCATGTCTTTTTATTGAAACTTTGACACTTGCGTAACAAGAATTCAAAGTTGCAAATTATTTTTATAAAAGAGAAAGAGAAATGAAAGATGAAGAAGATAATTGATCAGTGAATCAAGAAAAAAAAGATTGAGTATTTAGTTTAATGAGCTGATTCATCTTTCTATGAAAACTTCTGAGAATCAATGAAAAATCTTAGCAATGCGAAGAAGATTATTGAAAATTATAAGATAGAAAGACAAGTACATCAGTCAATTGCAAAAAAGTTAAAGAGAAAAAATAGAAATAGATCACGCAAGAGTCATGTTTGAGAATGTATCAAAAATGCAAAGATGCAAGTTTAAAGTTTGATATCAATCATAAATAAAACAAAATCACACATCAACATATGTTTTCAGAAAAGAAAATGAATGATGTCATGAATAAAAGAAGAAAGATAGTGATCAATGATTACAGATGAGAATGTTGAAGTGAAAAAAAAGACTATTTGTTCATCAGTAAATCTCATCACGCACTGCTTACTTCAATCAATACTTATGAGATGAAGATGAAGTAATGTGATGACAATAAAAAGTGATGAAAATGAGAAAGATGAGAATTTCTACTTAACTGTTAAATACAATCTTGCATAATTGAAAGAGAAGTTACTCACTTAGTCATTCTCTCATTATTAAAGATGAAGAATGAAATGAGTTTGAATGCAAGTGTCATGATGAATTAACACATAGAAATTAGATCAGAAGCTAAAGTTAAAGACTGAGTTGAAGATCAGATCTAAGTTAGCTCTGAAACTTTATGACTTTGTCAAGATATTATTTAAACTACATCATATTTTCGACTTAATATATCATGAGTTATATCATGCTCAACTTAACAATGCTTGACAAACTCTTTATAGTTAATCAATTCTCTTGAGTTATCAAAAGCTTTTTAATAATTAGCTCTACAATAATATATACTCATTTTGTGTCTGTTTAAAATATCACATTATCATATCATTCTTATAAATCTCGTCTATTTATCTAGTAAACTTGATCATTACAGTTCTAATTATTTCAAAACTTTTCTTAGATATGATGATTCAATATTCAAGCATGATAACAGCAATGCAATTGCAACAGAATTGAAATGATGATATCTTGATTTTACAAAACATTATATCAGAAAATGAATGTTGCATAATGAAATCAGAAAGTGAAGAAGCAGAAGATGAGTTCTCTCTTGATATTAATAAACAATTGACATGAGCAATGTTTCAATGTGATGAACTGTGAAAGAAACAGAAGTTAACAGCTATTTAATCAAAGATTGAGACTTTGCAAGTCATTAAAACAACAAAGAAAAGTCATTGAGCTTTCACTTGAGTCTTCATGAAGAATTTGAATGATCTACACATCATTTTCATAGTGTCAATAACAATGAAATGAAATCATCATGAAGTTGTTTTGCAGAAGTGAAGACTCTCAATGCTTTTGAAGAAGTATCATGACAAAATCATAAAAAAACATAAAAAGTAAATTGTAATTATAATTGTAATTATAATTCATACACTCTTGTGACATTGATTTAGACTCAACTTATGAAAGACTTTATGCTATTTATATTGAGTGAACAAAACTCTCTGAGAAAGAAAATCACTCGTTGTTTATACAACTGCTTCACGCAGTTGAAACAATGAGATTGACATTGTGTTATCAAGTAATGAATCTATAGCTTCTATTCAGTGTGTGATGCTCAAGTAAACTCTTGATGAAAGTGTCTGTGCTGTTTGATTATGACACATCATCTTTGCTTTGCTCTTCATTGACGATATTCTATACAACGATGTTTCGATTTGATTCTCAATTCAAAGACGAAAGACATTTTCTTTGCATTCATGATGTTCATGATTGTAACGTACGTAGAGCTGTGTTCTCTTACTCAATGATTGTCATTCATTGAGCAGAGAAATATGTGATGAAAGAGAGATGCACACAATGAGAAGATAGAGTGTGATTGTACTGAGTAACTCTTTTCTTCTTTTGATTTGACTTGTGTCACGTAGACGTTGAATGAATTGTTAGTATAAACGTGCAATTGCAATCGTTCAATGTTTGACTCTGATCAATGAAAGAAAATGCGTTCTGATTGTTCTCTTGAGCTCTCGATTTTCCACGTGAATAGATGAATGACTTGACGTCAAGTAAAGAAGATGAACTCAAGTCTTCTCAGTATATCAGCGTGATCAACGAGTCACTACTTCTTCGAGCACTGTAGTCACGTCTTTCAATACTTGAGATGACTATTCTATCTGATATCTTTTCATCAATTACTCAATGACATTGTCGATGTGATGAAGACGTTTCGATATCAATGCAGTCGATGAGTCGCAAATTCTTCAATCACTTGTAGTCACAACTTGCAGACTTTTCATCTGAGTTGTCTTTTTCACTAGTAGTATCTTTTCATCTCTTACTGACATTGACATGTCATTAATCTTCTTCGTAAATTGATTGTGACTGTTAGAAGAAATGTTGTCACATGAATGAAAACTCTGCATGATGACTTTTCTGATCACGTAACGTTCTAACATCATTCAAACTGCGTCGAATTGAGATCTCTTGACTCTTTTGACTTCTATTTGAACACAGAATAGAATCAAAAGATTCGTAGTCAACATCATGTACAGATGAATCTCGTTGTCAATCATAGAAAGTGAATTTGCAACATTGAAATCTCATTTTAAAATATCTCTTGATATTTTAAAAGTGATGAGAAAAAGATTTTGTACTGCATAATTTATGATTGACAACAAGATTTATCTGTACATGATGTTGATTACAAATCTTTTGATTCTATTCTATGTTTGAATAGAAGTCAGAAGAGTCAAGAAATCTCAATTCAACGCAGTTCAAATGATGTTAAAACGTTGTGTAATCAGAAAAGTTATCATGCAGAGTTTTCACTCACATGACAACATTCTTCTTTAACAGTCACAATCAATCTACGAAGAAGATTAATGACATGTTGATGTCAGTAAAAGATGAAAAGATACTATTAGTGATTAAACAACTCAGATGCAGTCTGAGAGTTGTGACTGCAAGTGATCAAAAAGATGATGATTTGTTGATCATGTCAATATACTGAAATGTCTTCATTACATTGACAGTATCATCAAGTAATTGATGAAAAGATATCAGATAGAATAGTCATTTCAAGTATTGAAAGACGTGACTATAGTGCTTGAAGAAGTAGTGACTCGTTGATCATGCTGATATACTGAGAGAGCTTGAACTCATCTTCTTTACTTGATGTCAAGTCATTCATCTATCTACATGAAAAATTGAGAGTTCAAGAGAACGATCAGAATGCATTCTCTTTCATTGATCAGAGTCAAACATTGAAAGATTGCAATTGCACATCTATACTAACAATTCATTCAACGTTTACGTGACATAAGTCAAATCAAGAGAAGAAAAAAGTTACTCAGTACAATCACACTTTATCTCTTCATCATATGCATCTCTCTTTCATCACATATTTCTCTGCTCAATGAATGATAATCATTGAGTGAGAAAACACAGCTTTATGTATGTTACAATCACAAGCATTATGAATGCAAAGAAAACGTCTTTCATCTTTGAATCAAGAATCAAATCGAGACATTATTGTATAAAATATCATCAATAAAAAGCAGAATAAAAATGATGTGTCATAATTAAACAGCACAGACACTTTCATCAAAAGTTTACTCAAGCATCACATATTGAATAAAAGCTATAAATTCATTACTTAATAACACAGTGTTAATCTTATTGTTTTGACTGCGTAAAGCAGTTATATAAACAACAAGTAATTTTCTTTCTCAGAAAGTTTTGTTCACTTGATATAAATAGCATAAAGTTTCTCATGAGTTGAGTCTAAATTGATGTCACAAAAGTGTATGAATTACAATTACAATTACTGCATGATTTATCTGAAGAGTGAATCAAAGAAACTTTGATTCAATCACAAAGAGACTATGTTTGCAGCTCAGCAGATGTAATTTAATTTTATTAACTTTCTTCTGAATTTAATTGAAGATTTGATGAATCAAGATATAAACGTGACTCAGCAATATATAAACGCATTGCAACATTCGAATCAGATAATATGAATGTTTGCAGTTTATCTGAGCACTCTGAAACATCAACTTTCATTGTATAATGATGAGCATAAATAAGCTCATTTATTCATCAAGTTAAGATCTGAGCTGCACATGATTATTACTAATGTGCAGTCGATTTTCATCATATGAGATGCGTTCATCAATCTTGTCGCTTGATTGAAAATCAACTTGCGAAAGAAGCGTGTCTTGTCATCGAAATGATTTCAAGACAAAGATTCATATGATCGAGATAAGATCAATAAAAAGACTTATTCAAAGTGAAAGAAATTTCATTGATCAACTAAACTTGACTTTTCATTGAAGATAAGCTTGCACATTTCATCACGTTATAGCAAGAATTTGTTCAATATAATGTGCTATATATGCAATCAAAAGAATCATTATTTTACTGATTGTAAAGATGAAAAAATCAAGAACAGATCAAAAGAATCTGATGTAAATCGAGTATTCATTGATTTGATGTCACATATGAGTTGTTTCAAGATTTTGAAAAAAGGCAAGCTTTCAATGAATGCTTCAAATCATCGAGAAAAAAACAAGAAGTTCTCTTCATAAAGATTCTTATATATAAAGAGCATGTAATTCAGAAAGATCAGAAGATAGAAACAAAGATTCATATGAATATCAATGTCAAGATGAACGTAATTAGTTAACATTTCGTTGTCAAGCAAGATATGTCATTACTAAACGTTGATCTTTCAAGATTTATCTGAATGAATAATCAGAATGTTTATTGTTATTACGTCTATAAAATGTGTTATTGACTGAGAGACAGTTGAAGCATAGAGAAAAAAGATATAAGTATCTTTTATGCTATCAACAAGAAGAAATCTTCTCTGATTCTGAGTATGTCAAATATGCAATTCAAGCGTATTTAAATAAACATGATTGCAAGAACATGATGTTTTGACGTGAATGAGCACGCATTTGAGTTGTTCTTTGCACAAGCATTTGCAAAAGCTTTACAAGATGAGTGTTAAAAATCAGCATAAAGTGAGTCATATGAATGTCATTTAACTAGTAGATAAATGTTAAGAAAGAAAAGTATCTACAAAGAAGAACTTGCAGCTTATATATGTGTTTCTGATCTCTGCGCTAGATTCAAAAGAGTTGATGTCTTACACAGATGACGTAGAAACTCAATGACATCATCTTTAGCTTGAATGCTCACTAGACTCGATTAGAAGTAGTCGAGATCAAGAATAAAGTTGAGAATAAATCAAGAATAGAATCGAGAATAGACTTGAGAATCATAACATTATTCTCTCTCTTCAACTATTCATGTTTGCATGAATGTATTTTCTTAGTGCGCTCGATCAGAATATCAAGTGTGAAAGTCATCAACAACATTCTGAGCATTTATGAATTCATTATTGTCAGCGTTATATCAGTTGAGATTGTTGTCATAGCTCTTTCATTTTACTCAATATTGAAGTTGTCTTCAATATCATTAAAAGTTCAGAATATTATCAATCTTTCATTCATTCTTGTCGTTTATCACAATTGATTTCAAAGAATCATTCTTTTGATCAGACAAAAAGTCATCAACAACAAGATGAAGAAGTTCGAAGTGAAATACATCATGAATATACATAGTTTCTGATAGTTTCAATTTATATAAGAAGTCAACAAAGTCAAGCATGTTGAATGAATCAAGCATTTTGTCATTCAGCTTTTTGAATGATTTCGCTGTGAGTCTGTGACTATGTTTCTTTCGTCTAGAAATATCTTTGATTCGATCTCATAATTGATCTCTTTTCTATGCTTATTAGCTTGTTTCATCATTTGCTCTTATGTCTTAACAAGAGTCTTGCGAGCGAATATCAATGTCTTGTTCATATGTTCAGATATATTCTTGATTCTAATGATCTGCAGATGCTTGCAAGTGCTTTCATACTTGATGATGTCAGAATCGAAGCTCATATGAGAATGAAAATTCTTGTTTAGAAAGAATGAGATTGAGAAGATGATTGAGAACATGACGTTATTGTCAACAAACTCGATCATGAACAATCATTTGAATCAGTTGTTCTGCATGTATGAGCAGAAGAAATGAAGATATCTTTCAACATTCTGATTTGCTCATTCGCTCTGATCGTTGATTTGTGAGTGATAGACTGTGAATAATCAAAGAAAAATGTTTAGTCGTTTGCAAAGAAACTTTCAAAGAATGAAGATGAACTGCGAATCTCGATTGAATACAATGAAGTTGAATAAATCATGAGTTTGATATACTCATTGAATTAACAGCTCAGCTGTTCTTTCTGCTGTGATATCTTCATCATCAGTGATGCAAGAAATGTAATGTCTTTTCTTTAACAATCTGCAGACTACAGTCAAAATCACGTTATAATCATCAGAAGAAAATAGATTGATAATAAAATTCATGACTATGTCGCGTCATTACTGTTCAAGTATCAACAGAGAATGTAGTAGTTCATTGAATTTATCTCAAGACATCTTCGAGCGTTAACAGATATAGCAGTTTCTAATATAATGATTTACTGTCTTTTGCATTGAGAGTCAATAGTAGTATCATCTTATGACTTTCACAGTTCTAAGAATATTAGAATGATCAATCGAGAATTGATCATGCATCTCATGAATCAGATTCATTTGTAAAGTCTTGTTGAACAAGACTCATAGATGATTATCTTGATACAAGATTTCATTCTGAATTTGACAATTCTTCAATTTGATGTCTTTTCATTATGTCTCGTCTCTTAATATTGCTTCGCGAAGCAGAGTATAATTCTCGTCAATTTTATTAATCTTAAGAATCTGTTGATAGATTAATTGACTGACATTCTTCTTTAGATTAGCAATCTTCATTCAATTCAACGTTAGAATCATGATTTGCTGATAATGACAGCGCTCATTCTTGAAATCTCTGAGCACAACATCAACTCAATGAGTAAATGCATTGATCTTGATATTCTGTTTGTCAGATCAATATATTATCTTGAAGTTGAAATTGATGAGCTTTTGTATTCAGCGCATTTGTTGTCTACTAAGCTCTTTATCTTTCATCAATGACGTCAGCGCTTGATGATTGATGAAGACTTTGATAGAAATGTCAGTCAGCTTTAGCTCAGATCATTAATGCTCAAACACTCAAATGATGATCAGCAGTTTCTTATTGTATATCTCGTAGTTGCATTCAGCGAGAGACAGATTATTGCTATAAAAGACAACAGAATGTAATGTTTTCTCATTGTCATACTGAGATAAAACTTCATCATTGATGTAGTTGAACAAGTCAGTTTCAAGAATTGTCTTGCAAGTCTGATCAAAATGACGAAGTATTAAAGTCTTGATCATGCACTTCTTCATATGATTGAATGTCATCTGACAGATCTAATTTCATTCAAATATGATCTTCTTTTAAATAAGTTGAATCATGAAACAAACAATCTTCAAGAAGTTCTTGATAAAGCGTTGATAGAAATTGCAGAAGTTGATGAAGAACTGTATTTGAGTGAGATTGATGAAAGTAGATCATTCGACGATCATTTGTATCTTTCAAGAATTCATCTTCAGTTTCTTGATGAATATTAATAGTTCTAGAAAGATGATCTCTTGCACATGAAACTTGCATTTGTTTATGTCTATCTGTAGATTGATCTCTTGTAGTCGCTGCAAGATTAATCATACATGTCGCTTGTGCTTTTTTAGAGTCTTGCTGTAAATAATAATGTCATTTAGATAAATTTGACAAAACTGATGTAGATATTCAAACAACACGTCATTCATGTAATGTTGATAGAAAGCAGATTTGTTTATTAAATTGAAGAGCATTACATGATATTTGTATGAATTAAAGAAGATAATGAAGATAGTTAAATTCTTGCTTTTCAAGTGCATGCGTAGTTTGTTGAACATGACAATTATGTTCAATTGAGTCAGATACTTGCTTTCTTGAATACGAGTGAAAGTCTCATCTATCAATGACAAAGAATAGTGATCTCGTTTGATTAAAGCATTGAGCTTTCTATAATTTATGCAGAAACGCAAGCTATCATCTTTCTTTTCAATGAACAAGATGAGCAAGACATAGAGAACAAAGCTTGAGAAAATAAATTCTTTGTTTAGATGTTCAATCAGATACTTTTTTATCTTTTGAAGTTTGTAGTTGAATATCTTATAAAAACTGCTTTGAAAGAATGTTTTCTTGTTGATCAACTCAACTTTGTGATCATAGAAATGATGAGATGATAGTTGATTGATCATTGCTCAATTGAAGATATTTAGATAGTCATGATACTTGAAGAATAACTTGACTTTGATCTGCTTGAGAATCTCAACGTGAGAGAGTTCATGTGTTACGAACATGTCTGAACCGGCCAGAATTCAGATCTAACTCTAATCAATTTGATTAGAACAAGTCATGACGCTATGCCTAGTTTGAACCTAGCGCATTCCTATTGAATTCTTCGAACCATTCTCAGCACTTCTTCTCGTTGTTCAGCACTTTCTTCATTCATCTCTTTCATCATTCTTTTAGGCAAACACGTCTGACATATTACATCACATCTGTATCGAGTCTAGCGCAGCCTCAAGTCATTATTTATAGAAGAGCTCACACTCTTTCTCTTCTGTATTCTTAATGTCTTGTTATAGCTATCTCTAAAG
>JAABUK010003142.1_pt1 | contig 28321 bp, 28 predicted proteins | sample 5559141 | NCBI WGS metagenome assembly JAABUK01 (sample SAMN10711869, study PRJNA513367) | rock metagenome | isolation source: Antarctica rocks | place: Antarctica: Victoria Land, Pudding Butte nord | collected 2016-01-03
TTGTTGTACGTCCAGTCACGAGCTGCTTCATGCGGCTAGCTTGGTTCAAAGCCTGAGAGCTGCAATCAGGAGCTATGGTGCTGCTGTACGCAGCTTTCAGCGCTTTGAACCAAGCTAGCCGCATAAAGCAGCTCATGACTTGATGTACAACAATGACTTGCAACAATGCCTTGACAGGGTCTCCACTAAGAGCTAGAAAGCTTCTTCACTGTGGCCTAAGGATACACATTGAGAATTGTTTGCAGCTCTCTGTGAACCAGGCTGATCATGTACAGTATCTGGCGACATGACAAACAACAATGACTTACACCAAAGCCCTACCATGTCTCTAGGATCTGACAGCGGCAGGAGCAAGAAGTTTCATCCAATCGCACACGCCTGTGAGCTTGGCTCTTAGTGTGTTGGACAGCAGCCTTAGTCTGAAATGAAATTGTTGGTCATGTGACAGAGCTGAATCTGGGTCTGTTGATGCAAGCTTCTGCTACGAAAGTCCATCAAGCTGCCTTTCTTAGTCAACTGATCTCAAGCTGCTACCTTCACAACACAATGTCAACGTGGACACCTCACAATCTACACTACCAGAGCCTAACATTCCTGGGGCCATATCAGAGAAGACAAGAGGCTGCCCAGCGCTGACAAGCAGATGAAGAACGCAGCACTCAGGTTCCAAGAGAGACATTTACAACCTCATTGCTGCTTTCTTCATTTGCTTATCAGAGCTGTGCAGCCTCTTGTCTTCTCTGATCTGGCCCCAGGACCGTCAGGTGCTGGTGATGCAGGTTGTCAGGTTGTCTACCTGCTTATGTCTTTGCGCATCTCTGATCTCAACTTCTTGTTAGAGCTGCATTTGATGTGTCTGATCTGCACCTTGTTGTTGGTGCACTACATTGACAAAACGTCCAGCAGCAGCCTCTGCGTGTCCAGCAGCTCTCTGTCCAGAGAGTGCGTCCTCATATGTCAGGATTACAAGCTCCAGTTGCCATTGCTACGCCTCCAATTGTGCAGCTCCTCACATCGCCATGGTAGCGTCTGTCTGCAGCTGCATCTGTGAGCGCTGCAATTTCTTCCAGTGAGCATGACTCTAGAACGTTTCACAATCCAGGCTCTTTGGCATATGCAAAACTCAGTAGGATACAGCAGTGGACATGCTCTAGCATTCAACCAAACGGGTGATCTGTCTATGTACAGAGTCAATACCCTTTTTCTCAGATCTAGTGTTTGCTTGTGGCCTTGAGATGCAGCAATTGTCTCGCAATGAATTTATTTATAGCAGAAGGCTTGAGTTGCTGCTTGGCCTCACAATGCTGAGCTGTATAGAGAGCTGACACAACCACATTGTGAAGCAGCCACTTAACAAAGCAACACCTTCACAGCAGATCACAGATGATCACATGGTGATGTTGCCTCAGCGGCAATGGCTGTGTGGCACTGATACATGAAGTACAGTCCCTGCTGTTATCAACATGTAGGTCTGAGAGTGCTGGTTAAGCACTTGGCTGTTAAGAGTTTCTAGCAGTCCAGTTTGCAATACTGCACATCACATCTGTTGGCACGTATATAGACTTTTATGCACAACAAGGCCGAGGACACAAAATCATGTCTTGCATTGTTTAGCATTGCATCACAAATTGCAAAGATCCAACAGTCTGGCTTGTGTAGCTCCTGCTGTGATACATGACACCATTTGCATGATCTGTATAGTACCAAACGCCTGAAGAGTTGTGGCGTGTGTTATGAAGCTATCTTACACAGCTCAGCTAGCAAGGCACCGCAACGTCTGCCGGCTGAAGTGTCAAGGTCAGCTGCATGATGAGTGCCTATAGCACAAGCAACTCAACTCAAGAAACCAAACTTTGTCAGCTCATTGACGGTGGGCCTGCTCGAGGTTTTGAGTCATTGCTATCCCCGCTCTACATTCCTCCTGCTGTAATCAGAGGATCGCTGATTGGTGTGTGAGATGCCTGAGTCATCAGTATCTCCGCTCTGACATCACGATCTGTTGTGTCACAAACAGGAAATGATGATGTGGATCATTCCTGTTTGCAACACAGCAGATTGTGACGTCAGATTGGAGATATCAATGACTCAGGCATCTCATGTGGCATGCAGCTGTTGATGCGCAGCATTCCTGCTGGTGACGCAGCCAAATGCTGGGCAGTCTTGTCAAGACTGCGCCTAGCAGCTTCAAGGCAGGTGCTCCTCTGCCACTGCTTCAGCTCATGCCTGCGTCACAGAAGCTTTTTGGCATATCATTGGTCCCCCGTCCACTGCTGCTTTAGTGAAGCCCACAGGTGGGTGCAGCAGGGAATGTGCTTTGAAATTGATATGTCTCGTTGGAAAGTAATGCCATGGCTTCAACGGCTTGGTGCTTGATTGTGCTCGGCTGTGTACTTGCTCACTCACCTGCATGATTGTACTCAAGTAAGCAGCTGCACAGCTCAGCACAAGCAAGCCAGCCTTCAGAATATTACAGCCCTGAGTTGGGGGCTGCTGAAGGGGGTGCAGGCTGTCACATGAATCCCCTCATTTTGCGCACAAGTCAGCAGAGCTAGCTGCCCGGCATGTGGCTGCATTTGGTCAAAGGATTTTGCATCTGGTTTATACAAGATGTGCATTTGCGCATTTCATAAAATACTGTTGGCAGGCCTGATTGCAAATGTGCACCTATTTCTCTTGCATGAATTTTGAGGCAGGGACGGCCATCTGTAGTGAGTTTTCCCCAGGCGATTTTGAGGGGTTGTTCCTGCAATTGCACTTGTAGGTGCAACGCTTCAAAGCAGTCTGCGGCAGGCTCACTTTTGATAGTGTAATCTTCTGTAGGACCACCAGACAGCAGTTTTCCACAGACAGTTTTGAGGGGTTGCTCCTGCAATTGCACTTGTAGGTGCAACGCTTCAAAGCAGTCTGCGGCATGCTCACTTTGGATAGTAAAATATCTTCTGTGGGACCACCAAGCAGCAATTTTCCTGGCCTGAAGGCCTGCATCACAAGAATGCACCTTGCAAAATTGACATCTGCAAGGAGGATGTGCGTCACGCTCTTTTTGTCTGCGCCTTATGCAGAATCATAGATGATGAGTTTCTGGCACACATCCTTTGGGCTGCCTATACAGATGCAGTGCTGCGGTTTTAAAGCAAGTGCTCTTCTCAAGTTTGCAAAGTGATGGCACTGCAGCCTCCATTTGTCAGCACAGTCTGACTCATTTTAGCGTGCCTGATGAACAGGTTGGGCATCAAGCAACACCAGTCCTTACTTGAGCTTGTTTGTTTTGTGTGAACCCTGGGACCAAAATTTGTCCTGATTCTAGTCATTCAGAAGGTTTTTGGCCTTGTGAGATTTGTCATTTTCACAAGGCAACAAACCCTCTCTATGAGTAGAATCAGGATAAGTTTTGGCCCCATGCTTCACACAAAAGAAAGAGTGCTCGCACTAGTGCGTTCTCATATCTTTTGCAGGCACCAGCAGCAGCAGCTCGCAGAATAAATGTCAATGTGCATTGGTCACAGATGCTACTATGACTATGACTACAGAATTTGCGGTCTGGACCATGAACTTAAACATAGTGCTGACTCTTGCTTGGGCTCTTTTGACGTGTGTGCATGTGTGTGTGTGTAGGCAAGGTGCTGTCAAGGGATCTGACACAGCAGCTGAACAACGCTATCCAGTTCCTGGTTCACTGCCGCCCCCTGTCCATCAGCATGGGCAATGCCATCAAGTATGTCAAGCTGCAGGCAAGTCATCTACTGTCTTGTGCATATCAACTGTCTTTTGCATATCCAAGGCATTCTGTCCCCCGGCTGCAGTTTACCAGCATGGGCAATGCCATCAAGTCTGTCAAGCTGCAGGCAAGTCATCTACTGTCTTTTGCATATCAAAGGCAGTTTGTCATTCGGCTGCAGTCTACCAGCATGGGCAGCGCCATCAAGTATGTCAAGCTGCATGCCAGTCCTCTGTTGCTGTTTCCAGACCACAGTCAGCCTGTCACACATTTGAAAGGGAGAGGCTATACAGCTTCCTCATCAAATTACTATGCTGCTGCAAAGAGACAATGTGTACTGTGAAAGCCTTCTTGAGCTGCTGGCTTTTTCGTGATCCATGCATCTTCAGCCTGTGCCGTGGCTTTGTCATGATCCATGCACTTTCAGTCTACATCATGGCCTTCAGCACAACCATGGCTTAAGTAAAGTTTATGATTGACATCAGGAAGCTGTCATCGACCGCCTGCATGTGTGCAATGTTCATTTCATTTTCATTTTATTACTACTTATGTATTATCGTTTATTTGTTTATTTAGTATCTAGTGCATGCTGTTATTGCTCTGCAGGCTGCATTTTGCTCAATCACTAGTCAAATGTCTGACCACGTGTCTGGGGTGTGACAAAGCTGCTGCGTGCAACAGGTGAGCAAAATAGATCCAGTTGCTCATGAGGTAGATGCAAAGGAGGAGCTGGTGGAAAAGATCAACACTTACATCCAGGAGAAGATTGTCTTTGCAGACAATGTGCTGATCACCAATGCTGTGGCCAAGGTGTATGATGATGATGTCATCCTGACATACTCTTTCTCCTCTGTGATATTCAATATACTGCTCAGAGCAAAGAAGGTAGGCCATATGTGAGGAAGCAGCTGGCAGTTTTTCACGTCTGTGTGACCATAAGAGGATGGGCAGGCATGCTGTGCGCATCACTGCTGTTAGTGCCTCTGCAATACCATACTGCACATCTGAACTCAGGCAAAGGTCCTTCAACCCTACTCAGCTTTGCAGTCTAGCACAGTGGTTTGATCTCCAGGGGACAAGCTCATGGGGACACAGAAAGGTCATTGTTTTCAGAAAAGCATTCATTCAATAATCTGAAACTGAACTCAGACATGGGTTGGACTAGTATCAGGCGTATCCACTGTAAGAGGCATTGACACCGCAACCAAGCTCTGTCTTGTGGCTTTGCAGGAGGGCAAAAAGTTCAGGGTGGTGGTGATGGACTCTAGACCCCAATTGGAGGGACGAGCACTGCTGCGCCGTCTGCTGTCTCATGGCATCGCCTGCACCTATGTTCTGCTCAACGCCGCCTCCTACATCATGTCAGAAGTCACTAAGGTTTTTTCCCACTGCTACGCTTTTGCACAACTCGTCATCCAACAGAACATGTGTCTCCATAAGAACATCAGGCTACAGGTGTCTCTGGAGTGCTGTTTTGCCACCTGGATGGTGATTGCAACAAAAGCATGATGATTGCAGTCTTAGGCAGTTCTCTCACTGGCCTTCTGTCTTAGGTAATATGTCTGACTGATGTCTAGCACAAGTGTGTATATGACATGCAAGGAATGCGTATAATAGAACCCTATTGCAACAATACGTTCCAGCAAGTGCTAGGTGTGTGTGGAACAAGTCATGTCTCACCAGGCCGGCATTGTCTCTCGGCATCATGGCAGGAAAGTGTACCGATCTCCAAACACAACACAAGCAGACATCAATGGAGAAGGAGTACACTTCTGGTTGCAGGTGATTCTAGGGGCGTCAGCAGTGCTGTCAAATGGCACAGTCAACATAACGCATAAGACAAAAAAACAAGCAGACAATAAGGAATTGATTGTTGGTTGCAGGTGTTTCTTGGGGCGTCAGCCATGCTGTCAAATGGCACAGTCAACGTAAAGTATGAAAGACAAAACGAGCAGACATTAGGGAGTAGTTTTTTGGTTGCAGGTGTTTCTAGGGGCGTCAGCAGTGCTGTCAAATGGCACAGTCATGTCCAGGGCAGGCTCTGCAGCTGTGGCCATGATGGCCACCTCCACCAGCAAGCCAGTCATCATCTGCTGTGAGACATACAAGTTCCACGAGAAGGTGCAGCTGGACAGCATCACTCACAACGAGCTTGGGGACCCCTCAGTGCTGACCCGGGTGGCCCAAAGACCTGATGTCACTGCCTTGCAAGACTGGGAGCAACAGCCAGGATTGGGTAAGCATTCAGGCGGCTTTGGGCAGTGCTGATACTGTAAACTTGCTGTAGTTCAGCATGTGCAATGGTATGTTTGCAAGCTCTGCCTTGGAGATCTGTGCGTGCTGACACCACCAAGATGCGTGCAAGTAATATTGCAGAGCATTTTTTTGTGCATTGCGCCATGCTGCTGCTTGCATACGCAGCCAATAGTGGATTTGGTGCTCAGTGGCAACTATGCAGTGGTGCTGAGTGTTTTCTGTCTTGCAGGGCTGCTGAATCTGGTATATGATGCCATGCCTCAAGACTACATTACATTGGTGGTGACAGAGTTTGGCGCAATTCCACCAACCAGTGTTCCCGTTATCTTGCGAGAATACCGTCAGGAGCCTACCATCTAGCTTGCATTGCCCTGTGTCAGGACACCGAATGTCTCGTTTATGTCATAGTTGCTGCAGAGATACCTTTGTTTCCTTGATTGATTGGCTCTCAGCTGCATGTTCCCAAGGTTGCATTGAGTTGCAGAGCCTGGTATCATGCAATAATCATCAAGGTATTGTGTCAGCCTGTATGCTGGTGTTGATGTTGTCAGGCCTATCTTACACAAATCATCGATTAACAATGCTGCACGCTACTCAGGCTGATTTCCGTGGTCTACTGCAAGTGTTCGTTCGTTTATGCAACTCAAAATGCGTACATTGAAAGGCTCCAGCATATTCTGCAAAAATGTTCATGGGCAAGCTGTTATAGCTCAGGTGTCGTTGGCCTCCACTCAACGCCCTCTGCAGTATCCATAATGGCAATACCCTTCTTGGAGAGCTCAGCTCTGACTGCATCAGCCTTGCTGTAGTCCTTGGCTTGACGAGCTTCTGCTCGCCTGTCAATTGCAGCAGCCACATCCTCCTCTGTCATGTTGGCTCTGCACAACAGATGGATGTGAGGTTGACATGCGACACAGGAGGATGTGAGGTTGACATGTGACACACTCATATGAGCTGCACACCCTGTTTTTGCAGCACACAATGCATGAAGTGTATGCAGGCCCGCCTAGTTGCCAGTAGGGAGTTCTGGGCGTTGCAGCAGCAGTGTTATGTTACACCACCCAAGGAGTCCATCATAGCTGGACTTATGCACCTGTACTTGCTGCAAAACATAACCCTAGTACCACACAGTACATGGAATGTACACATGCACACAAGCAAAAGCATGTTGAGCATACACACCTGGATAGAGCCAGCTGCCGCATCTGGTCCAACTGCTTTTGCGGATCTGTGACTTGCATCCCCAGTAACCGGAAGGTCTCCTGCAAGGCTAGCTGATACTGGGCCAGAGTGTGTAGCCGCCCCTTGGTCTTTTTTGCCCTTCTTGGTGCTGAGCAGGTCATTCATGGCCTTCAGAGGAGCTGACAGAGCTGCCAGGGCAATAGGCGTATTTAGGTCATCACACATGCCCTGATGCACTTGCTGCAGAACTGCTCCCACCTCGCCCTTACTCTCCTGTGAAGGAAATAATGACGACCGTTTTGCACGGGGAAGAGGCTAAGACCACAGCTGTTGCAAGTTGCCATTCAAGGGAAACAACGCCAGCAGCAATGTCTTGACCAGTCTGCAGAAGACAGATTGAGGCAACTCGGGATTGGCTTGATGGTGCATGTGCACTTTCTCTCACAGACCAGCCATGCATGAGTCTGAGAGTGTATTTCAGCATTGACACTGGGCATACCTGGAAACTGTCAGCCGCTTCCTGATGGGCTTGTTCCTCCTCTGAGCCTGCAACCTTCAGGGCTTTGCTGGTATCTAGGAGAGTCTGGTAGATGTAGTACAGCCGCTCTGCAGCCTGCAAAAGACAGATGAGCACTTGAAAAAGGCCAACATATGCCGAGCAGGCAGGAATTTGACACAGAAGGGCAGAAGGGAGCAGAGGGCAAATGACAGCAGGCAGGGCAGGGTGGGGCAGGGCAGGGCAGGGCAGGGCAGGGCAGGGCAGGGCAGGGCAGGGCAGGGCAGGGCAGGGGAGTGCAAGGAGGACAGGGCAGGGCAGGCACGAGAGAGCAGGGCAGGGCAATTCAATCAAGCAAAGTGTATACCTCATCCAGAGCTGGCTGACTGTAATTGATGGCTTGGCGGTACTGAGTATTGAGCAGGAACCAGCGCAGCACCAGGGGGTGGTACTGTGCTGTCACATCCCTGATGGTGAAGAAGTTGCCCAGGCTCTTGGACATCTTCTCGCTGTCAACTGCACCGTCACACGTTTGGTTGATGAGGTGCTGGCTGACTTGCAGCATCACACTGCACATTGGTCAATGAGCTCTCAAAAGAGGTTTTTGGTGCTTCAATGTGAACGGTGGTCTGCTTCTGTGCAGCTGGTTGTTCATGAAAGGGGTTCATGATAACACAGCACTGACAGACTAACAACAGGATCCACGACAGAGTACCATTGACAAGGACCTGAAACATCTTGCCAATGTAAAATTGTGTTTTTGCTGTCCCCAGGCGTTTCTGAGATTAGATTCCGCTGTAGGACGGATGTCTGCAAATCTACAGATGTTTCGGCATTTGAAAAGAGCTGACAGGGTGTATCACAGAAAATCAACACAAAGACATGACAAGGTTCATGGCAATTTACCATTGACAAAGCCGTTGTGCAGCCAGAATCTGACAAAGTCTGTGCCATTGTTGTCCATCTGCTGCTTGTCATGGTCACAGGCGCACGCCTGACTCTGAGCAATCTCATTCTCATGGTGTGGGAAGATCTGCACACCACTCACTTTAGTCTCGCAGGGGTACGAGCTACCTGCATAGGACTGAGCCATCAATAAAGGGCAATGCAGTGGTGCAAGTGCGGCTTGAGCAAGCCATTAGTCTGTGGGTGTGTAACAGCAGCATGTGACATTGGTGAATAGTCTGCATGCAAAGATCAGTCAGACCATCTTGACAAGCAGACTCATCTGCCACTGCAGTGGATGTTAATTGGCACTGGCGCACAATGTCTGACTGTACTACAGAAGGCATGAACCAAGGAATGAGGGAATTCTCTGTCCATGAGTAAAGAGGGCACCAGGTCAAAGCCGCCGCCATGGATGTCAATGACAGGTCCCATTAGTCGCCGAATCATGGCACTGCACTCTATGTGCCAGCCGGGACGGCCTGGTCCCCAGGGTGAATCCCAAGTGGGCTCCCCAGGTTTGGCAGACTTCCAGAGGGCAAAGTCTGAGGGGTTGCGCTTGCGCCTGTCCAGCGCCACTCGCTCACCTGCTCTGTTATCCTCCTGTGCACATGAGCAGCATACAATTAAAAATGGTGTATCAAAGATTCCATAGATTGCTTCATTTGGGAACGCAAGGGGGCTCTGTATCAGGACTGTTTGAAAGGCCAAGATACACAAACTTGGTAATGTCCCAGTCCCAAAAACAGTGCAATAATTGTTTAATTTTTATTGCACAAATATTTTATTTTTAATATAGATGGTGAGTTTCGGCAGGCACACATGCTGCATCAGCTTGTGCGAATGCATATGACTGCAATCCCACTGCATAAGCTGGCAAAACAAGTGCTCTGTTATCCCCCTGTATGTGGCAGGGCTGTTTGACAGGCCATGATATACATACTTAACAGGGCCAGGATGTACATACTGAACATGTCCCAGCAACTGTGCAGTACAGAAGGCAAGCTTCAATCAGGCGTTTATGCTGCAGCAGCTTGTGTGGGTGGCTGTGCCCAGAGCACATGCACCTAGGCACTCCACAACTAACATCACAAGAGTGCTCAGAGCACTTTGTGCGCTAGACCTTAGACCAGCAAGGCGGGCATATGACATGATACACTCTCAAGGTGATATAATTGCATACATACTGACATACTTGCACACATAGTGTAGTACAGTACAGTATGCCATTGACAGCATTTATAGCATTGACAGCATGTTTCATGTAGTACTATGCAAGAAGCAGCTCACTTGTGCGCGCCCAGAGAGGCGACCATAGCCCGGCAGAGAGGCAACATCAAAGAAGACATCCCCATCCACGGCATACCCATGTTCATTGGCAATGATCTGCTCAATGGTGGCCACCATGTCAGCCACATGGTCTGTAGCTTTGGGCTCTAGGGTGGGAGGGAGGCACCCCAGTGCCTCCATGTCCTTGTGGAACTCTACTATGAATCTGCACATCAACCGTGGCATTTGATATCATTGCTACATCCTGAGCTCCTTGTTTGATTATTAATGCATGTGTCCCTTCAATGCTAGTATTTGAAACAAGAAATGTAAACCTGACAAATGCGGAGTGTTTTTTGTATTTCTGCTAGAATTCAAGCAAGCTTGAGGCTGCTGATCAGATGTGTGCTTGCAGAGCTGACAGCACTTAGCTTGGCATTCAACTAGAGCGTAGATGGACAGCGCTGTGAGTCTTGCCACAAATCTTACCATGACAATTTCTTGCTCAATTTCTGCTAGCTTTTGCACACAGTGGGGGTCAAGACATGGAAGGCTCATGTGCACACACAATGTAACAGGGTATCACCTGCGACTCAAGCTCAATGGGTCTTCATCAGACTGCTTGGCCCGTGCTATGATCTTGTCATCTATGTCTGTGAAGTTGCGCACGTATTGTACATTATACCCAAGGTGCTTCAGGTAGCGGTGCAGAATATCAAAGGAGATGTAAACCCTAGCATGACCTATGTGAGCCCTGCCACACCAAAACACAGTTTTTTCCATTTTGGTATTCCATTTGACAATTTTCAGTCTGGGATGTGGAGACAGTTGTGACTCATCATCAGACATCCTGGCTTGAAAGCACACGTGCACATCAGTGCCACTCTGCTGAGTGTAAGTCAGACACATGAAAGATGCACACTATGAGTGCATCTTGCAAATGAAGGTAAGTGACTCTGTGACAGTGCAAGAGAGTGAGAAGGATGGTGTGTGCTGTGCACATTGGGACCACACTCCAATCAGTTTGTGGTTTGCACCACCGCAAAGAACCAGATCAGATGTGTCCCATCGTATGGCCTGTCTGTACTAAATGCTCATCTGGCACCTTGTATGCTTCATGCCATCAAACACTAGCTTGATATATGTTGAGCAGTAAGACTCACCAGTCATAGACAGTAACACCACACACATACATGCTGATGTTCTGCCCTTGGTCTTGCCGGGGCCTGAAGACTTGCTTGCGCCTACCCATAGTGTTGTATAGCTGCAACTCTGACGAAGCTGGGGACTCAGCTTGGGCTTCCTTCTGTTTTGTGGGAGCTTGTGCAGCTGCCGACTTTGCATGGACATGCCTGAAACAGCTAGCGGGCTTTCGCAATGACAGCTTGCAGCAGCGACATGTTGCATAAGCACTAGCTACTGAATTGCATTGAACTCATGGACACTGCTGGGTCTTCCTGAGTGGTGATAAACCATGTGGTGATGACATTGCAATGCTTATCGACTCACTGAGCTCAGGCGCCAAGATTAGAGACTCAGGCACATGTGCTTGAAAGGGCGAGGAGTGACAGGCGCCAACCTGAAATCGACTTTGCTCATGCGGTGCGCGCTAGCATGCACATTTCTGCCAAGGCTTGCACAGCCACAGGATTGCACTGCCTGCACTTTGCACATTGCCGTGGTACATGACACCAGAAACCACTCTGAGCAATGGAAGTGTTGGACTTGGTACTGTGTGCCAGCACTACCTGCTGAAAATAGCATAGTTTCCAAGGCTGTCTAACAACCTTCGGCTGGTGCCAGCAAGGTGCACTAGAGTGCATTGCGAAAGACTGTGGAGCTTGCGAACGAAGCCAAGACAGAGTTGCAGCTCGCAGTGAATGTTGCATACAGCTGCGCTGCTGCTGCAGAGGATCTGGCTAAGGCCCCTGCACTTCCCCAGTCATAGTGCAAAACTTGTCGCTTATTTTCACGCCAATGGCCCAGGCGACACGGGCTACACCATGGGCAGCCAGTAGCGAGATAGCGAGTCAATGTAGATGCACATCGGCGACCACCAGAAGCAAAGGAGTGCAGCAGGAGCATGCATGTTTGCACAGAGGTGCTCCGAATCCACTGCACTACAACAGCAAGGCTTAAAGAAGGTCGTCGACATCGGCGTTCAACAAGCGGAATATACGTCAATCTGCATATCATTGCTGGACTGCAGATTTGGCAGAGTTCGACTTTGGGGACCCAGTGGCGGCGTAGGCTTTGTTTGACAGCATCCTGTCTCAGGCGGCGAGCTTTCGGTGGTCAGCTCTGCGGCCTAGAAGCCTGGGCGGCTAAAGGCATCATTCTTGACTGTGATGGCGAAGAGCGGTGCTGGGTTACTAGCCCTTCAGGTATAGGCATCAAAACTTGCTGCACAGCTTTTGTGCAACCTCTCTGCTCTTGTTGCTCACTGCGTGTTACGCATGTCAGGGATGCATCAAGCGAGATCCTGAAGGTCACGCCGACGACTTTGCTCTGCAATGGCGTCATTACAAAGCCTGCTTGGACATCTTCAACCTGAAGCCAAGCAAAGACTCCAAAGAGTTTGCTGATCTTGTCACATTCATAGCTCAGGTACAGCTTCCTTTTAGCGTGAGCTGAAACCTTGTACTGCTCATCAGGTTGCTTGACTGCTTGAACTCATGCTGCTATGGTGCAGGTCTGCACATGCTATCCTGAACAGACGGGAGGTTTTGCACAAGAGGTCATGGACTTGCTAGACAGACACTATGCAGTCCTCAATTCAGCGCTGCGTCAGAGCCTTGTCAAGAGCCTGATCCTGCTCAGAAACAGGGGCCACCTTAAGTCCGCGGAGGTTTTACCCTTGTTCTTCAGGCTGTTCAGATGCCAGGACAAAGGCCTGCGTGATCTGCTGTTCAAGCACATAGTTGCAGGTACATGTCACTCATGGGAGGCGCATCTCTAATTTGGTAGCATGCACAGTTGACACTACAAGGCTGCCAAACATAGGCCGACCCTTACCATTTGCACATGCCTGCAGCTGACATTGTCTGCCTGCATCAGCAATATGTGCACGCAGCAGTCAATCAAGTTGCAACAGTGCAGATTGCCCATGCAGCAGCAGCAGCAGGATCTGCTGCTAGTCCACTCCATTCCGCATTGCTGGGCAGGACAAGGTATGCTTGCTGGGATTTCACCAAGCCAATGTGAAGCTTCAGCTGTGCTTCAGCGGCACCTTGCCGACCTACCTTGCATAGTTTCAAACAAGCTCAAGAGCTCGGCTGTCTGTTGCAGACATCAAGACCGCCAATCAGAAGCACCGCAACGAGCAGCTGAACAGGACCATTCAGAACTTCCTATACAGCCTGCTGGCAACAGACAATGATGTGGCGGCCAAGAAGTCCCTGGCGGTTCTCACAGAGCTGTGGAGACGCCATGTGTGGCGTGATGCTCGCACAGTCAATGTCATTGGTGAGTCAACATCTGACCTTGCTCACTTTCAATGCAGATTTGCTGCTGCCAGGCATATACAACATGCCAAGCATGGGCTGAAGTCAAGCCTGTTGCAATGCAATGCACCTTCATGTATAGGCTGTATCGCTAGCATGTACATGTTTCAAACACGTAGAACATGTTGCAGCCGTCGCAAAGGTGTTGTGTATTTCCTGAAATCCAAACAGTAAGTAGAACACCAGCCAGTCTGGCTTGTGCATCACGCAGTATGTGGACCAAAGCCTGAGCTCGCACACACCCCTTTCTCATATAAGGCATCATTGCCATCAGTCAGTGGACTCTGCTGTCATGGGTGTTGTAGCAAGCGCTGTCTTCAACTCCATTTCATCAGTCAGTGAACCCTGCTGGCATTGATGCTGCAGCAAGTGCCGTATTCAACTCCAATTCACGCATCTTTGTCATCAGTCAGTGAACCCTGCTGTCATGGGTGTTGCAGCAAGTGCCGTATTCAACTCCAATTCACGCATCATTGTCATCAGTCAGTGAACCCTGCTGTCATGGGTTTGCAGCAAGTGCCGTATTCAACTCCAATTCACGCATCTTTGTCATCAGTCAGTGAACCCTGCTGTCGTGGGTGTTGCAGCAAGTGCTGTTTTCAACTCCAATTCACGCATCATGGTGGCAGCCCTCAAGTTCTTCCTGGGTCAAGATGAAGCTGCCGACAATGAGAGTGATGATGACGACGATGATGACTTCAAGGCCGTGCAGCCCAGCAAGGCAGAGGTGTACAAGGCAAACAGCAAGGTATGCAACTGAACTACAACATCACAGAAGTGCGTATGTACTGTCCCCAGATGTTTCTGAGTTGACATTTCCAGTGTAAAGCTGCCGTCTCTGAATCGAAATAGACGTTTCGGGATTGAAAAGAGCAATCAATGAACCAATCATTCAGTTCATCAATCATTTCGATAGTCTACATTTTCTATCTTTGGGGCGCACAACATGCTGTTGTGCTGCTTGCGTTCCTGTTCTTGTGGCGGCTTGAAGGCATGCAGTATGTTCTATGTCACACAGCATCAGCGTCGCCTAAACAACCTTCATTCAGGCTGTTGCGTGCTTCATGGCCAGCTTGCCTTGCACAGATTCTGGTCTCACACCAGGCAGGTGCTGTTTCAAAGTGTAACAACATTGTCAGATTGTAACAACATTGTAAAGTGTAACAACATTGTCAGAGTGTGACAACATTGCCAGAGGTACCTGGTACATTGGGCTGTAGGGCACCAAGTCCAGCAAGAAGAAGAAGCAGGCAAAGCTGAAGCGCGTGATGGCAACAGTGAAGAAGCAGGCCAAGAAGGAGAACGCCAACCCACATGACAGCTTCGCTGCTGTACAGCTGCTCAATGACCCTCAGGTGTGCCTCTTGCTGACTCAACTCAGAGGCGTTTGTCATCTTTTTTTTGGGTAGTTTGGCCTTGCCACAACAGGTGGCACTGACTCAACTCAGAGTTGATTGTCACCACTTTTGGGTAGTTTGGCCTTGCCACCTGTTGTGGCAAATGCTGCCGCTCCCAGGCTCCATTTTTAGCCTGCCCATTTCCTGGTCAGACCCTATCTTGATAACCATGCTTCTGATTGGAAGCACATCTGAAGTCTGTCTCAGGCATGTGTCCTGAGAGTCATCTCAAGTAACACAGAGACCACACCAAATGGGTGTAGCTCCTCTGAGATGTTCAGCGGGTTTCTCATAATATTGCGCTCTCTCTGCTCATGTTCGGGTTGATGCCCTGTCACTATGGTCTGGCATGACCTCAATCACCATACAAGTTGACACTGCTTGTCATATTGTCTGCCATGTGTTGCACCTCAACTTTATACTGTATACAGAGCCTCTGTAACAATTCAGGGCAATACGTACCTGACCTTGTGGAAAGACACATGTCAAGTGAATGATGGGTGCTTTGCACATTTGTCTGAATGCAAGTATGCTACCTGAAGGACACCTGGGAGGCTTCACACAACACCAAAAGATGCCAGAAGAAAGGTGGAGGAGAAGGCGGGGGGAGGGGGGGGGGGGTGGTTTGGGCTCCAAACCTTCAGCAAATTTCAATTCGAGGTTCAAAAACAAACTTCAGAATGTGATGGATAGTTGCAGCTGCCAACAGGTCTGTTGTGCCTGTCTGCAGAGCTTTGCAGAGAAGCTGTTCACTCAGCTGAATGTGCGCTACAAGAAGGAGACCTGGGAGACGCGGCTCGCCATGATCACAGTCACTGCGCGTGTCATTGGCGTGCACAAGCTGCTGATGGATGAGAAGTACTATGCCTCATACCTCAATCTGGTGCAGCCTAGGCAGAGGGATGTGACCCACGTCCTCGCTGCCCTCATCATGGTGACTGCTTTGTGACAACTCTCAAGCTTATGTCATATGTACCTCACTGTGTGCTGAGTCTACCCTTTCTTGTGTGCTGAGTCTACCCTTTCTTGTGGGCTGAGTTTACCCTTTCTTGTGTGCCTCAACTCCCCTGGACAAAACTTTGCAGCTTTTCTTTAGCTGGGGCTCAAGAGGTGTAAAGTTGACACAGCCTATCTTCATATATCAGAGATAGGCTTGAAGGTGTTCAGATCTTTTATGGGCTCAGCAGCATATGCTGTGCAACTGCAGAGCACTCAGTGAGCTTGTGACAACAACCATGCTCCTGCAGATTCGTTCTTGTTCACTCTGTCTGAGCACCTGCTGACAACACATCAGGGGCTAGCACACACATCTGCACCGCAAGATGAGCATCACTGACTGCCAGTGTGTCTGTATAGGCATGCCATGACTTGGTGCCACCCGATTGGTTGCAGCCCGTCATGCGGCACTTGTGTAACCAGTTTGTGCACGACCGTGCTCGGCCTGAGGAGATCACAGTGGGCCTGAAGACGGTGAGGGAGATCTGCATGCGCATGCCCCTCATCATGAGTGAGGAAGTTCTGCTGGTAAGCTCTCCATGCTACATGCCCTTGTCATGAGCCAGCAAGTCTTGCTGGTAGGTAGCATATGTGTGCGTGTCAGCAGCGCGTTTTGAGTCTACACTTGCAGCTGCAACAATGTGGCAACAACCCTCTGTATGGTGCAACCCCTGGCTGCACTCTGCCTATTCCCCCTCTTCCCCCCAACCTTCCCCGCCTGTCTCCCCAGCTGTGTCTCGAACATGCTCTGTTTGTCATGCGCACCCATGTTGCAGAAAAGGAATTATGATGTTTGAAACCTGTGTGGCAGGTCTGCATATGACCATGCCTCACTGCAAGCAGTGGTGCTGCTAGCGCAAAGAGAGCGATCACAGAATTGTGTATTGTTGCTGAAGTCTGCAGCTACCATGACATAGAGCATACATGCTGAAAATTGTGCTTCCTCTCTCCAGTTTTTGTGTGTGTACAACCCACACGAAGCAAATCTCTCCCAGTTGTGTGTGTGTACAACCCACACAAGTTCTGTGCTGACTCCCTCCTGCGTGTGACAACACCAAAGTACCTAATTTGCTGTGGCATCAGTTGCTATCTGGCCACCCTGCCCAGTGGAAGATCTTATTTTGCACTGTCTTTGCCTTCACAGGATCTGACAGCGTACAAAAAGTACAAGGAGAAGGCTGTGGCATCAGCCGCGCGCTCTCTGATCACCCTGTTCCGGGAGATCGCCCCCTACATGCTGGAGAAGAAGGATAGAGGGCGGGGGGCAGACCTTGAGGCCAGACCTATGGAGTACGGTGCTGGCACAGTCAGGGTAAGCCTCACCTGCTGCTGCTGCTGCAGCCCTGTTGTTGCTGCAGCCTTCTGCACTGCTTCTATATGCGCACTTCAGCATGAGTGCAACCAAACGACTTTACGTTTGTTCAGGGTAAGCCTCACCTGCTGCTATTGCTGCAGCCCTGTACACTAATGATAATGATAGTAATTTTACATGCGTTCCAGCTAATCATTCCTGCCAGGTACCTACTAGGTGTGTCTATCTCCTGGTCCTGTGAGCCAGCATGCACTAACATGAGACACAGCGCAGTACACTGCAGCTTCTGATCTACATCTCCCTAATGTAGAAACATGTTTTCACTGTTCCCAGGCTGAGTTTAGACTTCCAGTGCAGGGATGACATTTCTGAAGTACAGTATATGTTTCGAAATTAGAAAGAGCTATATGCGCACTCGAGCATGAGTGCAAGCAAAACAAAAAAACATATGCTTCAAGACATGTTTAGCTGGGTTGCATGTTGGTGTGCAATTGCCACTCACTGACCCAAGCGTCTGGGGTGTTATGACGCCACCAAGACAATCAGGGGATACGGCTCAGTTCTGTTTCACCTTGAGAGTCACTGCTTCCTCGGTGCAGTTGCATAGCTTGGCTGCTGGTGTTTCTGGAACATCAATTTCCTGATTGTCATCTTCACTAATTGGTCTTGCCATGTGTCTGCTCACAGTAAGTTAGGTTGTTGTATGAAGCAATAGTATGCTGTCCCATGGTCAACAGCAGATCCACCAGCAAGTGTAGGACTTCTGCGCAAGAATTTTTCTGACTCCTGCAATGCTTCAAAACCTGAATTGCTCGGTCTCCAAGCACACATTGTTTGGTGCTTGATTGATGCTTCTACGTGTGAGTTGCTTGGTGTCCAGGCGTCACAGTTCAGCTGTTGCATGTAGTGCTGCTGTGCCACAAATCAAGGCTTGCATCTACGCAGCACATGTCAGCCTGGTTGAAGGTTGTGATTTGCATGCAGGACCGGGTTGAGGGAGCTGAGTTGCTGGAGGCTGCTGAGCTGCGAGGGGATGACTCAGATGCTGAGCTGGACCACTCAGATGCTGAGTCAGACTCAGATGCGTCAGCAGCTGAGTCAGATGTTGAGCTTGATGGCTCTGAGGCAGATCTGGACCAAGAGGGCGTGTCTGAAGCTGTTGAGCTGTCTGATGTAGACTCAGAGCTTGATGACTCTGAACCTCAGCCAGATCTCAATGACTCAGATGCTGAGCCGGCATCAGGTGAGTCTGATGAGGCTGAAGAAGGGCAAGATGAGGAAGAAGAGCAGCTAGCTCCAGATGCTGCTGCTGGAGTAGCGAGCACATCAGGTGGCGAGGCAGCTGAAGAACAAGTTGAGGATGCAGGCCCCAGCAGCAGCAGGTCACAGACAGCAAGGTCCATGTCACCATCTCAAAGCTGCTCAGATGCTGACAATGCCTCAGATGGTCTTGCCAGCCCATCAGCTCTGTCAGATCTTGATGAAGAAGCAGAGCGGGAAGAGGTAGACAGTCAGCATGAAGAGCAAGAAGATGAGCAGGATGAGGGTCCACATGGTGGAAGTAAGCGGAAGCACCACAAAGCCAAGCTGCAGCCTGCTGCAGACAATCTGCAGACCCTGAAAAGGAAGCTGGCAGCTGTGAAGGGGGCCCAGGCTCAAGCTGATGGGGACCTTGGGGAGACTGGGGTGCCCATCGAGTGGGGCAGAGTCTTGAGTGCTGAGGACTTTGAGCGCATCAAGGAGTTGAGGCACAAGTGAGCAGTCAGCAAGCTATGTCAACTGCATTTTTGACCGATCTGTGGCAGCTGAGTCAGACTACCAACAGTCTTTCCAAAGCAGATTGCACTGTTTCGTACAGTACATTGTGAAAGCTGTGCGTGCGCATGTTTGAGTGCATTGCTGCCACTTTGGATTATGACTCAGGCTGTTAGGTATGCACCACAATGCCATGCAGTCCTGGAAGCTTAGTAACATGGTGTTCATGATGCTGATCAATCAGCACACAAGTGTCTTACTGTTGACAGGTAGCATGTACCGCTGTTAGATTGCATTTTCCAAGCTAATTTTGAGGATGTGACACAAGCTTGTTCTGGTGCCTACTGCAGGCAAGCAGTGAACAACACAATGCAGAAGTTTGGCCTGAAAACCACCAAGAGCAAGAGGGCCAGGCGTGAAACTGAGGCCGAAGAAGAGGCAGAGGCTGCACTCCAGTTCAAGGTAGTCCTGCGCAGCATTTCTGCTCACTGTCAGCCTGCTATACAGCATGTCAGCCAGTCACTAAGTTCAGCATGTTAGTGATATCGAACATGCCCAGAAATGCTGCCATGCCCAATTGCATATATGCGTCACCGATGCGATCGTACCACGCTGACTTTCCAAGCACTGTCTTGCAACATGCTCATGCCACCTCACGATGCTCTGGCAGATATCATGACAATCCCAAGGTGCTTGCATTGGAGCGTTGAGATGCTGCCACCCTGTGCATGGACCCTGGAGCAGGCACATAAAGCTACATCAGCACAAAAATCCACTTCTGTCACTTCTATCCGTCTATGTGCTCTACAAGTCTTAGCAAGGTATCCAGGTTGTCCTGATCACTCCTGCCACTTCTGCAGGATGGGCTGAGTGTGGTCAGTGAGGCTCGTGTGGCAGCAGAGGACTTGCAAGGCCGCCACAAGAGGCGCAAGAACAAGGAGGAGCGCATGAAATCTGTCCTGGAAGGTAGGCATCCATTTGTGTCAGTGCACTCTGGAATCTGCACTGTGCCGTAATGCATCTATGTATGCTGCAATGCATATACCTAGGTATCCTGGGTTTGCATGCCTTGATATGATATGCAGCGACCTGCACTGAGGGTCTCAAGGCCCGCTGCTGACACTGCTCTGTGGTGGCTTGGATTGACAGCTGCAATAGCTGGTCTGCTTGTGATACTGCACGTGCAAACAACCAGATTTCAACTTTCACCTGCCCACCTTCCAAATAATGCATGCGGGTGGGTCTACAGCTGTGCCTGCTGATGAAACAATTATGCATTCTGGTGGCGAATGCGCTCCTATCTTCTTGATAGGGCGTGTCTAGTGACAGAATCCCAAGAATGCTTTTTTTTTGTGATGCAGGTCGGGAGGATAGGCTAGGATTTGGTGCTGCCAGTGGTCTTAGAAAGAAGAAGACAGGCGGCACTAGCAATAGAGAAAAAGCCAAGAATAAGAACATGCCAGCAGCGGCACGTGTGAGGCAAATCAGCAGGCGCACCAAGAGCAACAGAGGGAAAGGCAAAGGGTTCAAGGGTCATGTGAAGGGGGGCAATTTTGACCGTTCACGGAAGTAGAACCAATACCTGTCCGTTCAGGGACCAATCAATTTTGTTTGAGATAGAGATGCTGAGTTGCTTGTACTGTTTGATGCGTAATTTCGGTATAGTACTTGTGCCATTTGTTGTAACAGATCTGCTACACTTGACAACATCACAACCTGATCACAGGCGCTTGCAGCATTAGATTTCTGAACTGGAGACTTCCCAGATGCAAGCGGAATTCCAAAAGCATTTCTCATGCCTGGTACTCTGCGAAAGCATACAGTTCAGGGGGAGAGTGCTTTCTGTGGTCTGTTCTGTATTAGTTGCTGTCTGCCGATTGTGTGTCTTGACTTTGGCACGTGACAAGCGCGATCCCCGTGTTGAACACTGCACTGCTGCAGATGTCGAATCTCGACACGGCAATTGATACGATAAGGATGGCAGGGGTCTACATAAAGTCAGATGCAGAGATAAGGTTTGCACATCGTCGGCCTTCGAAACAATCAGTCCTGCGTTTCTGCGAACTGTTGCCTCCACTCTTGAGCGTGCACCTTCCGAACCATGGTAAGTAGCGCTGAGTCTGCTTCAACGCAATGCAATACAATACAACGCAAGCCTGCTTCAACATTTGTTTGGCACACCTTGCTGACGCGAAGGCAGCTTTCCTGTTTGCGTCTGCTGTTTAACGTGCCAGATCTGTTGGATCAGTCTTTGCCAGTCTGCATACGGACCTGTATGCGCATAGCTGTGCCAAATATCGCGTTTGTAGCTATGCCTTTCTAGAATCTGACGTCGCAGATGCATTTGCAGGACAAAGCAAGTCAAGACAACCGTGCCAACCAGATGAACCCGAATAGCCAGGCATACGCCGGGTCCCGGGGTCAACCCAGCACACCCAGCCAGAACGATGACAACAGGGCAAACCAGATGAATCCTAATCATGCTGAGTACAAGGGAGAAAGCGACAGGACCAAGTCCTCTGCAAAGTAGCCAGATGCATAAGACTATTTGCCAGAGGGGGAGTGAGTCTGCAGAGGCTCGGTCATGACTGTCGACAGGCTCATTTCGCAATACTGCAAGACATGCAAGCGTGGATCATATAGACTAAGCGTGTGCATCATGCTGATGATGACTCAGCTAAGTGTACATGTAATGGAGACAGATACACATACGTAGAACCTTTATTGTAAGCATTTGACAAGGCTTAAGCTTGCCCTACAGACGTGGAGCGCTAGCATTGATGCATGAGGAGTGCATGTGTAGTAATTGCACACACATTACTTTGCAACTTCAAATCAACAAAGCAGTGTGTTCACACGTGAACATGCGTATGCATACCACACAAAAATGGAAATTCTCATGCATGAGCTGCGCTTCATGCTGGCTAGTTAACGTTAGCTTACACACTAACGCAGTGCACTTGCGTACATCGCCATGTCAGAAGAGGCATTGTTGATTATGACACGCTTGTTGCTTGATTTGGTGGACCACAGTCTGAAGCCTGTACACATGTATGACATGCATGTCATCTGCGCAGTTGTTGGCAGGTGCAGCGTGGTATGCGCACCATGCATGCATACCATGTGGCACCAACGGCCACAAAGAGTGCACTCTTGTTGTCAGAAGACTCTTATACATCCCATTTTGCATTTCCATGCTTGTCACACATGCCTCAGCTGAGCGCAGGTGTTCTGTTGCCTTTTCACTATAGTATGCATTTCATTAGCTCAAGATGCTGTCTTTTACTTGTTGTAGGCTCCAGGCTTGGTCTCTGGCTCTACTTGACCTCCCTGCTTGTTGCTGCCTTGAGTGCGCTTGTTCTCCTGAGAGTGTTTCTGCACCAAGGTAAAAGACACATCTGAGCTTCCCAAGTGTATTGAAAGCAGCAAGCTTGTGCTCAGAGCAGCTAGTTTGGCGCAAAAGCCTGCAAATGTCATGCAGCAGCAGCAGCAGATATAGCAAGTTGGTATGCTAGCACCACACAATGACGAGGACGTGATAAGATGCTGCTAAAGTTTGAGTTGGCGCTGGCCCTCTGTGGGGGCAAAATGTCAGACGCAAGTGTGCATGCTTAAGCATGCAAGGACTAAGAACAGACCTGCGCCTCATTTGGCATTGCATTGCCGGCACCACCCGTGTTTCCGCCGGTCAATCTTGCCTCCAGGTCTGCATTGGCGGCCGCAGTGTCTGGGAAGCTTGGGTCTGCCGCTGAGCCTGATCCTGTGGTTGCTTGCTTCATGCTGTGCTGTTGTAGTTGTAGCACTGGTAGACAGTACACAAGACCGATTGAGTACACACGCGAGCGAATCACTGGAACAATGCTTACCAGAGTTTGCTCTGGCGTCCACGTCTTGATTGTATGTGCCAATGCGCTGCCTATCGTGAGAATGCAACTGACGCAGTGATGACACGGTCAACAATGTTGACTCAACATTGATCGGGAATCGAAAGCCAGATCGACAGCTCATCTTAAAGTAGTCATCTGTGTAGGAACTCGCACGAAATCATTGGACTCCGACGAATGCGGTAGTAGATCCTGAAAGAACGTGCGACCCAATCCTGTTCCAATCAGCGGCTTTGATTTTGTTCTTTTGTGCCGGTAGCAAACGCCACCGTATATACCGCCCTCTATGGCACCCTCAGCAGTTTGGTTGATCACGGGCGCCTCTCGTGGCATTGGCGCGGAGCTTGCTAAGCAGGTGAAGCAGGGAGAGTTGCCAAGCTCTGATGTACCGTGACCTGTGACGAGCGGATCACTCAAGTCACCCTGATTACCTGTCCAGGTTTTGTCAACACCGAACACAGTTGTTTTTGCCAGTGCGCGGAGTGTTGACAGTGCAAAACGCCTCCATGAGCTGCAGAAGGCCTTCCCTAGTCGACTGTATCTCATATCCATGGACGTTGTCGACAGCAGCAGCATTCAGGTGCACTTGCGGCGAAGTCGTTCACGCAAGACTATGCTAGCGCTACCAGCGTTTTTTTGCACCTCGCTTGGAAGGCTCTGACGGGCTACGTAGCCCTGACATTGGCAGCTCTGATCCAGCTGTGCAAGACTGTGGCCTGCACAAGCCCAACACCTTAGGCTGCCGTCACCTGCCTGATTCACAAAGATTGTGTGACTGAAGCCCCATAACTTCAACATTCCCACTCAGCCAGGATGTTGTGCAGGCAGCAGTGCAGGCTGTTGCCAAACTCACCGGCCAGAGTGGTGTGGACTACCTGGTCAACAATGCTGGCACAGCTGGACCGCCTGTGCCCGCTCACGAAGAGTATGAATCTATCAAGCATTCTTGCATATTTCTCGCACAACAGCATTGCAATCTAATGCCAAGTGCCGCAAGGCCTTCACATGATGCTATTGAGTCCACATTTCCTTGTAACCTTGTGTGTATGGATTGGAGTTACATATGTACCATGAGACGCTATGGGCACGATCTGATCATTGTTTTGGAGTGATCTGGAGGCATTTGTGCAATTGCTGGTCATGAAGTGCTCAGCATGAAGTACATGTCTTGAGAGCTTTGAGCTTCCTGCTGCAGAAAGATTGACACCTTCAGGACGATTCTAGAGATAAATGTTTTAGGAGTGCATGCTGTGTCTCAGGCATTCCTGCCGTTGCTGATGACGGGCCGCAAGAAGACTGTGATCAACATGTCATCATGTCTTGGGTCACATGCCTTCCTGGTAGAACCTGCTCTTTTCTGCCTTCACACGCTTCCTGTGCAACAGTCAGCTTTCCACAAAGCAAACACCTCTGATAGACATTGTCAGCAAAATCCCAATTTATCTTATGTTCAGTTGTCAAAGGAGTACTGGACAGCATTTCATATGTTACGCCACATTTACAGCGCATGGCCTGTCCAAAGTCTATGCTGTGCTGCATGACAATGTCACGCACCTATGCGCTTACGTATGCAATCATAGTTAACATGTTGTGTGTAGCATGCAGCTGTCAAATCCAGTAGGTTGGGAAAATAGCTCTGCCGCCCTACCTGCTTACAAGACCTCCAAGGCAGCTCTCAACATGTGTAAGCTTGCTGCAAACCCAGTCACCTGTGCTATATACACCATGTCTCTGTCTGCAAGCACCTCAGCAATGTTTGCATTATTGTGCATGCATGCAGTGCGTGTGTGCACCGCTGTGCCTCTGTCAGTGTGTTTATGTGCACAAGTGTGACAGCCATTATAGAGTGTTCTTCTGAGCATGGCATGCATCTTTCAGGTCTAAATGCACACATCAGCAACAGGTGGGGTATAAGCTTGAACTGTGAACGGTGATGTAATTGCACGCATTAGCAATAGTACTTAAGTATAAGCTTGAGTTGAAATGCTGCTGGAAATTGCTGATGTCTGTCCATGCCTGCAGTGACTCTGAGCTGGGCGTCTGATGTGACAGCAGCACAGGGCTTCACGTTTGTTGCAGTGCATCCTGGCCTGGTCACCACAGACATGGGTTCTGCCTTTATCAAGTAGGATCTCATGTTGAGATATGCTTGCTGTGTCATAATGCTTTTGTGATGCTGGTGCTGAGCAACGCCCTCTGTGAATTGAATTGCTAGCTTTACAATGATAAATCTTCCAGGCATATGTTCAAAAGTCAGTCAAGGAGGCAGCTGGGTTGTTTGCAAAAGCAACAGCCAACTGTTGGCTGCTGGAATCAGACCTTGCTTGACGTGGCATGTTTGTTTGTGACAAAGAGTCTATGGTTTTCCAAGTTTTTCTGACTCTGGTTCACTGGCCTATGCAGAAGTGCAGAACTTGATAATCCTGCCATACGGTCCACATCGCTAACTCCAGAGCAGTCTGTGGAGGCTCTGATGAAGACCATTGCCAACCTCAAGCTTGAAGACACCGGCAAGTTCCTGAACTATGATGGCGTTCCTATGCTCTACTGACGCAGCAAGCTCTATGTCGGCCTGATGGACAGCGCGACTCTGGACGTGGACACCGAGCATTTCTGGTTACCCATACGAAGGTTGTGTTTGTGATAAATGCATATATGTGTTATATAAGTGCTGGCTTTGTCAATCCCTGAAGCTGTTCTCAGTGTTGCTGGTGATGAGCTAGTTGGTACAAGGTGGCTTGCTGGTCTACTTCATGCCGCTCTTGGCACGTACCTGGATGGCTATGACTATTCTTCTTCAGAGGGTGATCACTCATGAGTTGCTATGCGGACAATACGAGAACATGTCATATCATAGCTCTGCTGTAGCTGTAGGAATCGGCTGTAAATATTTTGCAACAGGGCTGTACTTAAACTATAAAGGTTGCAAGAATGTTACAGCGCGGTTCATATGCAACTACGATATGCTGACAACGTTGAATGTGACCAGTCACGATCGTGATCACCAGCTCTTTGGTATGTAGAGTATGCCCATGTAGATTAGGTATGGTTGTATCTGCCTGACTGACCAAGGCTAGGCAGCAGATGACTTATGCTTTCAGACTTGTATGGCACTAATCATGAGAAACGAGTACCGTATAACAAGTCTGAGGGCGCTGGCATGTAATAAAAATCTGAATAAACTGCACGGTTCGGCCCCAGAAGCGCAGTCGCCCTATAGCCCCTCAACGCTGCTGCCTGCAGGTAGCTACTTAAGGAGCTCTCAAACGTGGAACTGCATCTGCCAGTGCATGATTGTCGCTCGATTGCTGCTTTGTGCTTGAGGCAAAGTTGACACAGCCCTTTGCGTGCCGTTTAGTTCGTCATTCCACCTGTTGCCCTGCTATCTTTATTTAGCGGGCTGTTGACGGTGCTCTGCAGAGCGTGATCTTGTTCGGCCTTTGAGGTTGTGCTTTGTCTAAGGCTCATGTCGCAGCCAGACAATCACCAATGTCTTAGTGAACAGTGCCTTTCAGCTTTTATTGAATTTCATGTACCAGTATTCAAGAATTCCGTGAGTCCCGGCTACACCTGTTGTGTGCCCAAACCCTTTCTTAGCTTAGTGGCAGGCGACACCGTCCAGGAGGTTCAAGAGGCGGTTGAGGAGTGTGTTGCTGACTTCATTAAATTGTACAAAGAAAATGGTCACCAGGTTCTGACTGATCCAGAAGCACCTTCCAGGCAGTCTTTGAGCAAGCAAGATGGCTTCAAGCAGCTGCTGACAGTCAGGGTGCCAGGTATGTGATGTTGTTGTAACTGATACGGGTTGTGCTTTTCTGCCCTACTGACTTACAAAGGCGGTGTTGTCAGAAGCTGGGCGCGTGTCTGCTAGCCTATTTTGTTTCCCTCCAATTTCTCTCCAATCTGTGCAGTAACTCAATCCGCCCTATTGGTGTGCCTGCAGTGAATGGTTTGTAAGATGAGCATGACTATGCAGCTGAAGATCGTTGGAGCAAATAGAGGGAAATTCAATGATGCACACACAAGGACATCATGTGCACCATCTTGACAAATGGTTGTGCGATCACATGCTGGGCCATAGAGTACTGTTTACAACAGAAAGTCAAGTGCCATCTGTCAGGAGCTTACACCAGGTAGGATCTGGACATGGAATGATTGCATGTGTACAAGGTCAACTCTGTTGCCCATGCTTGGGCAATTGTGTTGTGATGGTCAGACATGGTCACATAAGTGTTTGGTGTGTAGAGCTGCGGTTCACAGAGCTCACACCATGTAATCTTCTTGTTGATTGTATATCCTACAGATATGATGGCAATGGCGTGCATGAAGAAATGGGTTTCTGTGGGGTTGACAGCTTGCTTGAGTTGTGTGCAAGCTGCAATGATGACTATACAACTGTTGGGGTCAATTCCATGGTGATGCTGTTGGACTGCTAATAGTCCACACAACGTAGCGTCTGCAAGCTATTTTGTGGAATATTGTGTGAAGCAATTCTCAATTTGAGATCTAGCTAGCTGTTGAGCTGTATGCAATGCAGCTGTTGAGCTGTATGCAATGCAGCTGTTGAGCTGTATGCAATGCAGCTGTTGAGCTGCATGCCATTGGCAATAAGGTTAGTACTCAGATAATGTGATCACGTCACCTGTTGCAGCAGCTACAGTCTTTTGTATCAGATTTGCTGCAATGTTTGTAGCACAGCTGTGACAGCTCATTGTTGCTTCGGATTGAATCCCCTCGTCACCCTCCTTCGTTGCAATTTGTAGCCACAGGACATGACTGGAGGGGCGAACGAGCATGGCTGCATATCACAGACAAATGTGCTTTTCCGGGCAGCTTACAGCTCAGAACTTTTCATGCATCTTGTTTTTGTAATTGTCATGATGACGCTGCTGCCTAGCTATAGTAGCTTGCCATACCAGAGCGATGGTTGGCAGCAATAAGGTTCTGGAAGGATTACTGTAAGTAGTAAACACAAAAAGGGCAAAAAGCGGCCGTGTGCAGCACGGGCTTAGATTGGGCTCACCTTCAAAGCTGGCTAGACCATGTTCAAAGCCGAGTTTCAATCAACGTTCGAGCTACGGACGGCGTTGCGCTGCTCAGCCGCCTCCTGGACCACCTCCAGACACAGCCTATGAGTATGTTGGCCTTCCCCACAGCACCCGGCCATAGGGGCCCCTTGCAGCCCGGACGCAACGCCAAACAAGCAAGAGCTGCCAAGCCGCTGCCGACCACATTCGCTAGGGTACGCACGATTTTCCAACGAGTTAGCCGCTGCTGCAGCAGGTCTTTCATGAAATCATATCTGATTTTGGAAGCGATGTTTGCTGTTTCCGGCGCAACAGCGACACACTGGTTGGCAAACATCCTGGCAATTATCTGCATGTGTCAGTGTCACAACGAAACGGCACAAACGGCTGGTTGGTTTCTGACATTGTGCTGTCACGCAGAGCCCCAACAATAACAGATCAGATCAGATGAACCCCAACAACCCTGCTTACACAGACTCCAGGGGTGGTTCAGGTGGCCACGATGACAATCGGGCCAACCAGCTGAATCCCAACCATCCAGGATCCTCAGGCGATCAATCTGGAGGTGATGATGACAACCG
>JAABUK010003143.1_pt1 | contig 28308 bp, 28 predicted proteins | sample 5559141 | NCBI WGS metagenome assembly JAABUK01 (sample SAMN10711869, study PRJNA513367) | rock metagenome | isolation source: Antarctica rocks | place: Antarctica: Victoria Land, Pudding Butte nord | collected 2016-01-03
TACTCTGTACTCTGTACTCTGTACTCTGTACTCTGTACTCTGTACTCTGTACTCTGTACTCTGTACTCTGTACTCTGTACTCTGTACTCTGTACTCTGTACTCTGTACTCTGTACTCTGCACTCTGCACTCTGTACTCTGTACTCTGCACTCTGCACTCGGCACTCTGCACTCTGTACTCTGTACTCTGTACTGACAAGCCTCATGCTGCTGGTGTGCAGTTGCGGGCATCTAGTGCAGTGGCAGGCAATGAGACTCTGGAAGCGTTGAGGCATAGACAGCGGCTGGAGGCCAGAGCTGCAGAAGAAGAGGACCTCATGGTGCGTGTGCCCCTGAGCAAGGAGCAGAAGAAGCAGCTCAAGGCGGACCGGCGAGTCAACCTGTCGGGCGCAGCCATGATGAGTGACTTTGCTGATGACGTGGCTGACCTTGTTGGGGTAAGCATTCTGCTCCACAGGCACAGATGCTTTTTGGCCCATGTTAAATTCGCGACAGAGTAAGAGATAAGCCAGAAGAATATACCTCACAGCAAATTTTGAAATGGTTGGAAGGCATGAAAGGCATCAGTAGATGTTTGCTTGTGTTGATTAGCCAGTTCCATAGGCGTACGCAGTCTGCAGGCCTGAGCTGTACTGCTGTATCACCCACTCAAGCAAGGTAGCTTGCTCACATACCCATTGCGATGATGTCAGCACAGCTGTCATTGCATCAACAGGGCATGTGCACCTCAGGCAGTGCTTGTTAAACACTGGAGTCACATGCATAGTCAATTAGAGCACAAAGTGAACTGTAGTCTCGACGTCCATGCTGCACAGATCATTGCAGGCAATTTGTAGGGCTTTACAAGTCAGTACACCCTTGCACATGTTTGCCTGAAATCCAAACAATCCAGCAAAGGCCATTGATGTTGCTGAAGTGCAGATCAAATCAGTAAGACAGGAAAGCATCAACAGCTTCAGTGAGTCATGCTGTACAGTGTGATTTGCTGACCTGACCTCATGCGTTCTTGTTGCAGATGGATAATGGCGGAGCTGCAGGGCTGGATGATCGCTTCTTAGGTAATCAGTTGTCACAGAAATTTGGGGCTGATCTGCTGACCCAACAGAAAGGCAAGTTGAGGTCTGGAGATGACGATCTGTCTGCTAAGCTGCCTCTATCACAGAGGCGAGCCAAGTATGATGGTGTCAAAGCCAAACAGTCTGCAAAGTAAGCCACATACTGGCTGCGGAACAGCAGCTGTAGTTGATTTGGGATGCATGTATGTGCCTGCAGCCATATGTACAATGAGCACCTAAGTTGATTATGTATGTCTGTATGTTTGTTACATTAAAATGTTGTGAGTGTGTTCTGGCTTCACATGCAGCGTCGTCCTCCAACCGATGCCTGTTTGAGTGAATATTGCAGATCTTTCCTATGGTGATTTGCATGGACATCTTCTGTCGTTTGTTCTTTCATGGACTCTCCTTGTAGCCTGTGACAACTGGCTCTGGTTTGCAGCCTCCCAACTCCTAGGCCCTTGACAATAATTCAATCTGCTCGTAGACCCTTGACAATAGCTCAATTTGCAGCCTCTCAACTTATGGACGCTTGACAATAGCTCGATCTGCAGGACAAATGCATTTGGCAGTGATGATGATGGCGAACGGCCCAAGAAACGAGTGCGCGAAGAGGACGACTTCTACAAGGAGTCCAAGGCACTCGCAGAGGGCAAGAAGAAATCCAAGAAGGGCAAGTACACAGCGCCAGACACCCTACCCCCCAGGCCGGACCCCACAGTCGAGGGGGCTAGGGCCATCACCACTGACATTGAGAAGAACAGGGGTCTCACTCCTCACAGAAGCAAGGCCACCAAGAACCCCAGGAAGCACAATAGGAACAAATTTGAGAAGGCAACCATGCGGCGCAAGGGGCAAGTGCAGGAGGCCAAGAGTGGCTCTGCTGGTGGGTATGGTGGGGAGCAGACTGGTATCAAGTCTGGTGTTACACGCGGTGTCAGGTTCTGATCTGTTGTGTTTTGAGATATGTTTGAGAAGCAGTTGTGACCTGTATAGACGATGGCGTGGTGCTGCTGTCGTGAATCTGTCAGCATAGATATCAGTATGTAGCATGAATATTAATGCTTTCAAAATAAGTAGTTCAGTAAAACTCTTTATGGCTGTTCACTATCTGCTATTATGACATCTCTGTTGAAGCGCATGATGTTCTTGCCAGACATCGATATGAGAAAGTTCTTGCGCCAGAGCATTCTGGCGCCAGAGCATGCAATTCTGGTCAAGTGTAATTTGATGCTGCAAGGCAATTGGCTTGCTTGCACGCCCAGCCGGCCTTTCAAGGATGTGTAGGTTTTGCTATGCAAAGGTGATCCGCGACTGGCAAATGTCTCATGTGATAATCAGCAGCCGCCATGCCGATCTGTTGTTCTTAAAAACTCAGGCAAGGAGTTGTGAATTCAACAGCTTCCACTATCTGTATACAAGTAGGCAGCATGCGATAACAAAAGGAATCTGACAACATCTGTGAACACTACCATCAGACACATCGCCAAAAATCATCAACCTATCAACTTCCTGATATACACACAGGCAACAGCAAATTATTGGTGCCCCAGGCACTGCGTGACTTAGCCAGGACTGTCTTTTATGAGGCCAAAGACAAATCCCCATCCTGCATACATGTCGATCAATTTCCATTTCCATACGCCTTCTTGAAGCGATCAACTGCCTCCAAGATGTCTTCCCTGCAACATAGCAGACACAGCTTAGATACACAGCAATGACACAAGAAAACTGAGCAACATGCATGTGCTGTGAAGCGTACTGAGCAACATGCCAGACTGGAAGGCCAATGAGCAACGACCCAAATCTACTGAGAAACCAACAGACCCTTCAAGCCGCACAGCTGTGCTGCAAAATGAGACGTTCAGTCACAACAACAAGAAATGCTGTCAAAGCTTTGGAAATCTCTAAACTACTGACAGCTCTTGCTACCTTGACATGCCTTGTGGCTGATGCATTTGCAATCACTAAAACATCCCACAATGTACAAACGCGTTTTGACTGTCCTGCATTTCTGAGTTTAAATTTCCACTGTAGGGATGACGTTTCATTTTTGAAATAGACATGTGCGATCAAAAAGAGCTCATGTTCACCTGTGTCCAAAAGCACTTGCTCTGACAAAACCCTCGCCTGCAGGTCCAAAGCCGCTGCCAGGGGTGGTGACAATGTTGCACTTGTGCAGGATGTCAGCAAAGACGTCCCATGAGGGCTTTCCTGGGAAGCCCACCCAGACATAGGGAGCATTCTGGCCACCATACACCTTGAAGCCCATGTCAAGGAAGGTCTGGCGCAGAATGGTTGCATTCTCCTTGTAGTAACTCACCAGCTCCAGCATGGCTTCATAGCCCTTGGACTGCAGCACAAGATTTTGTGTCAGCAGCAAGTCTGTCATGACAGCTGCAGAGACGCAGCACAAGACATTGTGTCAGCAGCAAGTTAGTCACAACAGCTCCAAAGATGCCCAATCATTAAGCTACAGAGCGCAATCATGTGAGGAGCACTGGCCCATCACGCAGGCTGCCACAAGCAATCAATCAACCAATTCACATTTCTTGTCTGGTCATGCTTGCTGGCTTGTGTACATGACACCATCTGTCCTGCAATGAGTGTACTTTCAACTCCCCTGATGAGTCGGAGAGTCAACAGTACACGCACTGCAGGACAGATGGCAGCATGTGCACAAGCCAGCAAGCATGACCAGTCAAGTCAGCTTGCATGAGGCCTGCAACCATGCAACCATCAAAGAGGCGCATCTAAACGCTTGACATAGACCAAGCCATGGCATCTTGCCGCTTGGAGCACGACAAGGCGTCTCATGAGTGAGAGGTGCAGACAGAGGGGCCTCCATGTGCTGCAAATGCCATCAGCAGCAGGCAGCTCTTTTCAATCCCAACCTGTCTGTTCTACTTCAGAAACATCATCCCTACACTAGAAATCTAATCTCAAAAACACCTGAGGACAGTGGCGTTTCTACATTGTGGAGATGTCTTAGAAAAGCATGAGGAAGTACCTCCATGCAGGCCAGGCCACCCGCTTGTGAGATGACGGACGCCCCATTGAAGGTGGTGGTCATGATGCGGTTGAAGTCCTGCTGCACAGGCGTGCCGTCGGCAAACTTGAGTGCGGCTGGGACAACGGTCCAGCCGAGGCGCACACCCGTGAAGCCGGCGTACTTGCTGAAGGAACACGTTTCCATGGCCACCTCATCAGCCCCTGCACATCACATCAGACAGCAAACTCAGACAAACGCAACAAAGCAATTGTAATGTGGCACACCATGTGACAAAGTGCATGTTTGATTAGACAGCAAACTCAGAGGGGTGCAAGAACGCCGCTTAGTGTGTAGCACATCATGTGACAAAGCAAACTCAGAGATATGCGCACTGCAAGTGTACATGCTGACTGTAAACAGGTGGTGTGGAATCATGATTTGTAAGGTGAGTACAGCTGACTCAGAATTGTCCTGCTCAGCATCAACACTGCATGCTTTGAGGCAGCACTGCAGCCTTGTGAACAACTGTCGTGTCATATGATCAGCTTATTCTCCGTGTTGCAGCATAAACTTGTGTGACAACAGAGACCTCGTGTGCTATGTTCTGTTAAGTTCTTTCAGGGCTGAAGTGCCAGGCAATGTGCTGACAAGGTCCATTACTCAGGTCTGTGGTGGTAGCCTGCTGTGTGCTTCAACACTCAGGCAAGAATCAGGCGAAAAAGGTGTGCCAGCTGTTGGCAGTGCTGGTGTTGATACATGCGTGAGAATTGGAGTTGCAGGCAACTTCAAGCATTTCTAGACAGAGCTATTCCTGTAGTCTGCCAGGTAGTGCCAAAGGCACACCTTCAACAGCTGGTCCAGCGTCAGCATAACAAAGCACTAAAAAGCCTGACAGACTCTCTCAACCCAGCAGTAAAGCAGAGTCATGTCTGTCCCCAGCTCTATTGGTGGGTTGAAAGAGTCTGTCAAGCTTTGAAGTGCTTTTTCACGCTGATGCTTGACAATATGCAAGCAACTTTGTGTAATGCAAGAGAGGGATCAACAAGATCAATCTGCATGCCAATACTGGTCTGACTCAAGGTGAAATACAGATACTTGCCTGGAATCTCAAATATGCTCTTGGGACAGTCATCATCCTCAATGTACAACGCATATGCAGCATCATACACGATCAGAGATCCGTTCTTCTTCGCTGCCTCCACCAGACTGGTGAGCTGCGCTCGGGTGGCGGCAGCGCCAGTTGGGTTGTTGGGAGAGCAGAAGAAGATCACATCCGACTTTTCAGCCTGCAAAGAACAAGGAACACTGTGTAAAACAATGCTGTACACTGATGACGCAGACCAGCAGCATCAGCAACAGAGTCACAAGTGCACAGCAGCAACATACTAGAAAGTTTGCAGATATGACAACCACCATGTTAGCAAGTCATAATGCAGCAGCCCAAACGCCTAATCAATAGTGACGCTATGGCATTGTTGGGTGTCGGCACATGGGCTCAGTGAATTGTAGTCTATATAGACATCATGAAGTCAGTATCAAGTAATCCTCATAGCCCATGAGTGAACCATGCAACGTAGGATTTGCTGCTCAGCAGATAAAGATGATGTACTCACTCCAAGTCGCCTTGGTCAGTAGTCTAACATGTAATTTTCTGAGCATCACTGCAGCCATATTGCAAACCATTCCACACACAATACACTGAACTTCAGCAAAGCTAATCAACCATCTCATGCATGCTCTCAAAATTGCAGGCTGAAGAAGCTGACTGCTGCATGCAGTTGCACAGCCTGGGTAGCTGCATGCAGCAATCACCTTGCCCAAGCTCTACAAGTTCCACAGCATTATGCTCCCCAAGCTGCACAGCCGTAACGCTGTATTTTCTCACCGGCAGAGATAGGCAACTCAGTGATGCCATTGAAACAATACTGCATTTTATGCACATACTGCGCAGCAGGCAGTGATCCTTGCTTGAGGTCTTTCAATTGATCCCAGAACTCAGTGTCAGGGTCAATCTGGCCAAATCTAGTGCCCAGCAAGGCACAGAATGTAGCCCAAGTATGCTCAGTGGCAGGCAAGGCATGCATAGCAGTATGCATGTAATCAGCAGCCGTCCCATCAACGTACGTCCTGCCATGCAACACCCAATCATCAGGGTGTGTGTTGCTCAGTTCAAAGAAAAGAGACGACGCATTGCAAAATCTGCGCACAGCACCAGCCTGATCCTGATCACCCTCTCCAGTCAAAGGTTTAGGACGGCGTGGTTCAGCAGATTCATTAGCCACAGGTGCAGAGGATACTGTTTTAGCGCCCTTCTTGGCACGCCTAGCAGCAAGCTGGGCAAGCCTAGCAGCATAAACAGCAGCAGGTTCCTCAACAACACCAGAGGAAGCAGGTACCCTGAGGGACATTTCAGCAACGTCGCCCAAGGTTGAGTCCGTTGAGACGTTGCTGAGAAGTCACTCAGGGCACCTGCTTTTTGTGGTGTTGTTGAGGAACCTGCCGCTGTTTATGCTGCTAGGCTTGCCCAGCTTGCTGCTAGGCGTGCCAAGAAGGGCGCTAAAACAGTATCCTCTGCACCTGTGGCTAATAGATCTGAAATCACACCTCTGACAAGTTCAACCTCAGGCCCACTAAACAAAGGTTGAACTATGCTTTTGCCGACAAATCACCCTTTTGCCAAACAGGGGCTTTGATGCAGCGTGACCTCAGACTAAACAGTGCAAGGTGCAGGCGGCTCACCACAGACAGATCTGGGAAGAAGCCATTGTCTGGTGTGCAGGGCATGTACTGCACATTGTTGAAGCTGGTGGCCTCCTGGTCATAGTCCCCTGTCATGCCCATGATGACTGATGTGTCCACATAGACGGGGTAGGAGGGGTCCTGGACAGCCACCCGAGGGCTGCTGCCAAGCATCATCTGCATACCACCTTCATAGCATGAGTCACACATGTGTCAAAAGTACAACAAAGGCACCGTTGTGAGTCAGTTGCAGACACATGAGTCCTGAAGCAGGCAGAGAGGACACCATGCGGTGAGCAGTTTGCATCGTGCATTTCGTTTTTTCACTAAAGAACCAGAGAATGCATTAGACTTGCTACTGGCTGCTCAGTAGACCCTGCAGAGTATAGTTCACATTGAGAACCTGACATGCAAGATCCACCGCCAATACTGGCTTGCACACAGCATTACCTGCAAACGCCCAATGTCGCACTTGGAGCCATCCGATACAAAAATATCAGAGGGCTTGAGGTTCAGTCCATTGTATAGCTTGTTGCAGATAGCTTCCCTGAGGACGCCTTTGCCCTGCTCTGCCCCATATCTGCAATACACAACAGCTTTTCAGCTAACGTTCCAATCACATTATCTTATGGTTGGCAGATGGAACAGAGATGGAAGACCAGCATTTCAGCTGACATTAACATGACAAGATTTTGTGCGGGACAGAGATAGATTGAAGACAGCGTTTGAGCTGACATCAAAATCACAATGCATGGTGGTACATGCAGATAAAGTGAAAGCTTATGCGCAAGTCAATGGCATTGTAGCGGGAATGTGACTGTCATTCTGGGTGATATGTTCTCAACACGACTATTCAGCTCCGAAAGATGGTGTTTTATCATGTCTAATCCTCCAGTCACATTTCCCATTGCATGCCCCAATGCAGTATGAAAAGTCAGCATGTGCACTGTCAAATTTAGCACTGGGCTAGGTGGCCAACAATCATGCCAACAATCATCCACAGGATGACAGACCAGACTTACCCACTGTAGCCTTCCCTGGTGGCCATGCCTGATGCTGCAGCAGCCATGGCATCAGCAATGACTTGTGGAATAGGTTCAGTGGTGTCCCCAATGCCAAGACTAATGATCTTGGCATCAGGATTGGCTTCTTGATGCTCCCGTCGTCGTTTTGCAATCTGCAGCAGGCAGCTGGATGAGCTGAAAATCAACGGAGCACAACATCATGCAACAGTCTGCATGTGCTTACCTCTGGGAAAAGATATCCTGCTTGAAGCTTGGCAAAATTGGCATTGCGTTTCACGCTGGTGCGCACTGCACAGCAAACTAAATGGTCAAGGGTATGCTGGAAATTATGGGGCCGACAGCATGCATTAAGCAATCTCACATTCTTCTTGCGTTGCCACAGTGCAAGAAATCTTGGTCGCATGGCATCTGCACAGAACATGAGGTGACGTCAAACTCTAACAACACAACGAACAAGACGTCTGAACAATGATGTGGCTAAGATGATGCAATGCGACAAGCTTCAGGAAGGACGCCATGACGTAGCTGACACAGACAGGCGGCAGCTGACCAGAAAGTAAGCTCTGCACCTCCTGTGGGCTCGTGCTGGCTCGCGAACATGTGCGCACTGCCAAACCGCGGGAGCACGCGCTCCCAGGCTGCCTGACATCGCCATACTGTACATTTCGAGCGACTTTGCAATGGCAAGGCGGCTTTCATATTTGCAGCTGGGCTGTCGTAGGGCTTTTGCAAAATGGCAGAAGCTATGGCAGAAATTAGCAGAGGGTATGCTGAGCGAGCACAAGTAGTCGCACATATCAGCCGATAATACTTGTTTCCCGCCGGACATTGAACGTCGTCACTGGGTTGCTCACAGCAGGCTAGGTGCGGCCGGACTAGCGCAGCCGTCGCTGTGTCGTTTCAGGTCAATCTCGCTGGAACTTTTGGCATCTTCAAGCCTGAAGGTTCTGCTTGTCTTCGCCCACCTGGCTCATCCTGAACTTAGCTTACCATCATCGACTCATTTTGGCACATAAATACCAATCTTTTACCGTGTTTCACATGCATGACTCGGCTGTGCTACTTGAATAGGTCAACGTCCGTTCAAGGTGTAAAAGACGCGATGCCAGGTTACAATCCCTCCCCAGAGCAGGAAAGCATCTACAACCTGATCCCAAGATATCAGGCCCCAACACCGAAGCAAGCTCTTTATCGCTCAAAGGTATCTGCTTGCTTTTCTAGAGTGCTACCTTCGCCTCTGGTATCAGGCTCCGTCACCTAATAACATATATGCCCACAGCACAAGGGCAAGGTTGACCCAAAGCAGTACGAGATGGGAGTGAAGAAAGTGCAGCCAGCAGCCACCTTTGGCCACCCATATGGCATGAACAGTACCAGCCCTGACTACTTCCTGAAGAGCCATGCTCAGGAGCCCCTCTTGCCTGAGCGTGAGTTTCTCATACAACAGTGCTCGTCAAGTCCTGAGCCCTGCCTTCATGTCACATCCACTCTACCTGCAATGCACAGCTGTCATGGGCGACAGCTTGTCACTCTCCTCTGCAGACATTACACACTAGATGTATGCGCTGTTCAGTACCAACAGCCCAATGGTTTTTGCTTGACCTTCCTGCATGGGTTTGCAGCTCACAAACCCTCTACAGAGAAGATGCGGCTGAAAGCTCCAGTGCCTCTGAAGACTGAAGTGCCAACCATGGGCTTGCACAGCAATAAAAACTTTGTCACCACAAATGCTATTCAGGCAATCCTGTCAAAGCCCAAGCAGATGCCAGAAGACTTCAGGTACTCCAGCAACTCCTCCCCTTTGCCTTTAAGTGTTTTTCCGCATAAAATCAGGGTCGAGCATGGCTTATGGTGGATGAAAGGCTTGTTGGCCTTGTACACAATTTGCTTCTGCTGCAAGTTTCCACAGACCTTCATCATCAGTCTAAAAATCAGCTGTGCTTTGAGCTGTGTCAATTGCAAGATTCCAGACCCAATCAATTTGTGTGACTCATCAGGTGGACTCTGAAGCCTGAGTTTGGGGAGGTGCCTCAATACTTGATCAAGAACAAGAAGCAGATAGCTGAGGAGAAGGCTAGTGTGGAAGAGCACATCAGGCTCCGCCAGCAGCAGGTATGGCACACATGCCATGTGACACACTTCTGCATAGGCTTCATACTCTATTGCAGAATTCTTTGATTCTACTTGCTTTGAGGTCAATATGCCTAGGTTTAGTTTATGCACTATCATGCGGATGAGCGTTGTTGAGACGAATTGAAGACAAAAGACTGTATAGGGATCAGCTGAGAGGGCAGATTTACGTTCCGCTACATAAGAGCATTATATTCAGGCTGAGTGCATATGTGCAGTATATGTTGCACAGTACTTACTGTGATGACATGACATGCAGGATCATGATGCACATGTAACTCAGATGAGCGAAGGTGAGAGGCAGCAGTTACTGCATGACTTGAAGACTAAGTGGGCAACGGTGAACACTGCCTATCAAAAGCTGCCGTTTTCTCTGGACACTCCTGCAAAGATGAAGAGGAAGGAGACATTTGAGAAGCAGCTGACCGAGATTGAAAAGGATGTACAGCTTTTGGAGCATGGAAGCACGGTCTTAGTCTTGCAGGATTAGTTACAGCCAGGATGTAGCCATACCCTGCAATGTGTTACTGCATACAAATGCAAGCTGCAGTCCTCTACTTACGCCCTCTTAGCGAAAGCAAGCAACGCTAATGGGTTGTTGCCAGGATTAGACTAATCAATCTCTTGTACCATATCGGCACACACCCTGATCTGTAAAAGGCAGCTTGGTGTCTCTCAGGCCTGCACGATCAAGACAAGTCAGAGTCAAAGTCTCAGATGAAATCTCAAAAGTAAATACAACACTAGCGGACTCTGGTTGATAACTTGTACATATGGGACTCTGGTTGATGACTTGTACAGGTGAAGTGAATGCCAACTTACTTGCTGAGAAGGGATGACATCAAACGGCTGCAGTGGGGCCTGTGCAGGCTGTAGCTTTGGCTTCTGTTGCTGTTTTAGGACCTTGATCACCACCTCAAACTGCTTTGCAGACACACCTGCAAACCAGCAGAAGGTTCCATCAGGTGGAACAAATTCTGAAAACACTCTGTGTGCAGATCCAGCAAGACGAGCTTGGCGTGAAGCATCAAGTTTGTGATTTGATGGAGCTGACAGTTGTGCCCTAAAGCAGTATTCATACTCTGAAGTGCAGACAGAAGCTTCTGGGTGTCTTGGAGGTCAGTTTTTACAGCTGCTATTTGGGTTGCTTGGGCAGCAAGCTCCTCTGCCTGCAGAAGGTTTTCTTGCTGGACCTGTATGAACATAAACAGCCTGACAAGTTCTGACAAATGCACATCACAGGAGCACTGACACATGACAGCATCTCAAACTGCATTGCACAAGCAATGTGAACAACACGCACGGGCTTTTAGCATAGCACCCAGTTCTGTGGTCACAGGGGGGTGCATTGCGATCACTCGTTTGGTTTGGCATCATGACGCCGTACTTGACTCATGAGTGTGCAACAATGCATTTGCACCTTGCGCAACAGTGGCTTCGTGTCACGACCCACTAGCCTCGTCTTCAACTGAACTTTTGTGACTTGACGGGCCAAGGCTTGCAAAGACTGTGCTTGACGGTCTGCCAACACTTCAAGCTTAGCCAGACCTGCTGTTGATGATGTTGCTGGTTGTATGTCAATGTCATGCTTCCTGCGCATATCATGTTGTGTGTGGCGTACATGCAAGGCTATGCAAAACATCAAGAGACAAGAGCATGCAGACTGCTGCAAGCAGTGCTTACCTACCATTACTGACCCAGCGCCGAATAGTGCCAAGGACGTATGCCAATATCAAAGCACAAACGGCAAACTGCGAGAGCCAATTGGCATGTGATGTTGTATGGTGCTGTGGCTGATATATGGGCTCGGATTGATGTGCTTCACATGAATAGCTTGCTGATTCCTGCACCTCTTGACTATAATTTAAAAACACTGCATAAGCCTGCAACCCGACTGAGCTGACCAGGCTCAGCAGCTCTGTTGCTCGGAGAAACACGGCCACGGACGCGGTAGAATCTGCATGAGAGGCATCTAGATCTCGCTGGGTAGACTTCGCGCTGCATTTCTGTTTCCGTCTCGCTACATGTAACGCCTGTGTAGCTCGGACGCAGGCTGCTTTGCGCACTTGGTGACGAATGCAGCGACAAAACAGATTGGAACGACGACTTTGGCAGCAGTTCATGGTCTTGCTAACTTGTGTATCGATAGTGCAAGGTGGAAGGGGGCCATGACAACATTGCATGCATGACACAGCTCAAATCTGACTGAAGCTGCTGCCATGCAAGCCGTTGTCAGTACAGTACAATCAGCGTGCCAAGGCTAGCCAGGGAAAGCCAAAGGGCTGTTGCTCTCTTCAGATCAGAGACATTACAATTGTTGTTGATTTGGGGATGACCGACTTTCCACAGAAAGTCAAAGGAAAAAGCACTTGCATGCCATGGTTACTAGATTTCCTTTCCTGCCCGTCGCCATTGCAAGAAAGCGCTGTGAGCCCAGGCCATCTGCCAGGCTTGCCACGGCTTGCTGCCAGTTCCTTCACAATGTGGCATGTTAACACGTAGTCTGCGCTGCGCACTTGGCTACTTAGGCCTTGCTTCTGTAGTTTCGAGGCTGCATGGCTGTTACATCTACCGGTGTTTGCGGCTTAACACGTGAAGTTGCCCCTTGCACATTGCAACAGATATGCATGTAGCGCTTTGCTTGGGGTACGGAGAGCTCTAGAGCCATCAGCAGTCAGACTCAGTCACAGACCTACAGACGTAGAAGTTTCGTTTTCGTTGACCCAGCCCTTCCGCGGCCGGACCCATTGCTGGACTCGCTCATTGAGTGCGATTAGCCGCACATAGACAGAGTAAGCGGGTCGCGTGCGTCCGGCACACAACTGAAGGCACTGGATCGCAGCAGTTGCTACACAGTGTCAATAGTGAGCTCAAGGCACGAGCCGCATGCGACAACACCGAGACCAAAGATTCTCTGCCTGTGCAGTGGAACGCAAAAACATAAATATGGCTCGAATAGAGGATGACCACGAGCGTCAGGTATATGCTGAGACAGGGCAGGAAGCATGGGCCTGGTCAGACTGAAGCTCAGCGCTGACATACCATGTTGCGTGCAGGCAACCTTCCAGCGAAGGAAGAATGGGTTGATGAGGAGGGCTATGGAGCTCAGCGTGCTATGCGGCTGCGACATTGCAATGTTTCTGTTTGCACCAGATGAAAGGTTGTCACAGTATACCAGCAGCGAGATGGAAGGGCTGCTAGACAGATACAGCAGAACCTGTCAGCAGCCGCATGAGTCTCGAAGCAATCAAGATGTAAGCATCAAGCATAGCTGACTGTGCTTGTTGCACCAAGTGCTTGTTGCACCTTCACTTGTCTGACACTCTGCCCCGTGGCTGCAGCTGCTGCGGATGCTTCCGCCTGACTTGGCAGCAGATGTGATGGCATTGCATCCTCAGAGAAAGAGAAGGGTAGGTGCCTTTAAGCCCTCTTCTGCAAAGAAAACATATTTTACTTTAACACGCATGGCCTGACATAGATGAACATCGTCTGCAGGGCAGACCTGTTTTAGTAGAAGAGGGTGAGGGTGATGTGTCCTCAATGTCAGATGGCAGGTAAAAACCATGCATAAGCTGTCAGCTATTGTCTGGTCTGCATGTCCTTGGCACAAACTGTCTCATTATTGCCATTCATTGTATTTCCACAAACATCTGATGTATTCTGTATGGCAAAGTCAGCCACAGAGCTCGCTCAGGTGTGCTCAAGCTCTTTATTTCGGCAAACATACAAACAGCAGATGGGCAATATAGAAATAGATGCAATTCTAATCTCTGTATGTGTGCTGCTTGTGCAGTGCATTGCAGCACAGACAGATGGACATTCTCAAGCCCTTGGGCCTTGCACCAGAGGATGTGAAGCTGCCCCTGTCGCCGCGCAGTGAAGATGCGTATGCTCGCATCAACGAGGAGTTTGATATGCTGTACAGTCGGCTTCAGGATCCTGGGGAGCAGGCTGGTCAGAATCATGCTGAGGTGAGTTCCCAAGCTGCTTGAGTTCAATGCCTCATGCAGCACCAGGACCAACACCAGATGCCACTGTAAGTATAAGCAGTCTTCATTTGCTGTGCTATAAGGTCAAAACACAAGCCAGCCGCTGATAATACCTCACACTGTCTGCATTACCAAGTGCTGAACACTTTGAATGCTTGTCTGCATCATACCAGCTGTCTGCTGTATGTGTACTGTAAAATGCAGACACACAGTAAGTGTGAACTTCACCAATGTTGTTGAAATGACAGCTCAACCGCCCATTTTAGTCAATGTACACTGCATGATCTGCTGGAGTATGCCTTTCAAACCTGAATAAGGATAACACGTAATGGCTAGTGGTGAACAGCAAAAGCACTGCATTCGCCTGAGAAGCTGATTGCTGCTGTTGGGCCAACTTGGGAGATGGCTTTTGGTGAACTGTTGTGTTTGGCATGCAGAGGTCCCCAACAAGCAATGACTCTTTGGCAGGAGGGGCAACAGGCAGGGGCAAGCGTGGAGGTATGTTCTGCCTTCTGCCACAAACACAATCTCAATATCTTGCAGGAGTGGACTCACATGCATTTTGTGCTGCAATGTCCTGTAAATCTGTTGGCAATGTGTGACAAAGGTCTCAGCATAGATAGGTTGTTGAAGGAGAAGACCTGCAGCATGAGTTGTTGCAGCTCAGAGTGACTCCTTGCATAGCTTGTGATCAGAGCTTCTGATGGAGTAGGCTGTCCAGCAGCCAAAAACAGCCAAATAATTGTGGTTGTATCTGCGTTCTGTGCAAAAGCAGGATTCTGTGCAAAGCTTTCTGCTGTGGCAGAAAATGCAAAGTACTCTAGTCCTGAATAACCGAGCGTGTGCTTCATGTGACTGCCCTGCCACCAACTCTTGCTTGCATGCCACAGGACGTCCAGCAACAATGAAGAAGAAGGGATCTGTGAAGCCAAAGAAGAAGGAGAGTGCCGCTGCGACCAAGAAGGCAGGCAGGGGCACTAAGGGTGCAACCCCAGCCGATAGCCATACCCCTCCTCCTGAAGAGGTGGTGGCTGAAGGGGGCATGCCAACAGCTGATGAGAGAGTGCCAACAGCCCAAGGGGGACTGCACACTGGTGAAGGGAGAATGGAAGCCCCAGCTGCCAGTAGTGCTGGCCAGGTGGCTCCAGCCAAAGGGCAGCACGCTGTGGAAGGCCCTTCCACTGACAGGGTGGTCCCTACATCTGCAGAATCCCAGCAGGGTAAGGCACACTTCACTCAAAATGATAGTCAGCATGCAGGCCTGGGACAGGACCTGCTGAATGCTGCTTGCTGAGATACTTTGTCTTCATGGAGAAGTGTCTCTACACATGAAATACAGAGATTACTCATATGGTGGTATGATAGTTGGGGTCCGTATTTTCAAAGTCAAGACTGCTGACCCAGCTGTCAACCATATCAGCGTCTGCTCTAGCAGTTAATTCATGCTCAAGCTTGTGAGCATACATTTCACATCACCTGAAATCGACATGACTGGCAGAATCTGTATTGCTGACCATAAGGGCATAAAGCTCATCATCAGCCGCATATGCTCTGCAAGTATGCTTCCATAGCTGGTCAAAGGTGCACTCAACATTGCTGTTCACAACTTGCATATTACCTAATGGTTTGAGCAAGTTTCAGCAATAAGTGAAGGAAGCCTCATCAAGGTAAAACAGTCAAATCCAGTAACACTTTCACCCAACAAAGATTTGACCCTATGCGTGTTGCTGATAGTTGTATGTTGGTTTGCTGCAGGCAATGATCAGAAGAGTGGCACAGCAGCTGCTCCTCAGCAGCCGCCCTCAGCCCAGGCCACTGCTGCCCCCCAGGCTGAGGTCACAGGCCCCCCTGCATCACCCCTGTCCCCAACAGCATCTAGTGCATCCCCTAGGCCATCCACAACACAAGTGCCTGGCCCTGGGACTGGCAGTCAGTCCCTGCAGCAGGCTTCCAGGGCCTCTGCAATGCCCTTAGGGGCTGTTGACTTGAGCAGGGCTGGTGGACCTGCCCCTGCCCTGGCAGATGACAATGGTGCTGAGGATGTGACCACTAGCCTGGTGAGACATTAGGTGATCCTGAGTGTTGGTCGCCATAGAGTGTTTGTGCTATGCACTGCGTGTCAGGATTGTCTCTGTCTACTGCTGTCTGGATGTGTGCAGCAGTGGGCAGGACATTAGTCAACAGCTGGCCCTGCTACCATGGTGGTTTAATCCCAAATACTATTCTAGCTACCTCGCAGCTGCCTGGGATGATCATCAAACAGCTGTTAGGCTGCATTGCTGCACATCTCAATTCAGGGACACTTTGGCATGCAGGCACTGAAATCCAACAGCACAACTTTGTTGCTGCATTGTTACTGTGTTGCCTGACTGACTACTGGTCTATGAGGTGTCCATAAGCTATGTTTCTCCATGACAGGGAACAGCAGGAGTGACGTTTGCGCCACGACAGCTCGCCTCATACACTACACCCAACTTCTTCACTGGTGAGGCAGCCTCAGTGCTCAGGGAAGCCAGCAAGACTGCCCAGAGTGGTGGCTTTGCCTCAAGGATGCAGGCAGCCCCACATGCTCATGCTCAGGGCAGCAGCTTGCCTAGCTCTCTTGGTGATGGCCAGCAGCATGTGCCTGTGCAGTCTTTGCTTGTCTCTCCATCAAGTGATGACCACACTGATGAGCCAGCTGCAAAGAGGAGGTCAAGAGAAAGACAGCCTACACAGAAGGCCATAGATGCTGGTTTGGCCCCTGCGCTTGCAGGGCAGCAGGGGCGACATAGTCCCACCAGAGGTGTCAGTCCAATGCAGGATGCTCAGCAGTCGCATGCAAAGTCTGCTGCCCTGGTTCAGTCACTGAGTGCAGCTCCGTCTGCGCAGCACTTGCAAGCAGGAATGCCTGTATAGTATGTGCCCTACCGCAGCTTTCAAACACGAGCGCAGGGTTGAGTTCTAGTCCACCTGTTCTGTTTGAATAACAGCTTTTATGCGTGATGTGTCAGAACGATTCTTAGGAGCGTTTGTCGTATGGTTCATTCTTTCTATCGTCAGCAGGTGACAATAGGCAGACTTCAGCTGGCATCTACCACACCCACTTAAGTTTGGTGTCCTCGCTAATGGTTCTTGTCTTGAGCAAAGCTACTCAATGCGCATTTCAGTGCTGTGGATCATGAACGCCTCTCAAACATGGCACCAAGCTGATAAAGTTGCAACTGTAAAGCGCCACAGTTCCCAGCTGCCTATTTTGGGGTTGTCTGATCTGTGACGGAGGCATGTTGCTCAAGTGCATGCTGCTACTTGCTGGTTCGACTCTCCACAGGGACGGATGCTCGACTCAAATGTCAAAGGTTTAGACGCATTGTCTTTGACGACGTCTAGGTCAAAGTGCATGGATGCTATGCATGAAATGCAGAGCTCAGGTTGAAGGCGACCATTTATGTATCCGATTGATCTTATTGCGATTCAGCGCTTTGACACATTTCTATATCATAGCTACCAACTGCTCTCGCTACCTGGACGCCTCACGTGCACAGATGTGCTGCCCAAGTGGCGGGTTGCGCACAGTGTGAAAGTCCCCATCCTATAACTGTAGGATCACATGCCTGATGAGTTGAGCTTCAGGCAACACCAAGTACACTCGCTTCAATCGCAAAGCGAGCAAGAGCGTACACTGCTGCGCCAACCACCTGCTGTCATCACTTGACTGTGGCAAGGCTGTCCTGCCTGGACAGCTGACACATGAGCTGTCTGTAAGCTTAACAGCCTTGTAGGCCTGCATGTCTGACTCAGACAATGAAAACTATGTGTACTGTGGCACTGCTCTGCAAGAGGAAGTGGAGAGCCGAGCAGGGCAATATAGCAAAGCTGTGCAGGATCCTTCCTTGACAAAGAGTCTACCAGTATGGAAACAGGTACTACTCGACGATGTTGCAGCTTGCCACAAATCTGTTTGCACAGTCAGCATCATATGCATGTGCTCATTGTGACGCTTGTCGTGTGTGGCGTGCATCACGTTTGCAATGGCATCTTGCGCAGGAGGTCACAGATGCTGAAGGCAGGAGACGCTTTCATGGTGCTTTCACTGGTGGCTATAGCGCAGGCTTTTACAACACTGTGGGCTCTCAAGAGGGTTGGCAGCCAAAGACTTTCAAATCCTCCAGAGACAAGCGATCTGGCGACAGGTAGGCACACACATTAACTGTTGCATCATGCTGGGCAGTGCAGTCATTGCCTAGATGTCAGAGACTAGAGATGAACCTTGCAAAGAAGTACTGAATGCACATCGAGGACCGGTATACTCAACTGAGCTGATTCTGTTCCAAAGCCATATGAATGTCTGGCTGTTTTTGTTGGAGGAGATGGCAAGTCTGTGATGATCGTCCTCTGCAGGCAGCAGAATGTGGAGGATTTCATGGATGAAGATGAGCTGGAGCTGCGGCAGAAGTCAAGTGTTCAGACAAAGGCAGAGTACGACACATTTGGTGACACAGCTACAGAGTTGGCTCGCAAGGCTGCGGCAGCAGATGCCCATGCAAGGCCCAGCTTGATCCCAGGACCTGTCTTCCAGGACCTAATAGCTCCTGTGCCAGACTCTGTAGGTAAGACACACAGTTCATTCATTCATACCTTACAGTCTGGGGTGTGGAGCCAGTTGCGACTCAGCAAAAAACCTGGCTTGAAAGCTCACATGCTCACATCCAACGTGATTGAGCTCTTCCCTGTTAGTAACCCTTAGCAAGGCTGTGCCAAGTACAACACAGTTTTAGCTGAAGGGTATGAGGATGTGTGCATGTCTCCCGAAATGCTAAGATTAACTGTTCAGCCTAGCACCACATGTTGGGCTTGCAGTAGCTTGATGCTTGCAAGCATTCTGGCAGTGAGAGTACGCAAGCCTGAGCCGCTTGATTTGAGCAAAGGCTGAGCAGATGCTATGAGCACATGTCCAAGGTATTGCAGGGTTTTGGCACATGTAGGACAGGCAAGACTTGACGGTGTGACTTTTACTTGTAGGGGTTAGGCTACTCCAGAAGATGGGGTGGCGGCAGGGCAAGGGAGTAGGCACTGCAGACATCAGTGTAGCAGACAAGTCCACAAAAGGCAGCCGGTGGGGCCGGGTAGCAGGGGTGGGTGTTGACAACACCCCACTGTATGCCCTGAAGCCCAAGGAGGGGCTGCATGGATTGGGCTTTGACCCTTTCAAGGTGGGAGCCTAGCCAGTCTGGCTGATCATACTGTAAATCACAAAGTCTGTCTGCAGAAACACTTCATGTTTTGTGAAGCTGAGCACCAAGATTGCACAAAAGTAGCATAAGCATATCATACAAGCTCTTGACCACAGATCCTATCTGCAGCCCAAGCCTCACAACTTCACCACTGAAGGAACTGCCAGCTGTAAAGGTTTTGCATCTTCAAGGCTTTGCACCCTCAAGGCCACCTTGCATCCTGTAAGGCTCAGAGACTCCTCAAAAGTACCTCCATACACTCAGCATGTGACTGTGCATAACAGAGGCTCATGCAGCTCTGTCTGGAGTGTAGGATGCAGAGGTGTTCCGCAAAGCCAAAGGGGCTACAGAGCCACACAGCAAGCAAGCAGTGACAGGCGCCAAGAGGACACGTGGCGTGGCATTTGGTTCCGGAGCAGCTGATGAGGATGACAGCTATGGCATGATGGAGGACTATGTTGTTGAGGAGACAGACAAGCGCAGAGGGCTGTTGTTTGAGGTTGCAGAGGGTAGCGATGAGGATGACATGCCTTTGGTGATGGGCAGGTGAGGTGTGACTTCTGACATTGTCTGTGACTGTGTCTGCATGGCATATTATGCCTTGCTGGTGGAATGTCATATACAGCACTTGAACTGATGCCACTGCCTGTTTGTGGCTGCATGATTGTGGGTGGCTGCATTATTGTCTGACTCTGCTGCTCTTTCAGCTATCACACTGCTTCTACTATCAGCTGACACATGAAGGCGTCCTGCATACATGCACTGCTGTTAGGTTGTGATGCAGGACTGAGTCAGGCATGAAACATTGCATCGGGCTTACATCCTGCCCTGCTGAAGGCCCTGCCTGACGACAAGTGCTACATTTTGGATCTGTTCATGTACGTGTTGTGCACTGCATCAGGCCTTGAGCAGTGAACAGATCCAGACTTTAGCACCTGTCGTCGGGCAGGGCCTTCAGCAGGGCAGGATGACCCCCTAGCGTCCTGCCCTTAAGCAGGGCTGAGGCTGTTCACAATGTGCATAATAAGTCTGGCCAACTATTTAGACTTAACATCTTCACCCCACTTCTTCGTGTCACACTTAATGCACAGACATGTACTATTGACATAAAGCATTGGTCACACACCATGCTATGCAACCTGCCACTGTACTCATGTTGGAGAGGTCAAAAAATCCTGGCCAGAGGCTGTTTATGGCATGCTATGTGATTTGGTCTTATCTTTATACAGGAGAGAGTCTGTTTATGGCATGCTATGTGATTTGGTCCTATTTCTGTACAGGAGAGTGCAGAAAGCTGAGCCGTATAGATTGACAGGCACAGCAGCTCCTCTTGCCATTCAGTCCAAGGAGCATGGCCGCCAGCCTGGATCCTTCATTGCGGGCTTTGTCAAGGGGGCTAACGCGGCCCCCTTTGCTGTCTTCCCAGCTCCCAACGTGCCTGCTAGCTACCAGCCGGTGCACAAGTTTGCTGGGCCTTTGCTCACAGGTACAGTTGTGCCCCCCAGGCCTTACATGCATGCGTAGACAGCCTTGACTGTAACAGCAGGGTCTGCTTCCCCATCCATACCGTAAGTATTCATGCCGAGGTTTGCAATGCCGTTGATATTGTAGTTCTATGTGATCCTGTTAATGCCGTCAGTGGCATCACGGTTTCATCCCCCGTGTTCTGCAAGCAATGTCTGCAAGTAATGTTTGCCAACCCCAAGAACAAATAAGTTTCAGTGGAAGAAGAATAAGGGGGGGGGGGTAATCAAGTTTTTGCATGCAGACACACATCATATGCTGTCCATACTGATTTATGCAGCCTGCTTTGCATGCGCATGCATCACAGTTACATGTGGTCATCTGCCAGGCATCACCAACCTGATTGCAAATCGTGCAGGAGCTTCCACCAGAAAACATCAGCAAGCTGGACCAGCCATTCCCGCTCCAGCAGATGCAACAATCTTGCGCAACATCAACACACTGGCGCGCTACGTCTCCAAAAACGGCCCTGCTTTTGAGGAGATTGCCAGGACCCGCAATGCAACAGACCCTTCCTTTGCATTCCTGCGGGGGGGTGAGGGTGCTGCATACTACACATGGAAGGTTCAGCAGCTGTCTGCATCTCCAAATCAGGTCCAAAGTGCATCAGCAGTGGCTCGGCGCTCAGTGCCTTTGACAGCAGATGACAGGGGCAGTGCTCTCGGTGAGACTGCTCTACCCTCCTCAGCATCTCAACACCCCTTGGGGCCCGTATTGCAACCCCCACCAGAGCCAGTTCAGTACTCCGGTTTCGTACCCTCTGGCAGCCAGTCAGCTCGACCCAACTTGACAGGCATAGCAGAAGGTGACAGGTCACGCCTCAAGAATCTGCTGGCTAGCAATTTCCAGCAGCCTTCAGTTCAAGCTGAGAACAGTCAGAAGTCAAGCTTGCAAGCAGGGCTGCAGCACAGGGCACCTGCCCCTGCAGCTGCTGTCACAGCTGCACAAGGTGTGTCAGCAGCATCAGCCCAAGCAATGGTGGCCGCTATGGCCAATCGCTTTGCCAGCAGTGGCGCTCCACAGCTCCTTGGCATCCCACAAGGGGGCTTGGAGCAGGCCACCGCCAAGCCACTGCCCACAGCCACACCTCCGCTGGACAAGCCAGCTCCAACACGCTCAATAGAGGAGTGGCGGCCTGCTCCACTGCTGTGCAAGCGCTTCAATGTGATGGACCCTTACAAGGGCAAAGCTGACAGGACAGTGCACATGTCTCGCTTCAAGACTGACTACCTGGCCTTGCCTGACACCATGGCAGCTGTCGGGCAGCAATCATCTGCACCCCAAGATGCATTGACAGGTCAATCTGATGCCAATCAGCAGCAGCAGCAGCCAGAGCAACTGCAGCAGCAGCTTCCACCTCCTCCCCAGCAGCACCCTCAGCAGCGGAAGGCAGGCCAAGCTCAGCAGCAACTGCCAGGACCGCCACCACGTTTTCAGGACAGTTCTGCTGCCGCTGCTGCTGTAGTTGAGCAGCCGCAGGATGGCGCTGCAATGGCAGATGCTTTCTTGAGCTCACTGGGTATGGAGATGGCAGCTGCAACGAGTAACCAGGGAGAACCTGGTCCTCAGGGACACGACCAGCAGGTGCAGACACAGCAAGAGAGTGAGTCTGATGCAGGGGCCTCCACAGGTGAGAGTTCACAGCATGACAGACTGTCTGCCTACTTCACGCATTCATGGGCTCCTGACTGTGGCTTGTTGTTAATGGTGTGCTCTGCATGGCGTATATGCTGAGAATCATGGGGCTTCTTGTTTGCCACACTGTGCCCCTTGCATGGATGGCAGTGTGTTTAGTGCTGAGCAACTCCATGGTCTCAGACCAGTGTCCACCAGCCAGTCACCATCCTTTGCATGTTGCAATGCAGAGCAACAGCAGGCAGCACTAGAGAAGCCCATTGACCTCTTCAAGGCTATCTTTGAGAACGATGATGAGTCATCAGAAGATGAGCCGGAATCAGGCGCAGAGGCCGCCCCCAGTTCTACCCGCCAGCAGTTAGCTGCTGCCCCAACTTCCTCGCCTGCAGACAGGTTACAGGCCAGCTTAGCCCCTGCTGCTCAAGATCACCAGCAGCACACAAATGGTCAGCTGCCTGCTTCTCAGCTCAACATGCAACTGCTGCAGCAGCCGCCATCAATTCGCGAGGTAGGCAGTCAGCTACAGCAGCAGCTGCAGCCAGCAGCCCCAGTACAGCCAGATGGGTTGACTGTACATCAGTCAGCAGCTGAGCAGCTAGTCAGCAGGATTCGGCAGTCTGAGGACTTGGGCAGTCATCGCAGCTCCAAGAAGAAGCGCAAGCACAGAGAGGATGATGAGGAGCAGCCGCGCAAGAAGAAGCATAAGAAAGAGAAGGACCGGAAACACTCAGGTACAGGATGCAGGGCATGTGCACAGCTGCTGATATGTGTCATGATGCAGGGTTGACTCAGTTCATATGCAGCTCTCTGTGTTGCACATTGTCAACCAGTTCTCATGCAGATTACTGGTAGAGCTTGATGATTGAGGGTATCTGCAGTGGTGACATGTCATTCATAGTTTGCTGCACCCCTTCATGCTGTGCGCAGGGCGTCACAAGGTCAAGAAGAAAAGGAAGTCCGCTAAGCTGTCAACTGCAAGTGCTGAACGGGACGTCTCATCTACTGGCTCTGAATCTGTGTGATTTGTCTGCTCTGTTTGGCTATTCGAAGGCCGGTATGAGGGTGGTGGCAAGCACAGCCCTGAGAGTCTGTCTGAGTTGAGGTTAATTACCAAGATTTTGTTACTGAGACACTCCCCAATTTTAGTCTGGCCATGGCGATGCATGTGTTTGGCAGACTGCAATGCATCCATATGGATTCATGATTCTGTACGTTGCAGGTGCAGACTCTGTCGCAGTGTGTACTGTACAGAATCGTACATAGAAGTGCTTGCCGAGTGCACAGCTGAATTCCCCAGAATTTGTTTCAGCTGCATGCCCACAAGCAAATAGCCAAAAAGCTAAGCAATGCAGAGCATGTGGATTTATGCTGTTCTTGTAGCTACAGCAGTGTGCAGAGAGTTTTTGCGGACATGTGGCAGATACTCTGCGTGACAAGTTGGCATGCCAGTGTAGCTGCTGAAATTGGGATGCGTATGGTGCATGTGCCATCCATAATACAGATGCCCAGCATGTGTCCAACGAGGGTCCACTGTTGGCCAGTCAGACACAGTAACATCCAAGCCTGCCCTTATCAAAGCATCACTGTGAAGCACAATACTGCTCTCTTGACAGGGCAGCCAGCGTTGCCGCACTAACTGCCAATAAATCTGGAGCTTGTAAACCAGGAAAATCAACAAGTTCACACACAATGGAGCGCAGCACCATAAGAGTAAGATGGCAAGACACTTGACACACAAGCAGATTAAGTGTTTTGCAGAGTCTGAGCTCATCAATCTGGTTCATTCTTGCTTAGACACCTGAGCACTTCATGTGTCAATAGTTTTGTACAGTGAGTTAGCTGCTGAGCCAATGCTTTATTGGGTCCCTTTTCATAGTCAATACAGCAAGCAGTACCACCAGGACTCCAGTTGCAAGTAGCCCTGCAGCACAGTGTCATGCATCAGCTCATAACTTTCATTTTATACCTTACAGTCTGGGGTGTGGAGCCAGTTGTGACTCATCAGACATCCTGGCTTGAAAGCACAGGTGCATGTGTGCGACAAAACCAAGCTGGTGGGATAAGGTTCAAGAGAGCCCATGAGTGAGAGTTGCGTACAGTTACAGAGAGACTCACATCTCCAGGAGACAGCAGGGGCTATGACAGCTTGTATTTCCTCAGCGCTGGTGGCCGCCTGCAAACAATGTTACCAGAAATGCTGTGACTGCAAGATATTGTACAGCAAGAGCAGGGTTTGCAATTGGCGCTCACTAGCCCTTCGATGGTTTCAGCAAGGTCCTCTGGTCTCTCAGGATGGCAACTGGCAGCATCATGCGCTTGGGTGTCCAGAAGTGCAGCTTCCTCCATGTTTAGCACTGCTTTCCTGTCAGAGTTTGCGGCATGCTTTCTTGGTTGATTGGATGCTGCAGCACTTGCTTTGTTGGGACTGTCCTGGTGAAGCGCTGTCTTTCTGCTCCTAGGAGTTTTGGGGGTGGAGGGTACAGCTGCAGTCGGGTTGTCCTTCACAACCCATTTTGCAACCTCATCAGCGGGAAACCAGTACTCTGTGTCATCTTGATCGACCTTGACGTAAACGGCATTTTTCTTTCGCTTAGGCGTGCCAACGACTTTGCCAGTGTACTGCGAGTCGCTTTCCTTGAATATGTCTGAGGGGATGGCAACAGAACGACCCACCAACGAAACAGCAGGGCTTTGCGCCTGCTGACTGGCCGCCTTACGTCTGGGCGTTGCGGGCATGCTGTGTACGTTGTCACGTTTGATGGCGGTGTTCACAAATCTGTCACTTGCTATTTGACTACGACGTTTGTGGTTTGAAACCACTAATGACGTGCCAAACATGACTCGGCATGCATTGCAGTAGCATGCCTGAGCAAGCATCTGCTAAAGCCTCAGCTATTTTATGAGGGTCTGCTACACGCTATATGGCGCTGCTGGCTGCTGCGGTCACTCAGTGCATCCCCCAATATGCTTTCTGCCAAGGCCAGTAACACGAAACTTGCTCATGCCTGAGCAGAACTGCTGCTGCAGGACAAGCACTTGATATTTGCGTGTTCACGCCTTTGTTGCAATGTTTTGCATGACGTCTCTTATCTGTTGCATACAGTTCTTGCAAGTATTGTTGGGCATGCATTCCAACTTGAAGCAGGCGTCTTTGACAAACTCAGTGGTCCCTGTAAATTGTCAACCCACACATGCTAGATACTACAGTACACCTGTGTAACGCACCCAATAAAAGCTCCTGACACAGGAAGTCCATCTCTGAATTGTTGACTTCCGTGCTTTTGTTTGTATGCGGCAGCCACAATGCATTTGTAAAGTTTCAGGAGATGATTCCTGTTAGCTGAACAGCAATGCCATGTTTTGTTCATGTTTGGTCTATTCTGCAATGGGAGGCATAACGTCCCAGCTTGTTGGCCATACCGACCACATGTCATTTAAGCCGTCCTGCAGTCAGGCTGATATCCCAAACACGTTCGATGCCAGATTGGGTTCTGAGCACACAAATCACCTTGCTTACACCACATAGCAAACAGATCACATATGTCATTGTCACCAGCGATGATGTTTGGATTGAACATGGTCAGGACCGCTCACTACGCTTCTGAGTACACACACAATTTGGGCAGCTCGGTATAATACTTGGCTTCTCGTTGAATGGACACCAAATGGCGTAGTCGTTTCTTTCCTACACCCACAGCTGAAAGCATGGCAAATCAGCGTTCTGATGCTGTGTCTGCCAGCGGGGATGGGATGCCCAAGGCATTGGAGAAGACCCAGGATGACCTGACCAGCTGCCCCTGAGTACGCTCACTGAGGTGTTTAATGTTAGCAAGCTGCCCATCCAAGCTTTTGCTCTGCCTTGAGAGAGCTGCAGTGTCCATGACAAGCGCCTGCACCCAGATATAAGCTTTTTCTGGGGAGGCAGGGGGGGCTGTGTTGAGTTACAATATATTGGCAGCTGCATTGTATGGGATATGCAATCTGCAAACTGGGCAGCATCTTAAGGTCTAATCTAACCTGTAGGCAAGCTGATGTGCAATCTGACTAGAAAACGGGGGCTGGTTATGAAAGCCAGCAACAAGGCAGGAAGCAATACATGCTGGCTGGCAAACAACAGCAGTGGCTGTGACATGGGTTTGTGAGTAATACAGGCTGCAACCTCCCTGCCAAAGGAGGCATGCTAGTCTTTGCGAACTATATGCAAAACGCTGAAACAGGCCCTCAGACATAGTGGTCTGCATGCATACCCTGATGATGTCCTCCATGGACTGGGCATGCCTTCCTTGGTTCTTTGAGGCCGTCGTCACCTGGAAGCAGCATACCACATCATTCACTCATTCATACATTACACATTTCTTTCCTTGAAGTCAGGCATGAACAGCTCAATGTAGAGTGGTTTCATCACAGCAGGTGTTGCCTCAACAGAGCAGAGTGGCACAGCCAGCATCGCCTTTGGTCTTGCTTCCAATGGTGAAGATATCAGGGCTAGACCAGATGCAAGCATAGCATAAGCCCAGCAGGAGATCATCTTGTCATGCAGTCCTGCAACTTTCAGCCGCACTAGTCCAACCAACTAAACTGCATGTTGACATATATGCTGTTTGACACATACTTTTGTGCTCCAGCAAGTGGTGTGACGTGCAGAGAGAAGTGTTTTTCATCCTTTGCCCAGCCTCAAGTCTGAAGGCACTGCAGCAGTGAGCTCACCCTGTCTTGTAGTGCCTTGAGCTGGGCCTGCAGGGGGGGTACCCGCTCCAGCTGGTCCAGGCGCCCCTCCTGCTGCTCCCTTGCCTCGTCAGCACTTCTGCACCAGTGGGCCAGCTGGCGTACATCTTCTGCCAGGGTGCTGGCGCTCACTGCCACTGCTGATGTCAAGCTGGACGCTGACTCACCCTCTGCAGCATAGTGGATTTACAGATGCAAAGGTCTTGCTGATGCTTGACTCAAACAATGCCAGAGCACAGGTGACCTTGCTGCTGGAGCACAAATGCAAGCTATCAATATTGTGGCTGTGAGTCCAGAAGCTATTAAGAACAGCAGCAAACCACTTTCAACTTGCAGTTGACTGCAGCTGGCTGCGTCAACGAAGGACTGGCTCTGTGTAATGGATTGGTTGCTTCAGCTGTTGGCCTCACGGTGCTGACTGTGTTGCATCTCAGCAGTGGGAGCACGCAGATTGTGCTTACATTTGAGATGATCTGGTTGGACATCATGCACTTCCTGAAGGGACTTTGTTGGTGATGGGCCCAACAGCGGAAGTGTTGCAACAAGGCTTTAGACATGAGCCTACAGGGATGTGCTTGTTGCCAATGCATGGATGGTAGATGATCACACTGAGGTGGGCAGACCTTGTCTCAAGTGGGCCAAATCAGCCCGCAGAGACAGCATGTCCTTGTATATCAAGCCCCCTTGCTCCTTCACACTCTCGCGCAGCCGCTGAGCCACAATGCGCTCCACCATGGGCGGCACTAGATTGTCTATCATATCCCTGGCCATGCACTCACACGCCTCCTACAGTCAAGGCAACACTAGTTTTGCAGCTTCATCAATCAGGCAACAGACAGAGAGATACTCACTACACGGCACTAGTGTTGCAGCTTCACCAATCAGGCAACAGACAGGGAGATGCTCACTGCAAGGCGTCCCATCTTCACCAAAACAAACCAAGCTTTAAGCTCATCACCACTGAAGGGCAAAGTTCGTCACTTATGGCAAGACCTGCTGTATGATTCCAATGCTGCAATGTGCTGAAACTGCCTGAGAGACATCTTTGAGGGCGCCATGGTTCTCAGGGTTGCATTCAGCACATTTAAGTCATGGTGCATACCTGCATGCTGGTCTGAGAGTCAGCAACAGCACGCTGTGCTATCTGCTCAGCTGCTTCCCGGCCTCTGGACTCAGCTTTGTTGACAGATGTTACAAGGCGCTGCTGGTGATCCTCCACAGATCGTTCCAGCTGCTTGGTCTGCAGGCTGTGTGTGTGAGCAGCCTCTGAGGCTTGCTGTGC
>JAABUK010003144.1_pt1 | contig 28302 bp, 38 predicted proteins | sample 5559141 | NCBI WGS metagenome assembly JAABUK01 (sample SAMN10711869, study PRJNA513367) | rock metagenome | isolation source: Antarctica rocks | place: Antarctica: Victoria Land, Pudding Butte nord | collected 2016-01-03
AGTGGGTGCGCCCAGTCTGGCCATTCAGGTACTTGGTGATGAACTGGATGTAGAAAGTCTGCCCAGCTGCACCATCAGCCAGCCCCGCCGACTCCTGCTTCTTGCTGGTCATGATCTCAAAGAACACGCCCACAGTCGTGGACTGATCCTGCATATCAAGAAAAGGTTGCAGTGGGCGTCACCAAGAAGCAAAGTATGCACATAAGGTGCAGTGTTCTCTTGAGGCATTGAACTGACTTGCCCTCTGGCTGAAGAGCAACTTGTCCCAATATTTGCTAGACATCTGCAGGTTTGGGACAACTTCCTGATGCAGCTGCTGTGCATGATACCAATAGGCTGAAGAAGAGACGATAAGCAACTTGTGTGCTGCTGCCTTCCTATAGCCTGCAAGCCAGGCTGTGCTTGGCAACCTGAGCTGATCGCTCAGTCAGTCAACACGTGTCTTCCCGTGACATAACTTACAAACAGTACATGCACAGCCTGTGTTCTTGGTGGACCAGAATGTGCAGACAAAATACTGGCTGCAATGGCAAGATGCAAGGTGGTTGTGACATAACGACCCCTCAGCCAGCCTGTGCTGACTGCTCATACCCATGGCATGTACAACCAAACAGCCATCAAGAGCTATGAAGCTATGAGTGATAGTGGCATGGCTTATACCCATGGCATATACAACCAAACAGCCATCAAGATCATGAGTGATAGTGGCATGGCTTACTAGGGATGCCAGCCTCCACTTGGTGGTGCCGCCCAGGCCCACTTGCTGCTCAGCCACTGCTGAGCTCTTGGCTTCAAGGGAGGCTGCACTGCCCAGCAGCCCTGCCACCTTCACATCCCTACTGCACACTACCTACAGCGCACCACAATGCAGGTCATGCCATTGTACAATGCGGATGATGTGATTGCACGATGCATGTGATGTGATTGTGTATTGTGCATTAGCTGACTGCATCTGTGTGCGCCATGCTGGCCACGTAGCTTACATGCATGTCAGATGGTAAGCATCCATGCCACCCCAAGTACAATACATGCTGCCTTATTTGTTCCTCACTTTGTACTGAGCCTGCAACTTGCAACCTGATTGCAGAGTGAATGCATTCATTCTGCACATGACCTGCGCTGGGGGTTGCAATGTGCAAAGCCCTTGGCTGCCATAGAAATGAAAAGAAAAGAAAAGACTACGCCTTTCGGCGTCAATTTAATGAGAAGCCAAGTATTATACCGGGCTGCCCAGACCTTGGCTGCCATACTGAACTCTCTTGATTGATTGCTGAGGGACATGGTGTTGTGCATGGACACATAGTCTTCAAACACAAGACATTCCCTTGGTGATCCTTGACAGATTTGGTGCTTGGATCTGACTTGCAGTCACAGACAGACCAACACAGTATGAAACAGCCAAGATTTGACCGGGACAGTCACAAACTTGCAAGCAGGATGGACAGTGTGCTTGCGCACATGAAAGCCAACACCATAAGAATGATATCAGTGCTTCATTCAACAGCAGCCCACCTCAAACTGGGCATTTGAGTTCATGCCAAGGTGGCCCTCCTCAGTGGGGGGAGCAAAGATGCGGCGGAAGGATTCCTTGAAAGCTTGAGCGTTGAAGGTGGAGGCCTGTACCAAAAGGCCCCCAGTCTGCTCCACTGCCGTCTGCATCTCTGCCAACCCCACCTGCATCACTCATCATGTTAGGGATGAGTATTGGTTGCACTGGTAGAGCCCCGAACTGCTTTACTGGCGTCTGTATCTCTGCCAATCCGGCCTGCACCATAGTTCATACACGGGGTGACTATTGATTGCAATGGCAGGCCACCCATATGCTTCACTGCTGTCTGCATCTCTGCCAATCTGATCTGCAGCATGAGCAGTGGCAGCAGTCACATTAGACCAGAGTATTGCCCCCAGCAGTAGGCCTCGTGTTTGCTTCCGTGCAGCCTATGCTTCTGCCAAATCAGTGTGCACAATCTCTGATGGCAAAATCCATTCACAATCAAGCTCTGCTTGCGACGGCATGCACACTGCTTGTGGCATCGCCGTGAGCCAGTCTGACTTATGCACAGCAGCAGACTGCCCTCTTAGTGATGCCAAAAGAGCGTGCCTACTCTGATTGCTTGCATATGCACCTCCCCTACCAGTCCATTGACGGTCTGCTAATCTGCAGGACCCAGCTGTACAGCGTTGCCTGTCCTGGGCATGTGCAACACCAAAAAGCTGGATTGCAACCGTTGCCCTGACACGAATTCTAGCAATTCCCATTAATGTCTCACAGCCAAGCCGCCATGAACAAGCTCAAGCCACTTTGCATTTGACCGAGAATGGTATACATCCTATCATCCATGGTCCTCTCACATGAACGTTGATTGGCAAATGTGGAGTGCAGTCAGCATGGCAGGCGTCTGACCTGATCAAGGGAGCAGGCAAAGACATCTAGAGCATGGCCCTGCTGCACTAGCTGGGCTGCCAAGCCGTCATAGAACTTGCGTGCTTTCTTGTAATGAGGCGCAGCCTCCTTCATCAAGTCCTTGTGAGACCTGTGCATCAAGACCAACAGCTGCTGTCAGTACCATTTGCTTTGCTTGATTGTGGACAGACCACGGATGACCTACTGCATCTGAGCAAAATGAGTGAGTCAGGCTGATGCATGTAATAGACAATCCAGACGCATGAGTTACAGCAAGACAACGAGCAGGGAGTGTGTTGGCAGGTGCATTTGCTACTGTAGCTTGGTTAGCACAGCTGGGTTGTTGTTTCCTGATGTACTGCGCTGGGATCTGAGTTGACGCAGCAGGAGGTGCCTTGTCAACAGCTCTTTCAGATGCTGATGCAAATGACACATTGTCAGTGTTGTAGGGCAAAATCCCACATTGTGCATTAGATGCCCCTTAACTCATTGTACCCTGCTACAGTCAGCAGCATTAGTCGCAGCAGGATGGCAGACCTGATGGGTTGGACCAGCTCCATGTCCACCACCTTGCCAGAGCCAACTGTGGGAGGGCCTCCAGCAAAGAGCATGATGCGCGCCGCACAGCTGCCTGCTGGCAGACACCCTGCCATCATGCCTGCAGCCACCTGCACCACAGGCCAACATGCACTTTCAATGCTATTCAGTGAAGCCAACTGCTGCACTACAGCGCCCGCAAATGGTGTACATCAGAACCAGGGTGGTAGGGTTCAGGTTTTGTCACGCAACTGGGCATTGCAGCATGCTGCTGGGCCAGCAGGAATTTACGGTCATGGTCAGCAAAGCAATATGACATGGCAGGCTTGCAAAAGGCAGTGAGTTGCATTGCATGCTCCAAGGTAGCACAAGCAGGCTATCTGGGCCAGCATTTGTTCAGCCACTGCAATGTATGATGGCGTTGCACATTCAAGCTGAATCAAGAGCCTTTGTGACTGCACATGCAAGCTGAATGAAGAGCCGTTGTGACTGCTTTATAACATTTAGTTTGCTATACCTGCATGCACAGCTCTTACATTGGTGCAGCTGCAGCCAGGTACACACACAACAAGAGGTGAAAACTCCTGATGCAACATGTTGTCACCTGAATGGCTGTGCCAGTACATCTGGAAGGCCTGTGATCTGCAACTGAAGGGAAGGCGTCTTTCCTCAGACCCTCAATGGCTGCTGAAATTGTGAACTGGCATTCAGACACCGGCAGTATGAACCTCCGTGCAGCAAAGGCAATGGGATCTTGCAGCTGCTGTGCCTTCATGCCTGGTCGCGAAGGGCTAGCAGGCTGCCTGGATGCTGTGCTTGCTCCAATGCCTAGCTGTGACTGTACCTGCTGCGCTGTGTACTCCTTGGAGCCTTGGAAGACATATGACTTGTTCAGCACATCAAAGCCTAGTTCATACACTTGGACATGTGTCCCGAATGTCACAAGGGCAACCCTGGCATACTCTGGGATCATCTGAAGTGCCTGACTGATGGCCCCTTGGCTTGCATTGAGCTCCTCCTCAGACAGGCAAGTGTCTACCACAAAGACATAGGCTGGTGCATACACTGGTTTTAGTGCTGGCAACCTGTACTCTATTGTGGTGTACTCCTGAAACAGCTCTGCTGGCAGCATCTGCTCATTGATGCCATTGTACTGTGCTGGAAAGTGATTGCGTCCAAAGCAGAGTGGACAGATCCACAGATGAGCCGTGAAGTCACAGCTGGCAAATGGGTTGAGTATACCCCCACAATTTTTGCATGGAACAGGCTCATAGTCTATGACCTGCGCATTTGGCATATACAAGGTTACTCTCGAGACTCCAATGCAAAGCAAGGGACGACTGCAAATGCGCATCTCACCTGCAGATGCTGCAAGGGCTTGTTTGGGGTGTACAACGCTGAGAAGGGAATGACACATTTGAGGGCTTCCACACGGCTGCTGGGCCAAATATTCCAGGGCATTCGGACCCCATCTAATTCCTCTAGCTCACCAAAATCCCCCATGCTGGGGTCTGGAGTACGTCACCGTGCAACAGGTACGCAAAGGATTTATTGATCAGAGGATGGCAGGGGGACAGGCAGCTGCAGGTCTGTCAGTCGATGACTGTGAACAGTGGATCTGTACATATTCTCAACGCATAATGATTAACGCCCCAATGTATCGATACACACAGTCGACTTCGGCAGCGCTGACCAAAGTCTCAGAGTCCAGTGAAGCGAGCGATGAAGAGGCACGCGCCCATGCAACGCAAATGTGTGTGTGCGTAAGCTGGTGGCGTTACGTTGACGTGTCTGTCTGAATGTGAGCATGTGTGAAGCTTGCAGAGATCTTGAAAATGAACTCAAACGAGGCGAACTCACGAGGAGACCAGCTTGCAGACGCACTTCGCCCGTCACTTGCGCCCGCTACGACTTGCTGCAATATCAGCATCATCTAGAATGCTGCGATGACGGTAGCAAATCGTGTGAAAGTGGACGGCAGTTGAGCTGTTGTTAGACGCCTGTCATAGTGACCATTCCGAGCTGAGTCTTGCAGTGCAACAGCTGCTGCCAAAACAGCAAACTTCGCCAAAGATGAAGAGGGGGTATGATGCAGGACCGCCTGGTGGTGGCAAGAGGCCTGTGAGGTGAGCCGTGTAGTGCGCCGCAGTTATTGCACAGGTTTAGCAATTCAACTCAGCTGCTCAGAATGCCTTGTCTCAGTGGGGGGACAACTAGGTAGCAACGCACACAGCGATCCAATCCTTCATCCTTTGACACATGTTTCCTCTGTGTGCAGTCATTACAGAGGTGAGGGTGCAGCAATGGCTGGGGGACCTGGAGTTCAAGGTGCCAACAGGTTAACCACCAGTGATGCCTTGTCATATTTGCGGGAGGTCAAGAATCGGTTTTCCAACAACAAGCATATCTATGACACCTTCCTGGAGATCATGAAAGAGTTCAAGGCACAAAGGTAAGTTGGCTGACTAGGAGTTTTGGCTGACTAACACTGCTGTGTTCTGAAGAACTGCATTTTCTGGCGCTGCTAGGTCCTGCAGACCTTGCCACCCTGCAGGGAAGTTGCATTACTCAGCTTGATTGTCAAAGGCAGTTGTTGCTTGCAGGATCAACACCGAGGGAGTCATTCACCAGGTCAAGATGCTGTTCCACGGCCACATTGAGCTGATTTTGGGGTTCAATACCTTTCTGCCTAAGGTATTTTGCACAGCATCTAGCTTCCATGATGTGTGCAGCAAGCATGCACTCCTTCATGTCGATGCCCGGGTCATTTGGTTCGTTAATCGTGCAGGGCTACGAGATTACCATGCAAGACTTGGTACCCGAGGAGGAGAAGGTGTGTTGTCGCACGGTTCCGACCGTCGCTCGCGAACTGCGCACTGCAAGTTCGCATCAAGAGCGGTTACTGAACGGTCTCATCGACCGATTCGACATCCTGTACTGACAATTCTGTTTGTTGCAGCCAAAGCAGCCTGTGGAGTTCGATCAGGCTATCAACTATGTGAACAAAATCAAGGTAGAAGCAATGAGAACTCACACCCCAATGCAAACACAGTGTTGCTTTGGTCTGCATCAACATTGCCTGTCTGACCGGTTTGCATTTGTTACAGACACGCTTTGCCACTGATGAGAGAGTCTACAAAGCTTTCTTGGAGATTTTGAACATGTACAGGAAGGGCCAAAAGAACATCAGCAATGTGTATGATGAGGTAAGGTGCATGCATCTATGCACAGCTGCAAAAGCAGCTTCACTTGCAGCAAGTACTGACTTGAATGCAATGCTTGCTGTGCAGGTGGCCCTGCTCTTTAGATCACATGATGATCTGTTGCAAGAGTTCACCTACTTTCTGCCTGATTCTTCAGTGCCTCAGGTCAGCACCAAGCTTGCTACAGCATGGCATGAAGTTTGTGCCACTATCAATCCCACTGTCGAGCTCTCACCTGCACACCCCCATGCACGTCGTGCTCGCACTTGCTAGAAGCTACTGGTCATTATGCAAAATGCAGAAGAGAGAGTAGTCATGCGAGTCTGATCTCACCTGGCAAGCTTTGTTGCGCAGGGTCAGCAGACACAGCATCCTGCATTCCAGCACGTCGTCAATCCTAGGGGTGCCCCCAACCGTCATCAGGTACGTGGAGGGGTCAAGCCTGGGGCATACCCCCGCCCAGCAGTCTACGACTCAGGCTACAGGAATGTCAACAAGCGGAAGGCCACCAGAAGGGGAGATGAACAGATCCCATATGGTCGTAAGCAAGGTGACTGTCTTACCTGTGGAATGTGTGAGCCTGCCTTCCTGCATCTGTGCCTCAGCTGGTAAGCTAAGCATCTGCCTAAACATCAGTGATGAGCTATAAGGGAGTCAAGCAGGAGGTAGGGAGAATGTCTATATAACAAGGTGTACTGGGTTGTATGCCAGCTCTGCAAGTTGCAACACCCCTGCAAGTTGCAACACCCCTGCAAATTAAGCTGTCAGCATGTGCCTTGCATGTAAGCTGATCTGGTCGTGTGAAGTGCAGAGGATCCAGACTACCCCAGGGTGGCCGCTGGTGGCATCAAGCCTACCAACCTGTCTAAAGAGCTGCAGTTCTTTGAGAAGGTCAGCCCTTCCACATGACACACTTCTGCACTTACAGCAGTCCATGCATGCATCTCTGTCAGCCTGTGCAATTGTCTCTGGAACAAGTCTGGCATGAGCTGCTTCACACCGCATTCCCATTGCCGGGCCCAGTGGAAACATACACTGCAACACTGCCACAACAGCAGTGCACTGCTGGTGGTGCCATCCCTTTCTGCAATCTCAATGGCTGCTGTCTGGTATAGGTGAAGCAGAGGATGCGCAACCGGGAGCAGTATCAGGACTTCCTGAAGTGCCTGTCGCTCTTCAGCGAGGACATCATCTCCAAACATGAGCTGCTGAACTTGATTGTGGATTCCCTGAGCCGCCACCCTGACCTTCAGGTACAGCCTCTTGCCCAGGATGACATTGCCCCTATTTTACTGGACAGGACCCTTTCTATGATGCTCACTCCTGCTATCAACCAGACAATTACGCATTGTTGATCCTACAAGTTACTTGCATGTTCATTGTTGCTTGCTGTCCACAGGTCAGTATGTGAGCTCACTTCACCGGCAAGAGCATGCTGCAGCTACATGTTCAAGTAGAGCTGCATTGCAACTACTTGCAACCAAGTCAAGCAACAACAAACACCTTTGCACTTTTGCTTTGGGTAGCAATGCACCATGCATTTGCTGCCTGCTGCTCACAGTCACCCATATGGGCTGTACTTGCTATGGCTACACCCGAAACCAAAGTGGCTTACATGTGCATGCCTAATCATACTGGTCACCTGCTGCAGGATGGCTTCCAAGACTTTGTTAACCGGTGCGAGGGGGCTGAGTTTGAGGACTCAGTGCTGGCTCAGCAGGGCAAGATGAGCCTGAGGGACCTCCAGAAGATGCGCCAGTCTGCTGGCAACCAGTATGCCACCAAGCCGGCCAGTGAGCTTGCCATGGACAACCGGGACGCTTGGGAGGTGTGCATCCTACCACCAGCCACTGCATTTCAGTGCCTCGCCATTGCCTTGCTTATCTGTTTCAAATACAAGGGCAAACAGGACGAACATAAGGGCAAACAGGACAGCAAACAGGTCCAATAGGGTTTGGAATCTTACAGTTTATGCCAGTGCTCTTGGCATCCCCACTGGATTTGCGCATGCACCGCAAATGTCACACGGAAGGTGCAGAAGGTACAGAAGGTGCTGCAGTGTTGCTGCATGGTTGCTGCGCTAAATTCCAATGTCACTGGATTGCTAAGACCAGGTGCATTGTTGCACCAGCTAGCAGTGATGCAGTAAGCTGAACAGTTGCAATGTGAGTCATACAGAGGGAATACAGGTAAACAGTTGTGGGCTAGATATTGAGTTGGTGATCTGAAGCTGACTTGTGGCATGCAGCGCTGCACAAAGTCATATGCCAGACTACCAGACGCGTACCCTCGCCTGAAGTGCAGTGGGCGTGATGACCTGGGCCGCTCTGTGCTCAATGATGAGTGGGTCAGTGTCACCACCGGTAGTGAGGACTACTCCTTCAAGGTGCGCCTCACATGCCTTCTCCCTTTGTACAGTGCAGATCTGTGACAGTTCTTTGGCCATTGCGTCTCAAGCGGGAGCATGCTCCTGCTGTATAGTCTCAAGCAACACTAGACTCAACAGCCCTGCTGCTTTGCCTTGACAAAGTGTTGACACAATCTGCAGCTTTGGCCAGTGTCTTTGCTGTCATGTGACATTTGTATCACATGACTTATTTGTGGGATGAACACTTTGCTGCACGGCATACATGCAAGTTGACCCCTTGACACCATTCAGGGCTGACTGTGAATGTGTGATGTGCAGCTCATGCGGAAGAACCAGTATGAGGAGGCACTGTTTCGTGCTGAAGATGACCGCTTTGAGCTGGACATGGTGATTGAGTGCGGAGCCTCCACCATTCAGCGCTTGCAGCCCTTGGCAGAGAAGCTGCTGGCACTGGAGCCTGATGAGCGCGCCAACTTCCGTATCCCAGACGGCGTCATGGGTCCTGTCCACTACCGCTCTGTTCAGAAGATATATGGTATGCTTGAGCTCTCTTGTGCATTCCAGGAACTGCTCTCTCAACAATTTTCAAATTTCGAATTTACTGTCAAACTCTTCTGTACAACCAACCCTACCCTGTGCAAGAGATCTTCTGCATACAGACACACACATTTGTGTATCCACTGCTGCTCTGTTCTCAAGTTGTACGGTACATGCTGTTGGGCTTTCATGTCAAGTTGCATTGGGCTGAAAGCCTTCAATCTATGGTGCTTGAGGCAGCTTCACTGGAGAGTCAAGTGGTCCCCACCGCATGGATGCATGAACACTCACTGCATTTTGGTGAGTCCAAGGGTGGTTACCAACATGGTGCTGGCCTGGCTACACCAAATGGGCACGGAGCGACGCTTGGCTCACTCATACAGGACAGTGTGGAACACTTGCCTCAACAACACATGCCATGACTCTGACTCGTTTCGTTTTTGGCCTTTGCTGCAGGTGAGCAAGGACACCAGATTGTAGACCTGCTGAAGAAGAACCCAGGGGTGGCCATCCCGGTGGTCCTGAGCCGGCTGCAACAGAAGGACGGGGAGTGGCGCAAGGTGAAGCAGGACATGAAGCCCCTCTTCTCCAAGGTCTTCCAGCAGAACTACCACAAGTCCCTGGACCATCGCAGCTTCTACTTCAAGCAGACTGACAAGAAGCAGCTGGGCCACAAGGCCATGATCCAGGTCAGCATCCCAAATTAGTATCTCCACCAGCTTGGCCAATACCAAGATCAGGCTGTACATGTGTCACTTCAGTGGGCCAAGATTCAGTGGGCCAAGATTTAGTGGGCCAAGATTCAGGTCTGCACCACATCAGCTTGCAGATCACAAGGCTTTGTGTTGCAAGTCTGAATTGCAACCCGCTGCTTCTTTCCCTAAGGGTTCTGGGTGTCCAACGGCCGGCTGAAGCATCATCTTTCTGCTCCAATACCACCTCATTCATAAGGTTGCGCATCGCTGAGACACAAGCAAAAAGTTTGCGTGCAACTGGTGTGGAAGGTCTCCTTACAAAGCAACCTACATGGGATGTCATTGCTGTCAACCATCATCAGGCTGGTTATGACCTGCCGGCATGGTGCCTGCTGCAGGAGATCAAGGAGGTGGCTGAGAAGAGGCGCACCTCTGATGCAGACCTGCTGACCCTGAGTGTGGCTGCGCCCTATGTCACCCGCATTGCTGCAGAGCTCACCTATGACTACAAGGACAGGTAACAGCTTCACAACAGCCCAGAAAGAAAATAAAGAAAATAAAAGAGTACGCTTTTCAGCGTCAATTTAATGAGAAGCCAAGTATTATACCAGGCTGCCCAGGGATGCACAACAGCCCACACTAGCCTTGCACTACTTCTGCACTTGCTTCATACTTGCTCACTGTCCAGATCATGCGTCTGGTGGGCCCACTGTGGTTTACAAGATGCTCAAACCAATGTTGTGTTCATGGTGTTGTCCTAGAAGTTGCATTGTGCTGCATTGTCCTGCATGAATACAACTGGTATGAGGTATGAGCTTCCATGACAGGGCTCTGCTGACCTTCTGTCATGGCCGTGTGTCCTTGCAGATCCAACATGCCTGCCATGGCCTTGTATCCTTGCAGATTGAAGATGCCTGACAGTGTCTCTGCCTGCAGAATGGTGCATGATGACGTGTACAAGATCATCAAGTACACAGTGCAGAAGACCATGAGTGGGGAGTTGGCCCAGAGGGCCCTGGACTGGTGGGCAGGCCTGGTGGAGCACCTCTTTGGCCTGCCAGCTCGCACCCCTGAGCAGGAGAAGGCTGTCGTGCCAGCCGCTGAAGACCACTCTGAGAGAAACAAGGTACGGCCCTTGTGGTTGTACCGACTTTGGTTGAGCAACACATGCAAGGGACACCAGAGATATAGTCATTAGCATCTTTTTTGCAACTGCTGATGCAAAGGCCACTAGCCTGTTTGTGTCAAGTGTATCTTGCAGCATGGCATCTTGTAGCAATTCCATGCTGGGTGGACAGCTCGTCTTTTACTGCAGCTTCTGAACTGCATTGCCCACAACAGCCTTGCTATTGAACCTCAGCTTCTGTAGACCTGTCACCTTCAGCTGCTGATGCAATGAGGGCCTGCGGCACACCACAGCTTGAAGGCTCAATTCTCACACTTGGTGCAATGCAGACCAAAAACACTACAAGTTGAGTGGTTAAACCACACACCTGGTGCAAAGCAGACTGAGAACACAACAGGTTGAGTGGTTCATCCACATGCTTGGTGCAATGCAGACTGAGAACACGACCACTCCGGAGGGGTGGGCAAAGCTAGACCATGTAGACAGCGGAGAGGCTCCCAACATGATGGACGAGGGGGAGCTGCCTGTGGACGCCAATGGGGAGTTTGTGTCTGGGGTGCCTGTCGACCCCGAGGACCCCCGCACTGCCAACATGAAGCCTGCTGGCAAAACTTCCCCTCCTGCCCGCAATACGGTGAGCATGCAGGCTCTGGCTGTGCAAGCTTCTGTGTATGATGCTGGACACAAGATTGTATGCGTCGCTGCATGTGTGCAAGACTGCAGCTATAAGCTTGCTGCTACAAGCTTGCAGCTACAAGCTCGCAGCTACAAGGTCGTAGCTATTCAGAGTATTCGTTCTGGCACTTGCATCATGACCCTGAACATATATGGTGTTAGGAGGCTTGCAGCTACCTAGTCAGACACTTGCAGTAGCATCACAGCACACAATATCAGTCACAGCTCCTTCGTATGTGCAATTAGTGACAGACTCCACAGAAATGCTGTCCTGTGCAGTTGTAATGGCCAGCATGTCAACAATGTCAGCAACATGCCTGTGCTATTGCTCACCCTGCACTTGATTACCACACCATCCTCATCACACATCATGATTTGGTTTCACTGTGACTGTGTGTGCGCTGCCATTGTTTACATGCATTCCTATGGATGAAGTTGCCTTGCTGGTGCAGCATCCTGGGTCCATCAGCCAGACAGAGGCAGGTGACGTGGAGACTGATGGCATAGACAGTGATGATGACAACGACATGCTCCAGAAGTCGGACCAGGTGTGCCGCCTGTACATTCACCACCAGCTGCATGCACCAGGGGCTGTCCGTCCTGCATGAATCACTGACTGCGCATGTGTTTTCCCTAAGTTCATTGCCTATACTCCTGTGTAGAAACACAAAAAAAATTACGCCTTTCAGCAAGCATGACAGGAGCCTCCTAAGGCGGCAGCCTAGAGCTCATGGTGTCAAAATGAGCATAGCTTCTTTGCTGGTGTTGCGTGGCCTTCACATGCTTGTTTGACTGTCAGCTGAAACCTGTCAAGCCAGATTGCCCTTTGCAACATGTGCTCACAAGACACACTTCAGCTCAGATGCTCGGACTGCTTCATTTGATATTTTGACAGCTGATTGGACTCCTTCTGAATACCTGTATCAGAGGGATAGCAGATCTTGTTTGTCTGTGCAGTGTCTGCACAGTATCGAACACCAGCTTTTTTGAACACTTTGGGCCCAAATCAGGCTGCCCTCTTGGTTGATTCTGACTGGATTGCCTGCGGCTCAAGACCAGTTGCAGACCAAATCACTTGAAGGGTCATCCTTATGTTGAGCCTTTCATTCAGCCTACTAAACCTGCTTTTGCTGCAGCCTATGGTCACAGAAGCAACAGAGACCAACTCTGAGGACACAGGCGACAGCGAAGGTGCGGTGAGCAAGGCGTATGCACGCTTCAAGCCTGTGACTGGTGTGTACACCCACTCTGCGGCTGCCAGGCAAGATGGCGAGGCTGAGACCTCAGGCAATGGTGCAGAGCGAGGGCGAGTCTTCTATGGCCATGACAGCTACTATGTTTTCTTCCGCCTCCATCAATGCCTCTATGAGAGGTGCGCTGCTGCATCTGCCTGGCATACTCTTCTGCAGCAGGAGAAATGCTGCAACAGTGACCATCACCAGCTTCATGCCTCATTGGCTATTCTTCCAGCTGTATCAATGCTTGCGTGATGCATGCTTCCGTGCAAATGCATCTACAGCTTACATTCTCATGCGCCCGTGCCACCCTTTGATGTATGTCACGCATGCTGGGTGTATCCCGAGTATCTTGTGCTTGAGTACTCGCCAAGCCTCTGTGCTGCCTGAGTGGTGACCAATTGAACCTGCACATCTTTGGCATGTGGGGACCAACTGATCCAGCTCAACTCTGGCACATGGGGACCAACTGCTCCAGCTCAGCTGTGACATGTGCTCTGCAGGCTGCGCCAGGCACACAAGTGCAGCCAGCAGTGCTGCAAGCCAGCCTATGCTCGCCCCAATGACATCGAGACGGGCGGTGGGGAGGTGGCTGTGCAGGATGATGAGGCCGCCAAGCAGATACACAGCCAGTTCATGCAGATGGCGCTGCAGCTGGTGGACGGCCGCCTGGACAGCAGCCAGTATGAAGACAGCTGCAGGCAACTGCTAGGTATGCATTGATCCCTGCTTTGCCTTGCCATTTCATGCTGCCATTAGATCACTCCATACCTGCGTGTCGTGCACCGTGCACATTCTTCTAAAGTTTAGTGCGTCCACAGCTGTCAGCATCTATGCCCTTTACACTTGTGGGCACCCATGCTCTTCATAAGTTTTTGGCACTTGTGCGCATGCATACTTGTCAGCAGAGGGAGTGGTCAGGGCTGGTCTTGTTTTCAGCAGCGTCGCACTGTTGCTTCAACAGTGTCTCTCAAGCAGAGGCAGTACCGCTCAGCTCACGTGCTCAGCGCAGCAGGCATACTTTTCATGCAGTGACATGCCGTTCCCCAACCCCTGCAATCACTCACTCCCTGAAGCTGAACACTTGTCTTGCTGTGGGTGGCCATGCTGACACCACCCAAGCTGACTGTGTCATGGTTGCATGAGTGCAGGCACAAACAGCTGTACTTGTTTCATTAAACGGTTGATTAACTAACTAAGGGATAATCTGATTGATTGATTGGTTGACTGATCAACTGATTGATTTGATTGCGGTTGTGGGTGCAGGCACCAACAGCTACGTACTGTTCACACTGGACAAGCTGATAGCCAAGGTGATGAAGGCCTTCCAGGGTCTCATGCAGGACCCCCTCGCCTGCAAACTCTTTGACATGTACAAGTACGAGTGCAGCCGCTCTGTGCCCTTTGCTGATGCCGTATACCATGCCAACACCCACGTGGTGCTGCATGAGGACCACTGCTTCAGGCTGCAGAGCCAGCCAGATGGCCAGCTCAATGTGCAGCTGCTGGACCCTGACAAGACTGAGGTGCCTGCAAGTGAGTACCAGTCAACAACCATATCACCTACAATGAACTGGTGACCACAGTGGATGTGTTCATTGGCACAAGCGTACCTTGTCATATACAGCATATGGTTTGTGTCGGTATGCTATCTGGTCAGCTTGGTCGAGCCTAATCATGCAAGCCAATTGTCATGCTGTGTGCTCGTGCGTCTAGCAACTCCATGCTATGTTTGCAGGCATAGTTGAGACACAGTTTGCGGAGTACCTGAGCAGTCTGACTGATGTCCCAGCCACTCTTGAGACAACAGACAGGGATAGTGCTGGCAAGGTGTGATGCTCATGCACTGTGTGTAGTTGCTTCCTCTCAGACTGAACATGCTTGAAACGCATCACTCGTCCTTTGGACTGCAGGGCAGGTATGACTAGTCCACAATTGCAATTTTAATCACTGATGCACAGCAACAGTCCTTGTTTAGACCGTCACCCATTTCAAATGACCCATTCATGTGCAACCCAAAAGTGCTCACTTGCAAACTGTCGTGTCGTATAGGGAACTTATATAGCTGGTCAGCAAGCATGTTGACCATGCTGCAGGAGTGCCTTTTGCAGAGTTATACTGACGCTTGATTTGTGTGGTTGCAGCCCAGGAGGCCTTTCATGCTGCGCACCTTGCCAACAAAGCACTTGGCAGAGCTTGAAGAGCTGCTGCCTGAGGCCTTGTCCAACACCATGCTTGTCAATGGCTTGGAGTGCAAGCTGAACAACCAAAACTCCAAGGTCAGTGCCCAAGCCTGCTTGTGAACTGTGGAGGTTTTTGAGGAGCTTGCTTTGATGCAGTGTGATAAGCCTGCTGGTGCTCTTGGTTTAATACTGTGCAATGGTGATATCAGAGATGACTGAATCAAGATGTGGCAAATGCAGGTGTCATACGTGATAGAAACCAGTGATGCTTTCCTGAGACAGAAACGCAGGCGGCAAGACTTGTCATTCCTGGTTGCTGCTCGAGCAAGAAAGTTCCACAATTGGTACAGTCAGCATGAGCAGACAATGATCCCAGCCTATGCCTCGGTTCTGGGCATATAGCATAGATGCAATTCATGAGCAGCAATTTACTTTAAGCTTGTTCTTTCTGACAGACTATGTATGCTATCACTATAGCTCAACAAATGCTCCTGTTGCCTTGTTGCTGGTGTCAAGCCGCCGCTTTTATGAATTTTGCTGACACACAAACTGACATGCGCCCATCAACTTTGCGTCTGCAGATCCTACATTGCTCAACCAATCAGTGGTGAATGACAGTATGCAGTCTGTCGATGTGCAACTCTTGCAAATACACATCAACCTGCTGCTGATCATCAGCTGAACAGATGTGCTGTGCCAAGCTAATCATACGTAAGACTCAGGGGCTGTGGCTCTTTACATACTGCTGAGTAAACCATACACAAGTAGGAATCGAAACAAACTTGACTTCAGAAGCAAGACAGCTGCACAAACGAGATAGTTTAGGCTGGCTGGACTATGAGTGTCATGGCACTTTCACACGACCAGCAGGCTACTGCACACCTGAAACATGCAGTAGGTGTGCAGTCGAGCAACATTATACTGCCATATTCTCCTTTGTGCAATGACAGTCTGTAAATCAAGACAGCTTGGCAGCCAGACATGGGCTGCTCCTAGAAATTGATGCTGCTGCAGACAAAATGTTGCAGGCGTCTACTTGGCCATCATCATTTTAACAAATTCCTCGTAGTTGACCTGGCCATCACCGTCAACATCTGCCTCTCGGATCATCTCGTCTACCTCCTCATCTGTCAGCTTCTCACCCAAGTTGGTCATGACATGCCTCAACTGCATGTCACAGGCTTCAATCAGCTTCTGCTCAGGCAAGTACTATGGTCTTCTGGTAGCAGCTCAGGTGCAGAACAGCATTTTGGCTTGACTCCTGGGGTGCAGACACGTCTTGCAAACCATACAAGACGGCCAATTCTCACCTCTGCTGCTGAGATGAAACCGTTACCATCCTTGTCAAACACCTTGAAAGCCTCGCGCAACTCCTCCTCGGAGTCGGAGTCCTGCAGGGCACGACCATGGTGAACAGGCCGTGAGAAAGACCACACGTGACTGTGGAGCACCTGACTGCGTTCTGTGCATGACAAAGCGGCAGCTGGTAGGCTGGCTGACGGAGTCTGGACACGATCTAGTTGACAGACTGCACCTTCATCTTTCTGGCCATCAGGTTGAGGAACTCTGGGAAGTCAATAGTTCCATTACCATCAGCATCCACCTCATTGATCATATCTTGCAACTCAGCTTCAGTGGGATTTTGACCCAAAGACCTCATCACTGTGCCAAGCTCCTTGGTTGTGATGGTGCCTTCGAACCAGGATCACAAGTTGATACATGAGTTGAGTCTGTCGTGAAAGCTACTGCCCAGCAGAGAGATGGCTCATGTGATTGCCTACGACCAATTAGGCGTGCTGAGACACTCACCGTCGCCATCCTTGTCAAACAAAGCAAAGGCCTCTTTGAACTCTGCCACTTGCTCGTCCGTCAACTGTGCAGCCTCTGTCATTTTTGATGCTGCCTAAGAGGGAACAGTGAGTCTGTCTGTCCAAACAGGCGCTAGTGGTAAGGCGGATCAGTCCTGATGTGCTGCTTTGCGCCAAAGCTGAGCGAGCTGTTACAGCCGGGATTTCGCCAGCCCTGTGTCCCCATCTCGGGGTGGGATAGTCCCTACACGTTTTCGCAAATCCCCGTAGCATTATGACTAAAGTCAGTGGTATGTATCTGAGTCTGCCCTTTCCGTGATACATTGGATCTCAGATGCACTTTCCCAAGGATGCACTGATTTGCAGAGCTTGGTTAAATGCCTGGATCATAGGGGCATTGCATCATATACAGTATGCAGTCAAGCATGGTTGTGTCAGGCTGGCAATGCATTGAAATGTATCTCGGAGGCTACCTGTACAGTCATGAACAGTACAGTCGAGGAGACGAGAAAAGTCGCTGAGACAACAATCACGGCGTCTGTTACCGGCTGTTAGGGCGAGGCTCACATCCTGCCTGCTGGCTACGAGCGCAAGCAGAACGCATGCGCATGCAGTGATGATATTTGAGGTTGTGTTGGTGGTCAAACCTATATCAGCAGAGTAAAGCTCGGTCTGCCCTTGAGCACAAAAGGCACCTCGCCCACAAATACTTTGTGCAGCACACACAGCAGGTTGCATTGTCAATGCATGCATCCTGAGCTGTCAGTACTGACTAGTTGCACTGATGTCTCTGTGATACGGACGCCCCAGTTGGAGTCATGAGATCAGGAAGACATTCTGAAGCAACAGCTGTATGAAGCACAAAACATGTGCTTTGAAGCGTGCCAAGTGATGCATTTGACGCTGCACAGTCAAATCTTTATATTTTGCCTGACAGCTTTATTTCAGAAGTCAATTGAGTAGCCCTGATGTAACATTGAACTTGTCTCCATTAAGAAAAGGCCAGGAATTTCAATAGCAGATACAGCATTGCTGTCCAACGGTCTCAAAAATCACAGCAACAATTGTTGATAGGACAAACACATGGTACAGACTATGGTACATAATGTAGAGTCATGCAAGGTAAGCTGAGTGTGCTGCAACATCGCCAGCTTAAACTAGCTCACTGCACAGCCATAGGAGACACTGACTCTGTGATCCTATGCATTGATCATGCAGTGATATAGTGTACAAATTGCGCAGTGCCTGGCAAGTATGCAGGGTCATCGTTCTATCTGGTGGCTGGTGTACTTCAGAGCCGATCGAGGGTGACTACATTGGTGGACTGCTGGCACTGCTTAGTGCTACTTTCTCCTGTTTACAACTGGCTGGCCAGTCCGTCTTCGGGTATGCACTGAGGTCTTTGGCGGGGTCCTGATCACTACAGCTTTTTGGTACGCCAATTTGGCAGCTGTCGCGCCGCTAACTGCAGCCACTACTGCGGGCATTGTTTGCGATAGAGCAGCTCCAATGCATATTGGACACACCATGGACGCCAACTCAAACACAAAACTGCTTCCCGGAGATCCGCTAATTTTGCCGGTTGGCAGCACACCGCGTTGTGACCAGCTTTGACCGCTGTTGAACCAGTCTTGAGCAAAGACCTCAGTCCTCGGTGGAACTCAGCCTGGAAAGAGGTACAATTGCTGGTACAATTGCTTGGTTGTAGAGAAAGGAGGTTGACAAGAAGATGAAACGTCGCAGACATTATGAATCTTTATTCAGGTGCAGGAAGCGGCCTAGAAAAAACGTAAAAATGCAGCAGACGATACAAGGTGTCATCTCTCATGACATGGCAGGCTTGCTGTAAAGTCCTCAAGGTAACAAGCATTTCCAGACGGGTCAAACTTTGGCAGCAATCCACACAGGCACTTGCATATGTGTGCACCCAGTGTGCATGCATGTGATCATGTGCCAGTCGAAGCTTGCAAAGCTAGAAAGCTGCTTCATCATCCATCATAATTGTGTGCTTGCTGTTGTTGAGCACTGCTGATTTAAAACATGTGCCTGCAGAGTGATGCTGGTTACACCCGTCATGAAGCAGAGTTCTTAGACTCTCTCTGCAGCCGGGCTGACCTCCTCAGACCATCTCTGATCTTGACTTCTGTTGGGCTCAATGATGGACTGTCAACTGTTCGCCTGCGCCTCGGTCCTGTGCTTGCTGGAATAGGAAGAGGCAGTCCCTGCCATCAACAATGATTGTGAAATAACTGCACACTGACAAACTTTGCAAATGCTGCAATGCATTGAGCGTGCAAGCAACAGTGTATGCTCCTGGCACCGTGTTTCTAACATAACATTGACGCGCTGTGATGCCACGCTGTCTTGGTACACTGCCCAGAGCAGCTGATGCAGCTGCCAAAGCAAACCTTACAAAACGCACAGGTGTGTTGGCAGCGACTTCATTATAAAATGAAAAAGCAGCCAAGACCTGAACATCGCTCACCTTCCTAGCGCTTTTGCTTCTAGTTGTCGGCCCTTGCAGTGACAATTTAGACTGAGCTGTTGGTGGAGGGGTTGCCAGCCCTACTGCTGTGTCAGCATTAGTCACCTCAACTTCTGTGTATGTGCCAACCTGTGACGCCCCCTCTTCACTCTCTGCATCAAAATAAGCCAATGTCATACCACCATTGCCTGCGCAAATTCACAACTGGTATGCTGACACCAAGGGATGCTGAGGCAGTTACTTGCAAAATTCCTGGTCCAATATAGCAGCACTTGCTGGCAGTGGCACGTGCAAGACAAAAAGGTTCCAGGGAAATTTTGTGGCGTCCTGTGACAGGCAGAATGACCTGCACTCCATGGCTCAAGCTGTGACATCAATGACATGTTTATGGCATCACTGTACAGCAGCTATATGCTGCCAAGCATGAACACCGTTAGCACCAACAAAGAAGCTTGAGCTGCTGTAGTCAGTGCAGACATGATAGTCACTCTACCTGCAGTGAGGCTGCTTTCAGCATGCAGCTGGTGCAGAGCACCATAGAAGGCCATGGTGTCAGCTGCCATGTTTGGTGACAGAGCTGCCTCCAGCAAGGTAGAGGCATCAGGGGGAGTTTGAGGCACAGGAGACAAGGACTGGCTAGAAAGCCTGCTGCTGCTGTAAGTGGCTGCTGATGCTTCTGCCTGAAGGACTGGAGACTCTGCTGGAATGGACAGCTCTCCTGCCAGGCTGACCCCTGCAACAGTGATTGCAATGCAGTGTGGCGCAGAGTTTTAAAACAGTGCTGAATATGATTGTGCTTGGCAGCAACAAGTGCAAGGACTTCAGCGAATCCAGCTTGCAACATTCCCTGATTTGCTGCCCTGGTGTGAACGTTGTCTACATTGATCACCAGCATTACTTTTTGCCGGCAGGCTCTGAGATACATGCACACAGTAATAAAGATTGTCAGATCGTGGGTTTTGTAGGGTGATCATTGCTGTGACCCTCCTCCTAGGCAGGACTTAAGACATGTATAAAGGCTGCGCAACCTGTGATGGAAGTAACCTGTGATGGAAGTAGGCGTGCTGGCATTGTCATCCTCAGCTTGCACAGATGCAGTTGCATCCTCTGTGTCAAGGGTTGGTGACTCAAACATGGAAGGTCGGCGTCGGGGGAGAGCCTCATTGGGGGCATATGCAAACTCTGTCTCCCGCAGCATGGAGGCAATGAGGGGTGTGGCCAGAGACTTGCGGGCTGAGCGGCGCACTGGAGTGACCACCTGCAAAGTGCAACAGCACTACATGTGCGCAGACGCAAGCACTGTTTTTGCAGTATTTAAACGCTCAAAGGAGACCACAGCAAAAACCTGTAGCATGGTGATGACTCAAGTACAAGTAAGCAGGGAGGAGGTTTGGAAAATGAGCAGCAAGCAAGGCTGATGACACCTTAGCAGCCCCCAGTTGATTGGTAAGGCGGCCATCAGCTCTGACTGGACTAAGCAGAGCAATGCTGCCCATGTCCTGGGCTTTCCTTGGGGGGCTGTTGCCTACTAGCCCCTTCAGCTCGCTTTTACCCACCCTTGGTCGGCTGCAAAGTGGACAGCAGTAAGGGTACTACAACTTATAGAAATGCACTCATGTGCTGCTTAGCAAAATGGACGCCACATTCATCTTGCAGTTTCTGCTGCAAAGCAAGTCATTGCTGTGAAGCCTACGAAGCCAATCAAAAGTGTATCTGAGTCCACTAAAACATGTTCCCATGGGGAGCAAGAAAGCATATTATTGGCACAAAAGGCATGACGTGTTGGAGCTGGAACAGCCAGGAAACATCATCTTGCTTTCTCTTAGGGAATGTTGCGCGTTGTGCAACATATCGGTGCCAAGTATGATCAGTCACAAGACTACAGCGTATCAAGCCAGGCTCAGGAGATAGTGAGTGGTCATGGCTTTAAAAGGCATACTTAGCAGGAGTCTTGACCCTGACAGCCTTGCCCAGGGCAGAAGACTCAGCAGCATGCTTGCTCTTCACAACTGAGGCTGGTGCCCTCAAAAACTGAAAGCTAGGTGTTGGCTGCTCTGGCTCAGCTTCTGGGGGTGTAGAGCCGGGTGTTGGCTCCATGAAAGGTGTCTGGTCCAAGCCTTGTTTCTCGTGCCACCCTAGCAGCTCTGGACTCATTGCATCACCTGGCCACATACAAGCTGTCTATGACTGTTGCCTCTATGCTGTTGCTGTCAGAAGACATGATGCTGATGAAAGCATGCCATGCTGAAAGTTGCATGATAGTTCTGATTTGTTGAGACAGCATGCAGGCAGCATGCAATACTGCATTTGCAACAAGCTGCAAGGAAAGCTCAGAGGCTCCAAAATGTGCAGGCAATCAAAGATCAGCGGCAAACTCTGGCAGACTTCTTCGCAGGGTTTGCCTACTTCAGGAGGTGTTACAAGAGCAAATGGCTGATCTTGTACCTGTTGAGTCAAACACGCTTCTGTTCCAGCCCATCCTGGCCCCTTGTGAAGCTGGTGTGTCTCGAACACTGCTCAATCCACTTGGCAAGCTGAAAGGGATGGAGGCCTCAGGACTGGCAGCCGCATCATCTCCATTGGTAGCGCTAGCTGGAGTGAAAGCAGTGGGTCTGCTAGAGGCGCCTGAGATCTGCAAGCTGTCCAGATCAAGGCAGAGAGGGGTCACTGCTGCAGGATCAATGGCATACAGTCCTGTGCTATCTCCAGGTGTGCATGTGGCATCAGTAGCATCTCCTACAAACAGCACTTGTTCTCATTGTCCATAGTTTCCTTGGTCATCAAACCAGAGCCCTTTGCTACAGCATGTGTTTGGAAATGTGATGCTTGCTTGAATGTTGCAGACAGGCATTGCTTGCATCAATGCCAAGTTTGCAAGTGCGGCGCATCTGACCTAGGGGTTGATGCAAGGATGTTGCTACTTGGTGAGACACTGTTTTGCTTGCATGTCAATGGAGCAATGACATGATGTGCAGCTTTGTAGCAAGCCCATACACTATTTGCGCATAATACTGATGGAGCCAATGAGCAGTCATGTTGACCATGGCATGACGCAGCTTCTGGCATGAATGAAGACAGCTTTCACACAAGGTGTTCTGCAGTCAGAAGACGATGGTCAGAGGAGCCTTAAGCGAAAGACACTGGCTCACCTTGTAATGCTGTGGTCGCCCCATGCATCACAGCAGGGGTCAGGTGAATTGCACCTGTCTCTGGACTCAAAGTGCTTGACAGCAGACTGCCAGGCCTGCAACACCCCATAATGCACAAAGTAAAGAAGGACAACAACAGCTATGTAGAGCAGGTAGACAGAGTCCCAGTGCAAAATTCTGGTGAAGTGCTTCACAACTGATATGCTAGTCCAGTCACTAAGCTTGAATGACAGGACAAGCTGCTGTCACAACAAAACCATGTTTGATGAAACACTGACTGCACAATCATTCATGATCGTGAACATCAAGGCAAGGTGCCGCACTCACCTGCATGGCAGAAGGGCTTCTGCACTTCCATGGTCTATCAACATGTCTTCATTACCAACCTGCAATTTGCATCAGACCAAAGATGGAGCAGCTGAGAATTCCACAGGCATTTACCTTGCCAAACTGACGCATAGCACAGTGTATTTGTACCGTCAGAGGACTGTCGCTGTTCACTGACCTGGTCATAACCTTCAGAGTGTCCGGCAGCTTCATCTTGTGCGTCAGGCTCAGAAGACAACAGCCTTGCCATCAGGCTGCTCAGATCAGTCCCCTGGGCGTTGTCCACACCACCCTCCACAATGTCTGGAAGTGAGTCTGATGGGGTGGTTGCTTGAAGAGCAGCTGAAAGCATAGACCTGTTGAGGTAAGGAGTGCTGCCTGCTGCAACAGAAACTGTGCCAATGCTGCTATTGTCATCGTCATCCTCCTCCTCGATGTGCTGTGCTTCTGAGCCAAAAGCATCAGCTGCTACATCTGCACTCACTTGGCCATGGGTAGCGGCAGCAACCTGGTGGCTTTCTGTTGCAGGCTGGTCAACAGGAAACTGCAACTCCTCATTGCTGTGACCCAGCCAGCGTTTGGCCAGGTCACAAGTAGTGGCTGACCGCGAAGAGTCAGACGGCTCCTCTGCAGCTCCTGATCTGGTGTCAACGGCCTGATCTGTGGCAGCAAATGAGACTCTGCGCATGGACTTGGTTTGAAAGGGGGTAGACCCAGCTTTGCTGCTGTTGTTGCGCTCATCCTGATATGGATCGGCCGCTTCTGACACCACGTTTGCCTCTGGAGTCTGAAAGTGCACATGTGATTGGCGGCGTGCTGGCGGACCCTTCCTCTTGGGCTGCATAGACAAGTACCAAACTTATGCAAGCACAGCTGCAAGTCATTCTACACTGCAAAGTTCAGTGCGATAGCTACCAAACTTATGCAAGCACAGCTGCAAGTCATTCTACACTGCAAAGTTCAGTGAGATAGTGCAGGCAGCCAATGCACTGTTAAATGCCGCCGATGACGGCTTCCAAGAATCTTCCTGGAATTGCCATGGCACGGCACATGTGTCAACGATGATGCAAAAGCCACTGCATATATGTCACGCAGCAGCGTGCTTTTAGTCAAAAAGCAGCAACTACAGCTGTGTTGACAGAGCTTGGAAGTACCTTTGTGGCCGTGAACTTTGTGGGACTGATGATATTCTGGCCAGCACTGTTCTCTTGCTCCTCACTTGCAAAACGTGTCCGTGGCTGCACTGCAAGCAGTCAAGACAATATCAGCTCACAGATTCTTCTAAAATCCGTCTTGCTCTATGTACCTCCGCATTTGTTCACTGCCAATAGCATTATGCATTTTACCTTGAGTACGTCTTGTGGCACTCAGTGGCACGGTGGCGTTGCTTGTGCCTGCAGAAACAAATAAGTGGTATGTGCATTGCTCAAGCATAAACAGGCTGAGGGTTGTAGACAGGTGCCAGCAAAAACAAAAGCTCATATCATGCCTGTAGGTCCTGGCAGATTGTGTCGGATCAAAAATTCACCGTATGCCCTGCAGACAAAGGCAAACAGATTTTATGTATAGACAGCACACAATGTCACTGTGTAGTCAAGCTTGCAGCCTGACCTTGATATGGTGGTGGCTGGTCTGACATCTCGCTTCACAGCAAGCTCAAAGAGATCCACAGCTGCCTGCAGCTTTGCACATCTTGGGTTAACAGAAAACACATATGCTGGTGAATGCATACCAAAGAGACGTAATGTTGCACCGGTCTAGCAGGACCTTGGTCACCTTATACATGCCAAGCTGCTCCTGAATTTGGACCTTCTTCAGCCAGTAATCAGCATCGAGGGCATTTGGCAGGTTTGCTAAAGATGGCGCAATCAAGTCACTGGTCTTTGACCTGGGCATCACTCTTTGGCCACATTGGGCTGGTGTGGAAGCTAAAGAAGCTCCTGCAGCGCATGATGCTGTCATGCAGGGGTACACATGATCATGAGCCTTTGCCACATGGTTTCTGGCCATGGGAGACACTACTTGGCCAACTTGGCAGAGCAACAGCAGTATCTGATGTACAGGCTCTCAGGTCAGAGCAATTTTAGCATACCTTGCTGCACTCGTCTAGTAGACAGAGTTGGAGTCCTCAGTGGGGCAGGCGTTCTTGTCTGGGGAGTACGCTGCAGGAAATTGGCAAGGCTTGCTGTCTAGCTCTTTATCTGCACGGATTATTCACTGAAATTGGTGCAGCCTCACACGAACCTGCGCGGTGCCCAATTTCCAGTTGGTTTTGCTTGGTGTATGCCTGGGAGTCGGTCTGACCGGAGTTGACAGCATGAACGCCTGGTTCCAGTCTTGCAGCGGCAAAGGGCTAGACATATTGATAGTGCTCAGAGGAGTATTCGCTGGCGGCACTTCGCTGCCGGACGTCATCGTGGTGAGACTGTGCGGACACGCCCTGACGGTGCCAATTCACAGCGCTGCAGTCTTACTTGTACAAATTGACAGCACAGCAAATTGATCTGGAGCTCCGTGCATGTTGCACGTGCACCGTCACCGCCAAGGCCGCTTATAAAGCCGGACAGGTGATCGGATACTAGCAGACTGCAAAACGTCGTATCGTGACCGAACTCTCGTGGACAATAAGCCTTACGCGCGCAGAATGCAAGTGAGAAGCTGTGACAAGCTTGCCATTCATAAGACAGCGAACTGTCCAATTGCTCGATCACGACCTGTCTGTATTCTGCTCGAGCTTGAATTTTGAGCAGCACCAGGAAACCTGGAAAAAGAAGAACGGGCTTCAAGCATTAGCAGGGTGATCACTCTTGAGGGGTGACAACAAGTTCAAGTGCCATTGAGCGAGTTGAGGTCGCAGTTCAATCAAGTGCGTTGGTTTGATTTGTATTCGTCGCCGCTCAGCCTTCTGCAACTTTGCACACCGTTCTTGTTGAAAGTTCTCTCTAGGTGCATGCACTGTAGTTGAACACCCGTCAACCTTTTGTCCGCAATCCGCAAGATCTGCTGCAGTCTGTTTAGCTGACATGGAGGCCACGCCTATTGCAGAGGTGTGTGTCATTGCTCTGACTAGTTGCAGCAAGGCTAATCAGGCTCTGTACTTTTGCTTACACGTTGTGCCTTCACACCGAGAAGGCCAACATCACACAGGGCGCTCCTGTACAAGCAAGCTCACAAGACGCTGTCGCACAGGATGTCGCACAGTCATCAGCCGATGCACAGCCAGACAGCGTGATGGCAGAGGCTAGCGTAGATGCACCTGCTACTGCAACAGATGAAGCACCTGTGGCAAGTGGTGCACCACTGGAAACTGCAGCAACCGAGTCTGCTCCAGAAGCTTCACAGGTAAGCCTCTATGCCCTTTCATTGTGTTGCTTGTCACAGGTATCGATTGAGCCAAGTGCTGCAGGAGGCTGCTACCAGTGCCCCACTTGCTTCAGCAGAAGACAGCAGCGCACCAGCAAATGGAGATGCAGCTCCATCTGCAAATGGTCATGCAAGGTGCGCAATCATGTGCATTGCTGTCCTGCGCAAAATTTCTGGTGTGCCATACTTAGCCTGGTGTGACTGGCATGTTTGAAAATTTCTGCAGTTTGGATGAGCCTGATTTCATGAAGGAACCTCCTCATGGTGCTGAGGTAAGCTGTGCTATATGTTGCATGGCCATGTTGTCAGCAATTAAAAGTCACACAACCACAGCGTGTTGCAGGTTTTTGTTGGTGGGGTGCCGAGAGGCGCCACTGAGGAGCAGATCAAGGAATATGCGTCAAAAGTGGGACCTGTAAGTCCTGATTCTGCTGATCGCTCACGCCATTGCATCATGACCTTTTTGGCTGGTATGAGGTCACTCACGACATGCAGGTACACTCATGCTCCCTTGTGAAGGAGCCTGGTAGCTCTGGTCAGAATAGAGGGTGAGTGCGGTGCATGGCTGAGCTTTGCTGCACACTTCCCCCCCTGTCATGCTGCAGTTCCAGTCTTGCTGCAGATATGGTTTTGTGAAGTTCATGACAAAGGAGGGTGCAAACAAAGCCATGCAAGAGCTGCATCAAACTGAGATGCCAGCATTCTCAAACATGAAGGTAGGTAGAAGCCAATCACAATGGCTGTGCAGTCCAGCTAGTTCTTCACCAGCGTGTCAGTAGCTTGGCCCCAAGCAGCCTTGACAGCAGCTTCAGTTTCTGTCTTTTTGCCACAGTTGCGCTTCCAGCCTTCGCAGTCCAAGAACAAGTTGTATCTGGGCAACATCCCAAAGGATATGATGAAAGACAAGATCCATGCAAAGTTAGACGAGCATGTGAAAGGTAGCTATAATATGCGCAGCTTGCTGTTGACATGCCTCCTTTGAGCTAGTAACCCATCATCAGCTCCAATCACAAAGTTCAGCTCTTATGCTATGATTGCAGGTGTTGTTGACGTTGAGGTCGTGATGTCCAAAGATGCCCCAGGCACTGGCAGAGGTTTTTGTTTTGTGGAGTTGTACAATCACTCAGCTGCTGCACATGCTAAAGGAGTGCTTGGCAGTGACACACTTAGGTGAGTCTGTCTTCAAGTCGTTGATAACTGTGTTTCTGTGAAGCCTACTGCTATGCACCAATGAGGCTGCTCTTGTCTGCATGCCATTGGAAGCTGAGTGACCTAGCCTGTGAGTTTGCTCGCGACTTAAACCCCAGCAGTGCTAAAGCTATTTGGCCCATATTGCAGATTGGGTGACAGGACACTGACTGTATCCTATGCTGAGCCCAAGCAAAGCGAAATGAATCAGGACCAGGTGAAGTCAGTCTATGTGGGTGGCCTCATTGCTGGTGCATCAGAGAAAGAGCTCAAAGAAGTGTTTGAGACACTGAGCATCGGCTCGGTATGCTCCCTGTTCCTATGCTTTGCCTAGTATGATGATTAAAATTGCACTTTTGTGTGGCATCACTTAAGCTTGCATGATATTCTTCGCATCTCTCACCACAACATTGTGCAAATTTTTGGTTTAAAAGCACGGCAGACATGTGCAGTGTGCAAAGCTGTCTGATGGGCAAGCAATCTGTGCAGGTTGAGAAGGTGGTCATTCCTGGCAAGAAGCCTGACAAGGAGTTCCCAGACTATGGTTTTGTGCACTTTAACGACCGCAGCAGTGCTGTAAAGCTTGTGGAGGAGTGTGAGAGGAGTGAGAATCCCAGACAGTTAGAGTACCCAGCAGGCAACAAACTGCAGGTGGGCATCAATGGGCTATTGCCATTCCCGGCAGAATACCCTCATGAGTCCTGTATGGCCTCATCAAACACAACATGCTCAAGCATAACGCTGTGCAGTAAACACTCGTGCCCACTGTAGGCACCAGTATGCCTGATGGCAGCACCATTTCATGTGTCATGGTTGAATGTTTCTTGCAGATCAAGATGGCAAGGCCGCAGGTCAATGCACAGCAGCAACCTGGAGCCCAGTTTGGCAGGGCTCCAGTAGGCGGCAGGGGGGCTTATGCACCACGAGGAGGCAGAGGTGGCAGAGGAGGGTATGATCAGTATGGATACAACCAGGGGCAGTTTGGCTCAGGCTATAGTGGTGGTGGGTATGGATATGAT
>JAABUK010003145.1_pt1 | contig 28297 bp, 29 predicted proteins | sample 5559141 | NCBI WGS metagenome assembly JAABUK01 (sample SAMN10711869, study PRJNA513367) | rock metagenome | isolation source: Antarctica rocks | place: Antarctica: Victoria Land, Pudding Butte nord | collected 2016-01-03
CGCGAGAGCCGCGACCGTCCCAAGAACGCCCAAGACGATCGTCAGCCGACGCATACTGCTGCCGAGGATGTGGCTCCATCCGACGGCGCCGTTGTACAGGCAGTGGGTGCACACAGATCCGAGGTTGATGAAGATGAAGAGCAACGCGAGGGTGGAGAGCAGCCACCCGTGGCCGTTGGCGATGAAGGGAAGGAAGTTCCCCCCGTTCGCAGCCGGGTTCTTTACGGCACCGGAGGCGACGATTACCGCCCCCACCAAGAAGGCAATGACGTTGGCGATCGGAAAAGCCGATGAGGCAGCGAGCACGGCGATCTTGCCGTTCTTTGCCCAGCGGGTGAAGTCGGCTGTCATGGTCCCGGAGTCAGCGAATGTCGCGACGACCAAGGTGATGCCGGCGCCGACGCTCATTGTGCCGACACCGCTGGCGACTCCCTGGTAGCCCCAGACGTTGCCTAGCCCGCCGGGCGTGGAGGCGATCAACCACAGCGAGACCAGCGCAAGAACGACAAACAGAGGCGCCGCGACCATCCCCAGCAGCGACAAGGCGCGGATGCCGATGTACGTGATGGCAATGAACGAAACGCCTGCAATGAGCGTCACCAAGGTCTGGTTCCAGCCGAAGGACTGGTTGACCGTGAGACCTGTAAGGCCCGTCTGGAAGGCGAACCAGCCGACCACTACGGTCGCCAGGAATGCCGATGCCACGATGTAACCGATTCTGCCGAAAACCCGGCTCGCGACCAGCGCGAAGTTCAGTCCGGACTCGCCGGACACATAGCTCAATGCACCCACATACAGGAAGAGGATGAGGTTCCCGATCAGGATCGCGATCAAAGCTCTTTGAAAGCCCAGCAGCGCGGCCAGAATTCCTCCGAAGACCGCACAGGTCAAAATCATTGGAAAGCCGAACCAAACGGCCGCGACTGAGGCCAAAGACTTCCGGTGAGACGCGGGAACAGCTTGGTGTTCGAATTCCGATTCCAGACCGTGCTCGGTTTCAGTCGAGGTTGACACTCTTGTCTCCTTCGTGGTGAGGATGTTGTGCATTTGTGTGCATTGCTGATGTGGCGGCCTCCTCGCTGACGTCCTCGAGGGACAGGCCATGGGTCTCGGGCCCGAAGCGGACCGCGGCGGCCATGACTGCGTACATGGCCGCGACAAGGGCGAACATTCCGACGGCGCCGGCGGCGTCGAAGATGATCCCAGCGAGCAGGGGGACCAGTGAGGCGGCGAGGAGCGCGACCGTGACAGATGCGCCGGTACCGAAGGCTCTCACCCGGGTGGGGTAGAGCTCGGGCGCCCAGACCCAGGTGGTGGTGTTGAGAAGGATGAACATCAATTGGAGCAGGCCGCCCAGAATCAAGACGGCCCCCAGCTGCGAGGAGATGCCGAACCCGATAGCTACCAGGATCGCCACGAGGGCCCCGTAGCTGAGCACCACGCGGCGGCGGAACCGGAAGCCGAACACGCTGGCCAGAATCGCACCGATGAGGCCGCCGATATTGATGACCGTGGTGTATGCCAACGATGTCGCTACGTTAAAGCCGCGTGACACCAGCACGGTGGGCATGAACACGGTGATGGTTACCTGTGCGCCGAAGGTCATTGCAGAGACGACCCAGATCACGATGGTGCGTCGGGCGAGTGCCCCGTGGAAGATCTCCGAGAGACGGACACGTTGTCGGGGTAGTCGCGAGCCTTCGGTGACGGTCACGTACGGGGTGACTTGCATGTCTCGTGGCGCGCGCAGCCGGTTGGCGGCCAGGCGGGTCAGGACGCCGTTGGCTTCCTTGACCTGTCCTTCTACCAGGAGGTACCGCGGGGACTCCGGCAGGAACCACCGGTATACGAAGACCAGCAGCGCCGGCAAGGCCAGCACCCCCAGTAGCCACCTCCACGCGGTGGTGGGGCCGCCCAGCCAAGACTCTAGCGGCCCGAGGAGCAGTGCCGCCAAGGCCGATGAGGCGAAGATGCCCAGCCCTCCGGCAGCGACGTTGACGGTGGCGACCGCGGCGCCTCGATACTTGGTGGGCATCAGTTCGGAAACCAGGGTCAGCCCGGTGTTGAGTTCGCCGCCCAGCCCGATCCCGACGATTAGGCGGGCGGCAAGCAGCACTTCGTAGTTGGGTGCGAAGGCCGCCAGCAGCGCGCCGAGGGTGTACAGCCCGAGGTTGTACATGTAGGTGATGCGGCGCCCGTATCTGTCGCCGGTGACCCCGGCAATGAGTGAGCCCAGCGCCATGCCGGCGAAGGTGAGGGTGGTCAGCAGGCCGACTTGGGCGTTGGAAAGGGACCATTGTTTGGCGATCAGGGGTGCGGCCAGTCCCACGTTGTACTGCTCGATCGCGTCGAACAGGGCTCCGCTGGCCACCAGGACCAGAATCAGGACGTGGGCTCGTCGAAACGGGATGCGGTCCAGGGCGTCGCCTAGTTCTCCGTAGGCGCGGGTGCGAAGGGTTTCTGCGTCGGCCTCGTTCCCGGCTGGTGTGCGGGGAAACGTTGGTGGTTGGGACATGGTGGTCTCCAGTCAGCAGCGAGCGGACAAGCAGGGGCGTACTAGTCGGTGAAGTGCCATGCCTCAGGTGAGGAGCCGGTTGGGAAGGGCCGACGAGTGAAGCGCCCGACCCACCGGTCCCGGATCGTGGAAGCCGTCTTCGTCGAGGACGACTCGACCGCCGCTGATGACGACCGAAGGCCAGCCGGTCAGCTCACGGCCCTCGTACGGGGTGTAGTCGGTGGCCATGTGCAGGTAGGAGGACGTGGCGGTGTGGCGGCGAGCCGGGTCGAGAACCACGAGATCCGCGTCTGCGCCCGGCGTGATGCTTCCCTTGAGGGGTAACCCGTTCAGTCGTGCCGGGTTAGTGGCGAACATTGCGACAAGCCGTTCCAGCGACATTCCCCCCTGCTCCACGAGCTGGGTGAACGCCACGGGCAAACGGGTCTCCACACCAGGCAGCCCATTTGGCATCCTGGTGACGTCGTCGTGGTGCTCCAGCTTCTGAGTGGTGGAATAGCAGCAGTGGTCTGAGCCCAGCGCGTCCACATCACCGAGAACCGCCCGGGACCGTAGTTGAGTGACGCTGTCGACGTTCCGGATGGGTGGGCAGCAGACGAACCGTTCCGGGTGCTCCCCGGCGTAGACGCTCTCATCCAGGGTTAGGTAGTGCGGGCATGTCTCGGTGTACGCGCGAACGCCGCGGCGGCGCGCGGCGCGCACCAGGTCGACCGCCTCGGCAGTGGTCTGATGCACGAAGTAGACCGGCGCCCCGAGATGCTCGGCCGTCGCCAGCACCTGCGCGACCGCGGCTGACTCGGCAAGCTCCGGGCGGGTCTCGCCCATGTCCCGAGACCCGCCGCGGTGGGCGGCTAGGGCGAGCTCTTGAGCGTCCTCGATGACATGATTCGCTTCGGCGTGGACGTATCCCATTCCCCCGCGCTGATGCAGAGCCCGCAGCACTTCCAGGATCGTGTCCGGGCCGGCCATGACCACGTCCCGGTAGGTGGTGAACAGCTTGATGGTTCGCACGCCAAGCGCGACGATCTGCTCGATCTGCCCGGCGGTGCGCTCGTCCCAGGTGATGACGCAGCCGTGCAGGGCGGTGTCGCACCGGGACGTTTGGGCGAGAGCTCGGCGATCGATGACGGCGTCCAGGGGCGACTGGTGGGGATCCGGGATGGCGAAGTCGATCACGGTGGTGGTGCCGCCCCACAACGCAGCGCGGCTGGCCTGCTCGTAGTTGTCCAGGGCCGCGTACTCACCGAGCCGTTGGCCGATGTGACAGTGCGGGTCAACGCCTCCGGGGATCACCAGGCTGCCTGACGCGTCGATAACACGAGCGCTGTCAGGCAGCGCAAGATCCGGGTCGAGCAAGGACTGAATCCGCCCCGAAGAGACAACGACCGTAGCCGGCGTCGACCCGGTCGCGTTGACGACCGTGCCGCCGTAGACGACGAGATTCGCAGGGTCTTTAGCGGTCATTGCAGTTCGCGGCCCTTCTTGCGTCGGTCGTGATGGGCGGTGAGCTCCGCCGGTCTGGCGAGCTGCGGGATGGCGAAAATGGCGGCGTCCAGGCCGAGCAGATGAGAGCTCATCGCTTCCGCCGCCAGCTGAGAGTCGCCGCTGCGGATGGCCGCGAGGATGGCGCGGTGGTCCGTGATCTGGCCCCGACGCGCCTCGACCGAACTCATAGCTTGCTGGTTGACCAACGCCCACAGCGGGTGCATCTCCAGGTTCACCAGCTGAGCGACGATGTCAGCTAGGAGCGCGTTGCCGCAGCCCGGTGCCAGGTCAGCGTGGAAACGCAGCCCCAGCGTGATGAACCGCGGCAGGTCGTTCGCGTCATCAGTTAGGTCAGCGGCCTTGTCCAAGTCACGGGACAGGTCGCCCAGCGTCTCGGCGCTCATTCGTGTTGCGGCCAGGGCTGCTACCGATGGCTCCAGGATGCGCCGTGACTCAATGAGTTCCCGCGGCCGTGCGTCTAACGGGGAGCCGTTCACCCCACCAACCCGAGCGCGAGGACCGCTGACGTAAGCCCCGTCACCGTGACGCACCTCAACAGCACCGATCAGTTCCAAGGCCAAAAGAGCCTCCCTGGCGGTCGGGCGGGAGACGCCCGCTCGTGACGCCAACTCACGGTCCGGCGGTAGCTGGTCACCAGGACCGTAGTCGCCACGCGCAATGGCCACCAGTACCGCTTGGGCGACTGCCAGATACCGGCGACCAGTGCCCGAACCGGACCGGTCAGATCTCTGCATGCCGAGACGTTATACCTCTACGCCTCAGCCGTCCATTGCACGAGCGTTCGTCTACGAGACAGCCCCAGTGGCGCGCTCCGACCGCCAGGCCCACTAGCTGGTCACCGGCCGGTCCGCGCCAACGGTTCAGGACGGTCGAGTCATCTCGGGTCGGGACGGCGGCGGCCGCGGGTCGCTGGGTGCAATCTCGCCGGTCGTGGGTGGCGCCCAAGGCGGGGATGTCAACGACGTCGTCGGGCGATGTACACCGGCGCGGAGGTGAGGTCACGCAGCGGCCGGGAGAGCGCGCCGGCCTTGTCGATACCGGGTTTGGCGCACCTCGAGAACGTCCTTGCTCGGATGCAGCTCAACGTTTATGGTCGAAGCCACTGCGACGAGCGGACCGTGTAGCACGTCCAGCTGGGTGCCGCGCCACCAGCGGGCCATCTCGTTCTCGGGTGCCGGCCCGGTCCGCCCGGCGGACTCACCGCCGGCGTCTACAAGGCCACCATCACCCACTCCGTCACGTAAGGGACCCAACACATCGTCGGACGTGAACTTGTCTGCAGCAGTTGGCGCAAACTAAGAGGGCGCGCTGCCCGACATGCAACGGAGCCAGCGGCAGCCACACCGACCTGACAATAATCAAGCCAATCGCGCCCACCGCGGGCGTGTCGACCCGGATCCGTGGATAACAACCAGTGCCCTTCACCTGAAGGTGCAATCCGCTCCGGTCAATCCGGACCTCAACAATCCGTATCTTCCCAGGTCAGGGGCACTTCCACGTCCCGACAGGCCTACCCCCCATGAATCTCGGGACTAGGCTGATCGCCGGCGGACCGAAGCCAGCTAGGCCCGGCGGTTGATCACTGCCGGCGCGGGACCAGCGGCTACGTCGACCCGGCAGTGGATCAGTGTGGTCATGAACGCCAGCCGGCTGACGCTCGAGGAGACAAGGGGGGGCTTAGGTCCGTCGTGAACCTGTCCGTGGCCCCCGAGCCGGGGCCGACAGCGCCTGCTGCGTCTTGGCTTGCCCGCGCCTGGTGGCTAGCCACCGCCGTGGTCGTCCTCGTTGGAATCGTCACGCAGGTCGTCGTGACCGGGACGTCGACCGGCGGCTTCTACCCGCACAACCCGCAGCGGCTGTTCAACATCTTCGCTTATTTCACCGTGCAGTCGAACCTGCTCGTCGGCGCCACGAGCCTGGTGCTGGCACTGCGGCCCGCGTCTGGTGGGCTGCTGCTGATCACCCTGCGCCTCGACGGGGTGCTGGGGATCGCGGTGACCGGCGTGGTGTTCCACCTGGCGCTGAACAGCCTGCAGGACCTGCACGGCACCGCGGCCTTCGCCGACCTGCTGCTGCATACCGCCTCACCGGTGCTCGGCGTCGGCGGTTGGCTGCTGTTCGGCCCCCGCCGCAGCGTCGACCGGGCAGTGATCGCTTACGCACTTATCTTCCCAATCGCGTGGCTGGCGTTCACGCTGCTACGCGGGTCTGCGGTCGGTTTCTGGCCCTATTCGTTCGTCGACGTCGACGAGCTCGGGCTTGGCAGGACACTGTTCAACTGCCTGCTCGTCGCGGTGCTGTTCCTCGTGCTCGCCCTCGGCGCTTCCCGGCTCGACCGCGCGCTGCCGGGACGAAACGTCCGGCCCCGAATATGAGTCATTCTCCGAGCCCAGCGGGGTCGGCAGCAAACCATCTGCGAGACCACCCAAGTTGCCGCTGCACGTCACAGGTCAACGCCGGCACCGTTACTCGCCCGTGCACCCGCGCGACGATCTCCGACAGATGCGCCTTCACCTCCGCCAACGGCACACGCGCCTCGATAATCATACCCAGGGCTACAGCAAGGCGGCCATCGGGCACGGGTTGTCCATCCAAGGAAATTGGCATGTCCGTTGTCAGTCGCCGCCAGCCGGAGACGGCGAAGTCCTGGAGCGGGCTCGACAGCGGCGCATCGAGGTCGAGACCCGGTCAGCAGGTGCCAGCACCCTCGTCAACGGCACCGTGCGCGAGGATCAAACCCACCCGTAACGAGGGCCTGAGCACGGCACTACCGCCGCGGGTTTGCCCATCAGCGGACTTCGAGGTTCTGCACCCCAGGGCGACTCTGCGCCCGGTCGTGGCGAGCAGCAGGGCAAGGGCCGGACCCTGGACCAACGGCCCGGAGCCGTGCGACCAACGGGCGTCTGTCGCCTTCAGGGTGACCCCGGCGATGCGCTTCTTCCCGCCGATCAGGGCGTTGGACCGCGAGTAAACTCGAGGGCCTGGATCACCGTGGGCAGCGGGTACTCGTGCCGGATCCGAAGGGGTCGGCGGATTTCCTCGCCGTGCACGATGGCCTCACCGAGCCAGCTGTCACCAGGTGCCGGCGGCGAGGACGTCGCCTTCTGCAACGAGCGAAACTCGGCCAGCGTCGCGACCGTCGTGACCAGCTCGAGGCACGGCAGGACCTGGCGCCCGAACCCGGGATACGCGTCGGCCTGCCGCTGCGGACGCCTCGCCGCCCGTTCCGGGCTACCGTGGCCAAGGATGCCCAGCGCGGCCGTTGTGCCCGCTCCGTAGTGGGCCACCACCCAGTACTTCGGTGAGATCGTGCGCCGACCGCGGGGGCAGGGCTCAGAACAGCCTCCATTCCCAACTCGGCACGGTTCAATCCCGTGTTACGGGCGAGAGGTGAACCGCCCCGGGGCCCCGTCCGTATCTTGAAGTATCAACCCGGACTGATTGGTTTTCTCGATGGCCTTAATTACCGTGGCGCCGTGACCGGTTCCTCCGCGCCTGAAACCGATCCCTTTGGCGGTGGGTCGGAGTTGCGGCTGGCTGCCCGAACGATCTTGCCGACCGATGCGGGGACCTTTGACATGTACGCGTTCGTAGATTCGGAGGTGGGAACCGAGTACTTGGCGCTCGTTTTGGGGGATCTCACAGCGAGCGCCGAGGGTGTCCCCCCCTTGGTCCGGGTACATTCTGAATGCCTGACCGGGGATGCTTTCGGCTCGCATCGTTGCGACTGCGGCGATCAATTGCGGGCGGCGCAGCACGCGATCGCCGCCGAGGGCCGAGGCGCCGTGGTTTACCTGAGGGGTCATGAGGGTCGCGGCATCGGTCTGAGCGCCAAGCTAAAGGCGTACGCGCTGCAGGACGGCGGCCTGGACACCGTCGATGCGAATCTGGCGCTTGGCCTTCCGGCGGATCTGCGTAGCTATCGACCGGCCGCGGCGGTGCTTCACCATCTGGGCGTTCACCGGATCCGGTTGCTGTCTGCGAACCCGGAGAAGGAGGAGCAGCTGCGCCGCCACGGTGTGGACGTCGCCGAGCGAATCATCCTTGCGATCCCGGTACGGCCGGAGAACCGGGGATACCTGGACACGAAGCGGGCCCGGATGGGTCATGCCGCTCGGCGATCCACCGTCGAGGTCTGGCAGGAGCTTCGTGCAGGGCGGATGCCGAACAGCCCTGTCGATGCCGATGGAGCGGCGTTGATTGATCGGTATGGTGCCTTGTCCGTGGCGGGGCCCCGCTTGGTGATAGCCCAGCTGGGTCAGAGCCTGGACGGTTTCATCGCAGCACGGACCGGCGACGCCGCCTTCGTGACAGGGACGCAGGACCGGGAGCATCTGCATCGGTTGCGGGCGTTGGTGGATGCGGTTGTCGTAGGTGTTGGCACGCTGATCGCGGATGATCCTCGCTTGACTGTGCGGGCGGTTCAAGGACGATCCCCTGTACGGGTTCTGTTGGACCCGTCGGCGCGGGCTCCACGCACGGCTGCAATGCTGACCGACGGAGCAGCTCCCGCGCTGTGGTGTGTCGCCCCGGACACGCGGGTGCCAACGCCGGATGGCGGCCATGTTCAAGTCGTCCGGCTGCCTGTGGTTGACGGGCGATTCGAGCCGCGCGTTGTGCTGGCCGCGCTGGCAGCCCGGAAGCTTGGTCGGGTCCTTGTTGAAGGTGGCGGCCGGACGATCTCCGAATTTCTGTCTGCGCGTGTGCTGGATCGAATCTCTATAACCTCGGCGCCGGTTCTGATCGGCGACGGTGTTCCGGGCTTGCGGTTCAAGGGGTCAGATCGGGTCTCGGACGCGTTGCGCGCTCCCGCTCGCCGGTTTGTGCTCGGTGACGACCTGTGTACCGAGTTGGATTTGGCAGCCGCGCGGGCGACCGTCGCCGAGAAAGGGTGAGGTGACGTGGCCGGGGTTGTGGAGCTGGGCAGTGCCTCCGTTCTTTGGCCGCGGAACATGCCAGTTGCGGCTGCGCGCGCCTCCGGCGTTTCGGCAGGCCGCGAGGACCATCACCAGAGCACCGGGCGCGGTGGAGACGGCGGCCAGGACGCCGTAAGCGGCGGCAGTTTCTACCCCTGAGTCAGCGCTGAGGCCGATGGAGGCGAAGGCGAGCGCGGCGACCGCCTCCCGTGGGCCGAAGCCCGCTAGATTGATGGGCAGTGACATCGCAGCGAGAACGATCAAGGCCAGGGTGATGACCTTTCGCGGGTCGTGCACGGTGCCCAGGGATGCTGAGGCGACGGAGAACTTCGTCACCAGTGAGGCCAGGATCAACAGTGTCCAACCCACGGCCGCGAGCCGCCCGGTCGGTGTCACCGGTCCAAGCCCTCGGGCGGCGATTACCGCTGCGAGCCCGGAGCCAGCGACGAACAGCAGTGCCAGTTCCGGTTGCAGCGAGAAGGTGGCAGCCGCCGCCGCGGTCAGCAGCAGTGTGGTGCCGATGACCCGCTCGAGGATCACCGCCTCGGCGGTGGGCCGTGGTGACTGTGCTTCTTTTTGTGGCCCTGGGTGGGCCGCGGGCCTCTGCCGCCACGCCCGCGCGGCGTCGCCGAGGACTCCAAAGGGCAGCACCGTGTTCAGCAGGGCGGAGCGGTAGCACTCTTGTATAGCTCGGCGTCGGGTCAGGCGCGAGGCCGACCCGTAGGCGATCGCGATGATGCGCCAGCGCATGGCTTGGGCTGTGGTGGTCACGGCTCCGAGCAGCAGCGCCGTCGCGATGGTCGTGGGCGTAAGCACGTGCAGAGATTGTGCGAAGGGGTGCGCACCGAGGCGGGCGGCTAGGCCGGTGAGGAGCAGCAGCGGGATCGAGAGGGCCAGGAAGCGTCGAAGGGTGCCACCTGGACCGTGGGCGGCGACCCACGTCGGGGACGTGGGACCGCGCTGTTGGAGTGTTCGCGCCGGTGGATTCATTTCATCCTCGGGCTGAAGGCGCTGAGGAAGTTGTCACGAAAGACGCTCATCTGCTTGACCGGTGCTTGGGGGGAAGGTTCGAGCCCGTTCTGCCAGCCCCATCCGCCGATGCGCTTCAGAACTGCGGGGTCGTGCGCGACGATGGCGATGGGCACGTCCCTGCTGGCGTGGTCAGCGGTAACGATGCGGGCTGGTTGGTGGTCACCGAGGAAGATGAGCACGGTGTCCTTGGTGGCGTATGTCGCCATGTACGAGAACAGCGTGTTAAGGGAGTACTCGATAGAACGTGCGTACTGCGCGCGGACCTGGTTGGGATCGCGCCACACGTCGGACGGCTTCTTGCCGGCTGCCGGCTGAGGGTCGAAGACCGAGCCGTCGCCGACGCTGTCCCAGCGGACGAGCCTGGGGATGGGGGCCCATGGGGCGTGGCTGGAGACAAGGGCGATGTCCGCCATCACCGGAGCATGGTGCGGCGCGGCGACTTCGGAACGGTGAAAAGCGGATAGTGCGTACTGGTCGGGCATGGGGGCCCAGCTGAAGCCCGGGCCGCGGTATCCGAGGTTGTCCGCGGTGTAGATCACGTCGTATTTGTAGAACGACCCTTGCGGCCACGGCTTGTTCGTTCCAGGCAGAACCGCAACCGTGCGCCATCCCGCCCGCCGGAAGGCACTGCTGAGCGTAAGCCGGTTACTGGCGAGCAGAGTGTTGTAGCGCTGCTGATTGTCGACCCATGCCCCCGACTGCAGGGTGGAGTGAGCGAGCCAACTGCCGCCGCCGGAGGTCGGTGAGTTCAACCACGCGCTCTGCGAAGCGAACCCCGCCGCACGTAGTCGGGAAGTCCCGGATGCCAGGACCGCGTCGATCCCGGGCCCGATCCTGGGGTCCTCGATCGCGCTGCGCCCGTAGCTCTCAACGAAGGCGAGAATGACGTCTTTGCCGCGCAATGCGGACAGCAGCTGTTCGCCCGGGGTGGCGACGAAAGGGTCGCTAGCAAGCTGCTTGGTGAACCTTTCGTGATCGAGCAAGCTGGCGCGAAGGCTCAGGGCGTGGCCATACGCGAGGCTGGCCACGCTCGCAGCGGCTGCCGGTTGGCCGGGGAAGAACTGGATCCCGAAAACCGCGAAGGCGACCCAGGCCACGGCGAGAACAGCGACTGAGCGTGCGCCCACGACACCGTGGCGGACGACGATGCGGGTCAAGCGCCGAACCGACAACGTGACGCAGCCGAACACGGTCACGGCGAGGACCACGGCGCCGATCGCGGCGCCGATCGCGGCGAACCGGCCCATCGAGGCGGTGAGATAGTCTAGGCCGCTCCCAAGCGAGCTCCAGTCCAGCACTGGGTCAAAGGGCCGGTCAACGACGGCGAAGGACCCAATGTCCAGGACCCTGACGACGGTCATCAGGCCCAGGGCGAAACCGACGATCGGCGCCGCGACGCGTACGGCCTTCGGCGGGAGGAGAAGAATCAGCGCGACGCCGGCAAGTCCCTCCGCCGGGATCCGCGCGAAGGCTGCCGGTTGCAGCGAGCTCAGTTGTTCCGGAGCGGTGAGGGCAAACCAGACGAGCATGCAGGAAAAGACTGTGGTCGTGCGGGCGGCCTGGCGGCGGCCTGCTGCACGGGTCTCGCCGACGGCGTTCTGTTCCATTGAGAGCCCGGGGCGGACTCTGGCGGCATCGTCGTCGGCACACCTTTGTCGAGGGGCGGGCGACTGAGGGCCTGGGACGGGCAAGTTCCGAGCCCAAACGGAGGCAGGCACGGTGGCTCTGCGCGCCGTGCGGATAGCAGCGAGCCCGGCACGGGCACGGCGTCGATCGGTAGTCGACTTGCGCAGGGGCGCCATATCTATTAGCACGTGCTGGCGGGCTGCCCGGTTCAAGCAGGCGTGCGAGGTTGACGTCGCGCATGCAGCTGGACATGTTGGCGACCCGGTAGGGGTGAGTGGCCAGGCCAGTCAGGAGGGCGGAGTCAGGGAGCGGGCTGGGCGAGGATGTCGGTGTGCCTGACGATCACCGAGAGGGTGTTCGTCCTCAGTTGGCGTTTGCGTCGCTCGAGCCAGCCCGCGGCCGCCGGCGCGAGGTGGGGTTGCTGCTGCACCGCAGCTCCGGCGCGTCCGTCGAGCCAAGCGTGGATGAGTTCGCTGTCGCGTCGGGGTTCTAGCACCCAGGGGGTGTCCGCCTCGACAACGGGCCATCGGCGGGCACGGAACATTGCGGCGACTTCCTCAGCCGCATCTGGGCCGCGTCTGCAGCCGCGCCGCTGGTGCGCATCGAAGGCTGACGCGAGGGAAGCATCGAGCAGGTCGGAGGGTTCAAGGTTGACCTCGCCGGTGACATTGAGGCTGAACAGCGCAGACACCTTCGCCTCGACGACGACTTCGACGATGGCGGTCAGCTGCCGATCGTCCAGCAGGTCCAGCAGCGCGGAGGCGGTGATCAGGTCGGCGCCGCCGATGCTGGTCAGCAGCTGGGCGAGGTCGGCCACATCGGCTTGAACCGAGGTGGCTGCGACAGTTGCCACAGGTCGTTGAGCCAGCAAGCGGGGGTCGTGATCTACGAGCGTCCATTGCTGGGAGCTCTGTTCGGGCAGTAGAGGAGCGAGCCAGCGCAGGTTCGCGCCGGTTCCCGCGCCGAGATCGACAACGCGCGGCGCATGTTCTGACTGGTAGGTCAGCCTGGCGAGCAGGGGTGGTAGCAGGGCCTTGACCGCCTGGTTTCGTGAGCGAGCATCGGCGGGTTCTCGCAGCGCCAACCACGTCGGGTCGACGGGCCGTGCCGGCAGCTCCGCCGGACCCTGTAATGGGCCGCTCACGCGAGATGCCGCTGGCCGGAGAGTGCGGCCAACACGTCGTGGGCGGTCTGCTGCCAGCTTCGCAACGTGGCGCGTCGCATGGAGGCTGCCCGCCGTGCTTGGTCGCGGCCGGGACCGAGCAGGTCTCGGATGGCGTTGGCGACTGCACCAGGGGAGCCGGGCGGGACGGCGGCCCCGGGTAGGACCGCGTTCGCAGATCGCCCGAGCGCCTCCTCGGCACCGGTACCGACGCTGACTACTGCGGGGATCCCGCGAGCGAGGGCCTCAGTCACAACCAGTCCCCACGTCTCGGCCATGGACGGCAGCAGCAACACGTCGACCGCGTCCCACGCCCGCTGCAGGTCGACCCCTGCGACCGGGCCGGTCAGGCGAACACGGCGAGTCAGTCGATGACGGTTCAGGGCCGACCGCACCTTGAGGGTGTACGCAGGGTCGACGTCCAGCAAACCGGTCAGGTCAGCAGTCCACGGCAGATCCTGGGCGAGGGCGAGGGCTTCGACCACGGTGAGCTGGTCCTTCATGGGGGTGACTGACGCCAGCTGCATCAGCTTCGGCGGCGTCGACCCGGTGGCCGCGGGCGCTGGGTCCGCTCCTGGGGAGGCGACGGTGACGGCGCTCAAACCGTGGCGGTCGCCCAGATCCGCGGCAGCCCAGTGGCTGGTCGCGATCACCCCGGTCGCGGCGTGCAGCGCCTGCCGTTCCAAGATTTGCCGCTGGGTGGCATCCGCGGCGCTGAGGCCAGTCTGCAGTGCCAGCGGCAGATGGACCAGGATGTGAATTCTGCATCCTGCCGCGACCGCCGCTGACACCTCGCGCGGCGCCCCACAGGCCACCAGCCCATCCACTAGCACCGGATCCGGGCTGTGGAGCAGCCGCCCTAGACGGCCGCGATCCGCCGCTGTGGCCATCGGCCAGCGACCGGGGGCGGGTCTTTGCTCCACAGGGGTGCCCAACTGTCGCAAGGCAATGGCCAGTGATTGGTCATAGCGGTTGCCACCGGTCGGCTTCGTCAGATCGGCTGGGACGACCAGGACCAGCTTGGTCACTGGTCCAGGTCGACGCTGTAACCGGCCCATGCGTCCGGGTTCTCGCGAAGCACCACGTCCAGGCGTGCCAGCCCGGCCGTGAGGGGCCCGTCCAGAAGCTGGTCGGCAATGTACCGCGCGATCACCTCCGTGGTCGTGAGAGCCCCGGTGAACGCTGGGTGATCGTCCAGGTTCCGGTAGGTCAGACCGCTCAACACCGATCGCAGGGCATTCCCGGCGGCGCCGATGTCGATCACCGCCGCATGCTCGTCCAGCTCACGGCGGAAGAAGGCCGCCTCCACGACGTAGGTGGCGCCGTGCAGAGCCTGGGCCGGTCCGAAGAACGGATCTGGAAGCGAGTGCGCGACCATCACGTGGCCGCGGACGACGACGCGGTACATCAGGCCTCCTGAGCGGCTGATTGAACCGTTGGTGAACCTGCCGCGTACTCAACTATGTGACACAGCCCGCCCAGATCACCAGCGGCCAGCCGCTCCATGGTGCGCGGCAGCTCGTTGAATGGTCCTCGGCTGCTGATCAGCACATCGAAGTCGGGGTCGCGCAACAGGTCCAGCGCTATCGCCAGTCGCTGGGCCGAGCTGCGGCGCGAGCGGCGGGCGGCGGCGACCACGCCGACCTGGCTGGCGCGCACGCTCAGCCGTCGAGCGTGGAATTCGCCGCCGAGGTTGACGTCCACCGGCTTGTCGCCGTACCACGACAGCTCCAGAAGCTCGCCTTCGTCGCCGAGCAGCTCCAGACCCCGGTTCAGGCCAGCGGCGGTGGCCGAGCAGTGCACCACCACGTCGCAGTCACCGGCGGCCGTCCGCGGCGTCGAGAACGCCACACCAAGTCGCTCGGCCACACGCCGACGCGCCTGGTCGACGTCGACGAGCTCCAACCGCCCCAGCGGGAACGAGCGCAGTACCGCAGCCACCGCGCAGCCGACCATCCCGGCGCCAATGACCGCGACCCGGTCCCCGAGGCGGGGGGCTGCGTCCCATACGGCGTTCACGGCGGTCTCCACAGTGCCCGCCAGCACCGCTCGATCGGCGGGGACACCGTCCGGCACCACAGTCAGCGCTTCGACGGGCACCACATACCGGTCCTGGTGCGGATGCAGGCAGAAAACGGTGCGGCCGAGCAGGTCAGCAGGCCCAGCGTTCACGATTCCCACCGACAGGTAGCCGTACTTGACCGGACCCGGCACGTCGCCCTCCTGGAACGGGGCACGCATGCGTTCGGCGACTACCGCGGGCACGCCACCTTCATGAACCAGCAGCTCGGTGCCGCGACTGATCCCGGAGTACAGCGCGGCGACCAGCGCCTCCCCGGGCCCCGGCGGCGCCAGATCCTGCTCCCGCAGCTCACCACGGCCAAGCCCGATCGTCCAGTACGCCGTGGCACGCAGCTGCAGATCCACCGGAGGCGGATCAACGCTCATGACCGCACACGCTACGCCGGTTGACCTCCCGGCCTGCGGTCCACCGGCAGCGGAGCAGGCTCTGCCCGGGACCGCCGTGCGGGACGCCGCGATCACCGGCGCAGCCACCGCCGCGCTATGCACAGCACTGGCCCTCACCGCGGGTCTCAGCCCGCTGACAGTGGCCGGGGCCTGCGCCGGGATCGCGGTGGCAGCCGCCGCGAGTATCTCCCTGGTCCGGCGTAGGAATCGTTGGAGCGGACCAGCTGACCGCGTCACGCTGGCCCGGACCGTCCTGATCGCCGGCTGCGCCACCTTCACCCTCCCGGTCTTGGCCGGAGCCCAACCCGCACGGACTTGGTTGCTGCTGGCACTGGTCGCTCCCGCTCTCGCGCTCGACGCCGTAGACGGCAAGGTCGCCAGACGCACCGCAACCTCATCGGCACCCGGAGCGCGCTTCGACATGGAGATGGACGCTGTGCTGCTCCTCGTGCTGTCCCTGATCGCGGCGCGCCCGCTCGGGGGATGGGTGATGGCCATCGGTGCGATGCGGTACGCCTTCGTCGCGGCGGGCCGCCTCCGCCCCGAGCTGCGTACCCCATTGACCAGCCACTTTGGGCGCGCGGTAGCAGCCATTCAAGGCATCACCCTCGCCGCCGGCCTCACCCCAGCTGTGCCCCTGCCGCTCGGACGAGCAGCGGCCGCCGCCGCGCTCGCACTGCTGAGCGTGTCATTCGGGCGTGACGTCATCCGCCTGGAAAGCGCGTCGGCCGCCCAGGCTGCGGGCCGCGCAGACAGAGGACTGGCCCCTGAATGAGTTGAACTGTTCTCGGGCGTGGAACGTGGTCAAGAGCATGAGGCAGCGCACGAGTCAGCCGGCCGGACCTGTCACCGCAGCCGCGGGCCGGCGCGAATTACTGCCGCCGCTCGACAGAGGACCAAGGGACAGACCCACCAAGCGTGGTGGTCGCCGGGTGACTAGGGCGTCGGGTTGGGGCTGATGATGGGCCTCGGACCTCAAGATTCGTGATGTGTGGACACGAGTCGGGAAGGGCCCAGGTGGAACACGACGGTAGCGCGGCGAAGCTGATGCTGGGGCCGCGCGGCTTCGAGCCGGTGGCGGTCTCGGAGTACGCGGTGAGCTGGAGCAGACGATCGAGATGACCGCCGGGGACCTCTGCCGCAGCTGCGGGGTCCAGGGGCGGTTGCCTGACCGGCGCCCGACCTAGTTTCGGTACCCGCCGGCGGGCGGTCGGCCGGTGAGGTTGGTGTGGGTCACGCGGGTCTGGCGGTGCGTCGAGTCGTCGAGGTGAGCGGCGAGCACCTGGTCGCGGACGTCGGCGCTGATCGGACCCAGGGCGTCGCTGACCGAACGGGCCCTGTCGCGTGCCGGCGGTCGGTGAGGACGGGGCAGTCGGTCGCTCAGGTCGCCGGGCGTTGGGTGTCCTGGGCCACGGCGATGGCCGCGGTTCGCGCTTAGGGGGCTTGCTGGTGGACGACCGACACCAGCGCAGCCGCGCCCGGCCCGGGTCCCGGGTGTGCGCCCGGACTCACCGGTAAACGGATGGTCTACAGAGCACTTCGTCCTGTGACCTCTCCCAGAACCTCCGCGTGCTGGTATGGACGTAGTGGTGATGTACCGCGTGGCCGGCGCGGTGCGCTTCGGCGAGATCCGGTGTTGCAGTTTGAGACGGAGGTCGCCAGTCGTCAACTATCGGGGATAGTTGTTGGGTGACCAACGCCCGCAACGCCCGGACCACCGCACGTGCCGAGAAGTTGGCGCAGGTGCGCCGCCAGCAAGCCAGGGGGAGCCGGCGGCGGCGAGTAGCGATCACTGCCGCAGCGGCTCTTGTGGTGCTAGTCCTCGCTGTCGGCGTGCTCGCCGCGACGCGCACCCACTCCGCCGGCGCTGGACCGGGGCGGGCGGGAGTTCAGAGCCTCACCGAGGAGCGCAACCACGTCACGGGTAAGGTGACCTACCCCCAGTCCCCGCCCGCCGGTGGGAACCACAGCTCTATCCCGTTGAACTGCGGTATCTATTCCACCCCGGTGCCCAACGAGAACGCTGTGCACGACCTCGAGCACGGGGCGGTGTGGATCACCTACCGCCCGGACCTGCCGAAGGCGGAGGTCGTGAAGCTGGCTGACTTCGCTCGGGGCCAGATCTACCTGGACCTGTCGCCCTATCCGGGGCTGAGCGCTCCGGTGGTGGTCTCCGCGTGGGGCAAGCAGCTGCGCCTGACCGGAGCCAGCGACACCCGCCTGGCGGCGTTCGTCAGGAAGTACAAGCAGGGCCCCCAAACTCCCGAGCCGGGGGCTCCGTGCACCGGGGGCGTTGGCACGCCTAACGCCTGACAGCCTCTTCATAGCGGCAGCTGGAATCCGCCGATCAGGGTCTGCATGCTGGCGATGAGCGCGGTCCAGGCCCCGGAGACCTGGAACAGGCCGACTAGTACCAACATCAGCCCGCCAGTCCGCATCACGGCGCGGGCGTGCCGGCGCGGCCAGGCGAATGCGCTCATCGCCCGGCCCGTTGAGGCGGCCGCAAGAAGAAACGGCAACCCCAGACCGAGGCTGTAGACGAACGCCAGCGTGGCACCGCGCCAGGCGCCGGCCGCGCTGGTGGCCAGCAGCAGCACCGCGGCCAGAGTTGGGCCGATGCACGGGGTCCACCCCAGGCCGAACAACACCCCCAGCAACGGGGCCCCCGCCAGCCCGGTCGGCGGTCGCCAGCGCAGCTGCACTCGGCGGGACGACCATGACAGCCTCGACAGCGCACCGGCGAAGAGCAACCCGAGCCCGATCGTGAAGGCGCCCAACACCTGAGTCAGGGTCCGCTGATACGACAACAGCAGGGTTCCCAGCCCACCGAAGGCGGCACCATAGCTGGTGAACACCGCCGCGAACCCCAGCACGAACAGCCCGGCTCCGGCCATCGTCCGGGCACGAGCCGGCCGCTGCCGGCCAGACAGGGCCTTGGCGCGCCAGGTGGGGGTCGTGGTGCTCGACCCGGACGAAGTCGTCGAGCCAGTTCCTCCCGCCTCGGACCCGGGCAACCGCCGCGGTTGACCCGGTGCGGTGGCCCGGAGCGTGTCCGCGCCGAGAGTGCCGGTGACAAAGGCCAGGTAGCCCGGGACCAGCGGCAGACAGCACGGAGAGAAGAACGACAAAGCCCCCGCAGCAAGGGCGATGGGAGCGGCGAGTACCAGGGGGCCGTTCAGGACCCACTGTTGTGCGGTATCCCCGATCGACATGAACGCTCCTCCGGCGCAGCCTACGAAGGACGATAGTATCGGTGCCCGGGAGCACTCGTTGCCTAGCCCAGCAACCCGCGCCAAGGCGGGGCAGTCCCCTAGCGCCGGGCCGACGTGACTACGATGTGCCATAGTTGAAGACTTGGCTTGGCCGTGGTCGAGAGGTGCGTTTGATGCGACAACTCGGGGATCTCGAGGCCGCTGTGATGGACCGGATGTGGGCTTGGGATCTCCCGGCGACGGTGCGTGAAGTCCTGGACGACCTCAACCAGGACAGGACCTTGGCGTACACCACGGTGATGACGGTGATGGACAACCTGCACCGCAAGGGCGTCCTGACCCGGGTGGTGGACGGGCGCGCCTACCGTTACCTCCCTGCACATTCACGTGCCGAGTACAGCGCTGAGCTGATCGCCGGCATCCTGGTCGACGTCGAGGACCGCGCCGCCCCGCTGTTGCGGTTCGTGGAACAGATGACCCCAGAGGAGGTGGGCCGGCTGCGCGCCGCGCTCGACGGGGTGCAGGCCGCTTCGCCCAGCACGGTCCGAGGGCCCAAGATGGGCAACGGAGCGAAGCCGTGAACGAAGCGCTCGCCCTGCTCGGCTACGCGGTCGGCGCCGGAACCGGCGGGGCCGCGGTGTTGCGCCACGCCGACTGGCCGTACCGCGCGCCGCGCCTCGGGGTCGCCGCGTGGCACGCGCTGTCGGCGTCGGTCCTGCTCGCGTTGCTGTTCTCTGGAGCATCCCTGGTGGTGCCCGAACCTAGAATCAGCTCCAGCCTGGCCGAGCTGTTGCAGGCGTGCATCATGGCCATCCGCGCCCAGTACGCCACCCCAGGCGGCGCACTGGTCCACGCGCTCGGCGGCGCCGCGACCCTGACGTTGACCGTGCGGGTCAGCTTCCTGCTGGTCACTGGTCTGCGGCGGGGGCGCCGGGTCCGCCAGCAACACCTGTCCCTGCTGAGGCTGGCCGCCCACCGCGACGACCACCTCGACGCCCTCATCGTCGAGCATCCGACCGCGGCGGCGTACTGCCTGCCCGGCCGGAAGCCCACCATCGTGCTCACCAGCGCCGCTGTCCGCACACTGCAAGCCGACGAGCTCACCGCCGTGCTGGATCATGAACGCGCTCACCTGCGCGGCCGGCACCACCTGCTGGCCGCCTCGGCGCAGGCCCTGGCCCGCGCCGTCCCATTCCTGCCGCTGTTCGGATGGGCCGAGCAGCAGCAGTCCCGGCTGCTGGAGATGATCGCCGACGATGAGGCCGCCGGCGGCGCCGGCCCGCTGACCGTGGCCCGGGCCCTGGTTCACCTGGCCGAGGGGTCAGTCCCTGTCGCAGCCCTCGGCGCCGCCGACATCGCCGCACTCGCCCGGGTGCAGCGGCTGCTGCAGCCTGCGCACCGCATCAGCGCTGCCCGGCGTGGCGCCATCGTTGCAGCCATCGTGGCCACTGCCCTGCTGCCGATCGCCGTCGCTGCCACCCCGGCGGTGGCAGCCACACAAATGAACTACTGCCCCGTTTCCCCCTCGGCGCCGGCCCGGCCGGCGCAGCAGTCCGGCTGACACCACGACGGCAGCTACCTCTGAGGCCGCTCCCCCGAGGCCCAACCTTGGGATCCTGGACCACCGGCGACCCGGACCCCGGCTGCTCCCACCGCTAAACCCGCTCGTCAGCCAAGTGAGTATCAGTGTCGCCCTCAGCTCAGTCTGAGGGGTAGACGAACGCTCTGGTGACCAGGTGGTTGGGCGCCGTCAAGGTCTCGCGCACGATCCGGCCACGGTCGGTGACGGTCAGCTCGGCTTGGGTGTTTTCCCCGGGGAAACCGACCAAGATCGTGCGCAACCCTTGGCCCCTAACGGTAACGACAGCCTGGGTAGCCGCACCGCTGCCGTACGGTTCAACCCCCAGGAACGCCTTCCCCGACATCAGCACCGGATTCAACACACCCAGATCGCCGGTTCTTGGGTCGCTGGTGACCCGTTCGTACACGGTTAGCCTGCCCACTCGGCGCATGACCGCGGCGGTGCGGCGCAGCTCGCGGTCCCCTGGCTGCACCGGCCACGGCAACGCGAGGCTGACTGAGCCTCCGGCCCACCTCGCGGCTCCGACCGCCAGGCTGAGCTGGTTCACGCCGCTGAACCAGTGGGCGGTGGCGACGAAGCATCCCGGTCCGCAGCCGCGCCATACCAGGGTGAGTGGCCGCCGACCGGGGACGATCACCTCCCCGGCCAGCTGGTAGCGGTTACTGTCGACGCCGTCGATGAGGTTGCCGAGCTCGGGAGCACTCAGGTGCACAACCAACTGACCCAGGCTCGCAGTCGCGCTCACCCCCACCTGCCCTGCTCGAGCGCCCAACGGAACGGCCAACCCGTTCGGCGGTGGGGGCAAAGGCAAAGGCCCATTGCCGGCCAGGGCGCGGGGGGTGGGCAGCGAGACCAGGACCGCGGTCGCCGCCAACACCGCCGCCATCACCCCCGCCTCCACCCGGGCCGCCCAACCTGGGGCCACCGGAAACAGGGTCGCCGGAAACAGGGGCACCGGTACCGAGCGCCCCACGCGTGCTGCGCGCAGCCGCCGCCGGGCCAGCAGCGCTAACACCGCGGCCACGGCCACCAGCGCCACCTTCACCAACAGCAGGCGCCCATACCCGGTTCGGGTCCAGGCTTCCCACGGGACGAGCAGCAACGCCGACACCGTCCCGGTGCCCAAGACGACCGCGAAGAGCCACGCCGCGAGCCGCGCATAGGAGCCGAGCACTGCCCATGCGTGCCGCCGTGCTGTTCGCCAGGCCACCGCCGTGCGGATGACCTGCACCAGCGCCCCTACCCACACCGCCGCGGCCAGCAGGTGGACCCCGGTCAGCAGGCCGCCCCACCAGGGGACCACCTGGTCCGGGTGCGCCCGCGCAGCCTCGGCGGCAACGACGACTAACAGTGGCGCCCCGGCCCACCACCTGCCCCGCGCAGTGGTGACGACCAGGGCCACGGCGAAGGCGGCAACCTCCACAATCGCCAGTTGCCCCGCAAGGCCACCGGCCAGCACGGAAAGCGAAGCGATGGGGGCGGCCGGGGGGAGACCGCCGTTGCCGGCGATCAGCAGCGCCAGACCGGTCGAGGCCAGCAGGCCTGTGCCCGCGGCGACCTGGATCAGCGGCGCGGGCGCCGGCAGCCCGGGCGCTGGGCGCCGTTCACTAAGCCGCGCACCGACCAGGCCGCCCAGTCCCAAGGACAGGGCGGCGAACAACAACCAGCGCAGGACCGACTGGGCCAGCAACGCCGGGGAGCTTGGCCCCTGGTCCACCTGCCCGGTCAGCGCTTGGGCGAGCGACGGGCCGACCACGAACCGGTAGCTCCCCCCGACCAGGTCCCCGTCAGCGGCCACCACCTGCCAGCGGACGGTGAACAGGCCGTGCGCCGCGTCACCAGTAACCGGGATCGTGACCACCCGAGCCCGGCTGGTCAGTTGAGGCGCCCCCAACGCAACCGGGCGGGCGTCCCCGTCGCTGAGACGCGCGGGGAGCCCGGCCAGTGTGACCGGCTCGTCGAAGACCAAGGTCAGCGAGGCGGGCGCGGTAGGGACCGCGCCACCGATGGGCGGGCCGGCGAACAGCAGCGTGGCGTGGGCCTGCGCTGGGGAGGCGCCGACCACGGCGAGCAGCACCAGCCCGAACAGCGCGACGGCGACCCGGCGCGCGCTGGTCGACGTCACTGAAGTGTCCCGCGACGGCGACCGGACCTCACCAGGACCCCGGTGGTGGCTCACAACCCGCCGCGCGGAAATGACCAGCACCATCCTTCCTGGGGTAGCTCACGGTGATCTCCCGACACAGGCTACTAAGAGGCGTAGTACATTGCGAACATGGAGTGCATGGCCAAGCAGAAGCTGAGAATCACATGATGGGCGGCATGGGCTCGATGATGGCCGGGGGCTACCTCTGGGCTGTCCTGGTCCTGCTTCTGCTGGCGGTGGCGGCGACGGGGGCGGTCATCGCCGTGGTCCTCACGCTCCGGCACACCACCCAAACGCCGTCGCCCAATCACGGACACGCCGCTGCGATGGAGATTCTGCGGCGGCGCTACGCCACCGGGGAGATCAACGAGGACGAGTACCAGCGACGTTCAGCCACCATCACGGCGGGGTAGGGCGACCGAATCGGCGCACGATGATCACCACGTCCCAGCGTCGTGAATCGGGAACCGAACCGTCGTGTGGTCTTGCCCCCCGGTCACTCAGTCTCGCCCACCCGTGCACGCCAGTACTATCTCTCATAGTATTGGCTCTCCAACGTCGCCGTCGGCCTCTTGATGCTGTCAGAGAGGGGTTCCCTGCATGGACCTGTTGCTCGGCACCACGCTGTTCGCCTCCTTCCTCGGCGGCGTGGTCGCGTTGCTCGCGCCGTGCTGCCTCTCGGTGATGCTGCCCGCGTACTTCGCCTCGACCTTCGCCCGGCGTACCCAGATCGTGGGAATGACCCTTGTCTTCGCCGCCGGGATCGGCACGGTGATCGTGCCGATCGCGCTGGGCGCCTCGGCGCTGTCCGCACTGGTGTCCGGTCACCACACCGTGGTGTTCTCGATCGGTGGGCTGGCCATGGTGGCAGCTGGGATCGCGACCCTGGCCGGTCGAAAGCTGATGTTGCCCATGCCGGCGATGCGGGGCACGGCGGGCCGCGGGCTCGGCGCCGTCTACGGTCTTGGCGCGTTCTCTGGCGTGGCCAGCGCCTGCTGCGCCCCGGTGCTTGCTGGGGTCGCCGCGGTCTCCGGAGCCGCGGCGTCCTTTCCCGCGGCCCTGGCCGTGGGAATCGCCTACGTGTTCGGCATGGTCGCTCCGCTGACCGCACTGGCGCTGGTCTGGGACCGCCGCGACTGGGGGTCGACCCGGCTGTTGGCCGGTCGCGCCGTGACCTGGCCGTTAGGCAGGTCCCGGCGCAGGGTCCCGTTGGGTAGTGCCGTCTCGGGAGCGCTGCTGTTGGTGATGGGGGTGCTGACCGTGGCGCTGGCGTTCCGGCGCCAGTCCATGGCCACCGATGGCTGGCAGGTCCGGATGTCCGCCTGGACTACCCACGCCGCCTCGCTCGCCCGACGCAGCCTCGACTGGGTACCGGTCCCGGTCCTGTCCGCGCTGGTCCTCGGGGCCCTGGTCGCGCTGCTGGTGGTCGCCGGCCGCGCCCGGGGGCACAAGGACCGCCGGCGAGCCGAAAACCAGGACGCGAAGCCAACGCCAGTAAGCGACAGCGCCCCGCAAGCGCCCTGGAGCAGCACCCAGTGCCCCGGGCGGCAACCCGTCCCGGATGGCGTCGACGACTCGGTCGCACCGGATCCATCACCGCGGCACCTACCGGCGGCGACGACCTGCGCCAAGGAGCACCACTGATGGCGAGCCGCATCGGGCAGCCGGCGCCGGCCCTGGCGGCGCCGCGGCGCGCCCGGTGGGTGACGCCCACCATGGTGGCGGTCGTGCTTGTGCTGCTCACCGTGCTCTACCTGGTCTTCCGATCCACTACCACAGTCCCGGCCACCGGGGCCGGTGGCCGCGGCTACCAGGTGGGCGATCCTGGGATCGGGGCGGCCGCCCCGCTCTTCACGCTGCCGGCAACGACCGGGAAGGCGGTGAGACTGCAGGACTACCACGGCAAGACGGTGCTGCTGTACTTCCACGAGGGCCTGGGGTGCCAGCCCTGCTGGGACCAGATCCGTGACCTGGACGCGAACGCCGCCGCCCTGAAGAGCGCGGGAGTGGACCAGTTGGTCACTCTGACATCCGGCCCACGGGACCTGATCGCCCAGAAAATGGGCGACGACAACCTGACCGCGGTGGCCCTGGCAGACACCGACCTGACGGTCTCGCGCCGGTACAACACCAACCGCTACGGGATGATGGGCACCGACCGGGACGGTCACAGTTTCATCCTGGTGGGCCCCGATGGGCGTATTGCGTGGCGCGCCGACTACGGCGGCGCCCCCCGGTACACGATGTATGTCCCGGTCCCCCGGCTGTTGGCCGATCTCAAAGCCGGTCGGCGCAGCGCATGAACGGTGACCCGGTCTCGCCTAGTCCGGCCACCCACGTCACCCTGCTCACCCAAATCGAGTGCGGCTTGTGCGAGCAGGCCAAGGACGTCCTGAACCGGGTGTTGCGGGACCACCGGCTGACGGTGCGCGAGATCGACCTGGCCAGCCCCGAGGGCACGGCGCTAGCTGTGCGCCATGGCGTGCTGTTCGCTCCCGGTGTGCTGATCAACGGTCACCCGTTTAGCCACGGAAGGCTCTCGGAGAGGAAGCTACGCCGTCACCTCGAACGAACCACCAGCGCTGCGACTACGGGCCGCGCCCAATGGCCCTGACGACGCCACCACCAACGGGCCGCCGCATCCCAGCATCGGCGGCGCGCCGCCCCCGGCCGCAAACGTGCCGGCCCCGAGGGCGCTGCGAATCGGCGAGACCACACGTTTGGCTACCCGCCCACCGGCCGAAAGGAGTGCGCCGTGCCTGGTGGTCTGCCTGAGGACCATGTGTTGGCCCGGGACCCGTGGTGGGACGACAGTGACCCAACAGACGTCACCACCCCCCCAGGTTCGCGCCGGTTCCGCCGGCCTCTGCTCGGCTTCGCTGTTTTGGTGGGGATCGTGTTCTTCCTGGTCGCGCATTCCCGGGTCGCCTACGGACCGGACGCAGCCAGCTATCTCAGCACCCCGGGTGCGCTGGCTACGGTCGCACCCGATCAGCGGATCCGCGGGCCGCAGCTACGCGGGCGGCTTCTGGACGGGTCCGCCTTCGACGCCTCGGGGTGGCAGGGCAACATCGTGGTGGTCAATTTCTGGGGGTCCTGGTGTGCGCCGTGCCGCGCTGAAACCCCTGAGCTGGTGCGGGTCGCGAACGGGAAGTACAGCCGCGGCGTCCGCTTCCTCGGGATCGACGTCCGCGACAACCGCGCCGCCGCGACAGCGTTCGTCCAGCAGTACCACGTGCCCTACCCGAGCATCTTCGACTCCGACGGCCAGGCGACTCTGGCCTTCCGCGGACTGCCCCCCAACGCCGTGCCCACAACGTTCGTGCTGGACCAGCAGAACCGCATCGCCGCACGGGCCCTGGGTCGTATCACCGCGGCCCAGCTCCTGGACGTACTGAAGACCCTGGAACTAGCAGCGCACCACTGACCGGCCCGTACACCACCGTCACAACGCCTGCTGATGGTCAGCGAAGCTCAAAGGAGGACACCGGCCAGAGCGAGCCCAGATGCTACTATCCTAGTTAGTATCAACTGTATGTGGAACGTGCAGTTCTTCCACGAAGGAGCTACCGCCATGCAGCAACTGTTCTACAGCCTGGCCTTCCTAGCCTGCCCGGTCGGGATGGGGCTGATGATGTGGCTGATGATGCGCAGCAACAAGCAGTCAACGGCCGCCAGAGACAATGACGACGAGCTGGCCCGGCTCCGTGCAGAAGTCGACCAGCTGCGCGCCGAAGAGCGCGACAAGCACCTCGCCGACAGCCCCAACTGGCGGGCTACGTGACCCCCTGGCGCTATCTGCCGCGACCCTGGGGGCCGCGTTGACGATCACCTACCCGTTCTGTATCCGTCCGGTACACATAGGACACCGTCGAATGGGCTGTGACACCGCGGAACGGTCCGGAAGCCCACGGGGCGAGCAGAGGGCCGCCAAGATTGCCGCCCTCCGCGTCGAATAGCCGACCTGCGAGCGGGCGTCGTTGATTCCGCCCGATTCCAGGACCCCGCCGACAAGGACCCTGTCACGCCCGCTCATCCGGCCCCACGTCGAACCCAGTTGTCCTACCGCCGCGGCCCTCGCCGCGTGTCAACTGGACCCTGGGACAATTCGGGTCATCCGCGGGGTTCGTCGCAATGACCCCCGTCGCGGCGTCGGGGTCGCATTCAAGCCTCCCAGGCGGACCGCACGTTCGAGCGTTGTGCACCCGGTGTGCACCCAGCCGCATGAGTGTGTCGACTGCCCAACGAGGCGGCCCAACCTGAGCCGCCTGAGCTGGCTTGTAGCTCTCAGCAGCAGTCTGAAGCGTCTGGCTTCGGTGGCCGGGGTTTTGCGGGTCTGGACCGGAAGGATGGGGTTCATGCCGAAGAAGTACGAGGCGGAGTTCAAGGCGCGGGTGGTTCGGATGGTCGTTGACCAGGTGCCGCATTTCCCGACGAAGACCGCGGCGTGTGAGGCGGTGGCTAAGCGGGAGGGGATCGGTCGGGAGACGCTGCGCAAGTGGGTGTCCCAGCACGAGGTTGACGTTGGTGCCCGGCCTGGGGTGTCCAGCGTGGAACTGGAGGAGGTGGCGGCGCTGCGCCGGGAGAACAAGCGGCTGCGCGAGCAGGTCGAGGTGCTTTCGGCGGCGACGTCTTTCTTCGTGGGAGTGCTCGACTCCCGGAAGCGATGATCATGGGGTTCATCGACATGCAGCGGGCCAAGGACCGTCCGGTCGAGCTGATCTGTGGGGTGCTGCGTTCGCAGGGCTGCCAGGTCACCGAGCGGTCCTACCGCCGCTGGCGAGCCAGAGTGACCGCGCCGCGCCCGGGTCAGTGGGTGCTCTCGGCGCGGACGGTGGAGTTGGCGTACCTGATGAACACGATCCACTGCGCGGCCTTTGACGAACAGGGTCGGCTGCGGGCCGAGGGCCTGTACGGGCGGCGGAAGATGACCGCATTGCTGGCCCGCCAGCATCGGGGGCCGGGCTCAGCGCCGTCCTATGACCGGGTCGACGCGGCGATGCGGGCGTTGAGGCTGAACGGGATCCGCCGCGGCAAGAAGGTGCGTACGACAGTGCCGGCCAAGGACGGTCGCCGCGCCGGGGACCTGCTCGATCGGGACTGCACCGCGAACGCGCCGAACTCCAAGTGGGTCATGGACTTCACCTACGTGCGGGCCTGGGCCGGGTTCGTCTACGTGGCGTTCATCCTGGATTGCTGCTCCCAGCGGATCGTGGCCTGGCATGCCTCGACCTGCAAGCAGACCGAGATGGTCATGACGCCGCTGCGGATGGCGCTGTGGCAGCGGGACCGCGACGGGCATCACATCGGGCCTCAGCAGCTGATCTGTCACTCCGACGCCGGCAGCCAATACACATCGGTGGTGTTCACCGACCACCCGCGCCTGCAGGAGATCTCCGCCTCGATCGGCTCCGTCGGTGACGCGTACGACAACGCTCTGATGGAAGGCACGATCGGGCTGTACAAGACCGAGTGCATCGCCTCTCCAGTGTTCCACGATGGGCCACTGAAAACGATCACCGATGTCGAGTTCGCGACCAGCGGATGGGTCTCATGGTTCAACACCACCCGGCTGCACTCCAGCATTGGGATGGTCCCACCCGTGGAATACGAGCAGACTCACTACAAGAGCAAGGTCACGCAGGACGCAACCGCATGATGACGGCCACGAAAGCCAGACGCTTCAGTCTTTCCCCTAACCAGGCCTCGACGCCTACTTGCATCGCCCAGGCGGCGATCAGCAGCGCGATGGCGGGATCAACCCGGGCCAACCGAAGGCGGCGGTAGCAACGAGACCGATCAGCACTGCAGCGGCTCAAGCGGCGCAGATAACATCTGGACACCCTCTCCGGCGGTGGCGCCCGAGTTGAGCGCAGCTCCCAGGCGCTTGTTCGTTAGCCCGAGGCCGGGCATGACCTGCAGGCTCGCGGCGGTCACGGCGATCCCGAGGCTGCTGGTGCCGGCGTGGTCGCCGCCGAGTAGGTCCCTGAGCGCTTCGTTGCCGGTGTCGGGGGCGATGGCGAAGAACGAAACCGCGACCGCCATCTGGGCCCGCCGCTCTGCGGTCTCGGACAGGGCGCGGGTGCGGTGAACCGCCAGATCACGATCACCGGGGCCAGACCCTCGATCAC
>JAABUK010003146.1_pt1 | contig 28295 bp, 21 predicted proteins | sample 5559141 | NCBI WGS metagenome assembly JAABUK01 (sample SAMN10711869, study PRJNA513367) | rock metagenome | isolation source: Antarctica rocks | place: Antarctica: Victoria Land, Pudding Butte nord | collected 2016-01-03
CCCCGCCCGCAGGCACCCCGCCCGATGGCCCCGGCATCACCGGCCCCGGCGCGCTCCATCTCATCCCCATCAATATCGAAGACGAGATGCGCCGCTCCTATCTCGACTACTCGATGTCCGTCATCATCGGCCGCGCCCTCCCCGACGTCCGCGATGGCCTCAAGCCCGTCCACCGCCGCATCCTGTTTGGTATGCAGGAGATGGGCCTCCAGTTCAATAAAAAATACACCAAGTCGGCCAAGGTCGTCGGCCATGTCATGGGCAACTACCACCCCCACGGCGACTCCGCCATCTACGACACCATGGTCCGCCTCGCCCAGCCCTTCTCCCTCCGCTACCTGCTCGTAGACGGCCAGGGAAACTTCGGCTCCATCGACGGCGACCCACCCGCCGCCATGCGCTACACCGAGTCCCGCATGACCCGCCTCGCCGGCGAAATGCTCGCCGACCTCGACTCCGACACCGTCGACTTCGCCCCCAACTACGACGAGTCCTCCTCCGAGCCCACCGTCCTCCCGTCGAAGTTCCCCAACCTCGTCGTCAACGGCTCGTCCGGCATCGCCGTCGGCATGGCCACCAACATCCCGCCCCACAACCTCACCGAGGTCATCGGCGCCGCTATCGCCCTCATCTCTCGCGACAAGTCCGAGACCCGCTCCGACCTCGAGCTCGTCCTCGACCACGTCAAAGGGCCCGACTTCCCCACCGGCGGATATCTCTACGGCCGCTCCAATATCCCCCAGGCCTACAAGACCGGCCGCGGCCGCTTCCTCATGCGCGCCAAGTGCTCCATCGAGAACATCTCCGGCGGCCGCCAGGCCATCATCGTCACCGAAATCCCCTACCAGGTCAACAAGTCCAAACTCATCGAGCGCATCGCCGAACTCGTCAACGAGGGCGTCATCACCGACATCGCCCGCGACGAGTTCCGCGACGAGTCCGACCGTGACGGCATGCGCATCGTCATCGGACTCAAGCGCGGCTCCGAGCACCAGATTGTCCTCAACCAGCTCTACAAACACACCCAAATGCAGGAGTCCTTCTCCATGATCTTCCTGGCCGTCCACAACGGCCAGCCAAAAGAATTGCCCTTGGACCACGCCATCCGCGCCTTCCTCGACCACCGCGTCGACGTCGTCCGCCGCCGCACCGCCTTCCTCCTCGCCAGGGCCCGCGACCGCGAGCACCTCCTCCTCGGCTACCAGATCGCCCTCGACAATCTCGACCAGGTCATCCGCATCATCCGCCAGTCCTCCTCCCGCGCCGACGCCCGCGAGAACCTCTTCCAGTTCTTCTCCGGCCGCACCATCTCCCTCCGCGGAACCGAGCTCCGCGGCATCACCCTCGACCCCGCCAAATACGCCGTCGACACCACCTTCCTTCCGCTCGCCCCCGGCGCCACCACCGCCACCCTTATCCTCTCCTACAAGCAGATCGACGCCATCCTCGAGCTGCAGCTCTACCGCCTCACCCAGCTCTCCATCGACGAGCTCCTCAAAGAGCTCTCCGCCGTCCGCGACAACATCGCCGAGTTCGAGTCCATCCTCGCCTCCGAGAAGAAACTCCGCCGCGTCATCATCAAGGAGCTCGAAGACATCCGCGACCGCTTCGGCGACGCCCGCCGCACCCAGATCCTCGACGAAACCACCGAGCTCACTCTCGAAGACCTCATCGCCGACGAGCAGGTCGCCGTCACCGTCTCCCACACCGGATACCTCAAGCGCACTCCCATCTCCATCTATCGCCAGCAGCGCCGCGGCGGCACCGGCCGCCTCGGCATGAAGACCCGCGACGAGGACTTCGTCGCCCAGCTCATCATCAACTCCACCCACGCCTACCTCCTCTGCTTCACCAACACCGGCCGCGTCTACTGGCTCAAGGTCTACGAGATCCCGGACATCTCCGCCGCCGGCAAAGGCAAGGCCATGGCCTCGCTCGTCGCCCTCCAGCCCGGCGAAAAGGTCGTCACCATCCTGCCCGTCCGCGACCTCAACGACGCCACCCACAACGTCCTCTTTGCCACCCGCAACGGCACCGTCAAGAAGACCCCCCTGCGCGACTTCTCGAACGTCATGGCCCGCGGCATCATCGCCATCAACATCGACAAGGACGACGAGCTCATCACCGCCCGCATCACCGACGGCCAGCAGGTCATCTTCCTCGCCACCCACGACGGCAAGGCCATCCGCTTCTCCGAGGTCGACCTCCGCCCCATGGGCCGACCCGCCACCGGCAACCGCGGCATCAACCTCCGCAAGGGCGACTACGTCATCGGAGCCGCCGTCACCCCCTCCCCCGAAGCCCGCGAACGCCAGCGCCGCGAAGCCGCCAGCAAACTCGGCCTCACCGCTCAGCTCGAAGACGCCATCGACGAGGCCGGCCTCTCCTCTCTGGGTGCCCCGGGTCCGGACTCTCGGACCCGGGAGGAATCCGGTGCCCCAACCTTCTCCGCCGTCTCCAAACGCCTCGGCTCCCCCGACGGCCAGGAGATCCTCGGCTCCGATCACGAAGTCACCCCCATCGATCCCGCCGTCCAGGCCAAGCTCGATAAACTCGACGCCAAACTCGGCCTCACCCCCTGCCTCATCCTCACCGTGAGCGAAAACGGCTTCGGCAAACGCACCGACGTCGACCGCTACCGCCTCCAGTCCCGCGGCGGAACCGGCGTCATCAACATGAAGACCACCCCCAAAATCGGCAAGGTCGCCAGCATCCAGCTCGTCGACGACACCACCGAAATGATGCTCATCTCACAGTTCGGCAAGATCATCCGCATCGACACCAAGACCATCCGCTCCGCCGGCCGCTCCACCTCCGGCGTCCGCCTCCTCAACCTCGACAACGACGACAAGGTCGCCGCCGCCATGACCATCCCCCCCGAAGACCCCAAAACCCAACCGGAAAACGGAACGCTGCTACAGTAAACATTTCCTCCAGAACGCACGTGCCCGTAACCATCTATCTCGACACGTGCGCCCTTAACCGGCTCTCGGATGACCAGACGCAGCCCCGCATCCGTTCCGAAGCGGCAGCAGTCGAGCACATTCTCGACCTGATCTCGGCCGCCGAAATTCGCTGGATTGCAAGTACAGTGGTCCGGACCGAACTCGAAGGCAATCCGAACCAACCAAAACGCGAGGTCTCCCTTGCACTCCTTGCCTTCGCCTCAGGGCTGGTGGCGCCACAGGAAGCGACTCGCTACCGGGCAGGAGCTCTGGAAGCAAAAGGCTTCGGTGCATTCGACGCCCTTCACCTTGCATCCGCCGAAGCAGCAAAAGCAGACTGCCTCCTCACCGTCGATGACCGATTCATCAGCCTCGCCACTCGCCTCCAGGCAGACGTGTCGCTTCCCGTGTTGAATCCGGTAGACTGGCTCGAAAGGAGGTCGTCATGGCTTCTCCAGCCCAAATGGACAAGATGACCGATGAGCAGTTTGAAGAAAAGGCCTTTGCCGTGATCGTCCGTGAGTTCGGCCTGGGTGGCCTCGCCCGCTTCATCCGTCTCCACCGCTCCGGCCCCGGCGACTACACTGCGGAACGCCACCGTTGGCAGTCCGGCCTCACCGTAGACGACATCCTCCGTGATTCGGACAAACATCGCTGATCTACTTGGCACATCATCGGAGAGATCAAAAAAGCCGCCACCTTACCCGGATAGTTCGGCAAGATCATCCGCATCGACACCAAAACCATCCGCTCCGCCGGCCGCTCCACCTCCGGCGTCAGCCTCCTCAGCCTCGACAACGACGACAAGGTCGCCGCCGCCATGACCATCCCCCCCGAAGACCCCAAAACCCAACCCGAAAACGGAACGCTATTGCAGTAAGAAATTTATTTGACTTCGGGATGCGGTTGAAGTGGATATGGGGAATGAGAAGCGCACTGAAGGAGTGACTCCAGCCGAAAGGCATCTAGGAAGGCTATGTGCGCGGTCCTTCCTACGGTTGTGGAGCTATAGCGGCGTCTGCCGTAATCAGAACACCGGGCATGGCAATCCACAGGGTAAGGAAGTCTGCGACTTGCTCGTGGTATTCGGTAAGCACCTGATCATCTTCTCGGACAAAGATTGCGCTTTCTCGGAAGGACGCTCCCCTGAGCTTGCTTGGTCTCGATGGGCCAAAAAGACCATTTTCGCTTCGGCTAGGCAAATCTACGGAGCTGAACGCTGGATCACTTGCAACTCTGAACGTCTCTACACTGACCTGAGCTGCTCGACCAAGCTACCTATCAGACTTCCTCCAAAAGCGGAAATGTCCATACATAGAATCATCGTTGCTCATGGGGCTGGAGCTTCTTGTGCGGAGCACTTCCAAGGCAGCCGGGGCAGCCTCATGATTGATAACACCATTGAGGGCGAAAGAGACCACTACGCACATCCATATCGTGTTGGGCACGTTGATAGAAAAAAGGGTTTCGTCCACATCTTGGATGATGTGACTCTCGATATTGTTCTTAAAACCCTCGACACGATTAGTGATTTCGTCGCGTACCTAGAGAAGAAAGAAGCCTTTCTCTCTAGCAGTTTGCATATCACCGCTGCTGGTGAGGAAGAACTCCTGGGCCATTACCTCAAGGACATGAACCACTTAAACCAGCATGATTTTCTTGTCCCTCCTGATGTCACCTCGGCGACCTACACAGAAGGTCAGTGGGATGCGTTTGAAAAAAGTCCCCAGAGAAAGGCCCAAATAATAGCTAATCGACCAAGCTACACCTGGGACGAACTGATCGAGAAATTTGTGAGCCACTCCATGGCCGGGACACACCGCACGACCACTCAGCAAACAATCGCCGATCAGGAGATCTTGTATCACTGGTTGGCTAGGGAGCCACGTACACGGCGAAGGATGCTTAGCAATTCTCTGTTGGGATTGATCTTTAAGACACCAGCAGGATTTAGAGCCATGCGGTTGATCGAACCCTCATACGTAGGCGATCCCTTTTACATTTTTCTAGTGGTTCCCTTCTACGAAGGGGTTCCTGAGGCCGATTACCGGGCTTTTCGAGAAAGACTCCTAGGGTACTATTGCCACGTTTTGAAGCTGAAATATCCTCGCGCCCTTGACGTCGTTGGAATTGCAACCGAGGCTGGAAGTTCCCCAAAGTATAGGTCGGAAGATTTGATTTATATGGACCTCTCAGTCTGGAATACGGATCTCGAAAACGAGGCCCGGGCACTTCAGCGAGAATTCGGGCTTATGACGAACACTGCACGTTTTGAAAAGACGGAGAATGAGTACCCAGATTTTCGACGAGGGATTAATGGACCACTAGGCCCCATAATCATCTCCCGGAATAAACGGTGTCCATGTCAGAGTGGAAAGCGCTATGGGAAGTGTCATGGCAAAGCATTCTATGAAGCTAAACGGGGCGGCAAAGATTGAAGGCGTGTGGCCCAAGTCCCCATCGAAACACAAACCCACCGGGGCGGGTGGCCCAGGTCTCAAATCGAGCCACAATCCCGGGTGGGCGGGTGGCCCAGGTCTCGATACACCCCAGGTGACCCATCTCCGCGACAGTCTCACCGTCGCTAAGGTGGGCCTTCATCCGGGGTCCCCCCCGAGCTTAGCTCGTGGGGTGGTCAAGCGGGAAACGGGCAATCCGCTCCCGCCCCCACCCAAAGCAACTCCTGCACCTTCAGCACCTCAATCCCCCGCTCACCAGCATCTATCTAAAAACATCACTAAACCCACCCGAAGCAGGACGATCCCCATGGCAGACAACATCCAGCACGGCCCCAGCAGCCCCGACGAGATCAACCCCAAGATCAGCTCCGACATCCATTACTGGTCGAAGGAGTTCGGTGTCACCGACGACGCCCTCCACGAGGCCCTCCGCGTCCATGGCTCAAAAGTCGCCAAGGTCCGCGCCGCCCTCGCCGCCCACCACCATGGCGACTCCGCCCAGCACGAAAAGCAGGGCCGCTAACCCTCTCCAAGCGATTAACGGAGACGGTCGCCCTCCGTCTCCGTCCACACCCCGGCGTCGCACCGCTCTATCCCCCTTGACTCCACCCCCACCCGCGCATACCCTTCCTCGCAGGCCCTGTACCCAAAATCCACCGCGAGCGATACCAACCCATGCCCAAATTCGTCATCGAGCGCGAGATCCCCGGAGCCGGCGACCTCACCCCCGACCAGCTCCAGGCCATCTCCCAGAAATCCTGCGGCGTCATCGCCGCCATCGGCCCCCAGCTCCAGTGGGTCCAGAGCTTCGTCACCGGCGACAAGGTCTACTGCGTCTACATCGCACCCGACGAGGCCTCCGTCTACAAACACGCCGAGATGAGCGGCTTCCCCGCCAACCACGTCTCGCTCGTCCGCACAGTAATCGACCCCACCACCGCCGACCCCGCAACCACGGCCTGATCCAGCAGCGCCGCGCCCGCCATTTGGGGACCGTCTCATCGCGGCTAAGTCGGGGTCCCCGCCAGCTCCCGCTGGCGGGGTGATACGGTGGGCCTCCGCGCCGAAACGCGCGAAACGCCCACACCTCATGCCACCCTCAAGAACCCACCTTCCCGCATTTCGTCCCATCCCTCCACCCACTCGACCTCCCCCCTGATACCCTTCGACCGAGCCCGCAAAACCCATCCCACCCGGTCGCAAAACGGAGCGCGCATGTCCCTCAATCGATTTCTCCTCACCCTCCTCCTCGCCCCCCTCGCCATCGCCCAAACCCAGCCCAAGCCCCAGCTCAAACCCGCCAACCTCCGCTCCATCCTCCTCGAGCAGCTCCGCTCCACCCACAACAAGGCCGAGTGGTTCGTCCCCGTCAACACCGCCGTCGCCGGCCTCACCCCCGAGCAGGCCCGCTGGATCCCCCATCCCAGGCTGCCAAAAATCCCGCACCGGCCGACCACTCCGTCGGCATGCTCACCAACCACCTCCTCTTCTGGAACAAGGATGTGCTCTCCCACATGAGGGACCCCAAGGCCCCCGCCTACAACGGCTCCAACGAGGAGACCTTCAATAAGTTCGACGCCGCCTCCTGGAGCTCCACCGTCCAGCAGCTCGATCAGGTCCTCACCGACCTTGAGCACCTCGTCGAAACCGCCGACGACGCCCACCTCCAGCAATGGGCCTCCCCGGTCGCCCACATCGGCGCCCACAACGCCTACCACACCGGCCAGATCATCCTCATCCGCAAACTCGGGGGCACCTGGGACCCCAGCAAAGGCGTGAAGTAAAGATTTAGTCTCGCCAGCGTGGCGCAATCGCTGCCGCAACTAGCTACACTGGAAGTAGGGGAGCAAGAGGCACCTCGTTCAAGTCTCTCCCCATCGCTTAAGCCCTTTCGTTCGAGGACTTTGCCCGCAAACCTCCCACATCGAATACTTTACCTCTGGGTTCAGGCATAACCGCAACGCTATGAGGACTTTGCGAGAAAACGGGGAGGGGGCCTCGGAACACGCCAGAGAGCCCCATCCGCCGCGGACACCTGTCGCTCAAATAGGCCGGCATCACCGAAAAGTCGCACTCCAAGCTCCGCATGAGCCCCGCCGAAGAGCTCATACTGGATCAGGCGAACTCACCCAGCACGCGCGCCGAGGCCCCATTGACCGTCATCAAAATCATCTTCGGCCTGATCACCGCCATCCTCCGCGCCGCCTCCACGTCCTTCCTTCTGCTCGCCGCCATGCTCCTGGGCGCGCTTGGAATCCTCACGCTCGTCGGCTTCCTCGGCTTCGGTGTCACTGGAGTCTCCTGCCTCCGCTTCTTCCGCCGACATCCCCCAAAGCCAAATCAGCCCTGAGGTGCCTGTACCATCACCGCCCCAGCTTATAGTCCCGCTCACTCACAATCTTCCACTCGCTCCCGACCTTCCGCAAGATGAACTGCGACCGCGTTGCTAGCGTCCGCATGGCCCCCCCGTCCATCCACGAAGCCTCCTTCCGCACCAACAGCGTACGTTCATTCTCGTCTCCTTCGCTCGACAACACCGTCAGCCGGAAGCTCGTAATCAGCCTCCCCCGGCTCAGCCAGTCCAGCAGATCCCGGTAGACAAACTCGCGCGTCACATGTGTCTTCAGGAAGTAGCGATCCATCTGCTCCGCGTAAAGCTCAGCCTTCACATTCGCATCGTTTCCTATGGACGCTCTCTCGAACTTCCGCAGAAAGCCTTCCACCGAAGCATCCTGGGACACCCCCACATAGGCCGAGGGCTTCTGTCCCAGCCCGGCCGCAACCGATCCGCCTCCCGCACCACCCCAGCACCACGGAGCCGCCGCAAGCATCCATCCCGTCACCAACAGAAGCCGCGGAGCTAACCACCCGGAACCAGATTGCTCCATAGCGGCTTAGATCAACCTACATACCCGGGAGTTGTTCGCATTCGCCTCTTCGCGCATTACTCACTAGCTTGGCAGCATTGGCCAATGTTCCGCCTCGCCCAGAATCACGATCTCCGCAGGACAGTGCCTTTATCGCGCTCATGGGGCGAGGCCATATTCCAGGATCTCAAGGGAGGGCGCCTACCGTCGTCCCTCCTCCTCTATGATCGCCAGATCCCACGGAGGGAGACTCACGCCGCCTCCTGCGGTAACTACCCTTCCCGCCAGCAGATCCCGCCCTGCCCCGTACCCATATTTGAAGCTCACAGGTGATCCTGAATAGTTCAGGTAGTAGTGGATCCGCCTGCCCGCCCTGTTCGTCCCATGCTTCACGCGTACTGCTCCTGGCAGATCCTGGTCGGCGCTCGTCAGCCCTGCTTCCCGCAACACATCTAAGACAACCCCCTTCTGGAGCTCATCCGACAACATCGTTCCCTCATACGTCAACGTTCCCGATCCAAACTGGTTCCTAGTAATGGCCGGCCACCGTCCGAAAAATGGATGGTCGTAGAACGCCATTCCCTTCGCCGTGGTGAGCTGAAGAAACTCCGCCCACGTCCCCACCTTGTTGTTTTCGCCGGCTACATGAAAGGGGTTCCCCTTCAGAGACAGCGGATGCTCCAGGTTTGAGAACTCCTGATACGTAAATCCGGCCGCCTCCCGAAGCGGCCCAGGTGCCCGCTCCCATCGCACCGCCGAATTCTCATTCGTAAACCCACTCTTGAATGTCATCAAAACACGTCCGCCACCATGCACGTAATCGGCAATCCTCTTCAGCAGCGCGTCATCGGCGACATAAAGTGCAGGCACGATGAGGAGCTTGTACTGTGAAAGATCCGCCGTATCTGGAAACACAAAGTCCGCCCCCACATTCGCCTCATACAGCGACCGGTGTAGCTGCGACAGGATCCCGTTGTAGCTGCCCGCCGCCTTCCCTGGAATCCATCCGGGGCCGTCCTGGCGTTCGAAAGGCATAAAAGCAAGCGCATTTGACGAGTCGACACTGTACAGGATCGCTACTTGGTTCTTGATCTGTAGATTCACGACCTCGGGACCAACCTTCTGCAGCTCATGCGCAATACGGGAGACCTCAGCGTACGCTCGATTGGGCTCGAGATCGTGACTGAGCACGCCTTTCCAGTAGGTCTCCTGGCCTGCATGGATCGAGTGCCAATGCCAGTACTCCACCATGTTGGCGCCGGAGGACAAATCCGTGTAAACATCCAGCCGAAGCTGGCCGTCATACGGCGGAAACTGACCGGTCGAATCCCATCCAAGTGTCTGGGCATTTGTCTCAGTCACTAAAAAATTCTGGTGCTTGAGCGATCGAGAGAAGTCGCCCTGCATCGCCTGCCACGCGCCATCCAGATGATCCTGTGTGCCGTGATAAGGATTGTTGGCAATCACGTCGAGAGATTTCGCCACCTCTACCTCGTTCACGTCCAGCTTCATCATCGACCCGTAGTCCTGCGTGACAAATTGATTGGGACGACGTGATCTCCGCACCAGCGCAGCCTGAAAAGCGAGGTAGTTCGCGACCCGCATCTGCTGCCATCGTGACCACTCAAGTTTGTAACTGGTGCTCGTCGCATTATCGCGAGTCGGCATGTCCGCCCAGTCATTAACGTCCTCGCCCCAGTAGTTGAGGAACCATGCTTTATTGAGAGCATCTGTGGTTCCGAACTTCTGCTTCAAATGATCGACGAAGCCAGCGAACACATCGGGATTCGAGGCGCCGTTCGAGCCGGTCTCGTTGTCGATCTGCCATCCAATCACCGCAGGATTGTCTTTGTAGTGCGCGACCAGATTCGTAATCACACGCTCAGCGTAGAAGCGAAACTTAGGGTTCTCGGTGTCCATGTTCTGCCGCATGCCATAGCCAACCGAAGCTCCGCCAAGCGGCCTGGCGAAAAACTCGGGGTGAGCCTTCGCCATCCAGGTAGGCATCGAGTACGTGGGCGTTCCCATAATCACCTTAATTCCCGCCTTGCCCATCGCATCGACAACTCGGTCCATCCAGGCGTACTCAAACTTTCCGTCAGCAGGCTCCCATAGACTCCAGGTCGACTCGCCCATTCGCACGACAGAGATGCCCGCGTCCTTCATCAGAGCGACATCCTTTTCCAGCCGTCCAGGCTGTAGGTCTGCGGGCATGTACTCGTTGTAGTAAGCCGCGCCATAGAGCACGTTCGGAAACATCGCTCCCGGTGGGGGAGCGGAAGCAGAACTCTGCGAAGCAGCAGAAAGGGGTGCGAGGCTGAGTCCGAAGACAACGCAACCTACCTGGTAACGCATAAATCCAAAAAGCATGAGATGTCCCTGTCGCGGTGATTCAGAGTCAAAGTTAAAAGGTGCCGACGCGAATGCGAAGAATCGCGCCAGAATGGCGAAAATTGATCCCGCGGTCTGTCTGGTCCCCGTTCCACAAGCGAGTCATGCGCCAGGTCCCATTCTCGTACGAGCCCTCTTCAGCGCGCAGGATCTGCATGCGCAACCCAGGCAGGCGGCCGGGCACGTGAAAGGCGACACTTGCATCGACGCCGGTAACGAGAAACTCGTCCGCTGCGACTTGCGCCACCAGAGCCCGTCCATGGTGATCCTGCGTTCCTGGCGGCCGCCGACCGTCAGGTTGAGGAAAGCCGAACCGGATTGAAGCCTGCCACGGCCCGAAGTCCAGTTCTTGCGAAGCGGCGCCAGGCTCCTCGACCGCGGTCTTCAGCTTTCCTTCAAAACTCAGCTTGGCAATCTCGCGATCCATCGGTCCGATCAGGGCGTAGTTTTCGGCGTGGAGCTTGGGGCCTTCCTCTCCCGAGTAGGTCCACCCAGTGCGATCGACGCCAAACGGAGAGAAGCCGATTGCACCCTGTCCAAGGGCATAGAAGAAGAATCGGGCGTAGCTGTCACCGTTACCAGTCTCCGGGATCCAGAGAGCGTTGTCCGGCCGGTTATAAGTCTTCAGGATCTCGCGATAAAAGCCCGAGTCGTCACTGTAAATGTCGGGGCCAATCATATCGATTGCCGGCGCGAAGGCCTTCCACAAACTGATCATGTCCTGAACGGGACCGCCTGAAGGATAGCCGATGCCCGGGTTGGGAATCTGCCGCTCGGGCAACTCGGCGACTGGATAGGACAGCCATACGTTGCAGTACATCGGTATGTCGAACTCACGTCTCCCAGCGGCCGCAATCTCGTTGACGTAGCGCGACTGATGGTAGGCCTGGAAAGTCTCGTCCGCCTTCGCCGCGAAGACATCGCGCCATGTGCCGCGGGATTTCCCGAGCGCCTTCAGCAGATCGGCGGGAACCTCTCCGGCAAACTCCTTGTTCGCCGCCGGAGAGAAGTCGCGCGGCGATCCGATACCTCCGGACTCGTTCTCCACCTGAATCATCAGCACCGTGTGATCCGTGCCGTCAATCTCCTTCAGGTGACGCATGAGCGCGACAAAAGCATGCTTGTCTGCATCGCGATTCGCCGTCGAGTTCGCCGAAAGAACATCGATCGGCTCTCCAGCAGCATTAATCATGCGCGGGAACTTGCGCGGATCAGTCTTCACCCACTCGGGCACATAGTGCATGTTGCCGTTCTTCCAGGTTCCAAACCAGAGCAGCACCAGATGCAGATGATGCTCGCGAGCCCCGTGAACCAGAGCGTCCGCAGTCGAAAAATCGAACTTGCCCGGCTCCGCTTCAAGCTGCTCCCAATAAATCGGAGCCTCTGCGGTGTTGACGTGCATCGCTTCAAGCGCCGGCCAGACCTTTGGCAGCACCGCAGGCCAGGAACTCGAGTTGTTGATCTGCGCCCCAAGCACAAGGAAGGGCGCACCCTCGACCAGGAGCGCATGGCGGCCGTTATGCTCGACAATGCGCGGCGCCTCGACAGCGAAGGCACTGGCTGCGGAGATAAGAGCAAAGAGTGAGGCGGAGAGAAAGGTGCGTGCGGCAGCGTGCATGTGCTGGAGAACTCCGATGCAAGATGAAATCTATACGAGGCGTCGCGTGTTCCTTGCAACATCCCGCAGTGGAAAATCCGCCCGGAGGAATCCTCTCACGCGCACTCCCCTTCTGCCCAATCTAGTGCGCTCCGATGCAGCAAAGATACGAAGCAAAGAGAATCTGAACTCTGTGTCCCGACCCGATCTTCAGCCGAGAAGTGCAAGAACCTGCTGCATGTCCAGGGTTGAATCCGATGTCGTTCCATGAGGCAATCCGGGGCCGATCACAACAGCCTCGTTATGCCCCTCGAACCAGACGAGAAAGCGTAGCTGGTCAGCGCCCGTCAGCCTGCGCAGGTTCAGCCACGTGTAGTACGCTCCCATGTCGGCGTCGACCAGCGATCCCGCAGCATCGATTCCAACCACCTTCGCGCCGCTCAGCATCGTGTTCATCGTCTGTGCCTGCTGACGCGGCGCGTAGCGCACAATCAGTGTCTCCGGATGGGCCCGGCGCACACATTCCCGAGCCGCCCACTGCACGAAGGTTGTCGCGAAAATCTGAGTTCCGGCCCCCTCTGTCAGCAAGCTCAACTGGAAATGGTCCAGTACCGCGTCGTCGCCCGCACTACTTAGCCCGACATCGCTCGGCTTCATCCGCGCCAGCAGACTGCGCAGGCCCTCCGGCCCCATCGCTCCCGATCCAATCGCCTTTTGAATCCGTTCGAGCAACATCGCCCGCGACGCCTCAAGCCGGGCATAGGAGACCTGGGTCATCCCGGGAATCGGGGGAGCCGCGCCCCCCTCGACATACCAGTGCAGAAATCCCGACTCCATGAGCGCACCTTTGGAGCTCTGTCCCCGGGAACCACTCGCTCGCCGAGCGCCCTCCGCCAACAGAGTCGCGATCCCGCCTTCAGGCTTCACCCGCGTCAGATGCACGCCCGAAGGCCGTAGCTTGCGAAATAACGGCGCGGCAGTATCCTTAACACCTGCTCCGACCACGACGATTCCCAACCTTCCCATACTCGGCGGACGATCGGGCACACTCTCGTTCACCGCACTCGTATAGGTGTCCGCGACTGCGCGAAAGCGGTCCATCTGGTGCGTGCTCCAGAGCCAGGCCGTAAGCTGCTCCATAAAAGCGGAAGGACTGTTGACCCAATCCACCGCATCTAGATCCGCGTTCAGTGGCAGACCCCGAAATCCCGCCAGCGTCTTCGCTCGCTGCTCCACGGACAACCCCGAAAGAAACTTAAACTGCTTCTGCAGTTCGCGACGCTCCGCAGGCATCTTCCAGTCGTACGCAATCAGCTCACGCAACAGGATCGGAACCAAAACCAGCGGCAGCTCTTGCAGCAGAGCGATCTGATCCCCCGCCAGCTTGCGCGCCACCGGCGGATAATCAGAAAACGACGAGACTCTTAACTGTCCAGGCTGCATGGCTCAGAGCACCTCATGCATCGGCTTACCCTTCGCAAACGTGGGCGAGAAGCCCATCAGCGTCCCGAGAGTAGGCACAAGATCGAGCGAGTCGACCGGCCTGTCCACCACCGCATTCTGCCGAACTCCAGGGCCGAGTGCAAGCATCCATGTCGTGCGAGATAGCGCGTCTCCTGTGCGATGATGCTGAAATCCATTGCCTGCCGGATTCGTGTCCGAGTCGCGCCCGAAGTCGGGCAGGATGAACATTGTCGTCCGCCCCTTGTACTCGGGATTCGTTTCGATCGCTCTCCAGATCTCGGCACACAGCCGGTCCGATCGGCGAATCCCGTCGAGGTACAGCGAGAAAGCGCCGGAGTGGGCAATGTCGATATCGTGAAGCGTGATCCACAGCAGGCTTGGCGCGACCTGCGTCATCAGCTGCCGCGCGAGAAACACGGACAGCTCATCGGGACTCGTCAGGCTGCGAGCATGGCTCATGAAATTGGCAACCGACAACTTTAGAATATCTGCGGTCCTATGGAGGTCGACATCAGCCGATCCGATCGCCGGTGCAAAGAGTGGAGTCTCGTAGTTGTCCCGTAGCAGATGTTCATAGTCCAGATTCGACCCGTCCGTCATCGCCGCCGCTAGCAGCTGCTTCGGCAACAAAACCTCCGCGCTAAACTCCGGACCGTACCCGCGGCGGTTGCTTCCACCGATGCGATTAAACCCGTTGCTCGGTGCGACCACCCACGCATCTTGGGCAGGCCGGCTCAGGTCGCGACGATAGTACTCGAACACGGTGGGGCTCTCAGGCGGCGTCGATGCAAAGTTGTTCAGCGTCTCATACGCTCCCGTGGCCAGCGATGCCGTCGCGACATAGTGCCCAAGAATGCCGTGATTAATCACCTGCGTATAGAAGGTGCCCTGCGGAATCAACTCGCCAAGCATATGTGGAATATTCTCTTGCCCCTCCGGAGCAAAGGTCTCCTCGTCGCGCGCCCCACCCCCAAAAGTGACCACCACCACCTTTGGTCGACGCACAGCCTGCATGGCGCGAAGTGGTGTGAACCCGCTCAGGGCGCCGGATGCCGCAGCCCCCACCGTTGTTCGAAGAAATTGACGTCGATCCACCGATCGCCCGAAAGCAATCTCACGCAGGGTCGAGCCTAGCTTGGCTTGAGAAGAAATGTCACAACCTCCTGCATCCGCGCGTCCAGGTTGTCCTTCTCCTTGAGGCTGTACTGCTGCTGCAGCGCCGTCTGCTTCTGCGCCTCTTCACGGAGACCCATGTGGGCGTAGGCGCGCGCCAAGCGGTAGTGCGCCTCCGGGTAAGCGGGCCGCAGCGCGACTGCCTTTTCCAACACCGCAGCGCTCTCCTTCCACTGGGAACGCTGCTGCGCCAGAACGCCAAGCTGGTAATAAGCCTCGGTCAGCTTGGGATCGGAACGGATTGCCTGCTGCAGCAGATCTTCAGCCTTGCCTGTGTCCTGCTCGGCTGCGGGCCGTTTCAAAATGCTGGCCGCGGCATAAGTGGACGCGCGTGCGTTCTCGGGATGCCTGCGAGCAAACGCCTCCAACCCATTGCAGTCCGTGTTCACCTCGTCCGCGATAGACCCGCAGCTGCGCCCAAGCAGGTCGGCATAAAATCCACTCTCGGGCTCCTTCGCCAGTAACTCCGCAAAGGTCGCAGCCGCCGCGGGATACTTGCTGCTGCCATACTGCGCTATGCCAATCGCAACCTTGAAGTGCACCGCCTCCGGATACTTCGACGCCCCGTAGCTTGCAATCTGGATCGCCTCCTCCCACGTCCAATGCCGAAGCAACTCGGCCGTCAACGTGTACAGATTCCCATCGCTTGGATCAGCCTGCGTCGCAGCCTGGTAATGGCCAATCGCCTCCTTATATTTCCCAAGCTTTTCATCAACATCACCCGCAAGCGACTGTGCCTGGGCGGTCATCGCCTCGCTCGGAATCTTGGCCAGAGCCAGATCCGCCTCACGCGGCGCGTTGCTTTCAGCCAGGGCAAGCGCCCAGTTGTACACAACATCCCACTGAGCCGGTTCCAGCTCTGCGGCAAGCGCGAAGCACCTCGCAGCCGCCCCAGGTTGTCCAGCGACCATCAGCGCCTGACCGAGATTCGATTGCGTTGCAGCATTCTTCGGCTCGAGCTTCGCTGCGAGTTGCAGCTCTTTCACTGCATCGGAGTTCTTCCCTAACTTCAGATATGCCGCCCCAAGGTTGGCATGCGAGACGGCCTGTCGTGGCGCCAGGCCAGCAGCCCGTTTCAATAACGGGAGGGCTCGATCCATCTCGCCTGATTCAGCAAACAACCCGCCCAGAGCCTCACTAGCTTCAAAGCTAGTGGGGTACCGCGCGGTGAGATCTAGCAGAGCGGGCTCCGCATCCGCCGCTCGACCCTGATCGTACGCATCCAGGGCCTTTCGAAGAGCGCTCGCATCCGTGCTCGACATGCCGTTGGTACTCAGAGATTGTGCGCCGGCCCCATAGGCGAAGAGAACCACAGCACAGCCACAGAAGAGCGCCAATCCTGAACACCTTCGGAGTGCTCCACAACCCTCGTTCTCACGCGCCACATGCATATTAAAAAGTCCGGCGGATGCATCCGATCAAGAATGCATCCGCCTCAAAGTCTACTGCTCTAGTAGGTGTACTTCAACGCAAACTGGAAGAAGCGCGAATCAGGCGTGTTCGCCTGGAACGTCCTCGGTCCAGTAATCTGACCACCGTTGTTACCGAGCCCGTTGTTACCCGGGTTCCCGTAAGCAGGAGTGTTCAGCAGATTGAAGACATCCGCACGGAACTGCAGATTCTGTTCGCGGAATGTAGGAACGGATTTGAACAGCGACATATCAACCCGTTCGTAGCCGGGGCCGGAAATCTGACCACGCGGATTACCCACATACGCCAGAGCAGCTTGTCCTGTCACCGTGTTTGGAATATGCACGCCATTTCCGCCCGAGTCAGGATAGAAGGCGCTGGTGTTAGAAAAGGCACCGTTGTTCGCCCCCAGGGGGTTTGCGAACGCGCATGGGTTATACCAGTTCTGCACGGTGCGGACCTTGGCAGGGCATTTGATCCCAGGATTCGATGGGTCAGGGCTTCCGCCTCCCTTGAACGGATCACCAACCTTGATACCGTTAATACCGGAACCGCTAGCATTGACTAAACCATTTGTTCCGATGGTGATCGGCTCTCCAGTCTGCGCGCGGAACACAAGGCTGTCCGACCATCCGCCAATAAGATAGTCCAGCACCCCCCCGCTATTTAGGAACTGACGCCCACGGCCAAATGGAAGCTCGTAGTTGCCGTTAAAGGTCACCCGGTGACGCACATCGAACGGCGAGCTACCGTAGTCCGCTCCGATCCCAAGAATATTGAGACTGCGGTATCCGCCATCCCCAGTGCTCCCGAGGGGTGTCGGGGCATTATCGAGCGAATGCGACCACGTGTAGGTTCCGAGGAAGCTAAGGCCACGGGAAACTCTCTTCTCCAGCCTGGCCTGCAGAGAGTTATAGTTCCCCGAGCCGTCGTATGCTGTGAACGCAACGCCCCCGAAGTGCGGGAACGGCTGCAGCGGAAACACGTTATCGCCGCTCGTATTCGTGTAGCTGCCGAATCCGTTCGGACCGAGCGCAGCCGCGCCATTTGGATTCGGGAACGACTGCAGGTGACGGGAGACCGCACCGACATAGCCGACCGATCCGACAAAGGAATTACTGATCCCATACTCCACCGTGAGGTTGAACTGCTCACTGTAGGGTGTACGGACCTTTGCCTCGCTCCCGCGCAGCGCAGGTTGCGAGATCGAGTTGAGCAGACCGGCGCTGATCGCGTTGCTGAAACCGTTCTCGAGCGTGAACCCGTTATTAGGGCAAGGTCCTCCAGGTACACCAGGAGAGCAGGACGCTGCCGGAAAGTTGGAGTCGAACTCGAACGGGAAATTCTCGCCAAGGTTGGGGAAATATCCAGTGCTCTCCAAACCGCCAAAGAAGATACCGTAGCCACCATGTACAACCGCCTTGTCGGTCGCCTTGTAAGCAAAGCCCACGCGCGGTGCAAAATTGGTCTTTTGCGGTTCGACCAGGTACCGGTTCGTGGTGTATTCGAGCGTGATGTTGTCCAATGCCAGTAGCCGCGTGAAGGACGTCGGCAGGTTGATACCTTGTTTGCTTACCGGAATCCGGTACACGCCCGTACCCTTCCCTGCGCTTGGTGCGTTAGTAGGGATAAACACTGCTTGGTTATCGTGACGCTCCAGGTAGGGCGTGGAGTAGTCGTACCGTAGACCGTAGTTCACCGTGAGCCGTTGGCTGGCCTTCCAGTCATCCTGCGCATAGCCGGCTCGGTTGAAGCGAACATCATCGGAGGTGAAAACGTTCGAAATGCCGGCGTTGGCGATGTTGTTCGTCAGAAAGTCAGCAATGCCCGATCCGGTGTTCGACGTGCCTGGCTGAGCCGTGTATTGGCCGTTGAAGGTGTAACTACCACGAGGGTTGGTAGGCTGCGAGGTGGAAAATCGAATTCGTTGGATGTTCACACCACCCTTAAGCGTGTGGTTGCCCAGAACCTTGGTTACATTATCAAGGATCTGATACACATTCTCGTACTCGTTAGTGGCATAGAATGTTGGTGACCCGAAACCAGAAAGGCCTGCAATGCCAAAGACTGGCAAGCCGCCGTTATTTGGTGCATATGGAATCCCGCCCAGCCCCAGAGCCGAGGCAGCGGTTGGATTGTTTGCATTGGAATGCAGACCGGCAAAGTGACCGTAGTTATAACCAAATCGGAACTCGTTCGTAAGCGTCGGCGTAAAGATATGCGTCTCGCTCCCGGCGAAGTTCTCACCTAGTTGAACGACTTGCCCGGTCGCTCCGAAGCCGCCGCCATCCAGGAGCGGACCTAGTGGTGGCGGGTATGTTGTCGGCTCATGGTTATAGCTGTATCGGCCGAACGCTTGGTCCTTCGAACTGATGTTGTAATCCGCGCGCACATCCCACTGGAAGGTATTGTCCACAACGTTTGTCCGGGCAGTGTAGTTGAGGAAAGTTTGCCCGGGTAGACCGCTATTTGGCAGCGGGAACAGGCTAAGGATCTTGAGCGCAACCGGATCCAGTTTCACTCCTGCTTGCTGGTCGAGCCGGTTGCCTGCCACCGGAACCAGGCCGGTCGCAGTCGGGTTCGGGACAAAGATCGTACCCGACGGTGCTTGGCCTGGCTTGTTTACGGAGCGTCCGCTTAGCGTCGTGTCCAGGAGTTCGCTGAAGTCGCCAGTGCGCTCCTTCAAAGTGGGCACGGCTAGACCGGTGGTGGTGTTGCCGAACACGATGCGGTTGGCTTCCACGTCGCCGAAAAAGAACAGCTTGTCCTTGATAACGGGGAGCCCGAGCGTTGCACCGAACTGGTTCTGGCGATATTTTGCGATTGGCCGCGGGCCCTGAAAGAACTCCCGCACGTCAAAAGCGTCGTTCCGGATGTACTCCCACAGTGCTCCGTGAATAGCATTCGTGCCCGACTTAATGCTGGCGTTAACCACCGCACCCGCCGAATGGCCGAACTCCGAGCTGTACGATCCTGTCTGCACCTTGAACTCGGCTAGAGCATCCGGAGGAGGTCGAACCACATAGCTCGCTCCGTTGAAGAAGTCGACGACGTTCACGTTATTGTCGACGCCATCCATAATGTAGTTGTTCTGCTCCGCACGCTGTCCGTTCGCGTTGAAGTCTCCGCCCTTCTGTCCGCGCGCCCCATTCGCAGGAGCCACGCCAGCCGTCAACTGGGCGATGAAAACCCAGTTCCTGCCGTTCAGCGGTGTGTCGTTGATCGTCTTCGACTCGATCACCTGTCCCGTCGATCCCTCTTCCGTCTGCAGCAGCGCCGGAGCCGTGCTCACGGTGACCTCTGTGCTCTCGGAACCGGTCTTCAGTTGCAGGTTCGCCTCCACTCGATCCTGCACATGCAGTTGGATATTCTCCTGAATGGTTGGGGAAAAGCCCGGAGCGGCGGCCTGAACCTTGTATGTTCCGATCTTTACCGGCGAGAACACGTAGTTGCCGCTGGCATCGGTCGGCGCATGTAACGTCAGACCGGTATCGACGTTCGTCAGCGTTACCTGCGCATTCGGAATCACAGCTCCCGTCGTGTCCTGGACAAGTCCCGTTATCGCGCCCTGGTCCGCCTGTCCATGTACCCTTGGAACGGCAACAAGCAGCAAAAACAAGCACACTGCTATTGAAACGAAACGGAAAAGCCTCTCAAAAGTTTGCTTCTGACTCGCGTCCATCATAAATATCTCCATGTCCTGCTCTCACCCTCTTCAATTCACTAACTTGCTGGCACCAGCCTGCGACGTGCCCGAAGCCCTCCCATAACGAGCTGAATTGTTGGTTCAGCGCCGCACCGGAACGATTCTGTAAGCGCTTGCAACGCTAAAGACGCAGGTTGGGATGTGTCAAGTTATTTCTGGCAGGGTGTGGATCAAACTTGATATCTGGGTCGACCTTCAGCACAGCGGCGCGTGCTCACGCCCCAAGGCCGGACTTGCACTTATCGAGGGCCGCCTGCTTTGGGTCGTCTCTATCAAACTTCCGCCCACCTGCAGTACGCAGCCGCATCCTGACCAAAGTAAGCTGCTTCCATCAAACGGGTTTCCCGGTGAACCTCAGACCCGAACCTCCCACCCTTTCTCGTACGTCCGCCCCCACAGCTTCATCGCTTCCGCATCCCCGACCACATGACCAGTCTTCGTGTCTAACTTCAACTCTCGATTAACGATCCACGCAATGTTCGACAACTGCAACATCGTCACCGTCACATTGCCCACAGGAATCGGAGAGTTGAGCTGTCCGCCATTCCGGATCCCCGCGATCAGGTTGCCGAAGTGAAGATCTGTCATCGAGTCACGGCCCAGCAGGTCGCTGCTCGACGTCTGCTTCCCCGTCTTGAACTCGTCCGTCTTCTTTCCCGTCCAGTCGTACGTCTCATAACCATCGCGATCCACCAGGACCGATCCCTTGGTCCCCATAATCACTGACCCGCGCTCGCGTCCATACTGCCGCATTCCCTGGCAGCTGTTTCCCTCCCATGTCAACATCTGGTCCGGATACTCAAAGCTCGTCGTCAGCGTGTCGTAGAACTGCCAGTCATCCTTATATTGGTAGCGCCCTCCAGCAGCCGTCACGCGCTCCGGATACTCTGCCCCTAGCGCCCACCGGCAGATATCCACCTCATGCGTCCCATTATTAAGCGATTCTCCTGTCCCATAACGCCGCAGCCAATGCCAGTTATAAGGGTGGATATTGTCCTTATACTCGCTTCGCGGCGCTGGCCCCTGCCATAGCTCCCAGTTGAGGGTCGCCGGCACCGGGACCACCTTCCCGATACCCATTGACTTCCGTGTATTCACATACCAGGCCCGCGCAAAGTAAGGCCTGCCAATCAACCCGTCATGAATCTGGCCGATGATCTTGATCGTATGCGGCGACGATCTCTGCTGGTCGCCAACCTGCACCAGCTTCCCATACTTTTTCTGCGCCTCGACTAGAAGCTCGCCCTCCCGCGGATTGTGGCTCGACGGCTTTTCAACGTACACGTGCTTTCCCGCCTGCAACCCAAGAATCGCCATAGGAGCATGCCAGTGATCCGGCAAAGCAACTGTGATGACGTCAACATCCTTCGACGCAAGTACCTTCCGGTAGTCGCCATCGGATGCGGGCGCATATCCTAGCTCCTTCTCCGCTTGTGCAGAAAACTTTGCGAGAATCGTAGAATCCACATCGCATACATGCGAGACCCTAGCAGACTGCGCATTATTCTTCAGTGCCGATAGGTGCGCATATCCCCGGCCGTTCAGCCCTAAAATTGCAAAATTCAACCGGTCGTTCGCACCCAGAATCTGGGCGTAGCTCTTCGCCGTCGAGCTAATTGCAGCCCCCGCTACGCCTGCTGCAAGTCCATCTAGAAATGTTCGTCGAGAGATCATCCATCCTCCGGGTATTCGTCCTTTGACTTAAGCGCATAGCCTCTAAGGATTGCGCGATCCTGATTGTGGTTGAGGACTTACCGCTGCTATGCCAAGGTTCCAGATTGCTCCAGCGCCTTCTTCATGCCTGCCATACTGGCGCGGGTCGAAGCTTCGGGTGTCCCGCCACCCTTCCAGTGCGTCTCCAGACTCACACCCTCGCGATATCCAATCTCCTTAAGCGCTTTAAACTGTGCCGTCCAATCGATAATGCCACTGCCAACCGCCTCCCAGGCAAATCCGTCCGCGCCCTTTCGCACGGCATCCTTCACGTGACAATGAGCGATCCTGTCTTTAGGCAGAGCATTCCATCCAGCAGGCCAGGCATCCACCTCGCCCCGAGCCACTGCGTTCGCAGGATCCCAGTTCAGCTTCATGGATTGCGATTTCACTGCCCCTAGCGTCCTTGCGGACTCTCGCCCGGTTGCCGTATTGCACTCGTACTCATTCTCCAGAACAAATTGGACATCCTGCTTTCCGCACGCCTCGGCCGTCTCCTGCAACTTGGCATCAATCGCAGCACGGTGGGGAGCCTGATCGTCAAGTCGCCAAAAGTCGAAGCCACGCACCTTATTCGTCTTAAAGCGTTTCGCCAGAGCTATACACCTCTCCAGCACATGATCCTGGTCCTTAAACCCATAGCTCGCTCCAAAAGTGTCCGTTTTGGGACTGTATTTGGACCGGGGAGCGTCGGGCCAGTCAACCTTCAGCAATGGACTGGCAATATCTGTGACACGCAGCTTGTACTTAGTCAAAAGCTGTTCCGCTTTTGCAAGATCGTCATCTTCCATGGCAACCAGGTTCTTACCCCACATTCCCCGCAGCTCGACCCAGCCAAACCCGAAGTCCTGTGAGACCACAGAGCAGGCGTGATCGAAATCTGGCGAAATCTCATCCGTAATGACGGCTAATTTAAAGGGTGACCTCTGCGGCTCGACCGCACCAAAAGCGGCATGCGACCCACAGGTAATCGCAACGGCGCCTATACCGCCGACAAAACCACGTCGTGAGTAGAAACCCATCTTCACTCCTTAGCCAACCATATGATTTACTGTATCTTGTAAATGATAGTTGAATCTTCATAGATCCTGAAAACACAGAATCCGAGGCATCCCTCAACCGAGAGAACCTATCTTATGCCCTGGCCGCGGTAGCCTAAAATGAGAGTTTCGCGGATAGCTGAAGCGCTCGCCCTCCGCCTATCCCGTTCACGCCACTTCCGCTACCCAGAGTAGAGGTCACCTGGCCAAAAGTTCCGCTGGTCAGGGAATTGTTTGGATTCGCGAACTGAGGCGTGTTGCTCAACTGAAATGCATCAACACGAGTATTCAAAACCAGTCGCTCCGTGAACTTGAAATCCTTGAAAGCTGAAAGGTTGTCCTGAACGAAACCCGGTCCATAAAACTGGTTGCGGTTTGTGTTTCCAATCTCCACACCTACAATGCCGACACATGGCACCTGAACTCCGGTCACCGGATCTTTCGCGGTCGAGCAGCCCCGCGGTTGCGCAAACGCCGATGGATCGAACCATTGATTTCCAGCGCCAACCCGCTTCGGCGTACGGTACAGGCCGACAAGATTCGCGTTTTGCTGGGTCCCCGGAGTATTCAAGGTGCCGCCATTTGCTGTGATGCCATTCGCAATGGGCAAGCCTGAGACAATCGAAACGATGCCACCCAGCTTCCATCCTCCTAGCGCAGTACCCGCTATGCCAGAGTTCATCCACCGATGGCCGCGGCCAATAGGCAGCTCGTAGGTAAAGCTCTGCTCAAAATTCAACCGTCGATCATAATCGGCGGGAGCGTAGTTTCGCCTTATGTTGATGAAGTAAGCTAACCCGCCATCGTCACCCTGCTGATAGTTGAGAGCCTTGCCCCACGTAAACGCCGAGGACCAGGCCAGCCCATTCGTAAACCGACGTTGTAGCTGGGCTTGAAGGGACTGATAATTGGACGAGTTGCCGAGGAATACCACGTTCGTGCTAGCCGTGCGATGAAGCGTTGATCCTGGCAACGCATTGGGCAAGTTATATTCCGGCTCGCTCGGTGCACCTAAACCATAGACACTGGGTAGATTGATATTTTGATTGGTCGCGATGTGAACACCATGGTTCGCGACATAGGCCAACTGCAGCGAGAACTGCCCGGGTAGCGCTTGCTGAACCGCAAGGTTCCACGACATCACGTAAGGATTGTGATAATCGGTCGGAACCACAAAGTAATTCGAGGCGACCAGCTGAGGAGTGTTCGTGGGGATGATCCCACTTGAAGGAATCGGCACGGGCACCGGTGCCGGGAATCCGCTCTGGAACGTGGGAACCGTGACACCATCTGCAAGCACAGCGGGGCTGAAGCTGTTTAATGGGTTGTAAGCATTGTTGGATCGAACTGGGAAATTGTACAGATAGCTGTTGTCTGGGTACTGGGTGTAGCTGATGCCGAAGCCTCCACGGATCACTGTCTGCTCCGTGGCTCGATAGGCAAAGCCGGTCCGTGGAGCGAAGTATTTATATTGCGTCGCGATCCCTCCATTTCTCGGAGTACTCCCTAGCCCCGCGAGCAGTAGCTGGTTGTTCTTGTAGTCGTACTGAGAAAAGCCGCTCGCCACTTTTGGAGTTGCGGGTGGGTAAAACTCCCATCGTAAGCCGAGGTCGAGCGTAAGCTTCGAACTTGCTTGCCACTTGTCACCCGCAAAAGCGAAGACCCACCAATCGCGGTATGCAGGGAAGAAAGTGTTGAGATCCCGGCCTACTTGACTCGGAACATCAAGGAGAAAGCTCGCGACGTCGTTGGCGGGATTGGTTGGTGACGCCGTTGTCTTACAATCCCCGGATGGCGGGTTGGTGGGCGCACATGCAGTCTGGTTTTCTCCAAACGTTTGGATACCACGGGGACTGAACGTCTGGTCTTGAAGGAGATCATCGCGAACCCGCCGAACGTCCACGCCGAACTTAATCGTGTGATTATGTAAAACCTTGGTCCAGTGATTTACTAGATCGATATTCGCCTCAGCGCGTAGCCAGGGAACACTTGCTGCGTAACCAATGATCGGATTAGAGAAGGTTCCTATATTGACGCCAACCTGGCCGGACGTGAAAGGCTGCCCGGCAATGTTGACTCCAGGTACACCAAGCTTGTCTGCATCATTGCTGCCATAATCCGTCGGTCTGGCGGAGTTGTGCAGATGACCGACTCCCATACGCAGCTCCGTGAGTAGCGTGGGAGTGAAGGTGTGGTTGTAGTTCAGGCCGGTGCTGTACGATCCCACGGTGCCAATTGCCTCGAAGGCGCCCTGTGCTGGCCCACCGAGAAATGCTCCAAACGCTGGCGCCTGAAAGACATTCACCTTTTGATAGCTAAACCGGGCACTGAGCCGGTCCTTTGATGTAAGTGTGTAATCGACCTTCGCGTCATAGGTATCGCTGCTCTTCACAAAAGCAAGGTTCGCGTTATAGTCATTGGCCAGGGTGTATCCATTCGAAACTGGACGGTTCTCCGCCGGAAGGGCTTGCAATATCTTGAGAGAGACAGGGTCAACACGGCTGAGCGGAATCTGATTGTTGGCGAACTTGGATCGGCCGCTGCCACTCGCAGAACCGGTGGCCGGATCGTAGATAACTCCCGCACCGGTACTTGGGTTGATGGCGCTACTGAGATCAAGGCACTGGCCCCCGCCGGTCTTGCAGGGAACTGGCGTAGAGAACGCCTTCAGCGGAATCGTCAAGTTGTTGTTATTAGCTTCGTGATCTGAAGTCCGCAAATAATCGAAGTAGAAGAAGAGCTTTTCTTTGACAAGTGGACCACCAATCCCGCCGCCGTAATAGTTATAGGCGACATGGGGGAGCGTCGTCGAGAAATAGTTCTTGGCGTTGAAAGCTTGATTTTGCAGAAACTCCTCGGCAAACCCGTGAAAGTCGTTTGTTCCAGACTTCAGGATGACGTTTGTGACCGCACCAGTAGCGCGTCCGAGCTCCGCCTCAAAATTGTTGGTGGATATGTCAACGGTCTGGATAGCTTCTGCCGGCGGGATGATAATCTGCAGCAGACCTGTTCGTTCCGTGTCATCGATCCCCTCGATCTGATAGCTGTTCCCTTGCCGCGGAACTCCGTTGACTCGGGTTTGAAGAGATCCCTGAGCATTGAAGAATTGGGAATGCTCAAACGTAGCCGGAGTTGAGCCCGGAATCAGATTCAGCAAGCCCTGGAAGTTCCGATTCACCGCAAGCGGCATATCTTCGACCTCCTGCGCCTCAAGCTTAAAACTCACGTCGGCGCGATCGGTCTGCAAGACTGGAGGCGCGTCGGTGACTGTGACCGTCTCTGTCACGCTGCCATTCTGGAGCACTAGGTCCACACGCGTCGTAGAATTGACGATCACATCAACGCTGGCGCGCACCTCTCTTTTGAAACCCTGAGCCTCGCCTGTAATCGAGTAAATTCCCGGTGTGAGATCGGGAAAGGTATAGTTCCCGCTGGAGTTGGTCTCCACGCTAGACGTTGCGCCGGTTGCCGGAGCCGCTATCGTGACTTTGACCTTCGGCACAGCGGCTCCGCTTGCATCGCTCACGGTGCCGAGCAGCGTCGCACTCACGGCCTGCCCAAACGTAGTTCTACTGCTTGAAAGTAGAACGCAAAAACTCATGACTCGGAAGAAACTTACAAGGAGCTTATACATGACTGGCTCTCCCAATAAAATGCATGACTGTCTGACAGCTTAATCCTGATTACAAATCGCCCGAACACTAGCACTCGGTGAGAAAGCTTGTCAACGGCTAAGCTGCGGAGCCAACACAGCAGCCTCCACCGGCAACTCAAGTTTCACGGCCTCGGCGTCAGACTCTCCCGATAGGGCCGCCTGCACCCGCAGTAAATGCTGCCGCATCGCTGCGCGAGCTCCGAGCGCATCCCGTGTCGAGAGCGCGTCGACAATAGCGCGATGATCGCGGAGATTTTTCGCCCTTGCTTCGGGTGTTTGCTCCTCGTGTTCTCGCAGCTTGTTAAACATCTGATTGAACATGCTGCCCCACAAGGTATCGACAAGTCCCGCGAGAACACTGTTCCCCGTCGCTGCGGCAATTCGCACATGGAACACTTGGTCCGCACCAGAGTAGTTGCCGCCTTCCTCCGCTATCTGCTCCATTTGGAGAGCTGCATGCCGAATCTCGATCAGATCTTCTGCCGTCGCCCGAATGGCAACTTCAGCAGCAATCTCGCCTTCGATCAGGAGTCGCGCACTCAGGAGTTCGAACGGGCCCGGCCCAGAATCGAGAACCACGGGCTTACTTTCTACCGGCCGGCTTACATAAATTCCAGATCCCGTCCGAACCTCGATGAGGCCCGCGATCTCTAACGCAATCATCGCCTCCCGAATCGTGGGACGGCTCACTCCGAGTTGGCGCGCCAACTCCTTTTCGGCTGGTAATCGATGTCCGGCGCCGATCTCTCCAGCCGAGATCAGTTGCCGGATCTGAGTCGCAACCTGCTCATACAATCGTTTAGTAGCTACTGGAGCAAACATAATGCCGCCGATCCTATCATCAGAGCTGTCAGGTAGCTAGACATCCACGATAGGTACCAGTAGCATCGCTGCCATGAAAATATCCTCGTCCCGACGGCACTTTATTCGCCTCGCCGCATGCGCAGGCCCGGCCTTGACTTCGGCCCTCACCTTACCCGCTCTCTCACAAACTTCTTCCCTCACGGCCCCACATTCTCTTCAGCTTGGGCTAGCAAGCTACACCTTCAGAAACTTCAGCCGTGACCAGATGATCGGCTTTATGAAGCAGATCCATATCTATTCTTTAAACGCAAAGGACGTAAAAGACCATCTCCCCATGGATCCGGCGGACGAGGCTAAAGCCCTGGCGGACTATGCCGCCGCGACTATAAAAGTTACCGCTGCGGGAACCATCTACTTCCCGAAAGATGAAGACGCCGATATCCGCGCCAAATTCGAGTACGCCAAGCGCGCGGGCATTTCGGTCATAGTTGCCGGTGACCCGTCGCCGCAGACCCTTCCACGCATAGAAAAGTTCGTAAAGGAATACGACATCCGCCTTGCCATACACAACCACGGACCTGAAGACAAGCTTTGGCATTCGCCGCTCGACGTGCTAAAGGTCGTTAAGGAAATGGACCCACGGATCGGCTGCTGCATCGACGTCGGTCACACCATGCGCGCCGGCACGGATGTCGTTCAGGCCATTCACGAAGTCGGACCTCGCCTCTTCGATGTACACATGAAGGATCTAACCGACGCTCACAGCAAGGAAAGCCAGGTCGCGGTGGGGGAGGGCATTATGCCAGTGAAAAAGATTTTTGAAGCCCTGCTCGCAATCAACTACAAAGGTCAGGTTGATCTGGAATACGAGATCCATGCTGACGATCCCATGCCTGGAGTGATAACCAGTTTCGCCTATATGCGCGGCGTGCTTGCCGGAATGAGCTTAGGGAGTCTCTGCACAAGTTCTGCGTCCCCAGCCTGATTGATTAATCTTGATCTCTGAGGGCGAAGAGCGATGAGCCAGCGGACCTTTGCGAGTCAGGCGGAGTTTCAGAGGTACGGCCGTAA
>JAABUK010003147.1_pt1 | contig 28292 bp, 35 predicted proteins | sample 5559141 | NCBI WGS metagenome assembly JAABUK01 (sample SAMN10711869, study PRJNA513367) | rock metagenome | isolation source: Antarctica rocks | place: Antarctica: Victoria Land, Pudding Butte nord | collected 2016-01-03
AGACGAGGCACAGGAAGCCGAAGAGGTAGTAGAACTGGTGTAGCCACATGGATGTGAGGATGAAGAAGAGCTCGATGAAGACTGCTCCAAAAGGCAAGATGCCGCCAATCAGGATGCTGAACACTGGATTCATATACCAGGGCTGCTCGGGTATCTGCCTGGGGATCTTGTTGGTGCGTACTGGGTCTTCCAGCGCTGGAGATTTGTAGCCAAAGTAAGATCCGACAAACACCAGTGGCACTGAGATGCCAAACCACAGAAAGCACAGGGCAAACAGGGTGCCAAACGGCACAGCGCCTGAGGATTTCTGGCCCCAGACCAGCATGTTAAGGCTGAAGAAGATGCAGAAGCAAACACCAGGAAAGTAAAGTGCTGTTTTCAGCGTTGTCTTCTTCCATTGCTCTCCCTGCAAGACGTTGGTCTTCAGCGCTGCTTGACTATGGCGCAAAAACAAAGACCTTGCGTTTCAGAGGGACCGAAACCATACATGCACAACACCTGGGGTTGACACATGCATTCAAAACAGCTTGGACAGTTGAATACTAGGGGAGTGAGAGAATGACGAGGCTGCATCACAAGACACCTTCAGATGCAAGCAGCACAGTGGCTTAGTTGTGTCAGAAGGCACAGAAAGGCACACACCTTGAAGATTTTGTACAGACGCGCTGAGTAGTAGCCACCAAAGATGCCCATGAAGACAAACAGCAGCAGCATGGCTGTCATGAGCCCACCACGGTTAGCAGGTGACAAGAATCCCAGGACTGCAAATACCATGGTCACAACACCCATGCCAATCAGCTGCATTCCTGTGCCAACATATACAGACAGCAGCGAGGCATTGGTTGGGGCCCTGAACACATCACCATGCACCTGCAGGCAATTTTTCTGCGATCAGGTGAGCTGCCAATGGCAAGGTCACACAATTGAGCAGTGCATGCTGCGAGGAAAACACATTATTCATCATTTTTACAGCAGTGGGCTATCATGCATCACTTCTCAGGCTGCACATGCCAAGGACTTTGTGCATGTTTCTGCATAAGGTGTCATGTCAACTATAGAAGATGTGATTGCATCCATGATGCAAGTAGTCTGAGTCATGCGGCACATAATGCACAACTCACCAGCTTCCAGCCGGTTTCTTCCTGTGCCTCTTCTACTGTCTCCAGCTGGTTGTAGTTGCTGATATCCCGATGCAGCGTGCGCATCATGATCATGGCAACCATACCAGACAGAAACAGCACAATCATCAAGGAATTGATGATGGAGAACCAATGGATCTGATCATCACTCATCAGCAGATAGGTATCCCAGCGCGAGGCCCACCTGATCTGGCTGGGCTGCAATGAGATTGCCCAAGAGTCAACAGCAAGGAAGCGCAGGATGCAACAGAAACACATGCTGATAGAGGCAGCAGTTTTCTTGCAGAGGGTCTTGCACATGGTAGACCCTCTGGTTGACAAGACAAACTTGAGGCATGTGGTAAGCCATCAAGCAAAGCATGAACAGGCCTTGAGGGCATGAGAGCAGCAGGTGCTGAGACCTTAAGTGTTTGTAGCTTACCTCATACACGACATCATAGGTGAAAATGACTTCCTTGCCTTCCTTCATTTCCTGAGGATCGTCCTTATCACTGACATATTTCATGCTGCCTGGGTTGCAAGTGCTCAAATCTGCTTTGTCTTCATTCCAGGTGCCATCATACTTGTGCTGAATGCTGAAAGGCTTGACTTCAAAGCCAACAATTCGAGACAAGTCAGTCTCAATGTCACGGTGGTACAAGATGGTGAACCTCAAATGGTTGTGCAGAGACAGCTTGCCATCATCCTGCATACCACAGATGCTTTGCTACTGCGGCTTCGCAACACAGCGAAGCTGGCAGCTTAGCGCTGAAGGAGGTTTGCATACCTCAATGCGTCCAATTGGGAATCCTCTCTCATATCTTTTCACATTTGAACCACTGTCGTCCCTGATTTGAGGGATGGCTACAGGCAGGTTGTCAAGAATCCTGCATGCATGAGTGCCTTGGCAAATATACATATAAGCACAACCTTAATATATCCTGTGCATCTGCAACTATTTGCAAATGTGACAGAAGCACAACATATTGCTTACATGTTGACCCTGTATTCATCCTCCAGCTTGGATCCAAAAGCTTCAGCCTGAGTACTGGATAGAGCAGGAATTCTACATAAGAACTTGCACTGCTGGTCCACTCTGATCTCGATCTGGAGGCAATACGACAGTCGGCGCAACCATATGTGCTTGGTGCATACAAATGGGACAGTCACAACATCTACAGCGCCAGATACCAACCTCATACGGGGAGTTTTCGATTCTGTCTCCACGCAATACCTCCCCAAGATTCTCGGCGTTGGGGACAATTTTGCTTGGTCGACAGTATGGAATGCTGTAGTATTCATAAGGCAGCTGTGTCTTGGTGGAACTCAACTTGTTGACTTTCAAAAACAGCTTATCACCCTGCCGTACCACGAACAGTACAGATGCTGTTACCCTTCCAAGACAGGCAGCGGCATAAGATCCTCATACCTTTGCATAGTCTTGCGGCGCAACTCCAGGTAGATAGAAGGCCTGACAACACGCACTCAGACAGAGCAGGACACCTAGCGCTGCTCTCCGCAACGCCATTTCAGCGGGGCTCCGTTGCTCAACAGATGCTGCCTGCGCGCCTAGCGCTAATCTGCCATGATGATGAGGCAAAAGCTGTCAGGACAATTAACTGACACGCCACAAGACAGACTTGTTCTGAGCAGATCGTGTGCCAAATCCGGCTGCGAGAACAAGCATGCGGAGCAGTGACTGTCCCCCGATCAATGCTCTCTGCATACGCTGTCGTTTGCCTCTTCTTCTGTCTACCAACATGCCAGTAGCAAATTGGTGTGACACAGATGCAGCACAATGTGCCATCGGTGGCGATGACATCGAAGTGCTGATGAGAACTATCTTGCGCATACCGACTAATGCAACTGTGACAGTCAGAAGAAGCAACTCTGTGTGCTGTACATGCAGCTAGCTATATAGCGCTATATAGCATATATATGCTGTAGAAGTACATATATGCTGCATGCAGAATGTCCGACTGACGCGTTAATGGGTCTAAAATGATTGTGGTGCGGTAATTGCTCAGTCACCGTTTCGATCCAGTGTCGAGCTGGATGGTGCCAACGAAGCTTGCTTGGCAGCTGGAGAAGGCAGCGAAGTTCGAAATTCAATCATATCAGGCATGCATACTGCAGTGCAGCTGGTGTGCACAATGCAGTAAGATTTTTTAATTACGGACTTCAAAAGCTGCCACTGTACTGTGAATCAGCAAGCAATGACACATCTGCAAGCGCTTCATGCAGCTTTAGCATTAGCTGGACGACTTCGATGAGCCAGTCAGAGCTTCAGCCAGCATAGTAACACGAGGGACTAGCTCCTCATACAGTGTCCATACTACTGCTGTTTGTACTGTGCGTTTCATCACCTGCACAGAGAAACATAAACATGTCACAAAGTTTGTACGCATGCAAGCTCTTGACCTGCTGACAGCTTTTGCAGTCAGCCCCTTCGTGGTGAACCCATGGTAAGCATGAATGCGCTTTGTGACAGCACAGGACGTACCCTAGGCACAGTACCAACCAGCAGGGCTTTGGCTCCTCCAGTCTTTGTTGCAACCTTGAGTGTCTGCAGAGGGCTGATGTGCACCCCATTGTGAGCCACCAACTGCATGCGTGTCCTGATAACGTCTGCTGGCTGGGTGGCCAAAGTCGCTGCAATAGCTGCAACTGTACCAGAAACAAAATTAACACCAGTGCTTGACCGGCCTTCCTGCAGATGACCAATCCAGTTAGCTGGCTTGCTGGTCATTGAGAGACAGACAGACTGCTTCAGATACTTCAGAGGTGAGCTTTAGTCCAGAACAAACAATGCACCACATCATGCCACATGAGAGCTCTCCATCTGTGACCACATAGCACAATGTTGCAGGTAAATGCACCAAGCGTATTTATGCGGACCTTTTGGAAGCGCCTTCTGAGGTCAGAGTACAGCATGTAGTACAGGGCTGAGAATGGTGCATTGCTCAGCACAGTGGGCCAGAAGCCTCGCATCAGACCAGAAGCACCCTCTGACGCAGCTATTGTCCTCAGCGCATGCACAGTACCCTGCATGCATTGGTGAATCTTGTCACGACCTGTGAGTCACTACCTGTCGTGTCATTCCATGACATGGCTGTATGCGCTGCCGGAAAGACAAAGCATGCCTGTGATAAGACTTGTGAAATTTTGTCACAGACAAGCAAATGCTTCTGCATGCCTGTCAATCATGCAGGCTCAGTCACTGAGTGCACCTGCTGTTGTGCGCATCTTGGTCTCAAAACCACACGTATAATGTGTGCTCTTCGAGATGCTGCATAAGGAGTCAATGAAAAGGACACACCCTGTACTGGACACCTGATGTGCCAACGTACTCCATCCTTGTCTTGACCACTGTGACAGGACATGTCACCGCAGCTGCAACACCCCTGGAAAGGCCACCGGAAAAGAATGCTTGCGCTGCTGACAGCTGACCGTGTGAATGCCCAGTACCCTTGGAGCCAAAGTTATAAATGGCATCTTTGATGAATTCCAAGGCCAGAAAGTGCACACCAACACCAATAGCTAGCCGTGCAACAGTGGGTGAAGTGCCTCTCCAAAGTCCCCTGTGCACCAGGGCCTGGGTAAGTGATGATGCCAGGTCTTTATGTGACACTCAGGAGCCTTGGTGCTGCAAGCTGTACCTAACACCCTGTTCCTTTACAAGCACTCGAAAAGCACCTGCAGTGCTTCTTGAGATGCCCTTGGCAGCATCCGCTTGCAGCCTAGTTCGAACTACGTCAAGCGGCTGGACGCAAACACTGACAACAGCGCCGGAGAAGGAACCTGCGCATGCACGGTATTTGGTCTGAGTCTTGCGTCGCGCACGCTCAGCAAACTCATGGGTGCGTATGGTTCTGTATAATACGAAGCTTGCTCAAAGTATACTCAATCCACCTGATAGAACTGACGCCAACTTGTTTTGCCCTTTACTAGTCGCCGGGCTGCCCGACGAGGGGGCAGTGTCGTCGCCTTTCACAGCCTCTTTCACCATATACTGAGCAAGCCCAAGCTGTAGACCAGTTCTGAAGTGTGTATTGTTCACCAGCTCCTGCACTGCATGCTGGCGTTACGGCACTACTTGTTTATTTATTCTTTTATATACCAAAACGGCGACCATCCTTGGCAAAAGGCAACCAAACGGCAGGCCAAACAAACGTATACCAGCTGACTGCTGCCTATGATGGACAAATGTAATGTGAATCACTATTCGCTACAACGTACATATTCATAAACGCTGCAGCAGCGATGATATTCAGGGCCAAACAGCAGTGTTTGTTCAGTGTGCCTCGATGAGAGGATCGACACAGCTTTCAGCTGTGGTATTCGTTTGGTTGTTCTCCTTAACTTGAAAAAAGCCCAGTATGTCGCGAGCCAGGTATTGGCTGAAGCTGTTCTTATAACCTGGCGAGCTCTGACTTGCTCTGCACATACTTAGCTTTCGCTGGCATGCATTATCATTAATCAATACTGTCGTGAGTACGTGACAAGCTTAAGGTTGTATGGCTACCCATACCCATAAGGTACCTCCCTTGAGGTACAAAACAAGTGGTATTTCTAAGTACCTGCTTGGCGTTACATGCGTTACAACGAACGTAACGCTAGTCTATGCCTTGGAAGTGACTGTGTTATGCCTCTATACGTGCTCGCTATGCACCCGCTCTGACGTTTAGTCACGTTCAGCGTCAATGTGAAAGTCAACGATACTGTTCACTACGTGTTCGATCGTGGTCAGGCTGCAGGCATGGACCAGGCTCACGAGCTGCAAGACATCCCTCAACGTTTGCAACACGCCGCAGCTCAGATTGAAGCCATCTCAACCCTAGAATCTCGGCATGTTGCGGAGTTAAATGCCTTGCAGAGTCAATACACTTCCGAGGTTTCTGGGCTTCAAGCCCGTCATGCAGAAGAGAAGCATCTGGCTTTGCAAGGCGTGCTTGGGCTGCATGAACAGCTTGCTGCGGCACTGCTATCCTTACAGCATGACGTGCAGCAAGTGAGCCTTTTCAGTCAATTTGAAGGTCTCGTCAGAAGATTTGCCTGCTGACTTCAAAGCTTTGAGATGGTGCAGGACAAAGATGCCCTTGCAGCAGAGATAGCAAGAATGGAAACAGCTGTTTGACAGGAGGTGATGTGCTGGAGCTCAATGTGGGCGGCAAACAGCTGTCCACCAGCCGAGAGACACTCACACAGGTTGATACATTATTGCAGTTCAGTGCGACCTAATAACAGAACAAATGGTATGATTTAAGACTGGACATGATTGCTCTGATGTTGCAGGTACCAAGATCCATGCTAGCCACCTGGTTTGGTCCACTGTGGGCAGACAAGCACAAGCTGGATAGTCAGGGGCGCATTTTCCTCAACTGCAATCCATACTGTTTCGAAAAAATCCTGTCATTTTTGAGGTGCAAGCTCATCGAGCATCCTGACAGGCCAGCTCCACAGCCTGTCATCCGAGGAGAATCACAGGCTGAGTTTGAAAGTTTGGTTGAATACCTTGGCTTGGACGAGCTTATGACCAACAGAACATTTACCTTCAGCAAGGTCATTGCAGCAGAGCTGACTGAGTCAGGGTACATGGCAGAGGCTATGGATAAAGACAGCGTCTCCTTTGCAGCCCCAGCAATGCAGCCTGGTTCAGTTAACTATCTGAAGTGCAACATTATCTTTCACAACCCTCTTGCGTGGATGTTTTTGGGAGTGACACAGCTTTCTGAGCCAAAAAAAGATGCAGAAGTGGAGGCAAGCTCATTTGGGTGGTCTACATCAAGTCAGTACCATGCCGGCAAATGGGCTGTGACACCTGTTCCTGGATGGCAGACAGGCGATGAGGTGATCTTCAAAGTTGATCTGTCTGTGGGCATGCTGTCTGTGTGGACCTCCCGGCAATCCTGCGGTTTTCAGGTAGGAATGAGCAGCAATATTCACGCCCCAGTTTCCTTTCAGTTTGGTAGTGTAAGAGGCAGCAAAGTCAGGCTGTCCCGTGCATGCATGCAAGACAGGCTTCACTTTACATAGTGTGTAGTACAAGGTTGTCGTTCACACTCCGGTGATTCGGTTCTAACCTGAATATGAGCCACTGTCCTGTCCTGAATGTCCTCACAATTTTGCTTGTTGCTTTTGAAGATGGATCTAGATCTGCAGATTTGGACATTTGGACATATCTGCACATTTGGTGAAACAATCATCATGACATGGCATGTTTTTCCCCTTGCACGATGCACATGCTCACGTTGCAAGTCTGCGACTCACCCTATATCTACTGAACCGTATCAATCAGCGCATGCACTTGAGACGGTTGTTGGGCTGATACTCTATAGACTAGCTAGTGCACCGTAAATTTTGAATGAGTGTTTTCCGGATCAGGCAAGTTTGTCCACTACAGAGTGTTTGACAAGGACCATGCTTCCTCTTTAATACCGTCATCAGAGCAAGTACCCTTGTCTCGATCACCTAAATGTACAACTGTTTGGGTTCACCTGGGTGGGTGGGTGTTCTGAGCCTTGGCTTATTTACAGCACAGCCTGAAACCTCCTCAGAAGCTCAATTCTGAGCTAACTTTTCTACAAATCTTGTAAATAGATAAATATAGCCTACAGCACTGCCTGAGGTACTGCAGGGCTGAGGGCAGTTAGGGAACGGCTGAGAGGTGCGAAAAGCTCCAGCAATTTTCAATTATCGCACATGCCAATTCCTTGTTTTGATGGGGTTTAGCACACATTCATAGCCATTGATGACTCACAAACCATTACATAACCCTGCCATAAGCAGGAATCTGGCACAGGGTCAGTAGTCAATGAGGCAAATATGCATACCAGCTGACTGCATGCCTATCGTGGACAAATGCAACACCAGTCCGCCACAACATACAAATTCATAATCACCGCAGCAGTGAATCAATTTGATGGCGTCTGTGAGTCACTCAAGGCCCCTTTGCTCCACCCAGTTCACAGTGACTTGACCAGCTCTTGCAAAGCACTCATCCACTCCTGGATCTGCTCGTTGGGTTTCTCCCAGGCAGACAACAGCACACAGCATGCAGAGGCATCGTGATCCACATACAGCAGGTTCCCAAAAGCCCCATAGTTGTATGTAGCTTTACGGTCAGGGTCCAGGAAGAATGTGTTGTGAAAAGCTGCGCCAGGCCAAGGCATGTTGTAAAAGTTGCCGTTCATTGCTTCACGCAGGCATGACGTAGAGACTATTGAGTCCTCTATATAAGTTGCTGGCACTACCTGTTTGTTGCCTGCTTTGCCCTTGTTGAGCAGCATGTTGGTGAAGCGGCCCAAATCTACATTGCACAGAATGATTCCCAATGAGACAACTTGAGACAACGCCAGGCATTGGACACTCATGTGCGTTCAAGATAGGGCACTTGGCTCTGCTGAGTGAACCTGTGTAGGGGCTGAGTGAACATGTGTTGGGGGGAAGTGAACATGTGTAGGAATTATGGAATGATGCTATGGAGACAGGGACGGCCAATTGGTCTCATCCCAATCTCAGCAGCATCCCCACAGGAGCATCACCAGAGAAGTTAAGACAAATGGCAGAACCAAACGATACAGTCACTGATGGCGATGCTGATATGCACTGAAAGGCAGATTACGCCGCAATGTACCTTGCAAAGTTGCACACATGCCCCCATTGTAGATTGGGGTGCGGAAGTGGTCCAGTGTCATGTCAGCATCCTCCTTTGCACCAATTGGCACCCATATCAGTTCTGAAATAAGCTCAGGCATGGATTTACCTGCATAGCATGTCCATATAGGGCATTTGAACGCTTATCATATGCTGGACATAAATCTTGAGAATCAATGCATAAACTGAGTACCACTCAAATCTTAGCCATGTGCAGCTGCCTGCTGCACAAGCAACCCGCTCAGCACCCAGCTTCAAGACCAGAGGTGACTGTGAGTCTTCCCTCTCAATGCCTTAGGCTGGCGTGTGCATGTTCAACAGCAGCCACAATGCTGATTGAATAACAAATGCTGCGTAAAGTTGTTCTGCATACATGTACACTGGCCGTCACCTTCGAGCATGGCAAACTGCAACATCACAGTTCTGCACAACAATTGTCACAGAAGGCACAAACCTGTCACTTGCTCACATGCCATGCCCACGGCATCTGTGTCAGTGCAGACAGGCGCATAAGCAGCCTTGCCATTGCCCTGTTTCACAGACAGTGTCAGTCCTGCGACGCCAATTGCTGGCTCACTGCCTTGGTCTGGATGCTGGCCCAGGGCTTTGAACTCAGCCATGGGATCAAGCACAATCCCTGACTGCATGTCCAAGGCTGCTTGCATCATCACCCCTTCATAGCCTGTCGCAGCATGTGATTGGGATATAGCGCATCTTGTCAAGTGAGCAAGGGCAGAATGGCACCGGCATATCACTTTTGTCAAGTAGACGCACTTTGTTGAGCATCTAAAGATAAAGCTGTGTTGAAATCCACAGGTGAGCAGCTATGGTTCATGTTGTTTTGGGACCTGTTGTGCTGATGTGTAACAGGGTCATGGAGCAAGTGCTGTCAGTCATGTAAACTTGCACCAGGGCAGTTGCTGTGTTTACTTTCATGCATTATACTGGAACAATGCGTGCCTCATGCTGACCATAGAAGCCTCCCAAGCAACAGCACTATCGAAAGCTTGTGTATAGCATACAATGATGCAGTTCAAGACACAGAAAGGAAGCTGCACACCAGTGCAGCATGAATCTGACCCATATGGTCTGCTCACAACAGCTGTTCCATCACCTGTGCCTTTCAGCTGAGGTGCATAGTCATGCAGGGGCTTATCCCAGCTGAGCTTGCCCTGATCTGCCAGGATTGCTGCTACACATCCAGTGAACACCTTGGAACCAGAGTTGAGGGCGTGCGTCTGCCAAGCAGGCACGCCGTCCACGAGGTATTCATAGACAACCTTGCCATGATGCATCACCAGTAAGCCATCTGCATTGCAGTCACTAAGTTTGGCAAAGAGGAGTACAGTGCAGCAGTGCTGTTCTTTTGAGGGTGTGCTCAAGCAGATGGCAGCAGACTACAGAGTATTGCAATACTTCTCAGTGAAGGCTGCGACCTGAAACAACTCATGCAGCGGGTCGTGTGCAGCGGACACTCACTGAGAATGGTGAGAGTCATTTATAGATTGGTAAGTCATCACTTTGAAGGATTATAGCTTCCTGCTATTCAGCTGACTGCACCAGCAGGACAATGTGAAAGTACCTGTATCTCCCCGGGTCAGCAGGTCGCGGACCCGACCAATATCGTCTGGTTGCAGCTGGTAGGCAGCGTAGTCCAAGGCTGATGACTCGTCCGCTCTGCGGATCTTTGCAGTTGTAAGGGTCTCTCTGTAATGAAACGGAATCCAACGACTTTGTGGACGGGTCCACCGCGTCTGAGGGCTTACCTACGAATTCAACTCATGTTCACAAAAGTTTGCGATGAAAGGCTGGCCTGCAAGCCAAGCTGATCTAGCTTACCTCTTCTCCAGCTGGAAATATCGGACGCCTCGCTGTTGATTGTGGAGAGAGGAGTTCGGGTCCTGATCGGCTCCTAACAAAGCCCATTAGTTTCTTGTTGCGGGAGGCTGGCGCTCTAGGGCGCACCAGACTGGCGCCTTGCAGGCTGTTTGTTCTTGAGATCTGTGAACTGACGCAGCCTGAAAGCATGTCGCAGGCGGGATGCTTGCAAGCTTGATGAGCGCGAGATGCAACATGAAAGCCTGCTGCAAGCGCGCCGATCGGTCTATGTGCGCTTCATGCAAAGCTCAGGGAAATGCCTGCAAGCTCTCCCGGGCATGTGAGTCATTCATTGCATGTCAGCTTCTTTCACAATTGTTGCAACCTCAGAGGCCCTGAAAGCTGTGAAAGTTACCAAAAAAAGCCAAAAGATGAACTGAGTCACAAACAATCATTGCAATATGCTCATGCATACTGGAGAAGACCAGACCCTAGTGCATACTTAGCTGAACATGTGTCTCTGTCTCAATGCTTTGACAGCTCACTATTTGTTGTAGGAAAAGGGCTAGATAGCAGTGTAGTTACGAGATATTGGCTTAATGCTGTAAGGCAGCAACCAGAGCGCAACGATATCTATTGTGTCTCCTCTCTGGTCAGTTCAACTGACTCAGTTGCAGTGCATGTTCGTCTGGCAGGAAACCCTGATGTATTCTGATAAGCCCTAAGTATCAGTCAGAGCACATGCCCAGCTACATTCTGGTGCAACTTGATCACCTCATTCAAGACCTCGGACATGTACATCCATGAAGGCTATCATGGCTGCTGTACAGGTATGTGTTTGTTGAGCTCGCAGAAGACAACAGATCAGGAGCTCTCAAGTCACAAAAGTAGTGGTTGATGTCATGTCCATCTGCAGCTGCCAAAAGTGAAGCCTTGCGTAACGCACTGCAATGTCCAGCCGCATCCCAGTAGCCATGATATCATCCAGGTTGGCAACCTCTGCTGTGAGTAATAGCTCCCCAGCATCTGTCCAGCCATGATTGGAGAGAAAGCATCCACTACAGCAGTTCAGCCTCCACCTCCACAAGCTTTCTCATTCTATTCTATTCAGGGCTGAGAGGGTGAAATGCGCAGATAACAGAGCTGCCAGATGCAAGCTTGCTTAAGGAAGGATGCATCATTGCGTGCACTTTGATGATGGTCTCAAACCCACCAATTGTCTCAAACCCACAATTGTCACAAACCCTCCAATTTGGGAAGGGTTGGTCAGCGCGCTGTATGTAAGAACATGCTGCTCAGTCAGAATTTGACTGTAACAGAAACAGGAACCTTCATAGACAGTAACCGCAACAGCAAGGTACGACACCTTGTGTAAACAAGATTGTTGATGAACAAACTACATGTCAGTGGAGCGCGCATGCTAGTCAAATGCGTAGAGGCCTTTGTGCAGTATTGCCATGCATGTCATCACTCAGTGCCAAAATTGTATTGCTGGTTTGACCATCACAGAGCAAACATGCCATGCTTGCATAGCATGAACACTCAGTGCAAATAGCTGCAATGAACCACTATGCTCAAATCAGATCTATGACATATGGTAAGCACGGGTTGCGTTCAAACTTTTCAGGTGCAAATGTGGTACTTTCCACAAGGCCACTAACGTCCAAAGCAACAGAGAACCTTGGCAGTCTCTTGCTGCGACCTTGTACTGGCTTTCATGGGAGCAAAGCTGCTTCACGACAGGCTGGACTGCTGTCTCTAACATTGAACAAGCCTCAACAGCACCAGTGTCGGCTCTCTGACTGTGTTCCATAGCATGGGTGAGGTCACCAGTCTGTGTGCGGCTAGTGTATGTGACATAAAGTTTGGCATAAGGGGGCAAACTCTAAGGAAGGAGAACCTCAACAACCTCCATACTGACAAAGCCTTCGTCCTTGACAGGAGATATGTCCAGTGGCGTGGGAAAGGGCAGCTTCTCCTTTTGAAGATCCCTCAGGTAGTCGTCAAGCATGTCTTTCACGGACTGGAGCAGCTGCTCCAAGCTCACGCCGGTTGCAGCACATCCGGCTTCGGAAATGCAGCAGCATAAGTTTCCCTTGGAACTCCTTCTCACTTCAACAGGAAACAACAGCCTCTCCTCAAGTCGGAGTGACGTCGGTCCTGTCGTCAGTGACGAGCAGGACATGAGCGCGAATATACCTGCGCGCTCAAGCACTCATGTTTTCAACGTTGAGAAGTACGAGTCATGAATTCTACTTTCCCGCAGAAGCGTGACTTGGCGTGAATAACGCCGCGTGATGTCACATTCACTGGCAACAACACTATAAATAGTCATCTTTACTTAGCATTATATGACTAACTGGCCAGAAGGTAAGCTGCTCAGGTTTACAATCCTGGTCCATGACCTTGTGAGGGCACTGCTTGAGCTGCGCAACACATGTCATGAGATGGCACAACCCGTGTTGATTGTCGGTGCTGGGCTTGCCGGCCTCTCGTTGGCTCGGACTCTGTCAAGCTATCGAGTCCCTGTTCGCATTTTTGAGGCGTCACCTGAAATACGCAAATACAGCTATGGAATTACCCTATTATCGTGGGCATACCAGCCTCTTGTCAGCACTTTAAAGCTTGGCAGCGTAGAGGAACTCAAAGCAGCCACAGCGACAGACGCACAAGTTGGAGGTTATGGGTTAATCTCTGCCCAGGTGAAGGATGCGTACACAGGAGCCACCCTTCTCTCAGACCCACCTAGAGACCCAAAGGCTCCACAGTCGTATCGCTGCAGCCGCTCCAAGCTGGGACAGCTGTTGGCTCAAGGACTAGACATTGAGTTTGGCTGCAAGCTTGACAGGGTAGAACAGAAGGCCTCAGGCGTGCAACTGCATTTTGAGGGTGGAAAGACAGCAGAAGGCAGCTTGATTGTGGCAGCTGATGGCATTCACTCTGTTGGTAAGCTTAGGTCTGTGTAACCAAAATCATGATGCTCTGATTGCGGTACATGTGACACCACTGTTTCATTGGAGTACTGTATTCTTTTGCTGCAGTGCGCAAAGGCTTATTGCCAGCAGTGTCGCCCACAGTCATACCTGCTATGGCAATAAACGGGCGTGTGTCCTTGGCGAGATCACACTTTTTGGCTGAAGTAGCAGAATACATGAACGGCTCACAAACAATGCTTGGGGCGGCCGACAGAACTGCTTTGCACCTGGCTGTTAGCAATCACACAGATAGCAATGTCCTTCTCAGCTGGACATTCACATGGCAACCTGAAGCAGGTGGCCATGATGTTTCAAGCAGAAAGTCAGTCGATGATGCATGCAACATACCTGAGGGCTTTTTTAAGAGGCTTTCTGAGCTAGGTCCTCTGGTGGAACCATTCAGGTCCATACTGAGTCCAGATGCTGCACGAAGGAGCGCCAAGTACAACTGGCTCATCCGCAGTGTGCAGATCCCGTGCAGTGAGCTGCAGGACTCAGTTGACAGTGGCATTGTTCTCATTGGTGATGCTGCGCATGCCATGCCCATAGTTGCTGGTGAAGGTGGCAATCATGCCCTGCTAGATGGAATGCAGCTGGGTGAAATTCTTGCCCGCTCAAATACAGAAACTATCGAGCAAAAGGTCAGAACGTTTTATGACTCTCAATGTAGGCGCTGGGAGGATGGCAATGTCACTTCGCAACATCGCTTTTCTGACCTGCACAAGCCAATCTCGCAGTGGCGCATGCTGTCAAATCCATGACCAACTGACCCACCTGCTGAGTGGTCTTGTTAGCATGCTGGCATTTACCTTTGTGTAGTTGAAGCTTTGCCTTTGTCATGGATGACTTGAGAGCTACAGCTGCAGATCCTTATTCAAGTTTTGTGGCAGCATACAATCAAGCAGATGTCTCAATGAGTACTGACTAAAGAAGCAAGCTGCTGGCTCAATGAAATTTTTACACAAACAAATGTATTGCACGTCTGTTCTGAGTGATTAACAAATTGTGTCATCAGCTTAAATGAACTGGTGTCACCCCGGGTGACAAGGGCCATATTTACCCAAATTGGCGCCAGCAGATGACCTACAAACGACGTGTTGATAACGTTGCAGATGGGCAAATTATGTGCGAATCTGTGCTAGCGCCATCACAAAATCTGCCCAAACTCAATACATTGTGCACAAAGACTTGTATCACCTACACTGCAGTGCCCATCAACACATCTGACAAATACAGTCTCTGAGAGTCCATGGTACACTAGTTGTACATCAAACATGCATTTACTTAGTTGATCAGCATCACCCTTGTTTGATGATCTGGACCAAGGTCGATCCTTTCAGCTGTCTGCAGCTGGCAAAATTGGTTTCTTAGTGTCCAAAAACACCAGATGGTACATCCGCATCTTGTCCTCAGAGTGGCTGAAGCCTTTGGCAGGAGATGCAGTATGGATCAACCTTCTGTTGGCCCAGATGGCAAAATCGTTGGGCTGCCACTCATGCTTGTAGATGATGTCATCAGATGTCCCATGAGTCAGCACCTTCTCCAGCAAGTCCAAGCTGTCAGGCCTGCTCATGCCTTCAAAGTGATGAATTCGCTGAGCGCTGATCAGAATAGCTGGCTTCGCATTGTCAGGATCCTGCAACAAAAGACAGAGTGGTTAACACATCAGTTCCCCATGTGTCAGTAAATGATGCATGCGTGAGGAAGACAATGTCTGTTACATCTTGATAGCAATGCTGAGCCTCAGTGACAGGGACTCATGGCTCTTGCACCACGCAAAAGTCATATGCCTTGGTCATCTGCCCAGCTGAACACAGCATTGGAAATGAAAAGGAGCAGAAGTAGTCAGGAAAGGAGGAGGAGGCAAAGGACAACAAGAAGGCTTGCTGCCACGCAAAACATGGGCGCTGCAGCTGACACATATAACAAACTGGCGACACACAGCAGAAATACATGGCAATGTGTCTGGCAAATTGGTGTGTCTCATACCTTGATCACAAAAGGGTTGGGTGGCAGCTCAACCTTGACACCCTTCTCTGTAGCAGCCGCAAGCCTGCAGTCGCGTGAATACTGTCTGCCGATGGCTGATACTTTCACAAATGCCGGTGGCTGATACTTTCACAAACAACTCACAAAGCCAGAAGGGCCAACTGCAATACTCTGGTTTGGTTCAACTCTGCAGGGCAGCTGACAGAGGTGCATGACAGTGAACAATTTTGAGAACAAGTGCAAGCTGTAAAGAAGACAGCCGTATGTGTTGGTCAACTCCAGTTTGCGAATGTCAACAGGCATCCTAACAAGTTTCTGCGGTGACACCACTGCACGCTAGGGTTGGCATGCTAGCTGCCAAAACTGGCAGCAACTCTTAGACTGTACCTGGCAGACTCTGGGAAGACATGTGTAGAATGATTGACTGTGACTGCAGCATGAATTCACACAGAGCAAGCACTCCAAAGCATGTTGCAGTGCTCGTATAGACAAAGTGTAGGATGCAGGCATTGAAAGGCATGACAAGTAATACAACATGGGCAGCACAGCATGCAATTACTGTGTAACAATGCAGATCCTCACTTGGCTTCAAAATCGTCCAGCCTACGCGTCCCCTCCCAATTCATATGAAACCCAAATATCTCACTGGCCTTGCGGTTGACTGTTTTCAGATGCAGCGCTTTCTGCTTTGTGGCATCATCCAAATCCTCAAACATCTTTTCAGTGCTACAACATCATTCGGTGGTGTGTCACACGTTTCAACACAGTGAGCAATCACAAATATGTTGTGGTGGCTCACAGGGTGCCAGCGCATCAAGCAGAACAAGCCCATGAGGTATTTTGGTACTGAATGCCACTGAAACCTGTCCACATGCGAGACCTTGAGCACAACAAGCAGACAAACTCCTGCACAGCTCTCCTTTAGCCGGCATGCCAGCGAAACACCATAGACATTGCGTTCACGGCACTTTTCATCAACCAACTTTGAGCTCTCTGTGTCGATTGGATTGCATAGTGAAGGTGCCCAAGAAGATAGGCTGTTTAGAAGACTTGGTTGGCATGCTTGATGCTAAGCAGCAATGATCAATACTGACAATGCACACATAGCCTGGTAAGCTTTGATGCTAACACTCAGCAGGATGTAGGAAATCATAGGGAAGATGAAGGAGAGCCTCTCCACACAAATCAGGTGGCTCACAGCATGCTGTACTCACCTGGTAAATAGTGTGTCATCGCCACCATCTGGTGCAGGCTGTACCATGTACATTGCGCTGACCTCGCATGGCATGGGTGTGTCTGACATGTCCATGTGCCACAGCCTGCTTTCATCGAAGGGGTTCCCACCCAGTGTGCATTTCTTCAGGGCTTCTTCGTTGAGACCCTCATGCTCTTTCAAAGACACATTGTGACCTCGCACTGCCAGCTGCAAGTCATCAGGGACGCCTCAACATATATATGCTGTTTGAATGTGCACAACCAGGTTATAAGGCACAAGTGTTTCCTTGCACGAGAGATGGCAAAGGAGTAGGCAACAATGGATGCATGCATGGGCAAATCGCAAGGAGCACCCTAAGCTGCCTGCTATTGTTCTCTTTCTCTTGAGGCAAATTGCATGTACAGCATGGCTGGTGTCAGCCTCTCTGCAGTAGTGGCAGTCATTCTAGCACGATGGACGATCAGTCAAATCTGTGGTTAGTTCACGGAAGCAAGATGCCAATGATTCTGATTGTAATGCGTCAGGCAAAGCAGCAACAGCAGTTGTTGCACAGGATGCCGTACCACTGGGTTGCTGGGAACCCTTGGCTGAAAGTATGCATTGCAGAAGCGTCTCTCATCTATGGCTTGAGCATCATGAGGCAGATACCGCAGCACTCTCTCCTGAGTGCCAGGGTCCAGATAGCCCGCTCTGAAGACCAGCAGCAAATGCTCACGCCATAGATCGTAAAGGAGCTGCTGGTGCTCACCACTGAGGGGTTGTCTCAGGTCCAAACCTTCCACCTACTGGAAGGAATTGTGATTGCGAGCCAACACTGCGCTTAATGTGGTTCCAACAGCAGCCACTGAGGTATTTACCAGTACGCCGAAGTCTTTATGCAGTGGCGTGAGAGACACCCCATGTTGCTCTGCTTTACTCTTCAGCTTGTTTGCTGCAGGAGCTTCTCTTTGTTGTGTAGAAGCTAGATGGACAACAAGACGCCGTGGCCTGAGGGACAAGTTTCATGTTAGCAAGCAACTTGACACTGCTTGAGCACACGCAACTTCCTCTGAGTTGACTCGCACCTGCAGTGAGCACTCGTTCTTGATCCCGCTGGCAGACACGGGGCCACACAACCCGGCACCGACGTCGCACGGGGAGCTCGACAACTTGAAAGCTGGTTGATCATTATGACGGCCACTTGTGGGATGCGATGCTGTGGTCTTGAGTCCTTACAGTCTGTATACAGATCGCTGTAAGTGCGTCTGCCAGAGGGGGCTCTTACAGTGCCGACACGATAAACAGCCGCTGACGTTTTGAGGCACTTGTACAAAACCTTAGAAGCTATTTGCACCGCCCGAGCTGGGAAAGAAAGAAGAGATCAGCGTCGCGCCCAAGAGAACCGTCATGCATGAAGCCAGAACCGAAGCTGACACAATTTTGCAAATTGCAAATTAGCATATTAATAGCTTGAAATTCGCAAACTGCAAACACCCACATAAGATTCCTGCACGAAAATAGCAAAACTGCTCAGTCTGGCGGAGACTGCTGCTCTTCGAGTGCACACGAGACAGCCTTTCGACTAGCTGGTCTCATCGCCTCCAGGCATCCGCAGCATGCAATTCCCAGCAGTCGATGAAGCAAAATTACGCAAAATAGATAAATTCGCTTGCCAGCTCAGGCATTGCCGAGTCGCTGTCGGTAAAGTCAAAGGTATCTCTCTGCTCCGACATCGCGATCCTGTGCTTCACCCACATTGAGTCCGTGAATGCAACTCTGTCGTTGCAACAAACCAATTGCAGTATTGTGAAGCTTGTCGTAACGGCGCGGTTGCGCCGCAAAGCTGAGCCTCGATTGTGCATAGGTAGGTTACTCGTTGTACGTTGCGCCTGCAATCTCGAGAGCAGATCAACAACTCCTGATGGCTAGCGCTATGTGTAGCAAGGCCTCACAGACAATTAATGCTGCATTTCTTCGCTAAAACGTTGACTTGTTAGCCAGGTCCCAAACTCAGGAAGCTACCGTGCACTTTACGGAACTTACCCGCGCTACTGTGACTCAGCCTGCTTTTCTGCGTGATCATGCAGTGTGACACATTGTGGACAGTTTGCGAGTGCTTCCATATTATGCAGGCTGCATAGCTCAGCGAGTTCCATCCTGACAAAGCAAAAACAGCCATCATTGGCGACGAGGCTCGTCCAGTCATGGCGGTGTTTGACTTTGAACCTAAGGATGGACAGCTGGATGAGCCCCTGCGATCGCAGGAGATCATCATGCTCAAGGAAGTTCTGTATGTTGAGGAGCCAGACCGTGCAACATCGCCTGTTGCTGGCCTACACCGCTCTGTGCACCAGCAAGAGCTGGTGCCTCTTCCAAGCAGCTTCGGCAGCTTTGAGTTTCAGCTTCCTGCTAACCACCAGGAGCAACATCTAGAATGTCAGGAAAGGGCAGCACCATATGTTGAGCTGCCTGCTGCCAAGCGCCAAGCCACAGCACCAGCAGCGCTGCAAGAGGCAGAAGCTTCAACAGAGTCCCCTCTTCAGAGTCCCTTTGCATCTGCTGAGAACATAGATCGCTTCCTACACGACCTGCCAGAGGAGGTTGTCATTCCACATCATCAGTTGCAGCAGCACCTCCAGCAGAATCGCCAGCATAGCGCTCCTCCTCCTAGCACTCTCAGCAGGGCATTGCTTGAGTCACAGAGCCAGGAGCTGGCGTTGCAACAGATTTGTACAGCTGAGCAGGCCAAAGCGCGTGTTGCCTCACTCCCAACAAGCAAAATGCTGTCATGCAGCAACATGCAAGTCAGCTTGTCGCCCGTAGTCTGGCGAGACTTTGAGGCCCCACACAGAGTGATGGTTAACTTGGGACTGCGGTGCCTAGAAATGGAAAGTGACAGCTGCTACCCAGCTTCCATGTATGCAGCTTTCAATCCTCGCGTCATCACCACAGGTGAGACTTGCTGCAGGTTCTCAGAGAGCGCCAGATCATCATCATGTCATGCCAAATTGACTTGTACGAGATTGTGCACGGCGCTTTGCTGCATGACACCACTTCTCCGCAAGTGTTGTAGGTTTGCCACAAACAAGATGCTTTTGCCAGCATTTGGCATGCTAGCCAGCATACTCAGTTTCACCAGGTTTTCCTCACAAAGAAGTATGCAACGTTGCACGTAGTCTCATAATGCATGCATACCTCTCCAGGTGTGCCTGCAAAGCGGCAGCACCCTTACAGACGAGAGTCATCACCTACAGAATCTAGGCAAACGCGCAAGATGACGAGGTCAGCATCCCTGGGCAGCAACTTGGCACGCAATCCTTGTGCCTCTGCCTCAGCTCCTGCCAAAAAGGAGCAAATAGAGCTGGAGGTACAATTTCCTATGCATGTCCACCCTCTTCTGCTATTCAGTCATGTCTGTCTTATTACATGTTGTTTCAATATCACAGCAGACGCTCGTCTGCAAGCACAGTGTGTTGCATGCAGTCACATTGCATCCCAGCTTGTGGCACCATGCGTCCAGGCCATGGTATGTACACCTCACAAACACAAAGTCGCTCATGGTCACTCTTCTCACATCCATGTATTAAAGTGATCAGCTTGCTGCTGTTGCAGGAGGTTTACTTGCTGAAGCGTGACCCAGACAGCATGGTGATTGAAGACACCTGGCATGCAGAGGGCCCTTTTGAGGGCAACACACTGGCAACACCACCTGTATGGGCTGGCACATGGCTCATAGATGTTCTGGTCTGTATACATGATTGTGAGTTTGGGAGGAGCTTCTGGCTGAAGGCAATGCATCGCAATGTGCCAGCATCAGCGCCAACGCAATGAGCGTGCTGCCCCAACATTTGTATAGCTCTCGAGAAGAACATTCTTTGGTTTTACAAGCATGACTAGTTGTCGTTGTCCCCTTGCACAGTCAGCCTTTTGTACCGTCCTACTGTACAGGCTGCTTGCTTAGTTACTGAACCCGCTGTGATGCGTAGTGCCATGCCATGCTCCAAGCTATTTTTGCTTGTATGCTATGCTGTGTCAATAGTGTGTTGCACAGTGCTTGCTCAAAATGCATCCTGGGCTACCAGTCAATAACTCAATCAATGCAGGTCAGGCAGCTGACACGGCCCATTTTCTGACTTTTGGTGACTTTTGCTGCTAATTGAACATAGAGTAGGATTCACTTTGGCAGAAAAGTTTCATCTTTGTTTAATTTGCAGCAATGCTGGCCCCCTTTCACATTTCTTTACTCTACGGCTCAGAACATGCTGTCTAAAGAAGTCACCAGACTCTAATGTCATCTCCACAAGCACATGTTGGTGATGCAGAGTCTTGGATTCATGTTTGGGATGGAGGCTAACACTGAAACCACAGAACAGTCTGACAGGAGAACAGCTGTGTACAACAATGTCAGTTCCGTTTAGTAAGGCTTTGCACCTGCACATACGTCCCACACATACCTAGCTCATTATGAGCCGGAAAACGTCTAAATTATTATCACTACTGGGTGCTTTGCACCTAGCTTGCTAAGACAGTCACAAACATGTCACAATCCTATCACATATAACGATGGGGAATGCTTCAGTGCATTATCGATGCATGACCCTTATGTCTGTTGTACACTGTGCATCATTGCTTTGTCAAAAACCTATCCAGAGGCCCAGCACCTTTCTTTTGTATCTTGCTACATGTCTGTGATGGCGTGCCATGCAGCTGGTGTTGCCACATGGAGATCCCACTCAGCGGACGCTTCTGTGCCTGACCTTCTTGTCTATTATTGTGCTTTGTACCTGTGAACACGCTTGGCAACAGTCGATTCTGTGGCTCCTGTGCTTCAGCGCCCAAGTGCAGGCTGTCTGCAGAGCCATGCTCAACACATTCAGCATTGCCTAGCTGATGATGATGAGCAAGCAAAGCAGGCTCACATGAGCTGGTGCTTGCAGCCTGCAAAAAGCGTAACATTCCCCCGTGATTGCTACCAGGCCTTGCGTCCTTTGTGTACTCACCTGCACACAGGCCAGCACAGATTTGACGCAGCAAGCACAGATTTGACTCTGCAAGCACAAATTTGACTCAGCAAGCACAGATTTGACTCAGCAAGCACAGAGTTGACTCAGCAAGCACCCAGATCATGCACTTGTCAGGGACATCCATGCAGCAGGCAGCCGTCCAGCTGGACCTTAGCTGCTGGGGTATGACACAGCAAGCAATCCACTTGCAAGTCATCATACACAACCTTTCAGTTGTTGACACTGTGCATGGTGCAGTGTACCTCCAACAGACATGAAATTGACCATCACTGGCTGCACCAATTTGGGCTTCAGCAGGCCCAGTGCTGCCTGAAAGATTGCACTGCGTGCTGCCTGATGGACACCAGACTCCAGCCAGTTCTGTACGTGGTTTTGAGTGCTGTTCAGCAGCTTTGCAGGATTGTCTGCAGCCCACGACTCACAGTCAGCTGCACCTTCAGGTGCTTCACCTGCACCATCCACATTGCTTGCATGAGCACGCAGCATGCCTGTGCCGTGGATGTTTCGCCAGTCAACAAAATCTCGATGGCAAAACATGCCAGGCCAGCTCAGCCCCCAAAAAAAGTCAGCCAGCATTTGCACAAAGCATATAACAAAAGGATTTTCCTCATCCATGTAATACACAAGTCTCAACAGCTTGCTCTGTGTTGGATACTTTGTGCAAAATACCAAACAGTCCAGGCAGGCATTGCCTTGGTGACCAACATGTCTCACCTGCAGCATCCTGAAACACATCACTTTCCGGCAGCTGCCGTTCTCCTTGCTTTGGCAGAGCATCAAGCTGCTTCTTATTCCCACTCACTGAGCCAGATTGCAGCTGTTGTGACATGCCTCTGGCCAAGCTAGGATGCTGCAAGCGGCTTCTGGGGGCCAGATTTGGGATGAGTGTGTGCACGGCTGAGCTCTGTGTAGCTGAAGGGTCCACTGAGCCAACAGCAGTCGCTTGTAGCTGCTTGGCAGCTGCCTGAGGGAAGGATAGAGTGTAGGAGCGCACTTGTTGCTCGCGCCCTCCTTGCTTCAGGCCCAGCTTCAGCTTGACAGGCACTCGCCCACTGCTGCTGCGCTCCTGCAACCCATCACACACTCAGTCATGAGCACAGTCGTTGATTCACCAGCAATGCTTCAGTCACTAATCTGGTCAGCCAGCAATCCATGGTTCAGTACTCATCCTGTCTCCCCCTAAGGGTCACATACATACAGCCCTGAGTATTGTTTTTTTTGATGTCCTGCTCTGCCGCAAGTCAGACATGCTGCAAAAGACATGAGGAATTTTGGGTAGTAGCAGCCATCAAGAATGTCCACTGACTGACGACATACATGCTGCATCCTTACCTGCCAGATTTACTGTGTCATGGTCTGAATATATCATGTGAGCATTTTCTGCGCTCCAAAAGCTGTCCAAGACACAAAGCAAAGCATGCTACGTCTCTGGGGTTCAGAGGATGCAAGCATTCCACCAGAAACAGTTTTTACATGGCTATTTTTTTAGAAATGGCAAGCCCAATGATGCTGCGCCAGCTTGTACCTCTTCTCTGTTGCGATAAGCTGTGAACTTGCATGTGGTAGCAGCGCTGCTGGTGTCAGGGCAACAAGAAGTAGAGGGACAGGCTGAACAGGACTGACCTCCAGGAGCCGAGGCCACAGTGCATACACAAGCCGTTGCAAAGCCTCATCCACCCGCGCAAAGTCACGCAGGCCATGATAGCTTTTGGTACAGCAGATGTTTTGCTGAGGGCCTTTGGCCTGAACCCGTTTGTCATCTATGCAGTGCCCAAGGTCAAAAAGCAGCTGGCCTGCATAGTGAGTATACTGTTAAGATCGAATTGACAGGTTGGCCAAGAGCCATGATTTTGCATGATATGGCAGGCTCGTACCAAGACTGCACAACATGCAAGCGCAATCTGCTATGCTTTGTCACGTCCACATGCTGAGCATGGTGCAAGACATACTGCAAGCTAGTCACACCGACGGGCTACGCAATCTCTGACCCCTGCATTTGATGCTTGCAACCTGCATCAGTGGTACTACAGTTTGATACGGCAGAGGCAGACCTACTGCAGCGCCAAACATGTCTGTCAGCTCTCTAGCTTGATAGGCAGCCAGATCGCGCACATGCTCCACTGACAGTTGCTCAACCACTTGCTTACCAAGCTGGCCCCTACAGCAGCAGCCAGATTCTCCTGTAATGTATGCAGACCATTCTTTAGAAGCCCCCACCATCAGAATTTGATAAGTGACATGGTCAAGATTACCTTGCCAAGAGCACAGTCCATAATCTGACAGACCCAGCTAGGCAGAACTGCTTCTAAACTCTGGCTCTGCACAACATGTCGCAACACTATGTCTTGCAGCAATATGCCATATCACAAACAGGAGTGCCATGAGCAAAGGAAAAGCAGACATCAAGGTTAAACATAGCATCAACATAGCATGAGCCTGGGCAGCCCGGTATAATACTGGGCTTCCCATCAAACTGACGCCAACAGGCATAGTCTTTTCTTTTCTTAAACATAGCACGATGCACCACAGAGGAGGGTCAATGAAATGCACCTCAGGTGAGGCACTTTCAAGATTGATGTGTCCAGTAGGAAGGCAGCTGCCTGATTGGGTGGAACTATTGTCATGCCAGAGGGCTTGTGCAAAGGTCCAGCCAGGCGTGCAGCCAGCTTGCCCACAGCAATCCCAAACGACATGGTTAAAGCCAGCTCCTGCTGCACGGCTGCTCTGATGTTGCAGGCCACCTGCATGCATGCATGCATTGTACACAGAGACAGAAACTTAACAGGGCCCTTTGTGTCATGCAGGTGGCTGCTTTGCTGCTTTGAGCCATCTGGACAAGTTGTTTATCAGCAATGCATGACGTTAAGAACGGCAAATTTGCTGTTATGAGCAGCACAGCCTGCAAACTCTGTAGCGCCTAGGGAGCTGGCATGTTCCTTGACAGCATGTGCAGGCAAGGTTCACACTGACCGACATTGCTGTATGTGCATGGCACTTGCAACTGCAAGGACAATGTCTTCAGCTAACCTGAACACCCCGTTTCAGGATGGGTGGCAGTGCATTGAAGCCAGTGCCCCCCAAGATGTGAAGGTCGACGGTACTTGGTGGAAACCATGCATCTGATGCGGTCAGATTTGCAGCATCAGGTGAAACTTCAAGGTAGAAGTCGTCATAGCTGGTCTTTTCACACTGTCCATTGGTAGCGTGCTGACTGATCAAAGCTAGGATTTGTGCAGACACCTGCAAGAGAGCCAGGTTAATGGTATTACACAGCAGATGAGTGCAAGCCCTATGATCAATGCGCAGTCAATTGGATTACCTGCCTGTAGCGGTCAGACCGCATGGGCTTTGTAACAAGGCTAGGGCAAAGTTGCCAAGCCTCTTGAAGGCTTCTGTTGTCGTCATTGTGAAAGGTCCTGGCAGCAAGGTTGTGGGAATCTGAGCCATCTCCACATCTGATCCCAGCAGCTCTTGCCTGCGCACATTCTGGAAAGTTTCCACATCACCCAAGAAGGTGACTTCCTGTGATCCTCAGCCTGCTTCCATGTTTGGAATACTTTTCGTAGACACTGTGCTGACAAACTTTGGTTGCAGGCTGTCAGACTAATGGCCATGGGAAGCAGGGCAGGTGACCTGGTAGTTGACAGCAACAAAGCCTCCAGAGTTCCCCTGATGGACAGCTAGTGGTCTGGCAGCCAGGGCCGGGTTGTCAAGGACTTCAACTTGACAGTAAAAACAGTCCACATCGCAATGAATCACTGCTTTCTCGGTGGCAAGCTGTCGTAACGAGGCTGATGACATGTCATGTCATGGGTTGAACAGCGTGCGCTGCTGCTTTCCAAACAGGCGGCCCACCAACATTTCAGACGCAAAAAGATGCCTTAGGTCTAGAAATGTCGATCAGTCTCCGTGTAACCTGGGACTACAACAGTTTACGCGCCGGGCAGCACCAATGATCTGAGGTGGAGACTGGGCTTGCAGTGCAATTTGGCATGCAGTGCTGGCAGGCGTTTAAGGCTTTACCTTTCGGCTGGGCTGACCCGAGTGGCAAAGCATGCAAATCATGCTGGCACATGTCATCTCTTGAGCCTGTTCCAAAATTGCACACACGGCATAGAACATCAAACAGGATGCCTCCGATTGTTTCAGACAACAGGCAAGACTAGGGGTATTGCATAATGATCTGGCTGCTTACTATTCTTTGACTCTATTCTGGTCTGTTCCAGTGTTAGCAATCTCTGTGTAGGCACCTGATTTGTTGATGAGCTTGGTGTAACCCTTCACTGTGTTCTCACCTACAACACACATACCCTCTTGTACATCTTGCTCACGACATCTGCAAAATGGGAACTTGCACAAGCGAACACTCATGCACTTCTGATGACACTGCGATTGTGTCAATGCTCAATCTGATGCTGCTGCAACCTGTGCTATTTGTGTTGACCAGTGCAAGCATTTCTTTGCATTCCAAATGGCATGTGTGCACAACTGGTTCTGCCAGAGACTGAAGTATAGCCTGCCTTAAGCACTTGACTAATTGTGTACATTGGCGCCAGCATCATTCACATCTCAGCAAGAACTACCAAGTTTCATGCATACAACAAAACGTGCCTTAACTCCCACAGAGTCGAAGATATAGTCAAATGGCTTGTCCTTGTAAATCTCTGCAAAGTCTTGCTCGCGGTAGTTGATAGTCTCATCAGCGCCAAGCTCCTGCACAGCTGTACTTGCACTCTGATGATGGTGCAAGACGGGTGTGGTGGCGCCGTTTTACCACCATTACAGTTTGTCAGTGCAGGCAACATGCTGCTGTATGGCATGACATGCGTTTTTGCCCAAGGGGGGTATGCTGTTTGTCAACCTTTTGACTTGGAGACAATCCTATGTGACTTGGAGGCGGGACCAGGTGCACAATGCACGGTCTGTTAGACTGCGAGGATCATGCGATCAAATGCAAGCATATCTCTGCTTGGACAGCTGTAATTGGTATGTTGTTGTTGAGTCACCCTACCTTGAGGAACTCCTGATTCTTGGGTCCAGCAGTTGCAACCACATGTGCACCACGCAACTGCAGAGACAGCCACACAGTGCATCAGGAGCTTGGTACAGATGTTGGATGAGTGAAACAGTCTTCACAAAAATCCCTTGAAGCGTTTTCAGCGCAAGCTCAAATCAGGGAAACTAGGTTTGCAAAACCAGCAAAAGGCACAGTACAAAATCAGGCCATGATCCTATGCACAGTGTAAGTGCTATTTGTCCGGACCTTAGCAGTCTGCAAAACCCAGGTGCCAACCCCAGAGGACCCAGCGTGTACTAAAACTCTGCTGCCTGGCCTGATATTCCAGTCGGACATGGCCTGCAGATTTTCAGGCCAGCGGCATGTTGAAAATTATGTTTTACGTACAGCCATATCGGCAAGCGAACAAGAGCAGTGACACACATGTGCGTCAACATATTGCCCGACATACATGGGCACCCTCCACGTAATGTAAGCAAGACTACAGATGGCAGACATGTGTGAACATCTCAAGCCTTCATCACAACAGGGGTTTACACGTCATCGAACGTGTACAAGCTTGGCAGATGACACACATTGTCCTGATGCATGTATACCTGCCAGCATGTCAAAGATACAAGCGGGACTTGACCAGCCTCATGCAGTGGTAGCGATTTTGGGCAGTGTGCAAGCCACTCTTCCTTAGCACTGACATACTCTGCATATGCTCCTTCCTTGAAAGTCATCCAGAACCAGGGAGCCAATCCGATAACTCTGTCACCTTTTTTGAACTGCAAAGGCGACAAAACTCAAGTGGATGCATGACAGTTAGCGGGATGCTCAGACTGGCAAGAAGGTTGCAGACCTTGCTGCCGGAACCAACTTCCTCAATTATCCCTGAGATATCTCCTCCTGGAATCTGCATGCAGGTGCACGTTTCAGGGCAGTGACACACCCAAAAGACGTGTCGGATCGGGCATGCCGAGGCTCTGATTTTCGACAGAAACGCGTACCTTGGGCAGGTGTTCCTTATTTGACGATCGCATCTTGTAGTCAACAGGATTGAAGCTGGTACCATACTGTTTGACAAGAACTTCTCCGTCTCCACGCTTAGGAATGGGCCGCTCTTCGACCTTTAACACTGAGGCATCACCAGGCTGGTTATACACAACAACTCGCATGGTACCAGAAGGAGCCATCACACTGCGATCGCCGAAGACAAAGCTGAGCCGAAACTTTCGTGAGCGTCAGTGGTTAGAGCGAAATGTGGGCAGAAAGCTGGCTTACCACATGCATGTGTTGCCCACTCACCCACATCATGTAATTCATATTACAGTACCGGTATCTGGGTCAAAATCAAAGCCTCACTGTAAAATCCTTCTTCTTCTTCTTCTTCTGCGGCAGGGTTGCCCGCTCAGTGCTACCCTGTTTGGCTTGTTCATTGATGGCTTGCATCACTACTTGGAGACTGTGGCTCCTGCTGCTGGAATACAGATTCAGCACTTGAAGCTGAGGGAACTG
>JAABUK010003148.1_pt1 | contig 28288 bp, 37 predicted proteins | sample 5559141 | NCBI WGS metagenome assembly JAABUK01 (sample SAMN10711869, study PRJNA513367) | rock metagenome | isolation source: Antarctica rocks | place: Antarctica: Victoria Land, Pudding Butte nord | collected 2016-01-03
GCAGGACACACAAGGGCTGTCAGCAGACCCCAAGACCTTCTCCCGCTACAGGGTCATTGAGGTGCTGCATGCACGCTGGGCCATGCTGGGAGCCCTCGGCTGCATCCTTCCTGAGGTGCACCCTTGCTCCTTTGTGCATTGAATGCGCTGATCACTTTGCAGGCTTGCTAAATTGTGGTACCCAGCCTTGGGGACAGTTTCTGATTTGTGTGCCTTCACGCTGAACAATTGAGCTGGTGTTTGGCGCAGTCTGTCATAATTGAATGCTGACCCAACCAGATCAAAAAAGTCTACATCAGTACACATTCCCAAACAACAATGCCAGTGTTGCTTGCAGCATGGTACACTAGATCAGACATGATAATAGAGGCGTAACATAGCTGTCATGAAGCTTCTGGCAACTTTCACACTGCATGCGTGTCAAGCTTTGCTGGTTGCTGACTTGTGCAGTACTTGGAGAAGTTCCAAGGCATCAAGTTCCAGGAGCCCGTGTGGTTCAAGGCGGGAGCTGTCATCCTGAACGAGCCCCTGAACTACCTGGGCCAGGACAACCTGGTGGGCGCCAGGAGCATCATTGCCACCCTGGCTATCCAGGCAAGCTGCCTTCACTCTACTTCACATCTTGTACAGATTTAGTCGTGCTGGAAGCGGTGCAGTTCCCATCAGGTGGTAGACTGGCAGGTCTTACATAGCCAGGACAACTTGGCTGGATCATTGCTGCTTTCACTGCCCGGGTGAGCAAGATATGTAGTGCAGTGCATGATGATGGTGTGAGTTGAGCAGTGTAGAGAGGCTACACCTGTCTGATCATTGCTGGACAGAATGCGCATCAGGCAGCACAGCCCATGTGTTGTTGCTCAGCATGCAAGCCAGGCATGATCTCTTTGCAACAGTCCAGAGATTTATCACACGTTATCGTGTACTGGAAATGGCAGCATGAGATGGGGCATTGACCGAGCGTGTAGTGATAATAAGGTCTGAATTTTTTACTGGTTTTACTCTTCTCTTGAGACTTTAGCTTTGTGTATTGGGTTTGGGTGTGAAGTCTTGTTCTTGTCAGGAACCACCAAGATGTCACATCCAAAAGGACGTGTGCATTTCATTGCCTGACCCAACAGGACATGTGCATTTCATTTCTGATGTATGACAGATGCATGCGCCCCAAGATTGCACTGGACGAGCTCAACCATCAGTCTGGTCTTGGCGTCCCCAGAGAATGTTCCAAGTTCTGCAGCATCTCAAATGCATTAGTGATGAGGCATTGCCATGCAGGTAGTGCTGATGGGTCTGGTGGAGGGATACCGTGTGAACGGAGGACCTTTGGGCGAGTCTGTAGACCCCCTCTACCCTGGGGGGTGGTTTGACCCCCTGGAGTTTGCCTCAGACCCTGTGAGTGCCAACCTGAATGCTTTCCGGCACCATTTGCATGACACAATGAAAGTCTGTGGATCATTGCATCAACATTGTCATCAGTAATCGACCACAGGGCCAAGTGCATCAGTCACGGAGATGCTGCAGTTTGAGACTCATGACAGTGGACCAATAGTGTGCGCATGCTGTCGTATGCCACAGTTTGATGTGCTGACAGCTATATTCATTGCGCAAGCAGTCTTGACTTTGTGTTGGCATTGTGCTGTGCAGGACAGCTTTGCTGAGCTGAAGGTCAAGGAGATCAAGAATGGCAGGTGACTGTCACACCATCATTTCATCTGCTGTGCTCATGCTTGACAAGTGCGCTAGCTAAACTCTTGCTGCATCCAGCATTTGCTGTCTGTGAATGCAATAGTGAGTATTTGAAAGCGGTAAATTCCATGCGTCAACAGTCAACACTAAATGGTGTGGTTGTTGCGCAGGTTGGCCATGTTTGCAATGTTTGGCTTCTTTGTCCAAGCCATTGTGACTGGCAAGGTGAGCTGCCTCTGATGCCTGAACATCACTTTGACTACTGCCTTTGAGCTCCAAGCAGGACACAGCAGCATACATGTATTGTAATGCTCGGTGTGCCCTCAACTTGAATCTGCAAGCTGTGATTGCTTCACGACGTACCATAGCACTTCTTTCACAATCAAGTGCCAATGTGTTGTGAAGCAAACGTATGCTTACTGCACAAGGGGAGTCAGCATTATACAGCCCTTAATAAAGACTGTTGGTGTAGGGACCTCTGGAGAACCTGCTTGAGCACATTGACGACCCGTTCGCCAACAATGGCCTCACCCTAGACACAGCTTCTAAGTTCACCCCAGGCAACTGAGCAGAATGCTCAGTACCTTCTTTTGTGATGAGGCCCTTTGTCTGTGGTTTCGTGATGCACACGTGCGTGCTACAACGTATTTTTTTTCATTTGTTTGAAATTAAGCAGAGTGATGGTCATACATGAGAGGCACACATGCCGTTCCTGTGATTAGCCTGCCTGTAAAACAAACTTAGGTAGACTTTGTTTTTGGCTCAGCAGTGAGACAAAAGGCAAAAGACTGCATCGCAGCAATCACATGATCACCTTGGTCCAGCAATTGTCAGTACAGGGAGGTTGCACAAGCATGTCTTCTGCACACTGTCAGAGTGTTCAAACAGAACGCACAGAGTCACAGCAGCTTAAAGCAGTTTCTACCAGCTGCTGTTACATGAATCTCTAGCCTGATCTGATACGAGCTCTAAAAAAGCCACCCAAGACTAATGGGACAAGATGTTGGGCAAGTTGTACCAACCCTCGAGTGGTATTGGCTTGAAATTCCATAATCAAACTAGCTGTAGTACCATCTGAGGTCGATCATGCAAGGGGAGCACAGTGCCTTTTAAGCAGCAGTTGACACATGACCTTTTTAACTCCCTGCATACATACAGATGCTGCACTTTACATCAGTGATTGGAGCTACCTTCAGCATTCAATAGAATTAGTGTACTTAGCTGTCATAGGCAATGTTTGGATGTGCATGTATGGCCAGGTGGCTGAATCAAATTACAGGCTGATGAACATGTTCAATGCCGATGGCAAACCGAGTACAGATGCTTTTAAAGACCTTGACAAAAAGGGAACCTATCCTGACTTGAAAACTCATTTTGTACCATCACTGTGCACATCTGTGTTGGGCGCAAGTGCAGGGTTCACATAAAGCACTTCACTCCTGCAGCAGGAGTGACTGCAGCTTGGGAATAGCAGCTTTCATTGCTGCTGTGTGCCAGTCATCCCCATAACGACGCCTGTCAGCACCTTGCTTTGGGCTCCTAATATAGCCAAGCACATCACACAGAGCTGCCCCACCACCCAGACTGCTACTGTGAGCCTTGAAGCTAGTTATGACAGCTGTATTGTTCTGAATCACGGCCATCAGCAGCAGGTCTCTCCAGAAGCAAGGTATGACAGTGTCAGGTGGGCCCTGGTATCTTCTGTTGCCACTGGAGTCTGAGACACTGTAGTCAGGGTCATAGCAGCAGGTGAAATCTGCTCGACAGTTGTCTTGCATGATGTCAACCTCTGGCTTTCAATGAAAACCAAGCACTTCTGGGTGGTAGCCAGCTGCGTGCCACCCTCGATGGCAACTTCAAACAGATCATTGAGCCACGCAAGCACTTCGCCAGTAATGTAGTTCTTTATTTGCATCTGATCATCTGAGCCGTCGTGCCAGTCGTGTTTGAGACTGCTCTTAAGCTCCCTGGCATGCTGCTTGAGGCTCTTCTTGTGATCATCAAGCTTGATCTTCTGGTGAATAGCATTTTGCCTTTTGAGCTTGATAACAGCTTGCTGAAATACCTCTTTAAAGGCCTCATCATCAAGTCCAGGCAGTACATGCTTCTTGACGAGCTTAACAAACTCAGCCTGTGGCAAGACTTCTGATGCCTCTGTTAGGCTTTGTGGAACTTTTTTCGCGCTCTTTTTAGCCGGCCTGGTAGTCGACGCACTCGTGGCAGCACGTTTTGGAGGCATTGCAAACGTCGATCCCACCTTTGTCGGCGCTGTGTCTGCACAATACAACTTACAGGGTGTTCAGAGACAGTTTAAGTCTCATTTAAGTCTCAATTTAAGTCTCAACCATCCCTGTCCTTAAGTGGTATGCTGCTACCTCAATCTGGAACCCAGATATGGGCCTTAATATAAAAAAACATCAATGTGCATTGTCTCCGGAAACCAACAAGTCCCATGCGAGGACGTACTGTTTACGGCAGCGAAGACAGGCTCAAGCCAGAAAAAGCCCAGACCAACAGCACCGATTAAGTACAAGCAAGCTCAGCACACATGCATCAGCCTGTGCAACTAGAGTCACGACTCGCTTCACAAAGGCACTGAAAGCAAACACAGGCAACAACAGTGAACCAGACAACAGCAGAGGCAGAGGAAGCACGTTGCCAGTCACGGCCACAAGACGCTTGACAATTGGTTGCAAACAAGGCACACAGCAGGACAATAGTGTACCATTCATGATCAATTGCCAGTGCTGATGCCCGCTCGTGAGTATCTCCCTGTCACAATCATGTTGCTGATATCGTTCAGTATCAGTCTGGCATATGTGAGTACCCAGGTATAGCTTAACACATGCTTTTAGTTTCATCATGTGCATGTAGCATATCACAAATGAATGCAGTGTGACAAAACACAATGCCTCTTACTTGCACATGACACAAGTGGAACAATCTAAGCAACTGCCAATGCAGCAAAAGAAACAACACTACGCAAAGCACAGTAGGTATGCATGTTCCAATACTGCTCATTCATGAATTTGTGAGTAGCTGCCAGGGGTTGCAAATTTGACCTAGAAAACAATCAAAGCCACCAGGCAGAGTCTCTTCGTGCAGCATAGAGGCATGCATACCCAAGTTTGAGGAGATGCCCAGAGCCTGTGCCAACACACTGCACTTGTGAATGCAGCTACTGCTGCAAATGAACCAGGCAGGGTATAATTAGCGTACAAAACTGTGTCAAAAAAGCATCAAATGTTGTAGATGGGCAAGGTGACGATGAGAGAACATGTACTTTAGCTTTGCAGCAGGGCTTGCAATCTTGGCACAGCAGCTTTCATTGCATCTGTGTGCCAGTCATCCTCAGGGTGCTTGTCAGCTAGCTTTGAACCTGATGTGCAAGGGAGCACATTGGTCAGGTTTTTGGCGGGGCCCCAAGGTCCGTCTGCTTTTTTGCCAGTGCGCTTGTAGTGAGATTGGAACGTCTCCAGAACCCCCTTATCTTCTTTGATGATTGCCATCAGCAGAATATCTCTCCAGAATTGAGGGATGATTGTGTCAGGGGCGCCGCTGTACCTGGTAGCACCACTTGAGTCTGTCACAGTGCCACCAAAGGCATCGTAGCATATTTGGTACTCGTATCTGCAGTTGTCGTGCATGATCTGCAGCATGTGGGTTTCCATGAAGATCAGGCACTTTTGGGCGGCTGCCAGCTCCAGGCCTTTCTCGATGGCCAGCTTGAATAGATCGTTCAGCCAGTCAAGGGTGGATAATGCCACCCTTCATCTCGACTTGATCGTCAGAACCGTCGTGCCAATCTTGCCTGAGGCTGCGCTTGAGCTCCTTGGCTTGCCCACATAGGCTGGTTCTGTGTCCAGCGAAACTGACTATCTGATCAACATCATCTTTCGCTTTGAAGTCGCTGATAGCCTGCTGGACGACGTCTCTGAAGGCTGCGTCATCTACTCCAGGCAATACGTGCTGGTTGAGCAGCTTCATGTACTGGTCCTGTGGCAAGACCACGGATGCTTCTGTCAGCACTGCTGGCACTTTGCTTTTCTTCGACGGCTTGGTGACCACAGCCGTTGAAGCACTACGCTTGGGAGGCATTGTGTGAGATGCACAAGCTGTACAGTGAGTTTGATCTTGCGCGATTGAGCAGGTGGTATTTTTGGTAAAATGCGTTGAGGCCCTGTTCAGAGCAAAGCATGCACTCACTGTTCATGCTGTGCACATGTTGAAGCAATGTGTTCAAGCAATTTTGTAAACCAGTGTGTCAAAGCAACGTGCACTTGCCTTCACAGAACAGAGCTCTTAGTCGGAAGGATACTTGCTGCCTGAATCGTAAAAATACGTATACATAGCTTGCCATGCGTTTGTACTTACAGGTGAGACAGGAATTATGTTATCTGCGGTGTGAGCCTTAACCATGTCATTGCATTCGCAATGTGTGAGCATAGAGTCATGCACATTGTCATGCATATATGTGCACAGGGCCTACAGTAATGCTACAGCGCAAAAAAGTTACACACAAGCTTTGAACTGTCTATTTCAAATACACATGTCACTGCACCGATGCCAATGACGTCTGTGCATTCAATCATGGGTAGTTTCACTAATGCAGTCAGCAGGACAGACTTGGCAGTGGCAGTAAGCGTTACGCGCGCGCGCGGCCGTTTCGCCAGATTCCCATGCCTGTCAAGGTGGATGCCCAATCAGGACTATCAAGAGCATTGTACCAGGCCGCAAGCCATTGCACAGGTGCTGCCTGCTTGTGATGGGAAGATTGAATTCTCAAGCTGCTTGCTGTTCCTGGTCCTCCGCACTCCACGCAGCCGCGGTCGAGGCCTGATGTGATACACTCTCAGCTACCGTGCGCGGCACTACTTCCCTACACTCCCTCCATGAGTGCTGCTCAATCTGCGTTTCCGGACCTGGACGCGGTGCTGGCTTTGGAGCGAGTGGAAGTCGTCAGTAGCGTCGAGATCGAGACAGTCAAGCGAGCCCTACGTTGGCTTTTCGATGAGCTTCAGAGACAGCGGGGTCCAGCAGAATCGCCCAATGCAGCAATCACGTCAGATGACTTGCAAGCCTTGCGCACGTCGGGCGAAGAACAAAAAGCTGTTCTGGCGGTATTGCAAGAGCAACAGGTACCGTGCATGCCTTTCAGCGGTGCAACCTATGCTGCGACGATGAGGCTTCATGTTGAACGTGAGCCCTGTCCGAGAGTATGGACGCAATATCAAATTGAGCAGCAAGTATCGGCACGCACTTGATGGCAGCAGGAAGACTGTTTGGTTGCAACACAGTGTAGTAGGTTCCACCCCTATGCAAACATGGCCTTTGTGATACTGACTTTGTGAGTCCTTGTGTATATCACAGGGGAAGCTTCTGCAGAGATCTACAGAGCTTGAGCAAGGGTTGCAGGCCCTAAAGCAACTGCCAGACGCAGTGCAGAGCATGCAAGCCGGCCAACAAGCAAATGCAGGTGCGTCTTGTTGTGCTGGCTGACATCACATGAGAAGACATTGACACAGCAAGAGAGACACAACTGGTAGCCAACATGTACATTGCGTGATGCATCTCAGCCTGTTTCATCAAGCCCAAACACTCCTTGCAAGCTTTTTGGTGGCCCATTGCAATCCTGCCTACTGGACCTCTGATTGAAAGTCGCATTCAATCAAGCTAGAGTAGGCAGTCAGCTTGGTTTGGCAAGTCGACTGCAACAGCGCACATAATTATGATATGCATACGCAATCAAAGATAGTCAATACTTCAGCTGTGTCTGTGCACAGTTTTTGTGTGTCATGCATGTCAGGTGCCAGCGAGCAGCTGCTGATTTCGCAACAGCAGCTGAAGGCATTGAAGGATGGCCAAGCCAAGTTGAGTCAAGATATTGCGGCGCTACAGGCCAACTCGCCCTCTGCTTCTTCATCTTCTGCTGGTGAACAGTCCCAGGCAGGGCAGCAAAGACCTGCCAGCAACACCCCTACTGCGTCAGGTGACACCCCTGTTGTCAGTGGGGCTTCTGCATCAAACAGCCCTGATGCACCTGGCGCCAACTCAAGAGAAGGTGGAGATGTCAGCCCGGCAGCTGAAGGCAGGGCTACAGGCAGCAGCCCTGGCACTGACGCCGGAAAGTTCGGCCAGCGACTGGATGATCTTAGCAAGGAGGTAAGCCTATGACTACACATCAGCACAATCAAGCTGACAATAGCAACTGGTGCGGTGATAGTGCACCAGGGCTGAGCAGCATGCAAAGCTGTGGTGTGTGCACAATACAATAAGCTATGCTGCTCTCCTCTGAGTGCATGTCACAGTGTCAAAGGCCTTCCCTTAACAGCAGGTGCTGGGCATAGTCACTCCACTGCATTCAGCTGGTCATCATTTCCTGCCTGTTCATGCAGACAGCCCAGATTCTGTAGCAAGTCTGGAGTGGACATCACCTCTTCTTGAGGTTGCAAACTGTTGCACTTGTGTGTAGCAAATATGCTTCCCTCTCAAAGACACACTTGTAAAATTTGCTGTAGCTGCCTCAACTTGTATGCCCAGCTCATGCACTGTATAGCAGCAGCAGATTGCCCTGGCACTGGTGCGCCTCCAACACATTCGTCTTGGCTGAGGCTTGTTGCTCCTCTCAGGTTGCTCAGCTGCAGTCAGCAATGGCTGCCATGGGCAGTCCAGTCACCACTGCTCAGCCTGCCACTGCTGCCTCACCCACCAACCAGTCTTCTTCTGCTTCCCCCAGCACAGCTGTCACAGCAGCATCTACCAGTCAAGCACCTGCTGGAAGTGCTGGCCTGGCATCTCAGCAGAGAGGCGCGTCTGCCGTGAAGCAGCAGCAACCAGGGGGAATGGACCAGGCAGGAGATCTGACCAATGAGCAGAACAGGTGAACTTTTCACAGCATTGTGGTAGCAAGAATGGCTTGCCTGCACTTACATGGCTTTTATGTGGCGTCATCGCACTGCATCATCATTACTCAGCCTTGTCTGATGCTTCAGCAGTGGTCAGACACCGGTTGACTCATAGCATTGCAGCTGCTGCTGGTCCAGTTGGATTGCCTCAATTTGAAATATACATCACTGTAGTGAGGAGTGGTTCACAGTCTGATGGCTCTTGCAACAGCTACAAATCATAAGTCTTTTCAAGTTATTTACTTTGTTTGAGTTCCAGCTGTCTGGTCACTGCAGCAGGCTTGCAGACCTTGAGTACTTAGGGTGACCAGTTAGGGTACCCAGTTGTGTATGTACCGTATGGCCTTCTAGGTTATTGTTCAGTTTGCCCTGTAGAGATTCTGTTTGCGACTCTCTGAGTGGCTTTCTCAGGCTTGTCTCAGGTTGCTTCGTCATTGCAGAAGCACCCACAGCGTTGATAGCAGCTCAGCAGCTCTGCCTGCTGCACCAGCTGCCAGGGACCAGTTGAGCTTTCAAAGTAGACCCATAAAAAGAACCGCTTTGGTATAGATGCCTGATAAGATAACAATATCCTGTGCCTGACAAACTTGTTTTGCCTTTTCAGGATCAAACAGGAAGCTGGGGACCGTTTGGCAGCCCTGTCAGATGCCCTGGCAGCCGTCAAGGAGCAGGTGGGGGGTCAGAGCAGGACCCTGGGGGAGGTGAGGGCAGCCGAAGGGGAGCTCAGAAGGCTGCTGGCAGACAAGGCTGGCCTGGCTGATGTGCAGGCAGTGCTGCAGGCCCATTCAGCACCGCCCCTTGTCCCGGTGAGCTTTTGCTCATTGCTCACTGGCATGTTGTTGAATGCTGTACATTTATTTAGGCTTGTGACAGTTGAGACGTTGCTGACTGCCATCTACGTTTAGATAGGTTCAAGTACACAATGACGTACCAAGGCTCTGAAATGCACAAAAACAACTCTGTTTGCAATCTGGAAACACACTGGCTGTTCTGCAGACATGCTTGTTCCAATGAATTTGAGATTCTTGAAGTGTCAAGGCAGATTTGCTGCTCTGACAGTCTAGACCTTTGCAAGTTAGGAACAGCTGCTGAGGGGCTGCGTTGCGAGCGACACTCTCTTGTCACCAGTGATCTGACCAATGTGATCTGACCAATGCTGCACACCTGGCCACCTCAATTGGCAGCCCAGCAGTTGAGCAGCTGCTCAGAACATGGTGATGGGCCACTTGGCCGAAGCACATCAGCGCAACATCACCAAACAATGTCTGCTTGAATCCAAGAGCGCTGACTGCTTCCCACATATCTCTATAGATTGAAGCTGCCATCAATGACGTGCAACGATTGTGACTGTGCTCATTTACTCTGTGTATGCTCTCTTCAAAGACAATCAGAGCAAGCTTTTTGGGAACAGCCAGAGTGGCTCTTTCCTTTTTGGTCCCTTGCTGGAGGCAGCTCTTGGGTCACGCTCTAATCTGTTGCTTGGAAACAGCTGTCAGCTCATTTTGTTTTGATCCATTCTTGTTGGCTGGTGTGACAGGTACCGCAGGGAGGTTCAGCAGCAGAGGCAGGGATGGCAGGGGCTATCAATGGTCTGGGGGCCAAGGTGGGCAGCTTAGAGGCCCTGCTCACCCTCACCCAGCAGCGCATTGCTGACAAGGCGGACGCTGCTGAGCTGGCTGCTCTCAGGTGAGCAAGCAAATACCGCTAGACATGGCGTTCTGGAATGAATGCTTTCAGGCATGCAAGGCCGGTCCAGCCATAAGCTGCACCTGACTGCACAGCCAGCATCTGCATCATTCATTGATTTGATGCTTGTCACTGCAACAGCAAGAAGTGGTCTTTTCTGTTCTCTGACCTTTAGAGCACAGTGAAGCCTCTCACGTTTGGGAACAACAGAGTGGCTGCTGTAGGTGAAGTAATTTATTGCAGCGCAATGATGAGGTTCCCAAGAGCATGCTTTGCCACCAATTACATGCTCAATCCCATGACCACTTTACATAGCCCATCTGTATGCAGGGCTGCATTGAGCAAGCTCAGGGCTGCCATTGGGGATGAAACACTCCCCAGTGTGCTCGTGGGGACTGCAGCTGGTCCAGATGCTGCTGATGTGGTCCCTGCTGACTCAGACAGCTCACCAACTCAGAGCTCAACTGCAGCAGCAATTGGTGGTTCTCAGGCAGCAAAGGAGATGGCTGCCATCCCTAGCAGCAGCCTGAATGCTCGATTAGCCACCCTGGAGCGATCTATGTCTGCTGCAAACAAGACGACACGTGTCACAAGCAGAAGCACAAGCATTGCAGCCACAGCCCTTCCCTCTTCTTCTCTGGCTGCAGCTAGCATTCCTGGCTCCTCTGTTGAGTCAGACATTGCAGAGAGGGTTGCAGCACTTGAGGCTCAGCTGAGTCAACTCAGGCTACCAGTCTCAGGCTCGTCATTGGGTCATGACTCACAGAATCCTGCAGGGGTCAGCTCAACTCAGCCTGAGCAGGCGGGGTCAGCTCAGCTCACTGAGGGGCTGAGTCAGCTGCAACAGCAGATTGAAGCACTGACAACAAACAAGGCCAACAAGGCGGATTTAGAAGCCCTGCAGCTGCGTGCAGCTGTGCTGGGTGGTGGTGGTGCTGGCAGTGGCAGTGGTGATAGCAACGGTAGCGGTGGCAGCAGTGGCAATGGTGACAGCAACAGCAATGGAAATGCTGCAATGGGCAATGGTGGTGCTGCCACTGGTACGCATCATCTGCTGCATCTCACTGTAAACATGGTGCATCACATGTACACATGCTTGTATCGCTGTTTCAGATAGTGAAGCAGTTCAGGAGCTGTCAGCATGTTTGTTTATAGTAGCAGGAAATGGTCAGGTTGAGTGTTTCACGATCATTGTTTGTGCAAGTCATGTGTCAGCTTGAACACCATGAGTGGTGACTACCTGGACAGCTCACAGTCAACCATTGTGCTCTGCATATGCATATCCAAAGCTTTGTCAGTCCTGGTCAATTGGATGCGCCTCGCCTTGCTTGATGCTGGGTGTGTATGCGAGTCAGGGCTGTACAAAGTACACAGACAATGACCTGATGTTTTGGGTTCCAGGGGCAATGGCTGGGCTGCTAGAGGCAGTGCAGAAGATGGTGGCAGGCAAGGCTGACAAGGAGGAGGTGCAGGCCCTGAAGAGGGTGCTGGGGGACAAAGTCAACCTTGCAGACCACCAGGTCCATTGTTATGACTCTCTTGAAATGCTTTGTTGGGTCCATCATCATCACTGCCTTGAAACGCTTTGTTGGTCTATATGTGCACACTCAGTGTCTGCTTGTTGCGTGCCTTGCCTGCCTGCCTGCCTGCTTGCCTGCCTGCCCGCCTGCCGGCCTGCCTTCAAGTGAGTCGCATGTATTGCATTGCTGATAGCCAATGCCATCGTTGCATTTGGCAAGCTTGCAGATCTGTCGCCCATCCCTTACTGTGACGGCACTTTGTAGCTCCAGACTGCCGGCTTAGGAGGCTCCTGTTAGAATTGCTGAAAATGCGTAATTTTTTCCGACGGCAGTTTGTGTTGTCTGCATCTCAACCCGCCTGTGCGTTTCCCTTGTGGGATACGCTTTTTAGCTGCAAGACACCTTGCTTCCCTGCAGGCAGCCTGCAACAACCTGGAGAACTCCTTGCTTGCTCTGCAAACAAGTCCAGTCAGTGCACGCTCAACAGCAGGGCTGCTGGGCGCAGCCCCAGCCATGGGTCCGGCCTCCCCCCGGGGGCCAGCAGGTGGGGGAGGTAGGGGCGGTGCAGGCTTTGTGCCAGTCAGGCCTGCTAGAAGAAGCCCACTCATGCATGATGAGAATGAAGGTGCCAAAATTTGGCTGCAAGAATTGGACCTGTTGACATGTCCTGACTACATACACACACAGCAATCATCAAATCGTCCAACAAGCTCGTGGGACACTCAGACTTGTGTTGCGTTAACACGGCATTTTTGTACCTTTTTTCACAAGTAGACCTGGCGCACCGCCGTGGCTATTTGCAGTGGTACGAAATACATACATAGCAGGCCTGTTGTGTATGTGTGAACTCTGACTGCAACAAGGATTGTGTGATCTGACTGCAACACTGTGTGCGTAAATTGGCTGCAACATTCTGCATGTGATCATTGTGTTTGTCCTCTGACTGCAACATTGTGTGTTTGTGTCTCTGTACTCTGACTGCAACATTGTGTATGTGGTGGTGCAGTGCCGGGGGGTGATCTGGCGAGTCTGCGTGAGGAGGTGCAGCAGCTGAAGGGGGCAGTGCATGTGCTCACCACTGCCACTCACCTCATGGCTATTCCCACTGCATCAGACGTCCCAGGTAATGCTCAGTCATACATGCTCACATCTTGCTGCTACCCGGCAGCTGTGGAGTGTGAACACCCCATCCCCCTGGAGCTGTGGCAGAAGGGGGGGTGGGATGTGGGGAACTAGGGTAGCCCCACTTGTTCTTCCCTGACCTATCACCCAAATGACTGAAAGGCCATGGAAAGCTTAGACCCTTCCCAGAGACACCTCATGATTCTCTACAATGAACTGCCCAGTGGCTTCATCTGTTCTTTTTGGTTTCATTTTTCCGTGAAAAGCGTTAAGCAATTCATCTTGTCCCATAGCCACCTCCCTTTGTCAGGCACAAATACCCCTGGGTTATACTTCAGTCATCTGGAGGGTCTGATGCATAGTATATAGGCTGGTTGCTCAATGACAGATGTATTCTCCATAGCTTTCATTGCTATCTTGTGCTGACCAGTGACATGCACAGCAAAGCATGGTGCAATATTCTGTACAGAGGCAGCAGTTCTTTCTGCACTCCACACAAATCCTTCTATCATGGTTGCATGTATTGTCTTTGGCACTGACTCACTTGAGGAGGCCTGTAGGCTTCAAACAAGCTTCTTGAGGCAGACAGCATGGCAGACATGACTCATGCTTATCTGTACCAATTGATGCCTCCTGGAGATGAGTCATGACCATCACAGGTGTCCTTCATGCCATGATTGTCAGCTGCAGGGCGCAGGACAACAGGTGAAGCAGGTGTGACTGAGCTGGTGCAAGGTGGTGCCTCATCAGGCAACACGTCTGCCACCGCCACCACAGCTGCCACAACAGCTGCAGGAGGCATCCTGCCAGCACTGCCCACAGCTGCCACAGCTGCAGCTGCGGCCGCAGCTGCAGCCATTGCAGGGCTCGGGACCCGGGCTGCTGGAGAGGGGGCTGCTCCAGGCAAGCCTGGAGCTTCGCACCCACTCACAGGCCTGTCAAGGCAGAAGCAGGTCAGACCATTGTGTGCTGCGAATGACAGGGCAAGCAACATGTACTTGCACAGGCATGTATTGATATCACAATTTGCAAACAAACGTAAAAAGAAATCTGCTTGCTGTCACTGTGCAATCAGTTTCTTTTGATTGACGTGGTGTCATGGAACCTGCTTGCGGGTTTGGTTGACTCTGCACGAGGCAGGTGACATTTGAATACAGCCGAAATGACGCTTGTGTTTGAACAGCTGTGTTGTGTCATCAGGGCAGTGGCAAGGACAGTGTCTCAGTGGCGGGACCATGGCCAAGGGCTACACCGCACAGCCCTACAGCACCTAACTCAACCCCTAGGCCTGATGGCAGCAGCCCAGACAGCCTAGTGCACCAGGAGTCAGGCATGGGAGGGGAGGGGCAGGTGGGGGGACCCCTGCAGGAGCTGATGAGCAGCATGAAGGCCGGCCAGTTGGGCCACAAGATGAATGACAGTGACATTCATGACCAGCTGGTGCGATTCCTAAGGCATACACAAACTCATGACTACAAGCCAACTTTGACTCAGCTTGGCTTCATCATTGTCCGCAAATGTTGCTCTGATGCATTTGCACAACAGAAGTGTTGGCTGGTTGTGACAATCAAATTGTTGGTGTTATCTATCAACAGAGGAGCTACTTCAGATGTTTTATCTGCAAGGCCGGCCTGGATGAAAAGAAAATGAAAAGAAAAGTTTACGTTTTTCGGGAGCCTTCTAAGGCGGCAGCCCAGAGCTTGGCTAGAGCAACTGCATGCCAGTCATAGCACTTTCATTGCATCTTGACATGCGTGACAAGATGTAGTCTTGATAGCGGCAAATGCTGTTGACAGGCTCAGCGCCTCACCACCCTAGAGAGGCTAGTGAAGAAGCTGACCCTGCAGCCCCAGGGCTCAGGCCACATTGCTGGGGCTGTGGGTGGCAAGGGCCCTGATGAGCGCCTGTTGAGGCGACTGGGAAGTGACCTGGCTGTGGTGAAGAAGAGGCTGGACGAGATTGCCCCTCCCAAAGACCCAGGGGCTTTGTTGATGATGAGGGATGGGGATCATGCCATGCTGGCTGGCAAGCCCCTGCAAGGCTACAGGTAATCCAAGTCCTTGAGTATAGGGGACAAGGTCTAGCTAGACCTATAGGGTAGCTAGACCTATAGGGTCATCATCATTGTTATGGTTGCGTCATGCTTACCTGCATGTCACAGATATTGCCAGGCCGCAAAAACCATTGACTTCCAACCGTGCATCTGACTGCTGTATGCATCTGTAGCTGGTCCATTGTTGCAATAGTTGAAATATGGCTTTCTGTATCCTTGGCTGTTGCTGTCAAAGAGCAAAAGGTCAAGATGGGAGAACGGTCTATGTTCAGGGAATCATATTCCCCACTGTGTGTGGTCAGACGTACGTTACACGGCAAAAGAGCTTTCCTGTGCAGGTGCATGGCATGTGATCGGCCATTGGCAAAGCTGGACCCAGACATGGGGGGGTTTGTGCCAGGGCCCCACATGCCAATCAGTGTCAGCCTTGAGCCCTCCAAGAACAATGGGGTGGTGCTGTCCAGTAAGGAGGGGTCAGGGCAGGGCCGGTCAGGGGCATCCAGGAAGGGCCCTCCCGCTGCTCAGCACAGCAGGACTGCCTTGCACGCCCAGCAACCTCAGACAGGTCAGACACCATGATGAGCGCGCAGCCTTGCATGCCACTACTCTGTGAGCGCATGGCAGTGTAGCAAGGCAGTTACAAATGATACACAGTCTATATGATAAAGTCTGCGCATGTCAGCAGCAGCTATGATCTTTCTCACAGGTCTATACTGCCATGAGTGCCCTCACTGTTGCTGGAAGGTGCATACATTGCTGAGTGGGCTGCTTGCACCAAATTGTGGTGCATTCATATTGGTTTGCCAAGTTCAAGTTTGGCATGTCCGATAATGTCTATGCACTGGAGGTGCTCTTAGCACATGTTCACTGTGAGAGCAGTAGTGGTGAGTGCAGGTGAGGATCCTGTGACGCCCCAGAACTGGTTCAAGGAGGCACAGGGCCAGCCCGCTCAAGCCCTCCCCAAGGAGGATGTGGGACCACATCTCCCTCCTGGAGGTATTCCCTCCTATTGTATTTTCGTATGATATTTTCTGTATGACCATGTGGCGCACAGGCTTATCGAAGGCAAAGTGGCTAGCCGTATGCCAAGCTGTATGCGGTAGATGAGTGCAGCGGTGATCGTTCAAGGCTCTGAACTATGACTACCTAGCATGGGCATGGGTGCCACGTAATGCAGACTCTGGTGTTGGTCTTCACTTTGATCTGACATACCACTTTGAAAGTGCGCTCATCATCACCAGTTTGGGCCACCTGTGTTGGGTCTGTGATGCCCATAAGTGGCAATCATACGTCAAGTTTGAGTATATATGCAGCTAACCTATAGCATGTGGATGTATCTTGCACTGATCTGCATATCACAACTCAGGAGGTTGCAGAGCGTGCTTGGCTTTGTTGCGACCTTCAGTGCAATTGCAGGGTGGAGGGCAGGCACAAGTCAGGGGACCCGGACACAAACCACCAAGGGCTCCACTAGGCCCCTAGGTATGCACAATGTGTTTTCAGACTCTGCCTGAGTCGTACCTAACAGACATGCATTCTCGTGAGTCAACACTACTGCCTGCATGAAAGAGCAGAATCAATGCTTGAGCAAGACCCTTCTGGGGGTATGTCATGTAACAGCTGTTTTGCTGGGCAGGGGGCTAATATGCGCTTTGCAATACAGGCACTCGCCCCATAGCAGAGAACGATGAAATGGTAGCATGGGACACTCAAGCCACAGTCCCGCTACCAGATATTTACACCAAGCCTTCAGCATAATTGTGCAGTTGAACTGTATGCCCGCTTGCAGCAAGGTCCAGGCAGGACCTTTGCTGAAAATCCATCGACAAAAGTTGATCAATGAGTCAAGCCATGTACTTACATTATTGGGTTTTGAGCTCAGAGTTTGCTTTGAGACATGCTGCATAAATGCAAACAAAACAATACAGTGCAGGCAAGTACTTGTTGAATTGCTGTGGAGTAGCTGTGATTTGTGTAATTGTGAGAAGGAAGCATTGGAATGGAGATTGATGTTCAGCAGGCGACGAGAGGTGTCACTGTTCACCTAGCTTTAAAGGTGCTTGATCCCGGCATCACACGAGTGCTGTATTGTACTAGAAGGCAACAAATGCAAAAAATCACTTCGTTTTATAACTTACAGTCTGGGGTGCGGAGCCAGGTGTGACTCATCAGACATCCTGGCCTGAAAGCACAGGTGTATGTGGTGTGCGACAAAACCAAGATGGTGGGAGTTCTGTTCGACAGAGAGCCTAATTAGGATGTCCCGTTGTTGGTAGTTTGGGCCAAATAACGAAAAGTGCTGACCTCTAATGATGCTGTAAAAAGGGTCAAAAAGGAAATGCTGCTCATCTTCAACCGCTTGCATAGAACAGTGACAACAAACACGTTGGTCTCTAGGTGGTTTAGGTCTCAACCATCTGTCAGTCTCATCCCTCAGTGAGTGACTACCTAATCTGAACTTGATGAATGAAAACAATGAAGCACTGGGTCTAATGTCACGAATGTAAGAGGCCATGACATTGGAGTCGAAAGACATGTCCATAAAAAAGCTGACCTTCGTAGCTGAAGACTAGCATATACCGTGGTAACACTTGTCTCTAAGATGCTGCATTGGCTATTGGAAAAAGTCCCCTCTGCTAACATGCCTACAAACCCATGGGTAGCTCGCTGATCCTGGTGACATACTTCAGTGAAATCTTTTGCCAATATAAGTGCAATGGGATTCTTCCTGTGAGTGACAGCTTGGCAGGCATGACGTTGTCCAAGCCTTAGACTTATGCATTACCTCAGGCTTGGAGAGCGTCATGCCTGCCAAGTTGTCACAGTGGCAACACTTGGAGCCATGCTAGAAGTCACACTAGTCAAAGGTATGCCAAGCTCATACCACTCATGTACTCTGCTCTCATGCTGTGCAAACATCTACACAAGAACAGTTGTGTGAAAAGGCTGTGGCAAGCAAACTCCACATGATCTCACTGCGCCTTGCATGCCCAGGGACTCAGATTCCCAAGAAGGTTGATACACACTCCAATATAACACAGACTGTGGTTGCTAGCTTGGCAACATTGCAGCATCACAGTGGGTGTGTTGCTGTGCTCACACTTGCTGGAGGATGGGTTTAGCTTCCCATGCAGGCAGCTTTGTTGTAGCAGCCTTCACATTCTTGAGATAGGCAAAACTTTCTCTCAACAAGTCTTCTGCATCGGCAGCGTGCTCAACAGCAGTAGCTGCATGCCTGTCAGCCGTGAGCTTCCAGCTGTGGATGTCTTTGGTACAAGTCGACTCTTACCAAAGACATCCACAGCTGGAGGCTCACGACTGACAGCAAAGACGTCTGTAACACCACACAGGTCAACTCAGGTAATGTCGATGTAACAATCCTGTTGACAACAGCTCTGAGCAAGGAAAACCTGAAATGCAGTACTTGCAACCAGGAAAGCTCTCAATGCAAATGCTTTGCAAAGCAGATTAGCAAGATGTCAACACAAGTCCAGAGGCAACACATCCTCACCTCTTCAACTGCCTGTAGTCTGTTGCGCATTGAGCGCTCTCTCTTGACAGCTTCACTCCAGCTTTGGACAGCATCCTCAACAACACATGTGCTTCCTGCAGTGTCAGTACCATCAGCAAGTGTCAACGAGCTCAAATTCCAGCAGCTGAGCTGTGATCTCATGAGGGAATAAGTGAAACGCAGCTTGACACCTGAGACTGAGAAGATGACAATGCCTGGTGTACCAATATCGGTAAACTCTCTGTCTCAGTGTAATGTGTCAAGCAGCGTGCTGCAACTCCCAGAGGCACAGTCACTCTTCCGGCCTCAGATCTAGATGTCAAGCTGTACAGGTACCTGACTTAATGTCTCTTTTCTGCCGGAAGCCTGCCAGGTTTTAGACGACCATTTAACTTTGCTGGAAAAGGGTGTTAGTTCAATGCCCTGCAAAGACTGAAGTTGCGGTGTTGGTCTTGACAGCAGCAACGATGACAGGATCGGCAAACTGGGCTGAGCAAAGACGTGCCTGTTCAGCAGGCTCTGCATTCCAATCATATAGGTTTGCCGAAGACAACGACGACTTCGGCAAACCTATATGATCGGAATCCAGAGCCTGCTGAACAGGCACGAGATATCTCCTGCACATGCATGCGTACGCGTGAGTTGTCAGCCAGACCTGAGGACCTTGACATCTTTCGCTCATGACAAACGGTCCTTTCATGAACAGAGGATAGTTTGAGATGATGCTGAGCGAGACATGATGATGTAGTTTTCAATGGCAGCTAACATGAGCAGCATCATTGTGGCTGCAGCGGATGTTGATTCCAGGCATCCCTTGACACCATCAAGCAGCGTCCGGGGTTCAACAAGCGGTATGTTGTTGACATTCTGATGTTATAATATTGCGTTCTCGTATATATTACAACGCTCCGGAACCCATGCCAACTCTCGGTTGTCTCGTCCTAGTCAGTGGTCTCGTCCTTGTAGCTGCGAAGGGTAACGCACGAAGCAGAGTAGTGTCCTGGTGGCTGGCATCAGCATCTTTGCAGGGCCCGCGTTGCTTCACAAATGTCCTCTAGCACACGATGTCCGCAAATATGCGATCTTCCACGAGAGGTGCTGTCGCAGATCTTGACGTTTTGTACGGCAGACTTGTGGTCCATACGGCAAGTCAACCGTCGCTTGAAGCTTGCTGCTGCTATGGAAGTCCGAGTGATACGTATTCGCCCACAGTCGGGTTTGCGAGCTGAAGCAGTGAACCCTTCGAAGCACAAATCGCCTCAAGCCCTGCAGCGGCAGTATCCTGTGCTGCGTCAGGTTTGATTGTTGGGACTCGGCTTGTCAAAGCATCTACAGTCAGGAAGATCGCCTCCTTTCGATTGTCAACTTGGTGCCCTGCGCTGGTGCAGGTTTGGCTGACTGCTGTTCCGATGGACAGCATGCCGAGTGTGGATGCTGTAGCAGCTGGTCCCTCTATGCTGAGAACTGTGGAACACTGCAAGAGTCTCGTTGTTGCTGGAGATTTTGCAGCACTGACATATGCTGAGGCAAATTTACCAAGCTTCTCATCAGGTGAGAAGGGATGCACATTGTATTGCACATTGTATTGCACATTGTATTGTACATTTAGTCTACATCCCATCATGATTATTTATGTTATGTTATATTGTGTTGCAGTACATCGAACCATGTATTATAAATTACATTTTGTACATTACATAAGTTTATCTTACACTGCATTTCAAAGTGGCTGGTGAGCTCAATAATGTTTCTCATGGAGTACAGAGAAACAATGATCCATGCATGTGGTACAGGAGATTGTAAGCTGGCTTTGGACCATGACTTTTACCCCTCCCAGAGCAAGAGCAAAAGTTTACTTTGCAAGTTAAAAGACAGTTTGATCAACATGCCGCACGGGCTTCAGCATGCGATGCAAGCATTGCTGATACACCCTCCGCAATCAGTCTTGTTCTCAAATCTACAAGTTCTGCACAAAATAAGGCTCGAGCAAACACTAAGCACTGTTTTGAAACATTGTCCTCAAATAAGGGAGCTTCATCATGTGTCAACACAACCTGAGCAATGCTGTGCATGGGCAGACCTTCAATGCTGTCACACTCTTCAGCAGCTGGATCAGGTAAGCCTGTAGTGCATGCTTGTATAACTGCAAGTGGCAGCCTAGCTGCTTTACATGCAAGCTCTCTGGGCACAACGCTGCTGGCATGCAAGCAATATGGCAATGCCCTGACAGCGCGCTGTCCAAATGACACCATCACAAGCAACTGCTGATGTCCACACACTGAATGCAGGTCAGTCAGGTGCAGCACGAGATCGACAGGCATGTAAGGGCTTACGGCAAAGCAGCAGACCCTGCTTGTTTCAAGCAAATTATGAGGCCAATGGTTGACTACATGTACAACAGTATGCCAAATTTGCAGCAGGCAAGCACTTGCAGTTGGTCGTGCAAAGCCGTGCACAACAAATAATGCAGAAGAGAAGCTTTGAGGATAAGTCTCATAAGCTGTAGCTTGGCATAATGCAATGATTGCAATATTGATCTCAGTATTGAATCAATTGGTGTCAGCTTACAGCCTGTTGGTGCAGTGCATCTCCTTTTTGCTTTGCTGTCTAGATTTTTGCGGCTACTGAGCGGAAAGCAACATGCAACCTTGCAATGTGCACGTGCTTGCTTATGCTGACAAAGTGTGTGAATGCGTAGCCCACACATACCTGTCAGACCCCTGAATAGCGTTTGTGTGAATTGCAGGTGTTTAACATGCAAACATCAACAGGCTAGGAAAGATTGCTGGCATGTCGACTGATAGACAGTACAGGGTGCGCAAGAGTGCATATACAAGGTCAATGGGATCTGCGATGATCACATAATCTGTGCAATTTGATGACAATGAATCGATGTTTATAAAGTTTTCAAGCATTGCCCCTCTTTTCGCGCAGCTGTTGCAAAAGAATTTGCCTATCTGGGAGTACAGCAGCTGCAGCTGACTACGCTGATTTGGGAATTTATGCATCTCACCTGATTTGCACATCAAGGTCGACACACAGTAGCCAACACTGTGCAGCATGGTGCCCATAGTTGCACTGTGCTTCTTGTGGTTTACAGCCCACCAGACTAGTCAAGCCTCTCAGAGCAAGGTTTTGGATTACACTGAATTACTAGCGTCATTACCACCGTGCAATGTTATGCAGACCGACAAGTAGCTTATGGTTACTTTGCTTACACTGCTATACAGCAAACAAGACAAAGACTGACATCCAGGCTGCATCGACCTGAGAACACGATGATGGCGCAGCTTTGCTTTTCTTCCTTGATTCTTACAGGTTCAGCTGCCACCAGTCATACTCAGCATGTCTTGGCCAACACAGAGGATTTGAGCAATCTTTTCCCCTTCTTGAAGCACAAAGGCACCTGTAAGAGACCACAATTGGCACCGTGAACACATTGCCATCTTGAATACATCGCCACCTGAAACAATCTTGACGTAGAAAGTGGTTGATCACGGGCCGACTGCCAACGCAATCTCAAGTACAAGAAGCAAACGGTCATCACCCTCCGAAGAGAGCTCACTTTACTCGCCTTTGAGCTACAGCCTCATCCATCCTTTTCAGCTTTTCGGCGCCAGGGCGACTCATACACCAGAGCTACGCAACCCGCCGTGTCTGCCGTTCAGACCAAGTGGTTGAAGGGAGTGTTGGATTGGGGGTCCCCTCAGCTGCCTTTTCAGCTATTCGGCGCCAGGGCGACTCATACACCAGAGCTACGCAACCCGCCGTGCTCCCCATGCCACGGTTCCTCACCGGGGGCACAAGAACGAATCGTTGATGGCCCGGCTCGGCCTATGGTGCCGGGGAGCAATTATTTAATGGGCTCCATTATTCTCCATATAAAGGACAACCTTTTTAACGTGAAGCGGGTATGGGTCTGGCAGCATGAGCAATTGGAAGTTTGCTGAGGACCGATCGCGCAGGTTCCGTACGGCGTGAACCAGTGTGGATCTCTATCACACTGTGCCGCATCGAGGTCTGTGGACTCTTCCGTTCTGTGTCGAAAGACGTGCATCCTCGCACGGAGCGCGTCGTGCTGAGCTCACAAGCCGTTCACAAGCAAACTTTCATTACGGTGAATTTTGGGGTCTTCTTTGGATGGAACCAAACACTTCAGAGCAGACTTCCGGCACCGTTTACCAAGAAGGAGTCACTTGTTGACCAGCTTGTTGACTTGAGAATCTGAAAACCTCGAGTGACTGTTCTGGCTTACGTCATGCAAGAGCTCGTTTTGCCACAACATGCTGGATGTTCGCACTGCAACCTCTCTCTCACTCCGGTCTAGTTAGCTTCAGCCAGGCTGTACCTGAGGACTGTTCAGCGTACAAGAGTGCCAAGCAGCTGATGGCATCCACCTCATACAACAATCAGTTGTGTTGAAAGTGTGAGCACTTAGGTTTATTCAGTTAAGCCATTCAGGACATGTGAGTAGTGGTTACGTACAATACTAGGTTAGTAAGGGTTAGGCCCAGCGGGCTGCATATAGGCAGCTCTGATAGATCGATACCAAGCAGACAGTGATAAATGTGCTGTACAGTCCAATGTAAATACCAAGTGCTATTGTTCATGCTCTGGCTGACGACCAATTCTCAACAGGTGGGCAAGTTGTGCCAACTCTTATAGCCCAACTCTGAATTTAAGGTGGATAAAGTGCCTGTGCTCAACACCTAGCAGCTGTCTCACCACCCCCAGTGGCTTAGACTGCTGGCAACATAACCTTGGGAGATAGCAACTTACCTTCAGGGCTCAGTGAGCCCACTGTTGTGCGGCATTTGTTCATGGGCCACAATGCACTGTCCGTCGCGAGCTATGGCTGCAGCTTAACATCACAGCCGTGGCGCAATTGGCAACAGGCCAGCAAGTTGGAATACCTTGTCTCTAGACTGCAGACCTGCAGCAGCTTCGAGTTAGTTCAGCTGATATTTCCTTGTTCTTTGCAAGGTGTAGACACGTTCCAGAATCATAGATTTGATAGCTGCCAGATCTAGACAGTGCCACAGCAGTCTTACAACAGCTTTCACATACACAGAAAAGTCCAAGCAGGAGTGCCCTCTGAATAACTTCTACACTTGTATACACATATATGTTCTGCTTGTGTAGAACTTAAACATGTCAGTACAGATTGGGTTGAGCTGTTCAGTTATGCTTCAGTCAGCTGTACCGGGGCACGTGCTCTGACTGATAGCTTGGGCTTATCAGAACGTATCAGGTTTCCTGCCGGGTGCATATGCATTGTAACCGACGACAGAGGATACACCTTATCGTTGCGCTCTGGTTGTTGCCTTGCAGCATCAAACCAATACCTTTGTAAGTACATTGCTGAGTACCTCGTCTACAATAGGTTGGTTTTGGAGTTGTGATGGATGCCAGTAATTTTGGCTGTGGTGTTGTGGTGCTGCAGAATCAGAGCTCAGTGGCTTTCCACAGCTACAAGTTCACCTCTGCAGAGAGAAACTATGGCGGTGGTGAGCAAGGACTGCTGGCTGTGATTAGTGCGCTGCAGCGATGGCGGTGCAACTTGGAGGGTGCCAAGGATGTGGTGGTAGTCACTGACCACAAGCCAAATACCTACCTGGACAGTAAGCCCTCTGTGCAGCTCAGTAGGAGGCAGGTGCCTTAACATGAGTTTCTGTCTCGCTTTGACTTCAAGTGGGAATATTGCAGGGCTCTGCCAATGTAGCTGATCCCATCAGTCGCTGCTCCTCATCGATGTGTACTTTGATGAGCATGCTTGCTGAGTGCTGGAGATGATAGCGTGCCTTGTGGTCTGCTGCGGCAGATAACTGATCTGTCTGCTAGTGATGAGTGGTTGATGGTGAGAGAAACACTGCTGCATTGACTTTCACCAGTGATGGCATCTGTTGCAGAGGCAGTCAGATTGTAGTGCCTGATGCAGAGGACTGCTTGCATCAGAAATGTCTGTCTGTGCATCATAACACCCTATTTGCTGGTCATTTGGGGCGTGATCGCACTGTGCAGGAATGTTACAAACCTATTGGTGGCCTGGTCTTGTGTGCGGGAGTATGTGTCAACCTGTGAGCACTGCCAGCACAATAAGGCATCTAATGAGAAGCCTGCAAGGCTGTTGCAACCATTGCCTGTGCCTGAACTCAGGTGCCAGTGAGTGATTGGGGATTTTATCACAGATTTGCCCAAGACCAAGGCTGGTCACACGGCTATTGTGGACCGGCTGAGCAAGATGGTGCATTTTGCTCCTTGCTGAAATGACATGGGTGCTGAGGAGTTTGCTCAGATATTTGTGTGAGAGATACTCAGGCTGCATGGGATCCCCCAGTTCCTGGCGTCTGAGAGAGGTAAGCTCCTCACCTCACAGTTTGTTGCTAAAGTCTGTGAACTGCTTGGCGTCGATCAGCGTATATCCATTGCACCGCACCCACAGACAGACAGACAGACTGAGCGTGCTAAAAGAACTTGGGAGGAAATGCTGCGGCATTTCATTAAGCCTCATCAAAACGACTGGGATGTGAAGTTGCCTTGCTGTGAATTTGCTGTGAACAATGCTTGGAATAGGGCTACTGATAGTATACCCTTCTTCTTGAACCATGGTGACCATCTCAGAACCCCTGTGACTGTGAATGTGGTCACTCCTTTGCCTGCTGCCAACTCTTTTGTTGAACTCTTTTAGGAGGGTGGGTGCTGCTGTGAGCAGTGCACGGAACTCTTTCCTGAATGCACAGCAATGCATGAGTACAAATGCTGATCAGGCTAGGCGTGGTGTACAGTTGAGTGTTGGTGAGTATGTGTTGTTGTCAACCAAGTTTCTGAGGTTGTTCCATGTGGGCAGGAAAAAGCTGCTGAACAAGTATCTGGCACCATTTGAGATCCTGTCAAGGAAGGTTGCTGTGGCATATGAGTTATGCTTGCCTGCAGCAATGAGTAGGATGTTCAATGTGTATCATGTGGTCCTTGCTTAAGCGGTATAAGGATGGGAACAGAGGGCTGCTGCTGCTGTGTTAGATGATGGTGAAGTGGAAATTGAAATTGCAGCATCCTTGCGCACTGTGACACCAAGACTGTTCAAAGGTCACAGTATGTGCAATGAAAAGGCCTGCCTCCAGAGGAAAACCTGCAAACTAAAGAATGCCACTGATGTTGTGCAGGATTACCTTGATGAGCTGAGCAACAGAGGCAAGCAAGCTGCTGAAGTTGGCAGGCCTGACAGTGCTGCAGCTCACGGTGATAATGCAGTGAGTGACAGTGGCAACACAGACTGTCAGGATGCAGTTGTTGCAAAGCCAAAGCGTGGCAGAGGCCGTCCAAGAAACACTGGCATCACTAAGCCTGCTCAGGAGCGCGGCGGAGGCCAGCCCAGAAAGCAGCCGTAGTATTGTGCAGTTTATACTGTTAGCAGTGTCTGGTGGTGGCCACAGCTGGTCTGTCTGGTTGTATGTGGAGTGGTCTGTGTGCCTGCCTCTGTAGTGAGAGGGTAGTTGAGCAACGATGTCTCCAATGAATCCATTTTGATGAATGAACTGAATGCCTGTGATAGGTATATGCGCAGTGGCCATTGTGTTTATGTTGTGGTTTTCTTTTGTGTATGTGATGCACCATGTTGGTGGTATGTCTCAGCAGTGTTAACATATTAACGTTATTCATATGTGATGGCAGGATTGGCTTGTGTTGTGTGTATGTGGTGTTCCTATTCACATACCCCCATGAGTTCATCAACAGGGACATTGGTGCTTATAAGTGCTCTGACTGACAGCTAGGGTAAGCTTTTCTTTCTTTTCAAGCTCAGTTATGCTTACAAACCAGTCAGCCAGCACAGTAGAGTGTCATTACCACAACTGCTCAAGCACCGTACTGATGCAGAGTCTGTGTCAGCAAATGAACATGTATTGATGAATTGCAACATGTGTTACAGGAAGACAGAACACTTCTTACAGAAAAGGCAGACCAACTCCAATATGTGTAAAGCTAACATTTTGCGCACCATCAATCAAGAGCCAGCTTGCTGTCTCTCATATGCGACTTGTACATTTGCAGTTAGTTGACAGATGATCACTTCACGAAGCTTTTGCTACTGGACATTGGCAAGTGCTTTGACACGCAAGATTCATTCTCAGCAGGTACGTTTCAATGGTTCATTTGAGAAACCGGCAGTGTTAGTTGCCTCAGTCGTTTACCCTCTTGACCTGCATAAGCAGAGCACTGCACACAGTCAGACAGCAAGTCAATACATGGCAAGGACTGCATGCAAAGCTATGCAACACTTCTGGGTGGTTCTTGCCGCATGGCCTACTTATGCTCATGCACATGCTGATGTCCTGTCCGATCTGCTTACCACAATCAAGCACAAAGTCCAAGCAAGATGAGCATGCCAAAGTAACCATAGCACAGCCTGCTGATATGCTTATCAGCCACAAACAGCAATTCAAGCCCATTCGCGGCGTGCAATGCAAGCCCATCAAACGGTTTGATGCCAGTGTTATATCAGCAATGCTAGACTTCACAACATACAAATCTATCTTGCACAGCCACACTCGCAGACTACGTTTGCCAAGCAGATTTACCCTGCCCCTTCTTGACTTTTGTGCCTTGCCAGTGCTTCTGCCATCTTGCCGCTCTGACGCAGCAAAACTGAAAGGCGTAGTGGGAGGAAGAGACTTCACGCTCTTTGGAGCCATGCCCTCTGGGGTGGTGGCAGGCTCCAAATCTTTAGGATCATGAGCTGAGACCTTGTCCATCTTGCTGCCTGCACAGTTGATGCAAGAAGTTGCCAGATATCTGTGTTGGACCCGGCAAGCTGCCTCATATCCAATGCGCTCATGTAGTTGCAAACTGGATGCATTGTGATTTGGCACAATATGCCAGCCTTGCAAGTTTGGCTCTGCAGATGTGCATGATGCTTTTCAGCTTGTATTACCCATTCATTCACAGCCTACCTTTTCAGGTTGTATTACCCATTCATTCACAGCCTACCTGAGGCTGGAGACGTGGCACCGTTGTCATTGAGCACCACCTTGACGTTGTTGGTGTTGACATTCTCTTTCTGTAGGTCCTGCTGAGCGCTGCTGTGCTTCATGACGTTCTCAGTCTACACACCAATATTATCCACATTCGTACAATTAAACTTGGTGAGACAGGCAGATGCCGTGCTTGTAAGGGCCAAGCCATTCTGGGATGCCATGCAAGTAGTGCTTGCCTGGAGCTGCAAGCCAACATGAGCATTCCAGACATCACAACAGTGTTGCAAGGTGCTTGGGGTTGGGTCTGCCACTTCTGATGCACTGCCTGGAGCAGGAGGGCAGGTGAATCACAACATTGACCATGCCAAAGCTGTGGTTCATCTGCCCTCCTGCTCCAGGCAGTGCATCAGAAGTGGCAGGCTTGTATTTGTTTCAGCCATGAGGCTTGGTGACCTACTTGTTGCCTCAACTACTCAGAACATGCTAAAACGTGTGAGCCATGCTGTGACACATGTTGACTGACATGCTATAATGCATGCAGCGTGCTGCCCAGCAAACTGCTTGCTCATGGTCAACACAGTCTTGTGGAGTGACTGCACGGATCAGGGCAGATCTGATGGTCTGTGCAACAACTTGCTTGAGGCTTATGCATTACCTCAGACTTTGACAGCGTCATGCCTGCCAAGTTGTCACTCACGGTGGCCACACTTGAAGACATGGTAGCAGTCACACCAGCCAAAGGTATGCCACGCTCATACCACTCAAGTACACTGTTCTCATGATCTTGAGATATCTACAAAAGAACACTTATGTGAGCAGGCTGTGACAAGCAAACT
>JAABUK010003149.1_pt1 | contig 28281 bp, 29 predicted proteins | sample 5559141 | NCBI WGS metagenome assembly JAABUK01 (sample SAMN10711869, study PRJNA513367) | rock metagenome | isolation source: Antarctica rocks | place: Antarctica: Victoria Land, Pudding Butte nord | collected 2016-01-03
TGACCGGGGTCCTGCCCACCGTCGCCGCTGCCTCCGGTACCCGCACCGGCCGGGAGAGCTTTCAAAAGCTCACTGCCTGGCTGCTGGCGGCGGTGCTCTACAAGCCGGTCGCGGCGGTCATCTACGCCACCGCGTTCGTCCTGCTCGGCGACGGCACCGGCCCGCAGCAGATCCTGGCCGGCCTGGCAGTCGCCGGCCTGGCGCTGGTGGCCCTGCCCGGCCTGATGCGCCTGATGGCGCCGGCGGTGGCGGCCGCGACCTCCCAGGGCGGTGGCGGCGCGATGCTGGCCGCGGCGGCCGCCGCACCGACCGGCGCCCGGATCCTGGCCGGGCGCACCAGCAGCGGCGGTGGCACGGGAGCCGCCGGAGCGGCCGGCAAGAGCGCCCAAGCCGGCAAGGCCGCGCAGGGGGCGGCTCCGGCGGCCGCCGGTGCGGCGGCGGCTGGGCCGGTGGGGGTCGCGGCCAGCGCCGCGGCGAAGGCCGGAACAGCCGTCAAGGGCGCCGCGCACAGTGCTGTCACCGACCACACGAGCGGCACAGGGAAGGGGAACGCGGCATGACGGCGACCAGCGAGCGAGCGGCGACCAGCGAGCCACGGACCTACGGCAACTGGCAGCGGCCGCGCTTACCCGGCCTGGTCCCCCGCCTGGGCATCGGCGGTTCGGTGTTGCTGCTCGTCGGGGTGATCCTGGTGCTGCTGACCGCCCAGACCCGAGGCTTTCTAGTCGGGTTGTTCGTGCTGCTGCTGTTCCTGCTGCTGCTGGCCCCGGCGCTGTACCGCTCACCGGCCGGCCGCAACGGCTGGCAGGTAGCTGCCGGCCAGCTCGGCTGGGCCTACGGCAGCGCCCGCGGCCAGAACGTCTACCAGGCCGGCAAGCTCCCGCCCCGCAAGGGTGAGGGGGCGCCGGTCGCGTTCGGTCAGCACCGCCTACCCGGGCTGCTGGCCTCCTCCCGGCTGCTGGAGGTCCACACCCCGCTGGGCCAGCCGGTCGGCCTGGTGCACCTGCCCAGCGCCAGGCACTACACCGTGGTGCTGTCCGTCGCGCCGGACGGCGACGCGCTGGTGGACCCGGACACCACCGACACCTGGGTCGCCTCCTGGGCTTCCTGGCTGGGTGGCCTGGGGCACGAACCGGCGCTGGTCGCGGTCGCCGTCACCGTCGAGACCGCCCCCGACCCGGGTCACCGCCTGGGCATCGAGGTGGAGCGGCAGATCGCCGTGGACTGCCCGCCGTTCGCCGCCCGGGTGCTGCGGGACTGCGCCGCGACCTACCCGGCGGCGGCCCCTGAGGTCACCGCCCGGGTGGCCCTGACATTCACCGCCCGCCGGGACGAGGTCAGCGAGCGGTCCCTGGCCGGCCGGCGGACTCGGCGGACCCGGACCCGCACCGCGGCCGAGATGGGCCAGCTCGTCAGCTCCCGCCTGCCCGGGCTGGTCGCCGGCCTGGTCGGCACCGGGGCCGGTGAGGTGCGGGCCATGTCGGCCGGCGACGTCGCCAGCGCGGTCCGGGTCGCCTACGACCCTGGGGTGGCTGACGAGCTGGACGCGCTGCGCGCCGCCGGCCAGGACGCCGCGCCCTCCTGGGACGAGGCAGGTCCGGTCGGCGCGGTCGAGACGTTCGAGTCCTACCGGCATGACAGCGGTGCGTCGGTGACCTGGAGCATGGTCGACGCGCCCCGCGGCGCCGTCACGTCCCGGGTGCTGACGGCGCTGCTCGGGGAGTGCCGGGGCGCCCGGCGCAAGCGGGTGACGCTGGTGTTCCGGCCACACCCGGCCGGTGAGGCCGCGTCCATCGTCGATGCCGACACCCGGACCGCGATCGGCTGGGAAGGCGCCCGGACCGGGGAGTCCCGGGCCACCGAGACGGCCGCCGTCGCCGCCGCCCGGCAGACCGCCCGGGAGGAGGCGGCCGGCGCCGGCCTGACCCGGTTCTCCCTGTTGGTGACCGTCACCGCCGGCCCAGCCGAGCTGGACGAGATCGCCGAGCAGGTCGTGCAGCTCGGCCGGGCCTCCCGGCTGCGGCTGCGGCGCTGCTACGGCAGCCAAGCCGCGTCGTTCGCCGCCGCGCTGGGCATCGGTCTGGTCCTGCCGGCGCACGTCACCACCACCCTGGGCGGCACCGCATGACGGTGCTGACCCGCCGCGGCTACACTGGCCGGGGGCTGGGCCGTGCCTCCTACGTCGAGGCGCCGCCGGAGTGGCGGGCGACCACGGTGCAGGCCTGCGGGTTGTACCCGTTCGCGATCGGCTCCGGCAGCCCGCCGATCGGCACCCCACTGGGCCGCCATCTGCTGACCGGGCAGGCGGTCTGCTTCGACCCGCTGACCTGGTTCACCCGGGCGCGGCTGATCTCCAACCCCAGCCTGGGGGTGCTCGGCCTGCCCGGCCTGGGCAAGTCCACGATGGTCCGCCGGTTGTGCCTGGGAGCGGCGGCCAGCGGCGCCGTCCCGCTGGTGCTGGGCGACCTGCGACCGGACTACACCGAGCTGGTGCGCGCCCTGGGCGGTCAGGTCGTCCGGCTCGGCCGCGGCCAGGGCTCACTGAACGTGCTGGACGCGGGCGGGCTGGATGAGGCGGCCGCCACCCTGGGCGGCGCCGAAGGTGAGCGGCTGACCGAGGAGGCGCACGGCCGGCGGCTGAATCTGCTGGCGGCGCTGCTGACCGTGGTGCGGGGCAGTCGGCTGGGGGACCACGAGCTGACGATCCTGTCCGCCGGGTTGCGGCTGCTCGCCGGCCGGTTCCGGGGTCGGCCGGCGCCACTGCTGGCGGACTTGATCGCGCTGCTGGAATCGCGGCCGGTCGAGGTCCGGGCCGTCGCGCTGGACCGGGACGATGAGACCCGCTACCGGGACGCGGTGGACCCGCTGATGCGTTCACTGGGCTCGCTGACCGAAGGCCCCCTCGGCGCGGTCTTCGCCCGGCCGACGACCGAACGGCTGCGCCTGGACGCCGCCGCGGTGTGCGTGGACGTCTCCTCGATCGCGGCCGGCGACGCGCAGCTCCAGGCCGCCGCGTTGCTGGCCTGCTGGTCCGCCGGGTTCGGTGCGGTGGAAGCCGCAAACGCCCTGGCCGATGCCCAGGCCGGTCCGCAGCGCCGGTTCCTGGTCGTGCTCGACGAGCTGTGGCGGGTGCTGCGGGCCGGCGAGGGCCTGGTCGACCGGGTTGATGAGCTCAGCCGGCTGAACCGGGCGCAGGGTGTCGGGCAGTGCCTGATCACTCACTCGCTGTCGGATCTGGCGGCGCTGCGGTCGGAGGAGGACCGGGCCAAGGCCCGCGGGTTGTTCGAGCGGTGCGGCGCGGTCATCGTCGGTGGGCTGCCTCGCCAGGAGCTGGCGGCGCTGGAGGGTGTGCTGCCGTTCACCGCGGCCGAGGCCCAGATGGTGACGTCCTGGTCGACGCCACCGGGGTGGAGCGCGGCCGCCGAGCCACCCGGCCGCGGCCGGTTCCTGCTCAAGGTCGGCCAGCGCCCCGGGGTGCCGTTCCGCACGGTGCTGACCGACGTCGAGGATCAGGCCGGGGTGCACGACACGAACAGCCGGTGGACGGCATGACGGCACAACGGCGTGACGGCAGCGGCAACGACGCGGCGGTGGCGTGGCTGATCCCGGGCGTCGCGGCGCTCGCCGCGGTGGTCTCGTTCGCGTTGTGGGCCGGCGCAGGCTTGGCGTCGACGCTGACCGGCCGGGGCTGGCCGGCCCCGTCCCTCTCACCGCTGCTCGTGGTGCGGCTGGTGCGGGCCGGCGGCCCGGCCGGGCTGTGGCCCGGTGTAGACCCTGGGCTGACCCTGGGGCTGGCCGCCGCGGTCGGGTTGCTGCTGCTGGCCCCGGTGGCCTGGCTGGGCCGCCGGTGGGTCCGGCGCCGACCTGGCGGGCCAGCCCGCTCGCTGGCCCGCCGCGTCGACGTCGCGCCGATGCTGCCGGCGCCCGCGGCCGCCAAAGCGCGGGCGCTGCGACCGGCCCTGCCGGCCCGCGGGGCGCTACCGGCTAGCGATATGGGAGTCACTTTGGGGGAGCTGCTGCCCCGCGGTCCGGCGCTGGTGGCGTCCTGGGAGGACGTGCTGCTAGCGGTCATGGCGCCCCGGTCGGGTAAGACCACCAGCCTGGCGGTGCCGGCGACCCTGGCAGCTCCCGGCGCGGTGCTGGTGACCAGCAACAAGGCTGACGCGTGGGCGGCGACTGCCCGGCTCCGCGAGGCCGACACCGGCCAGCGGTGCTGGACCTTTGACCCGCAGGGCATCGCCCGCAGCGAGCAGAGCTGGATGTGGGACCCGATCGCGGAGCTGGCCAGCGTGGAGGACGCCGAACGCCTGGCGTCGCACTTCGTGCTCACCGTGGACGACGAGCGGGCCCGCGACATCTGGGGGCCGGCGGCCGCCGAGCTGTTGGCGGCGTTGTTCCTGGCCGCCAAGCTCGCCGGCATCGACCTGGCCGGCGCCTACGCCTGGCTGCAGTCCGAGCTGGATCCGACCGCGGTCGTGCTGCTGGAACGGGGCGGCTACACCGCGCTGGCCCGGTCGGTGCGCGGCAGCATGGAGGCCCCAGCCGAGACCCGCGGGTCGGTGGTGTTCACCGCCCGCACCGCGACCCGTTGCCTGCGCGACCCCAACATCACCGCGTGGACGACACCCCGGGCCGGCCTGGACACGTTCGACCCGGAGGCGTTCGCGCGGTCCCGGCAGACGTTGTACCTGCTCAGCAAGGACGGTGGAGGCAGTGCCGCCCCGCTGGTCGCCGCCCTGACCGACCGGGTGCTGCGCTGCGCGGTGCGCGCCGCTGAGGACCGCGGCGGGCGGCTGGACCCGCCGCTGCTGGCCGTGCTGGACGAGGCCGCGAACGTCTGCCGGATCGCGGACCTGCCTCAGCTGTACTCCCACCTGGGATCGCGCGGCGTCGTGCCGCTGACGATCCTGCAGAGCTACGCGCAAGGCGAGGCGGTGTGGGGCCGAAGCGGCATGCGGTCGCTGTGGAGCGCGGCGACCGTGAAGCTGCTCGGGGCCGGCCTGGACGAAGCCAGCTTCGTGGAGGACGTGTCCCGCCTCGTCGGTGAGCACGACGTGCCCACCGACTCCTTCTCCACCGGCGCCGGCCGGGCCACCCGGACCAGCAGCACCCGGCGGGAACGGATCCTTTCCGCCGCCGACGTGCGGGCGCTGCCCAAAGGCACCGCGCTGATGTTGGCGACCGGCGCGAAGCCGGCGATGGTGCGGCTGCTGCCGTGGTACGACGGTCCACGGGCCGCCGAGATCACCGCGGCCGACGCCGCAGCCGTGCACCAGATCACCACCCGCACCACCCGGCCGCTGCGGCTCGTGCGGTGACACCGGCCGAGGTCCAGGCGATCCTCGAGCGGCAAAGCCAGCAGCTCGACGACCTGGAACACACCGTCGCGGACCTGCTCACCAGCCAAGGCGCGGCCGGCTCGGCCGTGCTCGACGGACCGGCGGCCCCGTTTCAGTGGTCCAGCCTGCCGGAGTTCGTCGAGCACGTCATCGCCCCGCTGTACGCCGCGCACCTGGTCAGCGGCGGCGGCTGGTGCGAGCAGTGGTATGACCATGTCGAAGCCCGGATCCGACTCGGTGCGGTCTGGCGGGCCTGGGAGACGCTGCGCCTTGACCCGCACGTAGGCATGGCTCGGTGGCTGCGGGACGTCGCGGACCCGCAGATGGACCGGCTGCGCGGACCGAACGGCCCGTTTCGAGCCTGCGGCGACCGGCACCTAGTACCTGCTCCACTGCCGTTACGCCACGCCCCGGCCAACATTCTGGGCTGAACTGACCAGCGGCGACGACTACTAGTACTACAGCCGCTTATCGTGACAAGTGGTGGGCGGCGTCCGCGGGGTGTCGCGGCGCTGGTGGAGTCCGATGGGTGGCCGGCGATGTTGGACACCGCGGTAAAGCTCCACAGCTCCTGGGCAACCTGCTGCTGATCGGCGCACAGGCCTCCCCGTAGCAAGCAGCAAGGAACCAACGTTTAGGCTGGTCAAGGTCATGTAGGGCGGTTCGGGGCTCGGTCAGGCCGGGAAGACACGGTCGACGAGGGCGGTCAGCTCTGCGTGGCCGGCGCGGAAGTACCGGCCTGAGGTGTCCACGGAGTGGTGACCGAGTAGGGCTTGGATCTGGGCGACGTCGGCGCCGTCCTCACGGAGCCGGGTGGCGTAGGTGTGGCGTAGCCGGTGTGGGCGCAGACCGGGGATGGCGGCGTGGGCGCCGACGGCCAGGACGAGCTGGGTGATGCCGGCGACGGTGAGCGGTCCGCGTTGGCCGCGCCACAGGGCTCCTTCGGGCGGGTCGAGGGTGGTCACGAGGGCGGCGACGCGTTCGCGGGTGCGGGCCGGTAGGGGCACGTGGCGGGGTTGGTCACCCTTGCCGAGCAGCCGTACTTGGCCGGTGCGGGCGGTGAGCGGGACGGCGGCGACGGACAGGCGAGCGCATTCCTGGGCGCGCGCGCCGGTGCCGAGCAGCAGAGCGATGACGGCCGCGTCGCGAATCCCGCGGCGGTCCGCAGCCCTTTGGAGAGCGCCTTGTTGGGCTCGGGTGAGCGCGTCGGGTTCCCCGGGGCGGTCGATGCGGACCCGTTTGACCTTGATCCGTAGGCGGGCGCCGTGCTCGTAGAGCAGCGCCACCGCGGCGAGGGCCTGGTTGACCGTCGACCCGGCCAGCGGGGCGCGGCCGGGTCCGCCGGCGAGCAGGGCGCGGCGCCATGCGGTGACCGCGGCCTCGGCGCCGATCAGGTCGGCGAACGCATCGGGATGCTCGCCGGCGTGCGCGTGCAGCCACGCCAGGTACCCGCCGACCTGGCGGCGGTAGGCGGTAGCGGTGTTCGCGGCGAGCGCGACCCGCTCGAGGTGCCGGTCGAACGCGGCGACCGCGTCACCGCCGGAACCATCGGGCGGCTGGATCTGGGTCACGGCGGCGGCCATCCGCCCCCCGTTCTCTTATCCGCTGAGTTTCACCACCCGGCAACCGGCCGCTCGGGCGCCGTTATCCGCCGAGATCGTAGGCCAACCAAGTGGATAAGGATTGTTATCCACTGAGTAGACCGTGCATCAAAGGTGCGGCGATCCCACGAAGTCCAGGGCCTCGCGGGTGAGGCTTCGCCAGGTCTCGTCGTCGTCCGCGACGACGGTCAGCCACTCCTTCATCGGGCGGGTCTTGCCGGCGTCGAACGGGTCGCCGATTCCGCTGCGAATGAGCGTGGCCACTCGACCGCGCGGGAGTTTGACCACCAGTCGACCCCGGGTGAGCATGGCGAAGATCGAGCCGTTGACCTTCAGCGCGGCCGAGCCGAACCCACGCTCACCCGGCTGGCCGGGCGGGGTGACGCCCGGTGCGGCCACGAACTCCTCGATTATATCTGCACGCCCCGGACCCCGCCGTGCCGATAGAGGACAGCATCGGCGCGCTCAGTGAGCTGCGCGACCGCGGCCTGATCGGGAACATCGGGGTCAGCAACGTTCGCCGCGACCAACTCGCCCGTGCCCGCGCTGCGGGCCCGATCGTCGCGGTCCAGAACCGCTACAACCTCACCGCCCGCGCCGATGACAACCTGATCGATCAGCTCGCCGCGGCCGGGATCGGCTACGTGCCGCACGGGCCGCTCGATGCCCACCCCGCGCGGGCAGATGCGCCGTTGGCCTCCCACCCGACCCTCGCGGCCATCGCCCGCCGCCACGGCGCCATCGCCACCCAGATCGCGCTGGCCTGGCTGCTGCAGCGCTCGCCGAACATTCTGCTCATCCCGGGCACCACCAGCCTCGAACACTTGCAGCACAACATCGCCGCGGCCGACATCACCCTCACAGCCGCCGATCTCGCCGACCTCGACAAGGCACACCGCTGACAGCATCCAGGCGGTCCCAGCCCAGCCCGGGCATCACAGCGAAACCCGCGGTGAGCCTCGGGGACTCCGGAGCCTGCGCACCAGCTGTTGAACCGGAACAGCTGGTGGGCAACGTCGTGCCGCGTGACGCCGGTCTTGGCGAGCGCGAGGAGCCCACAACCGGCCGTGCCAAGCCTCCCGCCCGGTCGACGGATCGTCTACCAGGCAGCAGGTTCGCACCGGCCGTTCTCGGAGTCAGACCGAGCGGGAGACACCATCCCTGCCGTCCACAACCGGTGGCGTCGGCGGGGGTTGTACCAAGCCAAGCCTCGAACCAGCCCCAGCGAATCTCGCGCACCCCCGACTTCAGAGCCCCTCAGAACGCCGCGCGACCGCGGCACGATGCACCAAGCCGAACTATCCGGACAACCGGGTCAGACCCCCCGGCCACCCCGCGCTCGCCCTCTACTCGACGTGTGCCGGGACCTTGCGACCAAGCCACACAACACAGGCGAACCAGACAACTACCCAAAAGTGTGGACACGGCACATCCACCTAGATACCGTCGCGTCGCTCGACCTGCTGTAGACGACGGTCCGAGCAGTCTCCCATTTGCCACTAGAAGGGTAACGCGCATGCACGTGCCTCGACGTCCCGCTGCGGGGGCCGCAATACTCTTGGCAGGGCTGCTGGCGACGCCGAGCATGATGTCTAGCCCAGCCTACGCCGACGGAACCACCGACAACATCGTCCCTTCGTACACTCTGACGACGGATGGCGGTGGTGTTACAACGGGCGTGCCAATACCGGCCAACTTGCCGAGCCTGCAGTCAGTTGGTGGCACCACCACTGCCACGCCGACGGGTGCGGCGCTGAGCAGCGTCGACCTGCGCACTACCACCGCCGCCCCCCTAACCGCCTCCTCGGAAGCAGGCGCGGCGGTCGCAAGTTCCCTCAACACCATTATGTACAGCGGTAACACCTGCGACTACTTCCCGCTCAACACGGGCTCGACGGTGAACTATGGCAGCGGTGGACTGAGAAGTTCCTCGGGCAAAATTTACAACTCGACCACCTCGGGGGCCCCGACCGGGGCCTCCGAAGTCATCGAATCCCGGACCAGCACTGGAGGATCCGGTGGGTCGATCACGGCCGGCCAAGACACGGGAACCAATATTGCTGGCGTCGCCGTCCGTATAGACAGTAGCCTCTTTCGAAGTGTTACGGTGACGATGCCCTGGTTTGCCCGCGGTAATCTCCGGGCGGGCTCGAATACAACCCTCGGATCTGGCTTCATTCCCGTCCTCGGAGGGATTGTGGGCTCGTTCGCCGGACGGTCCTCGTCGACGGCGAGCTACAACTTCCAGCACGACTTCTACGAGGATTCCCGAGGCAGTGTCATCCCGCTCGCGTCTGGCAAGATCTCGGGGGTTAACGGCGTTGGTGGCACCGCCATGAACGTCCAAGCCTCCGGACGTCTGCAGGCACGGTATCCCTTGAGAAGCGGAAGTATCTACGTGGCTGCCATCCAACTCGATACGTCCGGCACCTACCAGACAAACCTAGGTGCCAATGTACAGGCCGAGTCCAACTTTGCGGCTAACGACATCATCGGTCAAGTGAACACGGCCGTGAATCGCTGGACATACGGCCTCTCGCCTGGGTATATCCTCACGCACTGCTAATGCCGCCGGCCCGCCGCGTCGGAATAGGACTCGGCGGGCAGCGTGGCAAGGTAGGAGGGAGTCACTTGACGACGAGGAGCAAATGGCGGCCAGTCGGAGCCACAGCCGCCTGCGGACTTATCGTCACGGTCGTTGTTGCGTTGGCGCTTCATCGCACGGATAAGAGTCCAGCTGGCGCCACGCCGCGTTCCGCCGCAGTCGCAGTCAGCACGATATACCCTCTTGAAAGTTGGCCTGGCCGACACGCCGGCACGGACCGGGAGTGGGAGCAGTTGGAGACCTCCGTCGTACAGCGCCTGCCTGTCGCGAGCCGCGCTGTAGGAGTGATCTTCAGTGGTCGGCTGTTGAACAATGGGATCGTCGTCCTTCAACAGCCGGGTAGCGGGGACACGGTGTTCGTGTCTGCTTACCTGGACACAGGTCGAGGGCCGATGCAACTTTGGCGTCGCCGCTATCCGGGCACAAGCATGGCCCCACTAGTAGTCCGAATCAAGGCGCGTGGCGAGAGTTTCGCTGTGATCCTAACAACGCCCGCCGCCGCTAGTGTTGCCGAGCGCGAGGGTTCAGAGATGCCTGAGCGTGCCGTGCCGCTTCGCGACGGTGTGGCAATCTTGGAGAAACCGCAAGAGGGCACAGTCATTACAATCCGGGCGGGAGGGCGACCATTGTATGAGGGCGGGCTTGATGCGACGGCGTAGGACTGCACGCAGCCGCTTCGGGCTGATCCTGCTCTGCGTGACGGCGAGCGGTTGCGGTCTCGTCTCACCCCAGGACTCGAACATCCACAAGGACGTGGTCACCACGGTAACTCCGCCACCGCTGCCGGGGCGGCAACCGTCTGACACCCCGGAGGTTGGTGGGCAGCCTGGGGTGGTGACCGGTTCGACCCCGCCTGGGCCCCCATCGATTGCACCCGGTGTCGCCCCGGGCCCTCAACCACCGTCCTCGTTGGCGCCAGTGGACGGCCTAGGCGATGCCTACCAGCGACTTGTCCGCACTACCTGCGCCAAAGCAAACGCCGACGCCAGACAACACCGGTCCGCCGTCATCACAGTGAGGGTCGTCCAGGAACAATTTGATCGTCGACGGCAACTTGTCATGACCCTGCGGGCTCTGCCCGGCCCGGTAGCGGAGCGCACCGCGGTGACGGCCCTTCTATTGCAGCCGGCGCAGCAGCTGCTTACTGAAGCCGAACCGCTCATCATTGCCTACGTGCGAGCAGAGCGGAGCGGCAAGCAGACATCTGACGGTAGTGATCTGCGCATGCGCCTTGAAAAACTTCAGGGTCAAAACGCGCGCCTCAGCGAGCGGTTGAAGCAGGAAGGTTTCGACGCGTGTCTCCTCAGTGGGAGTTGAGCGCTGCACAGGCATGGCAGGCAGAGGGGCTCCTCGCAAAGCAGGGTGTAGCTGCGGTCTGAACCCGCCGGTCTCGAGACCCAATTCCTCTTCTGCCGCTGCTGGCCTCGATCCGCGGCGGTGGGATCGGGGTGACGGTCTTGCCTGCCCGCTATTCCCTAGCGGAGCTGCAGGCGCGCACCCGCGCGATCATTCTCGATGAGAAGCGACGCGACGTCCCTAACCGCTATCGCGCCGTCACACTGCTGCCGCTGACCGACGGCAGTGGCATCGAGGCCGTGGTCCCGCAGCGGGACGCGATTGCAGAGCGGGCGCGCTCCAGGTTCGCCGTGGTCCGGACCACTTCGACGGCCGGAGCGCCGGTTCCGCTGACCCGGCAGTCTGATACCCGTCTGATACCCCGGCCTTTTATGGCGGAGCGCGGCTCCAGATCCTACGCTCGGCTGACGGTACATTCGAACAATGTACGAGCGGGTTCGGTGTGGCCAGGGATGGAGTGCAGGCATTTCTTCTCTCGGCCGCGCACTGCGGTTCCGCACCCAATTCAGTCCATAACGGGGTGGGCGTACCCATCGGCAGCGTTGCGGGCACGGTCAGGTCATTCCAGGGCAGCGACACAATGCTCATCAATGTGTCGCTCTATGGTAGCAGCGTCTATGACGGCCCATGGGACAACCCGACCAACTCCACCGATACAGTCATCGGCAGCACGAACAACTACGCCAACGACCAGGTCTGCACCTCCGGCTCATTCAGCGGAGTCCGCTGCGGGATCGTGGTAACCAACCCGAACGCTACCGTTAATCTCGGCGGGTATTTCATCACAGAAGTGTATGCACAGCGCACAGCGCACAGACGGCACAACGGCCGCCGGCCAAGGGGGGGGACAGTGGCGGACCGGTATACGCCGTGTCATCCGACCCCTACAAGATCGTGGCGAAGGGCCTTATCAGCGCCGGAGACGGAGCAAGCCAGGTGCCCTGCGCGGGTGATGCCAGCAACGGTCGAGAATGCTTTAGTAGGATCTATTGGATCTCGATTAACAACGCGTTGAGTGACTTCGGCGCTACCCTTAATACCGGCTGAGCTGAGCTATGACTATTGTCCGAACTGAGGAGCCGGACCGAGCCGGAAGGGCCAGGCGTTCATTAAAAATGCTTGCACGCCTGCCGGCCCGGATTCCCCGTGGCGCCACCGCTGCACCCCTCCGCCGACCCGGAACAAGTCACCGGTGCTAAGCGATAGCTGGCCGTCCGCGTTGTACACCTCTGCACGGCCGTCCTCCCGCGACAGGGCGAAGAAGCCAGCGGGCCAGACCAGCAGTAGACCTGCTTCGCCAGCCTCTTTTGAAGCAGCCCGGAGGGCACCGCCGTTGCCCCTAGAGAGGGTTGCGACGAGGACAGCCATCATGGCTGGGTCGCCGCGCCGCCACGACGACGTGGGCAACGGAACCGTAGGCATTATCAACTCCAACATCGTGGAAACATTCGCGTCAGAGAACCCCGTTGAGAATCTGCAAGCCGACCGGCGCGGATCGGTCGCGTACTCATAATTTAGCAAGACTCCGCCGCCCACGCGGTGGTCGGGCCCGTGGCAATGAAGTTGCACGGTCCGTGGCGTCGCCGCTGCTCGCGGCGGGACCGTTTGGGCGGCGTCGTCCGTCCAGGCCGTGCGGCGGTCGCAGGCCGCGTTGGCGTGGGCTGGCCCTACCTGGGCCGCGGCTGTGCCTCGCGCGCGGTCTGTTGGTTACCTACGGGCTGAGTTGCTCTACGTCGGTGGCTGTCAGAGTGCCTGTTGGGGTTCGAGGGCCTTCGGGCCTCGACCGGAGGGAGAGGCCCGAAGGGCGACGGAGGGGTGTGGGGAGGGGACCTCCCCACATGCCGGTCTCCGACCGGCTACAGGCATCGTGTCGGCGGTTCGACAGTCGCTGTGGAGTTGTCCAGCCGGGGCAGCCATCATTGCCGGGTGAGGAGGGCTCAGGCGCCCGCTCATCCGTTCCCCACGCCTGCCGGGACCGTGCACAGCCCCCTGGGCGTCGCCGTACAGGTAGCCGCTGGCTAGGCCTCACCGCCCTCAACGAGAGGGAACGGGCAGGTCACCATCGCCGGCTCCGAGCGGCTGGCGTACCGGCCATGGGTGTCCCCGTCGCGCAGCACCGCGACGATCAGCTCGGACAGCGGCCGGCCCGGAGTGTCCGGGGTTGGGGAGCGGCGGTCGTGCGGGACCGCCGCGGGAGCGGTCACCGTCTCGGGCGGCGGTGGCTACGCGCGAACAGTAGGGGCAGGTCAGGTAGGCGCGCCAAAGACATGGCGAGTCCTGCGTGACCGCCCGAGGGGGGCGGGGTAATGTGTCCTCCGAAGGTTCGACGAAGCCCTGCACCCAATACACCGGCCAAAGTGACTTGGGGTGTGGGGCTTCGTGGTGTCCAGGGTCCGCTGGCAGCGGTCCGGAGCTGGCTTAGCCGGCCAGGGGCAGCTGCTCCTGGCCGGCGGGGGCGGGATCTTTTGCGGCCCATCGGGGCCGCCAGTCGGCGTCGACCTCGTCGGCGGCGATGAGCCGCTCCAGGTAGGCGCCGATGCTCAGGTTCGCGGCGGCCGCGGACGCCCGGGCCTTCTCGCATAGCTCGGGGAGCACGTAGCCGTAGAACTTCTCGCGGTTGCCGCTGCTGACAGGGGCACGCGGGACGAGCTGCTTCTGCGGGATGCCGGACGGTCGCGCCATGCGTACAACCTTGCACTAACCGGAACCGGAACAGCGCAGGCGCGCGGGACGGCGTGTCGGCTTCATCACTGAGCCGCACCTGGCTTCGGTGGCCGCCTCACGCTTAGCGCACGATCTGCGCGACTGCTACGCAGGCCCGGTCATCGCGCCGGAGGCCTGGTCGCGCTCACGCCGTTTTGCGCCTGGTGACGCGAGACTGTTAGCCGTGAACTGGCTATTCGTCGCTGTACCGCTTGCTGCAGCGCTGCTCGTGGCCGTCGGCGCATTCTTCGGCGTGGTGTATGCCCAGCGCCGCACCGACCGCAGAGAGGCAACTGCGGCTCAAAGCCGCGCCTCGGTCGACCTCCTGACCCAGTCCCTGCTGTTCGCCCAGCGGGCCCACGCACTACTCCTAACCGCTCAGGTGCGCACCGGCCTCTCCGAGGGTCGCGACGTCCTACTGCGTCGTCGGCGTCCTGTCGATCCCATGGAGCTTCACGATTGGCTCCAGCAGGGAACCCGCCCGCTGTACGACGCATGGTCGTCCACCTGGGTGTCGTCATCACCGGCTTTGGTCACCCGGGGGAACGCTGTCATCGACGCCTGTACTGGCGTCTTAGACGCCGTGTCGGAGCGAGCGGCGGCCCGAGGGCCAGCGCGGCTGCGGGAAGCGATCGTGGGACGGCGCGCCGACAAGGACCAGGAGGCGCGGCTGCGCGCCGCTGTACACGCCCTCGCTGTGGCGCGGCGGGACTATGCGGAGCTGGTGCGGACGGAGACCAGGAAGAACCCGGCTGAGTTGTTCTTCAGGGCGGCCGAGTAGAACTGAGCAAGGTACGGCGTGCCGTCACGCCGTCATGCCGTCTAGCACCTACGGTCGTCTTGCGGCCCGCCTGGGGCCAATTGGAGGTCCTGGTGCGTGTAGTGGTCGGCAACATGAAGGGCGGTGTCGGGAAATCCACCAGCGCCGTGTACTTGGCCTGTGGGCTGGCCCGCTCCGGTCGGACCTTGCTGGTTGATGCCGACCCGCAGGGCTCGGTGTTGGCCTGGTCCGAGGAGGCAGGCGTGAGCTTCCCCGCCACCGTCATCGCCTGGCCGGTCCGTGACCTGGCCCGGCGCCTGGAGCAGGTTGCCGGTGACTACGAGCACCTGGTGGTGGACACCGGGCCGGCGCAGGAGCAGCTCCTGCGCCAGGCCCTGGCCGCGACCGACCACCTCCTCGTGCCGGCAGCGCCGTCCTTGATGGACGTCCGCGAACTCGGCCGGGTCTTGCAGATGGTCGACGACCTCAGTCCGGTCCGCGCGGTGGCCGTGCACATCTTGTTGACGAAGGTCCGGGCGGGGACATCGTCCGCTCGGGACGCCCGGCAGGGACTGACCGATCAGTGCCTGCCGGTACTGGCCGCGCAGGTCAGCCTCCGCGAGATGTACGCGCAGTCGTGGGGGACGACACCGGCCGGGGTCGGGGAGTACGACCAGGTCCTCGACGAGCTGACCTCGGAGCTGGTCCGGTGACTGGTAAGGACCGGGCAGCCCGGTTTGGAACCGTCGCGACGCGGCGGGTCGCTGCTGCGCCGACTCCCTCAAGCGTCGTCCGTAAGTTCACGATCCTGCTCGACCTGGACGTCTCGGAGGCGTTCGACGCTGACCTCAGCAAGGTGCGCCGTGCCGCCGACCGGGCGGTCAACAAGTCCGATGTCGTCCGCGAGTTGCTCGCTGCGTTGCACGAGGACCCGTCCCTGCTGCGGCTGGTCGCTGACCGTCTGCGTACCTCGGCCCGGTAAGCGGGGAGAGAGGTCCTCATTCATGACCCACGCTCCGACGACCACCTGTGCCGGGCTCGAACACTTGTCCTATGTCGCCTAGCGTGGATGTTTAGGCGTAGAGCACAGGGCGTTTTGCACTTCAGGCGTCGATGGGAACTGGCTTGGGGAGTCGGCGCAGGCTCGGGCTGCCGCTGGAGTCGGTGTGCTCGCGTTGCTGACGGGCGTGGCCTTGCTGGCGGTGCAGGTGGGTGCGGATGAGGTCGGCCCAGGCGTGTTCGTCGGTCCAGCCGTTGCGGTCGGCGGCGAGCAGCTTGAGCAGCGCGTCGGCACGGACCTTGTTGGTCATCTTCGACGCGCGCGGTCCAAGGCTTGCGCTCAGTTCGCGGAAAAACTGCTCGAGGGGACCAACCGATCGCGGCCCGAGCAGGGGTTGGGCGAGCTGATGCGCGACGACCGGCCTCAGGCTGGTGACCATCTTGAGCGCAGCCAGGTAGCCGCCGGTGCTGGTGCGGCGCAGGATCTCGGCGGTGAGCTGCTCCCATGCCGGTGCGCTGGACTGGGCCGCGGCGATCAGCCGGTGGATCTCGTCGGTGCGGTCCCGCTGGACCGCATCGGGCAGTGACTTGGTCAGGTTGCGGGCCAGGTGCCACTGGCAGCGTCGCAGCTCCGGCGGTGGGCGCCGCCGCGCGAACACCCTGTCGGCGGTCGCGAGCGGCAGCCCGCCGTCACCGACAACCAGCCCGGGCGTGCCCTTCAACGAGCGCAGAAACGCCTGCCAGGCAGCGGAATCGACGACCGGCACGGCTTCGACCGCGATCAGCTGCGGCCGCTCATCCGGTCCGTAGCCGACCGCGCCCAAAACGCTGAACGCCTCCTCACCCCGCGGCCGGCCAGGCTTGGTGATCCGGAACGAGGTGTCGTCGATCAGTAGCCACTGCGGCCACCGGGCCGAGGCATACGCGGACCAGATGATCGGTGCGAACACCTCCACCCAGTCCGAGACCAACTGGCCGTGCTGCTGCGCCGGCGCGAGCACCTGACCGGTCGCGCTGCGCCGCGGACGGTCGTCAAGCGGCCGGCCCGCTACCTGCCGGATCGTCGCGGCGGTCCGTCGATAGCTCTGGCCGCAGGCGACCATCACCAGCGCCTGCGCGACGTGCCGGGCGGTGAACCCATACAACCGCGGCGCCGGCTGCCCCTCCCACGGCTCCAGCGTGGTCGCGCACTCCCCGCACGCCTGCTCCACGCCGTCGCCGGTCACGATCCGCGGCAACGTCTCGGTAAACCGATGCGCCTGCGCACCGTCCCGCGGACGACACCACCACCGCTGCCGCTGCTGACCCGCCCGGCCATACCAACCCGCACGCACCACCACCGATTTCAGGTGCTCCCCGCAAACCGGCATCTCCACTACGCGAGCATATCCCGCCTAGGCGACATAGGACACTTGTTTGGTGTGGTGTCATGCTGCTGGCCGTGGCGGGTGGCATGCAGCAGGGCGTCGGGCCGACGCTGGCCGAGCGCAGCGGCCCACCGCTGTCCGAGGCGGCGCCGGCGGCGCCGGTCGATGCGGATCCAGGTCGACGGCGACGTCGGCTGGTCATCACGCGGCACTGCTGGGTCAGCGGGTTGCCGGACTGCCCGGGCCGGTTCGCTGGCCTAGTCGTGGAGTGGTCGCCCGGGCCGGCCGACGCCGGCTGGCTCGGGCGGGTGGTGTACGTCGTGGACGGCGGCGACGCCGGCCGGGCAGTGCTGGTCGAGGCGTGGGTGGCCGCCGAACACCTGACGCCAGCCGGCGGCTGACTGGCCGCGCGGGGAGCCTGGTTGGGCTGGCCGAACGCTGGCCGCGGGTCGTCGGCGCAGAAACGAAGACGCTCGATTAGCCCCCGGTGCCCACGACGGTCCGGCGGCCGGCCGGTGGTGCTGGTGGCCGGCCGGCCGGCCGTCGCGGGGCTCACGCGCCCCGGGCGCTGTCCGTCTGAGTGCTGTCCTGCCCGGCCGCGGCGGCGGCCGTGTCCAGCGGGGTCAGGATGCGCCGGGCGGTCTGGGTCACGGTGTCGGCAGCCTGCCGAACGATGCTGAGGTCTGGTCCAGCCCAGCCGGCGACGTAGGCGAAGCTGTAGCCGCTGACGTGCATGCCCTGTGCGGTGGCCACGACGTACGCGACGCTCTCGGCCTCGACCTCGCACCGGTCACGGCAGGTGGCGTAGGTCGGCAGGTCGCCGACGTGCCCGGCCTCGATGTGCGCTAGCTCGTGGAGGAGCGTCTTGACCGCTTGAGCGTCGTCCACGTCGCCACTGACCCAGACCGTGCGGCTGGCAGGGTCGGTCCAGCCGTTGGCCCGGCCGGTGTCACCGCGGTGCACCGTGTAGCCGTGCGCGAGCACCTGCGCTTCCAGGGCGTCCCACAACCCGGCCGGTGCCTGGCCGACCAGCAGAGCCGGCGCGACCTCAGGCAACGGTGCCCCCTCGGTCTGGTGCAGCGCGAACACGTGCACCACCCGATAGCCCCGGACCTCCTTTCCGCCGGCGTCGGGCGCCACTCCCCCGCTGGTGGTGGCCGGCTCCTGCCCGGTTGGTGCGGCCGGCTCGGTCCGCTCGGTCGTCTTGGGGCGGTAGGTGCACGGTGCCAGGATCGCGATGCCCCGCTCCCCCTTGCCTACCTGTCGGCCCAGGCTTTGCCAGGTGCGGAACCCAGCCACCCGGGTGGCCTGGGGCGCCTGCAGCGCTATCAGCACCAGATTTCCCAGGCTGTAGCTGTGGAACTTCGCCGCGGTGTCCAACATCGCCCGCCACCCCTCGGACTCCACCAACGCCGCGACACCCTCGCTGATCTGCTCATGCAACGCGGCGAGCTTGTCCTGCCCACCAGTCCTCGTGCTGGTGGTGCTGCTGCGGTGGGTGCTGGTGTGTGTGCTGGTGCTCATTGGTGCCTCCCTGTCCCGTCCGCCGTAAGCGGGTGCGGGTGGGCCGGTGTCCCCCGGCCTTGAGGGCGGTGGGTTCACCCCTCCGCCGCAAAGCCGTCCGGAGGGGCCGCAGCGGCTCGCCGGACAAGGGAACAAGCCCAAGAAGCTTCCCGGCGCAGCCCGGTTGAGGAAGGATCTTGGGGGCCCTTGTCCGGCGAGGAGCGGCCCCGCACAATCCGGGGGGCAACCTTGGGAAGCTGAGCGGGCCGCAGGCCATCCGTGCCGGTCCCGCAGGGGCCGGGCTGTATCGGGTCGGTCCCCCGGCCGGTGGGTTGCTTGGCTGGTGGGCCGGCCCGGCCGGTCCCTGCGCAGTGTGTGTGCTGCGGCTGTCCACGCTCGGCCAGGCCGAGGCCGACCCCCGGGCCGGGAAGGGCGCCGCTGGTGCTGCGCACGCCTACGCCGCGAGACGGCACGCCGTCACGACGGCACCGCCCCTTCGGATGGGTCCTTACCGCCCCCAGGGTTAGTCATCGGGCCTGAGTAAGAGCCGCGGTGCCGCACGACGACCGGATCCATTGGCCCGAGCGTGCGGCGGCCGGTGGAGGACTTCACCGCCCCGAGCAGCCAGGCTGACATCCGCCGAGGTCAGTTGTCCGTCGACTCAGTGAGCGGCGTGTCCGCGCCCGGGGGCGCGGCTTTGTGCCGCCGAGCCTGTACGGTCTAGGCGTCAACGACGTCTAGACGTCTTTATCAGGAGGTGCTGATGCCCCGGCGACCGCCTGGTCAGGTCCGTGACGCGATCATGGGCTTCTTCACTGCCCACCGGGGCGAGGCCACTATCGACGAGATCCACATGGCGGTGAACGACAGCCTGGGCGAGGCCGTCGCGCGGTCCTCCGTGCGCTCCTACCTCAACATCAACACGCCGAGCAGGTTCGTCCGCACCGAGCGCGGCCGCTACCGACTGGCTCGACGATGACGGCGGTGCTGTTGGCGCCGGAGCCGGCGGACGAGCCGGGCGGCGAGATCGTCGAGCCGGTCTACACCTACGGCCGGGCCAAGCTGTACCGAGGCGACTGCATGGAGTGGCTCGCGCAACGCCCCGAGAACTCGGTGCACGGCTGCGTGACCGATCCGCCGTACGGGCTGGTCGAGTACACGCCGGCCCAGCAGGAGAAACTACGCGCCGGCAAGGGCGGGGTCTGGCGGATACCGCCGTCTTACGATGGGCACACCCGGGCGCCGCTTCCCCGTTTCACCACCCTCACCGATGCCGACCTGCAACAGTTGCGCCGGTTCTTCACCGAGTGGGGCCGAGCGGTCAAGCGCGTTCTGGTTCCCGGCGGCCACGTACTGGTCGCCGGCAACCCACTCGTGTCCCACCTGGTCAGCACCGCCCTGGACGACGCCGGCCTGGAGCGCCGCGGCGAGATCGTGCGCTTGGTCATGACGATGCGCGGCGGTGACCGCCCGAAGAACGCCGAGGAGGACTACCCCGGCGTCTCGGTGATGCCGCGCTCGCAGTGGGAGCCGTGGGTGCTGTTCCGCAAGCTCCCAGAGGGACGGATCTCCGACAACCTCGCGAAGTGGAAGACGGGCGGGCTGCGTCGCATCAGTGACGATCAGCCCTTCGGTGACGTGATCAGGTCAGCGCCCACGCGCACAGCGGAGAAGAAGGTCGCAAACCACCCGAGCCTCAAGCCGCAAGAGTTCCTGCGCCGGGTCGTCCGTGCCATGTTGCCTCTTGGTGAAGGCATCATCCTCGACCCGTTCGCCGGGTCGGGGTCGACCTTGGCGGCCGCGGAGGCGGTCGGCTACGAGAGCGCCGGGGTGGAGATGGACGACGCGTACCTCGCGCTCGCGCGTAAGGCAATCCCTGCCCTGGCGGCGTTCAAAGTAGCGGCGTCGGACTGAGGTCCCGGTCCAGGTAGAGCCAACCCCGGCGCAGCTTGGCGATACCATCGCGATCCAGAGTGGCCGTGCGCGTGCCTAGTGGCCCGCGGTTGTTGAGGCGGAAGTCCTCCTCGGTCACCTGGCCTAAATACACCTCGGTGAAGGTGAGTGGCGCCCGCTCGGTGGCGGGCTCCGTCATCTTGTCGACCCGGTACACGAATACGCAGAGCCACTGCTTGCGAGCACCATGGGTGTCGACCGCGCCCCCGGGCTTGAGCGTCGTCTTGATTTCGACGCCCGCCTCCCCGGCCTTCACTTCGTCGTTGGCGTAGACGCCCTGTACGACCAGGTCGGGGTGGCCGTTGTGGTAGCGGTTCTCATGCAGCGCCCTGGAGTGCTTGGCCAAGCTCGCCGTCAGCATGTCCGACAACGTCCCGGAGCAGATCGCAGGTCGCAGCATGTCGTCGAGCCGCTGCAGCCCCTTCGTCCCCAGATGCACGTTCACGTCGTAGAAGAAGTCGTAGACGTCCTGCATCGCCGACTCAAAGTCGATGATCCTTAACTCGTACGGGAGGGACGGCGTTGGCGTAAAACAGATCTTCCGCACGATGTTGCGTTGGACCGGCATCGAGGCAGCATAAGTGGTGGCTGCCCTCGGATTCGCCGCTGTGGATGCTTATCACGCTGCACGCACCCCGGGTTCGCGTCGCCTATTCGCTGCGCGCCGCTCTCGACGCCCGGTAGGCGGGGGCGTCCCGGCTCTGGCCGTTGCCCTCTCCGGGCTGTGACCCTCCGGGCGACGCGCCCCGCTGGTGCAACCTGCCACCGCCGACGCTGGTCGTGGCGGCGCCACGCCGAGACGGCACGCCGTCACGACGGCACTCAGCGTGCCCGCGCCAGGGTCGGGCTGCCCGTTGCCTGGTGCCAGTCGTCCTCGGCTGCCGCCGCGGGCGCCGTGTGCCGTGCGATGGCGTCGGTGACCTCACCGGTGATCGCATCCGGGGGGAGCCGCAGGGCGGTGGCGACGCGGGCGACCTGTCGAGCGACCTGATTGGGGTGCAGGGTGGCGATGGTGCGGGCAGCGGCCCGCGCGGCGCCGAGCTTGTGCTCGGCCCAACGGTGCCGGTCCGGCCAGGCCGCGAGCGCGTCGTCGACTACGAGGTCGACCAGCGGGTGAGCGGCGCGCAGTGCTTGCACGAGGGCGTCAGTGCCCACGCTGGCCGGGTCTGATCCGTGTGGGAGGGGGACGAGGTCGGTGGTCGCACCGACTGCCTGCAGGAGCGGCCACGCCGCGGCCGCGGCGTGTTGTCCCGCATCGTCGGCGTCGAACGCGACCAGTACCCGCCGACCGGCTAACCCCGGCGGCACGCCCCCGTCGTGACGGTGTGCCGTCGTGACGGCACGACCGAGGGCGTCCACCTGCAGGGACGTGAGCACCGTGCCTCCTGGCGCCAGCCCGATGCAGGCGCCCCGGGTCGCCACCGTCACCGCATGCGCGTCGAACACGCCTTCGCACAGCACCGGCACCGCTCCTGTGCTCAGGCGGCCGCGGCCTTCGTGCAGGCCGTGCAGCAGCTCGCCCTTGCGGTAGTCCCCGGCGGCGCTGTTGAGCCAGTGCGGTGCGGGCTGCGGCGCCGCTGGCGTCGAGCGGCCGGCCCAGCCGACCAGGGCGCCGCGTTCGTCGTGGGCCGGGAACAGCACCCGGCTGCGGAACACGTCCACGACGGTGCCGCGGGCCGATCGGAAGCCCACCCCGGCGGCGATCAGCTCCGCGTCGGTGTAGCCGGCGGATCGCAGCTGGTCCGTCGCGCCGGTCCAGCTGCGATCCGCCGCGCCTAGGCCCAGCCGGCCGGCCAGCTCGGGTGCGATGCCGCGGCCGGCGAGGTAGGTCTGTGCGGCCGGGTCGTTGGCCAGCCGGCTGGTGTAGCAGCGGGCCGCATCGTTCCGCAGGGCCTGCCGCCGGGCCGGGTCGGTCACGTCTGCCGGCCCTGGTCGAGCGAGGCCGGGAGGGCGGCGTGCAGGCCCTGCGCGGCGCCGTCCCCGGCCACGGCCGCCGCGACGGCACCGGCCTGGACCGCCAGCGCGCCGGGGTAGCACGTCTGGTCCAGGACCTGGGCGTGCGAGGACACGACTTCGCCGTCCACGGTCTGCTGCCCGATGACGTCCAACAGCCGGTGCTTTTCACCCAGCGCTGCGGCGCGTTGCGGGTCCTGCTCATCCAGCCCGCGGACGGCCCGCAGCTCACGCAGCATCGGACCCATGTCCCGGGTGACGTCGGAGACGCCGGCTGAGCGGTCCAGACCAGGCCCGGCGTCCCGCATGGCCTGGTCCGGGTCGGCGCCGCCGGCCACCTGGTCCCTGTAGGCGCGCATCGCCTCCGGCCGCAACTCGCCGAGCCGCTGCTCGGCCGTCTGCTGCGCGGTGCACGCCTCCGGGTCCTGCGGCCACCGCGGGGCCGCCGTCCAGCCCGTCAGGGCCTCATCGACGCGCAGTTCCTGGCAGCGGGCTGGGTCCAGCAGCGGCGACCAGGCGAGCCGGTCGGCGCCGTGCCGGGCGCGGAGCTGGACCCGGGCGGCGGCGGCGGCCCGCTCGTCCCGGGCGGCCCGCTGCGTTGTCCGCGCCTGTTGGAGTTGCGCGAACGCCTCGGCGGCGGCGGCCAGGACCGCCACCGCCTGCCCGAACTTGGCGGCGCCCTGCCCGGCCGGGTCCTCGTGGGTGCTCATCGGTGCTCCTGTCATCGGGTGCTGCCGCGGCCGGTGGCCGTGGGGTCGTCGTGCCGCCGCGCCTGGTCGTCGTCGAGGCCGCGGACAGCGGCCAGCGTCGGTGGCGCGGGCCGCCCGGCCGGGCAGCGTTGGTCGTACACCGCCCGGAGTTGTTCGGCGGCGCTGCGTGCGGCCGCGGCCTGCTGCGCTCGGCCCTGCGCCTCACGCAACCGGGTCACCGCGTCGGCCAGCACCGCGGCCTGGGCCAGCAACGCCAGGAGCTGGGAGGTCTCGGCGTGTTGGACCACTCGGGCGGCCAGCAGCAGCCCGGAGGCTTTCCGCAGCCCCCGCCCGGCCGCGCTGGCCGGCGGGACCCGCCCCCACTGTTCCCGGGCCGCCCGGTCCAGGTCCCGGGCGGCTGCCTCGAGCGGACCGGCCTGGCTGTTGCCGGCGACCAGCCGCGCGGCCCCGGTCAGGTAGTCCGACGCGGCCCAGGCTGCATCGGCGGCGGCGGCCGGGTCCTGGCCGGCTGAGTCGATCGTGCGCACAGCCTGCTCGGCGGCCTGCGCCGCGTGGCGCCACACCTGCGCCCGCTGCTCTGGGGTGAGCCGCGGCGCCGGCCCAGGCGCCCTCGGCCGTCCGGTTCCTCCTGTCGGCGCCGGCCGACCGGCCGGGGCCTCGCCGTAGCGGGCCCGGACCTTGGGCAGGCTCAGGTCCGAGGCCAACCGGCCGCCGCCGTAGAAGATCGGCTCGCCCTGGCTGTTGCGGTCCCCGCCGGCCACCGCCACGGCGTAGCCAGTCAGCTCACCGCTGGCCGGGGACAGCCGTTCCTTGACCAGCAGGCCGGCGCCGCGCAGTTCGGTGAGGAACTCTGTGGTCGACGTCGCTCGGCTGACCGCCTCCCGGACCTGCCGGCGCAGCACGTCCCGGGGCAGCTCCACCCGGCCGAGCCGCTCGTGCTTCTGCCGTTCCGGCCGGGTGACCGGCGGTGTGCTGGTCCGGTCCCGCGGTGCGGTGCGGCGCAGGTCGTACTGGGCCTCGGCGGCCCGGCACGCCTCCCCGATCCGGTAGAAGTCGTTGGAGGGGTGCAGCCGCCGGCCGGTCTGTTGCCCGGCCAGGGTCGCCACGACATGCACGTGCTCCAGGCCGGGTTCATCGTGCCGGACGGCGATCCACCGCACGTCGTCGCCGTCGCTGCGGTCGATGACGCCGATCCGCCGCAGCGCGTCCCGGGCAATGCCGCCCCACTGTTCATCGGTCAATGCCGGGTCGACGCCCTGGCCTTTTCCGGTGTTACCCCGGTCCGAGGACAGAATCAGGTGATAGACCGATTTCTCGGCGCCGGCCGCGGCCGCATTCGGGGCGTCCAGCGCCCGGGCCAAGCGCAGCAACGCCGAGTCGCCGGCCGTCAGGTCGGGGGCGATGCGGGCCAGGTCGTCCCAGCCGGCGACCAGCCGGGGCGCCCGGTGCTCGTTGTGCTCCCCCGGCCCGAACAGGTAACGCACCAGCCCGCGGGTGGAGTCCCCGGACCGCAGCGCCTTGCCGATCACGGCTGGTCGTGGCCCATGACCTGCATCGTCTGGTCGTCGACCTGGCGGATGCTGGCGTCGAGCTGCACGAGCACCCGGTCCAGCATCGGCGGCACCTGGCCGCCGGACTCATTCACCGCCCGGGCAATCTGGTTGAGGTTGGTGCCGACCCGGACCAGTTCCAGCCGGGCCACGACCAGCTCATGCAGGACCGGCCGGGCCAGCCGGTTCGGGGCCGGCCGTGCCCGCGGCGGCGGCATCGCAGCGGCCGCCGCCAACGCCGCCGCGGCCGCGTAGCCCGCCGCGGTCATCCCGGCCCGGCCGGCGGCGGCCACCAGGTCCCCGGCTTCCCGCGCGCTCAGGCGCAGCCCGACCCGGACCTGCCGGCGCTGCGCCGCCCTGGCCCTGGGCCGCCCCTGGCCTGTGCCACCGACCCCGCCGGGTCGGACGCTGCCCCTCGCCCCCGCCGGGGCGTCCGGGCCGTCCCCAGCCGGGGACGGTTCGGGTGACCCGAACATATCTTGCCTAGGACTGAAGCCTGCGTTGTGATCTTCCTCTGTCGTGGTCTCTGACGGCGTCAGACAGCCACGAGAGGGGAGTCGCTCGGGGCTGTCTGTCATGGCAGCACCTGGCCGTACCGGGCGCCGCCCCAGACCTGTTCGATGCGCACCACGGCCCCGGTGTGCGGCGCGTCCAGCATCTGGCCGTTACCGAGGTAGAGCCCGACGTGGCCGGCGGTAGGCAGGTCGAAGAACACCAGATCCCCCGGCCTGGGCGTCAGCGTCGGCCGGGTCGCGGCTTCCTGGTCGGCGGCGGTGCGGGGCAGTGCGATGCCGACCGTTGCGAACTCCCACACCGTCAAGCCACTGCAGTCGAACCCGACTGTCCCGCTGCCCGGGCCGCTGCCGGTGGTGGGTCCGCCGGTCCCGCCGCCGCCCCAGGAGTAGGGGGTGCCCAGCACACTCATCCCGGCCGCGATCACCGACCCGGCCGACCCAGCCGCAGTGACCAGCGGGGCTGCGTAGCTGGCGGCCAGCACCGGGATCGACCGGATGTAGGCCTGCGTCTCGGCGATCTGCGGGATCCCCCGGGCGGCCAGCACAGCCCCCGGGCCGGCGTTGTAGGCGGCCAGCATCAGGGCGGTGCGGTCGCCGGGGATGCCGGCGACCTCAGCCGAGACCTGGCAGTCGTATCGGGCTGCGGCGCCGATCGCGTCCAGCGGGTCGAAGGGGTCCGCCGTGCCGTCATTGTTGGCGTCCACCCCGATTGTTGCCCAAGTGCCGGGCAGGAACTGGCCGAGGCCTTCGGCGCCTTTCGGGGAAACCGCCGCCGGATTCCAGCCCGATTCCGTCTCGATCTGCGCCGCCAGTACCGGAGCCGACAATGCCGGGCAGCTCGCGCCAGCGCGGGACACCGCCGCGGCGTAGGCCGCCGGGACGGTGCCGGCGCGCAGCCCGATGCCGGCGGCCGCGGCCGCTGGCCGGGGCAGGACGGCGACCAAGGCGATGATGGCCAGGACCGGGCCGAGGACCAGCGCGCCGCCTGCGCCGACCAGCGCCCCGGAGCGTTTGGCGGTCATCGCTGGGTTCGCCGTCGACGACCCGAATTACTTTGCCGGCGTGCTCGGCTCGGCTGTCGGTGGCGGGTGGTGCGGCAGGTTGCGCAGGTCTTCGACCAGGAAGCGCCAACTGCCGCCGATGCGGACCGCTGGCAGCGTGCCGGCCTTGGCTGCTCGCCGCACCGTGACGGCGGACAGGCCAAGGATGCGGGCGGCGGCCACCGAGTCGACGTACCTGGGTTCGTCGCTGTGATCACTCATGGCCTCCCGGAGGCTAGAGCCGTCAGCGGTGAGCGTCACGTGCTGGCGGCTGCGTGTCGTGCGCTGGTCAATTCGGACCACTTCCCAGCGACCTGGGTCGCCGGGAACGTAGCCCTGCTATCCAGACCTGTCTAGGGGTATTTACGACTAGACAGGACTGCGGAAGACGTTTTAGGGTCGCGGCGCACTGGTCACTGAGGGATCGTCACTGCTGACGCACCGGCGTCGCCGTTCGCCTCGGCCCGGGCCAGAGGAGTCCACATGACACGTCTGACAGTCCTGTCGATTGGCACCACCCCGGTGGCCCCTCCCGGCGCCGCCCGGTTCCTGCAGCTGGTCGGGTGGGTGAGCTGGGGTGTCACAGCTCTGGCCGTAGTCGGCCTGATGATGGTCGCCGGGACGCTGATGATCGCCCACCGCCGCGGTGATGTGTCCCAACACGGCGCCGCGCTGGGAGCGGTGTTCTCCGGCTGCATTCTGGCGGCCACCGCCGGCCCGATCGTGGCCGCACTGGGCTTGGCGGGCTAAAGATGCCCATGCTGGGGCTCGTGCCGCCCTCGACGAGTCGCTCCCCGTCCGACGACCAGCCCGGCCCGCCGTCCCGCCGCAAGGTGGCGGTCGTGGCCGGCGTCGTGCTGGCCGTGGGCGCCGGCCTGGTCGTCGTCGACGTCACGGCCGGCGGCCACGGCCAGCAGCCGGCGCGCCCCGGGACGGCCGTCCCGGCCCCAGCACCGCCCCCCGCAGCGGCCGTGCCCTCGGGACCCACACAGCCCAAGGCGGCCGGCCCGGTACAGCCCCCGGCCGATCACGACCTGACGGTCCCGGTCGTAACCCCGGCCGGGCTCACCTGGTCGCTGTGGGCCGGGGAGTGGGTGCCCTCCAGCGCAGCGGCTGGGCCGACGCACCTGACTGGACCGATCGCGGCCGGGTACGCCCGCACCCCGCTGGGTTCGCTGATCGCCGCCCAGCAGATCAGCACCCGCTCGCTGGCGTCGCCGGCCGGCGGCTGGCGCACCGTCACGCTGGCCCAGGTGCTGCCCGGCGTCGGCCGCAGTCGGTACCTGCTCGCTCGCGCCGGCACCACCGACGAGGCCCCCCCTGGCGGCCTTGCCCAGCCGACCGCGTTCCGGTTCGTGTCCTGGACCCGTGACACCGCCGTGGTCCAGCTGGTCGCCAGGGTGCCGAACCGGGACGGCTTCCAGGTCGTCACCCTGACGTTGCTGTGGCGCAACGGTGACTGGCGGCTCCAAATGCAACCAGACGGCGGGCTCAGCCCCACCGCCATCGTGGTGCCCAGCCCCAGCGGCTTCGTGCTGTGGGGAGCACCGGATGCCTAGTTACTGCACGATCCCTGGCGTCCGCGATCTGTGCGGCGCGGCCGGGGCCGCGGTCAGCGCGGCCGGTGGCAGCGTGCTCGACGGGATCGCCAAGGACCTGTCCAAGGGCTTCGCCGAGGCCGCCAAGCTCAGTCTGGCGTCCTGGACCAGCGTCGGGCTGCCGGACCTGACCGGGCCGGCCGAGCAGATGCACGCCTGGCTGGCCTTCGCGACCGTGGGCCTGGCGGTGATCTCGCTGCTGGTCGCCGCCGGCCGGCTGATGCTGGAACGCAAGTCCGGCGGCGCGGTCGTCGCTGGCCGGACCTTGGTCACGCTGCTGTCCGCCACCTTCCTGGCCGTCCCTGCCGTGATGCTGCTCGGCGCCGCCGGCGATGAGTTCTCGGCCTGGCTGCTCGGCCGGGCGGCCGGGCACAACCTCGGCGACCGCCTGGTTGCCCTGGCCGGCAGCATGGGTGGGCTGGGCATCGGCCTGGAGCTGATCGTCGCGATCCTGGGCACCCTGGCCGCTCTGGCGCAGCTGGTCTTGATGGTCGTCCGGGTCGGTCTGCTCGTCGTGCTGACCGGGGTCCTGCCCACCGTCGCCGCTGCCTCCGGTACCCGCACCGGCCGGGAGAGCTTTCAAAAGCTCACTGCCTGGCTGTTGGCGGCGGTGCTCTACAAGCCGGTCGCGGCGGTCATCTACGCCACCGCGTTCGTCCTGCTCGGCGACGGCACCGGCCCGCAGCAGATCCTGGCCGGCCTGGCAGTCGCCGGCCTGGCGCTGGTGGC